>Ga0172363_10000446_pt1 | contig 30941 bp, 28 predicted proteins | sample LakKivs2_kivu2a2_FD_114541 | JGI IMG/M metagenome (GOLD analysis project Ga0172363, IMG submission 114541) | Sediment microbial communities from Lake Kivu, Rwanda - Sediment s2_kivu2a2 | ecosystem: Environmental > Aquatic > Freshwater > Lake > Sediment | place: Rwanda: Western Province, Lake... | reverse complement strand
CATTCTCCTGGCTCGTAGGAGCGGCATCCTTGCCACCAATTCATTCAGCAATCAAACTGAGGTTTGTCTTATCGAACCCCTTTAATGAAGCTCTCTCCTAACACATTATTCCTTTCCTTCTTCGATTTTATTTCTGCATGTCCGGGAAAATTTTTGGTACAATAGCCAATGGGTGTTGATTGTTGATCAAATAAAAAGAAAATATTGAAATAATGACAGTTTAATATTATAAAAGTTGTATCTTTTAATTCTTCCACTTTTTCTATCTTATTCCGTAGGCTGAGTTTTAAGGATATACGAGTAATTTATAAAACGATAAAAATCAAAAGTGATTTAACTATGGGGGGTGTCATAATGTATCTATTAGGAACCGATATTGGAACGCAGGGTACAAAATCTGTTCTGGTCAATGAGAAAGGTGAACTCGTCAGTGAAGGTTTTAAGGAATATGAAGTCATAACCCCCCGGCCGTCTTGGGCGGAGCAGTGGCCTGACGTCTGGCTGGATGCAGTAGTAGAGACACTGGCGGAGTGTGTGAAAAAATCAGGTGTTAAACCAGGTGAAATTGCTGGTTTAGCTATCAGCGGTCTCTATGGAGGCTCTGGTGTTCCGGTAGATAAGGATCTCAAACCACTTCGTCCCTGCCTGATCTGGATGGACCGCCGGGCACGAGCGGAGACGCAATGGGTTAAAGATAACGTCCCGAAAGATACCATTTTTGGTATCACCGGAAACTATGTCGATTCCTATTTTGGTTTTACCAAAATGATGTGGATTCGAAAGAATGAACCCGAAATCTGGAATAAAATTTATCAATTTGTTACCCCCAAAGATTACGTGGTGTATAAACTCACTGGTAAACTGGCAATCGATTATTCTTCAGCTGGAAACATCGGGGGTGTTTTTGACATTCGCAAACGAACCTGGTCGGACGAAATGTGCGAAATCCTCGGTATACCCCGCCGCATGCTCTGTGAAAGGATTATAAAATCTTCAGATATTGTCGGACCGCTCAATCGAGAATTTTCATCAAAAATTGGTCTTTTAGAAGGGACCCCAGTGGTGGCTGGTGGTATCGATGCGCCAGTTGCTCAACTCTGTGCTGGGGTATTAAGTGAGGGGGAGCACGTGGCTATGGCCGGTACCTCGATGTGCTGGGGAAGCGTTCACGGCGGTAAATATCTTACTCCCGGCTTGGTAAGTATGCCCTACGTTGTCTATGATGATCAGAAGATTTACACCTTCGGTGGTAGTGCCACCTCTGGAGCTCTGGCTCGTTGGTTCCGCGACGAATTCGGCCGCTATGAAAAGGAAGTCAGTAAAAATACTGGTATTTCAGCGTATACTTTACTTGAACTGGAAACCAACGGTATTGGGCCAGGAAGTGAGGGTGTCATTGTATTACCCTATTTTATGGGTGATCGCTCACCGATTTGGGATCCAGATGCTCGGGGAACCATCATGGGGCTATCACTCTATCATACCCGTTCTCACATCTATCGGGCTATGTTGGAGGCAGCAGCTTATTCGCTGCGACATAACATGGAAGAAGCTATCCGGGTGGGTATGAAGCTCGATCCGGATTGCTGGATTGTCGGCGGAGTCGCCAAATCGACTTTCTGGGTACAGATTTTTGCCGATATTACTGGATTTAACATGAAGCGACTCTCCAAAGACGTTGAAGCTCCTTTTGGTGACGCTTTCTTAGTCGGTCTTGGCACTGGTGTGTTCGACAAACCGGAACGCATCAAAGAATGGGGCGATTTCCGGCCGGTCATTACCGTTAATCAAGAGAACCATGCCAAATATAATAAATACTACAAACTCTTCCGGGAACTGTATGAAAACACCAAAGGAATCATGAAGGAATTGGCGGAGATGGAATGAGACAACCATTCCAAGAAAATACCCTGGCACCAGTAGAGGATGAAATATACTTACTCCATCACTTCATTTTTCCCCACTTTAGCAAAGGGGGGGTCAGGGGGGATTTGAAAGGGTCGGTGAAAGGAAACAAGGTCGGTTAAAGGTAAGTATGATATTTTTACGATTCACGGCTCACTACTCACGATTCACGGTATTTTCACAATAATATATTGAATTGTGATTATTGATTGGCCTGAAATTTTATGAAAAAATATATTAAATTGGTTCAATCGGTGAAAAAAATGGTAATATTATTAAGGAAAGGATGTTCGATTGTTCCCCGGGGAGGTTTATGAGTGAATAGTCGTGATCGACTAAAAAAAGCTTTATCTCATCAAGAACCTGATCGAGTTCCTTTGGATTTGGGCGGGATTGTGAGTGGTATCACCCGTTTGGCTCATCGTCATTTAATGGAAGAACTCACATTCGATTCATCTACCGACGAAATTCTCATCGACCGGAGTCAACAATTAGTTAAACCCGATCAAAGGATTCTTGATGTCTTTCAAATTGATACTCGCTATGCTTATCTGGAAATTCCACCGGAGATCTGGCAAAAGGATACCCCTGGTTCACTCTGGACTGATGATTGGGGGATAGTCCGGCGTTTTACTGGCTTATATTTTGATATGATTGATCATCCGCTTGGATCAATTGAATCGATGGCAGATTTAAAAAAGTTTTCCTGGCCTGATCCTCGTCAGGATAAACAAAGTTACGAATATCTGCAGAGTCAAGTTAAAGCACTCCATAAATCCGGAAAAGCCGTGATCGTCAACCTGATTGGTTCCTGTTTTGAATTTGGCTGGTATTTACGAGGATTCGAAAAATTCATGATGGATCTGGTCCTGGATCCGGAGCTGGCCTGCAGTATTCTGGATATTATGCTTGAGTATCAAATTGGTCAGTTTGACGAATTGCTCAATAGAACCGGAGATATGATAGATGTGGTTCTGTGTGGTGATGACCTGGCGACGCAAAACAGCCCGTTTGTTTCCCTCGACCTCTATCGGCGCTTCATTAAACCCAGGCAAAAAAGGCTCTACGATTTCATTAAAACCAAAACCAATGCTCCAATTTTCTACCATTCCTGCGGTGCGGTCGCATCCTATATTCACGAACTCATTGACATCGGAGTGAGCATCCTCAACCCAGTTCAGGTCAAAGCCCAGGGGATGGGTCTCCCCAAATTAAAAAAAGAGTTCGGGAAAAACATTGTCTTTTGGGGAGGGGTTGACACTCAGCAGGCACTTCCCTTTGGTAAGCCAGCTGAGGTGAGGGATGAAGTGCGTCGTTGTATCGACGAACTGGCACCAGGTGGTGGATATATTTTAGCGGCAGTCCACAACCTGCAAGCCGATGTTCCACCGCAAAATATCATTACCATGTTTGAAGAGGCTCTTCGTTATGGAGTATATTAAAGGGTGTATTTTATTCTCATTAGAGGAGGTGATGGGTTCGAGAGTGAAATGAGTGTTCAGATTTAAAACATTTTATTCATTAAATTTTCTTTAGGAGGGATGAAAATGAAAAGAACGTGGATTATTATTATGGTAGTGGTTGCTATGGTTGCCGGGATGGCAGCACTGGCATTTGCACAGGAGAAAAAACCTGCAGAGGGAATGTATTTCCGACTGGTGACTCATGGTGGAGATGATCCCTTCTGGGCAGTGGTTCAGCAGGGAATGCTCGATGCGGCCAAAGAACTCGGCTGCAAAGTGGATATCGACCTGGCTGGTTCCGACCTGGCTCTCCAGCAAAAACGTTTTGTAGAAGCCGTTGCTCAAAAACCGAACGGCATTGCTTTGGTAATAAATGACAACACCGCCTGGGATAAGCCGGTTGAGGAAGCGCTCGCTGCCGGAATTCCAGTTATTGGTATCAACAACGATGATTCTCAGGGACCGGCAGGAAATAAGAGACTGTGCTATATCGGCCAGAGTGAAGAAAGAGCCGGTTACATGATTGGTTTGCGTTTGTTCCAGGAAGCGAAGAACAAGGGTATTGATCTCGCCAAAGCCCATGTGGCGATGCCAGTCGAAGTTCCGGGCGCCAACTATGGCGTGGTTCGGTCCAATGGTATCAAGAAAGCTGGTGCCGAATTCGGGATTACCTCTTTTGAAATCATTGACGGTGGCGGACTGGAAATGACCACGGTGGAGCAACGTGAAACCTCCTACCTATTAGCTCATCCGGAAACAACCTTTATGATCGGTCTGGGAGGGATCGTCACCGACCGTCTGACTGATTCGCTTAAAGCGGCTGGAAAGAAGCCGGGCGAAGTGATTGCCGGCGGATTCGACACCGCTCCTGCCACCTTAAATGGTCTGCGCGAAGGCTACATTACTGCCACGATTGACCAGCAGCAATACCTCCAGGGCTACTATGCGGTCAACGTTCTTTATCTCTACAATAAATACGGATTTACCCCCAATATCGATACCGGCGGTTATTTGGTTGACAGCATTGACAAGATTGATTTAATTGAAAAATTTTCACCAATGCATGTAAGGTAAGCGATTGTTACCGGCTGGTCGTTACAGACCAGCCGGGTTTTTCATGTAAATGCAGTGAAATGTAAAAGGTAAAAAGTTTAAAGATGCTCAGTCATCACCCTTCCCCGAACCTCTCTCTTTGGATAAAGGGAGAACGAGAGGGATTCGATTATATCAGCCTACGGCGTAAGATTTAAAAACAAAAAACAAGAAAGCAACGTGGGGGAAAGGAAACCCCCAACGTGCCTACGGTGTAAGATTTAAAAACAAAAAACAAGAAAAAATATAGAGAAGATAGACGATACTTTGAAGAAGAGGTCGGAAGATGAACTCCTTACGAAAAATTACGTCCTTCCGCTCATCTAATACACTATTGGTATTTATTGCACTGATTATTATTTTCTCTCTCTTTACCCCCAACCGGATTTTCATCAATGTTCGGAATATATCAGCTTTGGGGAAATTGTTTCCAGACTTGGGGATTATTGCTCTTGGGGTCGGGATGCTCATGATTTGCGGAGAGTTCGACCTTTCGGTTGGTTCGATATTGCCGTTTTGTTCGTTTGTGTTTGCCCAATTGCTTTTTGTGGGAATGAGTCCCCTGGTCAGTTTCCTACTATCCATTGTGGTGGGATTGGCATTGGGATTTGTCAACGGCTTTATCACCGTTAAGACGAAAATGCCTTCTTTTATAACAACCTTGGGAACGTTGTGGTTTTGGAGAGGAGTACTCTATGTCTGGTCGAAGATGATGCCAGTGAGTATTCGTACCTATGTCCCCAATAATACCCCGTTTCAATTTGCCATGGCGGGGAATATCACACCTTATTTTCCGATCCAAGTTCTCTGGTTTGGCATTTTTGCGGTGGCGCTGGGGATCATTCTTCACTATCATCGTTTCGGGAACTGGGTGTATGCAACTGGAGATAATCGTGATGCCGCCCGGGCGATGGGAATCAAAACCGATTTGGTAAAGATTATCTGTTTCATGGTTGTTGGAGCGCTGTGTGGTTTTAGTGCTTGCATGCAGGCAGTTCGACTTGGTTCTTTTGCTGCCACCCAAGGAGTAGGATTTGAATTTCGTGCCATTTCGGCGTGTGTGGTGGGTGGAGTATCACTCCGGGGTGGAATCGGCAGCATGATCGGGATCGTTTTGGGAGCTATTACCATACCGATTATCGATAATGGCCTGATTTTAATGAGAGTACCGGTGTTTGCTATCAGTGCTTTTATCGGATTGGCGACTATTTTATTTGTGTTGTTGAATACCTATATTGAGAGAAAAATGAGGTAATCCTCGGGAGAATAAAGTGAGGTTCATGGGATGACAATGGAAACGAGTCAGAATGATGATATGGTCAAAATGATCGATATTCATAAATGGTTTGGGCGAGTCTATGCCGTGCGCGGGGTCGATTTTAATCTAAAACGAGGTGAAACCCTGGGGTTACTTGGAGATAATGGAGCCGGAAAATCGACTTTGATTAAAATACTGTCCGGATACCATGTGGCTGATAAGGGGGAAATCTTTTTTGATGGGAAGAAAGTCACCATTCGTTCACCCCGTGACGCCCGAAAACTCGGGATTGAAACCGTGTACCAGGAACAAGCTCTTGCACCCAATTTGAGCATTTCTCGAAATATTTTTATGGGACGGGAACCGGTAAAAGGACTGGGTTTACTGGATAAAAAACTCATGGACGAAGAGAGTATGCAAGCACTCCGTGACATGGGATTGCGTTTGCGTTCACCCGATCTGCCGGTGGTGACCCTTTCCGGAGGAGAACGGCAGGGAGTGGCAATCGCCCGGGCGATACATTTCAAAGCCAAGTGTGTTATTCTCGACGAACCAACCGTTGCTCTCTCCGTCAAAGAAGTGAATGAAGTCCTGGAATTTATCCGACAAATCAAACGGGAAGGGATATCATCCATTTTTATTTCTCATAATTTGTATCATGTTTACGAAATTGCCGAACGTTTCGTGGTTATGGCCCGCGGAAGAAAAATGACGGATGTGAAAAAAGAAGATGTGACCCTCGATGATCTTTCAGAATTGGTTATAAAGAGTGCTCTGGTTGAGTAAACTAAGCTTTCAGTGGGAAAGGAGTATTGGGGAAGAAAGTGGCTAATAAAGAAAATTATCTCAAAAAACTATTCGTTTCCCGATCTTTCAGTATTTTAGTGGTGCTGATTGCGCTCATTATTATTTTTACGGTTTTTTCTCCTGAAGGACGTTTCCTGGACCCCGATAACCTGAAAGTGCTGTTAGCTTACGGTTCAGAATTCAGCATCATCGCCCTGGGAGTCGGAATTCTCATGGTTAGCGGTGAGTTTGATATGTCGGTCGGGTCTATCCTGGTTTTTTGTTCCTATTTGTTTCTGGTTTTTTATCAGCTTCATTTTAACTTTTTTTTGGTTTTGATTCTGACCATCATCGGTGGTATTGCTTTAGGGTATTTAAATGGAATTATTACCGTAAAAGGACAAATTCCGTCCTTTGTTACTACCTTAGGAACGATGATGCTCTGGCGGGGTCTCACTCTCTGGTTCTCGGGTGGTGAACAGCAAGCCTGTGATGTCTCTTCCTCACCCGCTTTCCTCTCGTTTTTAAACGGGAATATCGGTGGTTTTTTCCCGATACAGGCGATGTGGTTTATCGTCATTGGTATTCTTTTAGGGATTATTTTGCAGAAATACCGTTTTGGGAACTGGATATATGCGACCGGAGATAATGCCGATGCCGCCCGTGCCATGGGGATTCGGACGGATATCGTAAAAACAATCTGTTTTATGATCGTTGGTGCGTTGTGTGCCTTTGTTGCCGGGATGCAGATTTCGCGAGTGAGTTGTTTTACCGCTCGTACCGGTGAGGGCTGGGAATTAAAAGCAGTTGCCGCTTGCGTGGTGGGGGGGACCTCGCTGCGCGGTGGTATCGGAGACATGGCGGGTATCTTTTTGGGAGCTTTTGCGATTTCAGTCATCGAAAACGGTTTGGTCGTTCTTCGCATACCTTATTTTTGGACCTATACCGTATTCGGACTGGTTATCGTTTTTTCTGTATTATCGAGTATGTATATCGAAAAGCAAAAATGGACGCAAAAGTAAAAAATATTTTCATTTTCAAATGAGAAAGATACCGTTTTCAAAACATTTTTGATACAATAACACGGTGTATCATAATCAGGCAATTCAACTTAATTGATAATCAAGTTGAATATTCACTACCGATAGATTCAGAAGACCTTTTCGGTCTTCTTTTTTTTTGAAGCAATAATAATATTAAAGACAAAAGTCAACAATCATTCTATCGACTGAGGGATGAACCAATTTCGGCTTGATATCATACTATCAAATGAGACAATTTGATTTTAGTACAATGATAGCCCGGGGGTGTGAGGATGCATTGGCTTTGGTATGAACCGTGGTTAAAATCAGGAGTTGCAGCTTTTATCATTTATCTATTTATTTACTGGGCTTATCAAATGTTTATAGCCATTCGTGGAGTATGGAACCCGCCACTATTATCCAAAGCGAAAAGTCACCGGCGGTTTGTTATACTGATACCAGCCCACAATGAAGAAAAAGTGATTGGCAATCTTTTAGAGAGCTTAGTCGAGCAGGAATATCCCAAAGACTACTTTGATATTTATGTATCATGCGATAACTGTAACGATGCAACTCTTCATATTGTCGAGAAATATCGGGTAAAAGTGTTAGAAAAACCTGATGCCGCCCACAATGGGAAGACCGGAAATGTTCGATGGGCTTTACGACAGATCCCATTGGATAAATACGACGCGGTGGCCATGTTTGATGCCGACAACTTGGCTGAGAAAAATTTTCTTTCCAAAATGAATGATTATATGGAAAGACATCCGGAAGCCGGAGCCATTCAGGGATATCTCGATACCAAAAATCCCGACGATACCTGGGTGAGCCGATCCTATGCTCTCAGTTACTGGTATACCAACCGTTTCTGGCAGTTGGCTCGTTCTAACTGGGGCCTTTCCGCTGCATTGGGTGGGACTGGTTTGATCATAACCATATCCTGTTTGAAAAATATCGGCTGGGATTTGCGCAGCCTGACTGAAGATTTGGAGTTTTCCACTCGTATCATTCTGAACGGAGGACGGGTGCATTGGAACAACGAAGCCATCATCTACGACGAAAAACCGCTTACTTTTGGTGCGTCACGCCGGCAAAGGACTCGTTGGATGCAAGGACATTACTGGGTGTTAGCCAAATATGGGTTACAACTTTTTATCCGCTGGTTAAAAACCGGGAAAATCCAGTATATAGATTGGCTGTTTTATCTGCTTTCGGCTGTCACCACGGTGGTTGGTTTCACTATTCTCGGCATCAGGATCGCCATGGGGTCTTCTTGGAATTTTGGCATTTCCATCTGGCCGTTGTGGCTGGCATCCGGCCTTATTCAATGTGCTTTTAACGTCATTATGGGTCCCTCTTTTCACTGTGGGAAGCTCACTTTCCGCTATTTTCCTGACATCTTAACCTATTTTCTCTACGGTCTTACCTGGCCCCCGATCATGTTCTATGCTGCCTTTTTGAGCCGGAATCAAAATCAGTGGGTCAAAACCGATCACACCCGGGATATCGGTGTCTCTGACATTAATTCGAAGCAGAAGGCGTTGAATACGCTGTAATTCCCTAATCCCAATATATTTTTTCCCTCCCTTGATGGAAAGGGGTTAGGGGAGGGTGGATTTTTCCCTGGCAATAATCGCGGCACCGAGAGCGGCGGTGATGAGCGGGTCGGGAGGGATGATGGGGGAGAAGTTGAGCTCGTGTTTGAGGATGGAGATCACGCCTTTGTTTTGAGCGACACCACCGGTGAAGACCAGGGGATGAGTAATTCCGATTTTCTCAGCCATAGCAAGAACCCTTTTTACTACTGAACGGCAAATGGCGCGAGCGAGATCTTCTCTTTTTTTTCCTTGGGCAATCAGGCTGACCAATTCCGATTCGGCAAAAATAGCGCAGGTATTCGAAAGTTCAATGGACTCCTGAGATTGACTGACAAATCGTCCATAATCATCAAGATGAATATCGAGTACATGGGTCATCAGTTCAAGAAATCGACCGGTTCCAGCCGCGCATTTATCATTCATCATAAAATCAATGACCTTTCCATTTTTCCCCAAAAGAATTATCTTGCTATCTTGTCCGCCAATGTCAAGTATCATACGAGCCTCAGGATAGTACCAATACACCCCTCGAGCCTGGCAGGTGATTTCGCTCACCCTTTCATCGGCTTGCACCTGGTAACGCCCATAACCAGTAGCGACGATGAAACCAATCTCTGAGCGAGGGCAGTTCCCCTTTTCTATGGCTTGAGAGAGTGCTTCATTTCCGATGCGGTCTGGATGAACTCCACTGGGGAGAATGGATGAAGAAACCACCTTTTCCTCATTTAATAACACAGCACAGGTTGATTGAGATCCAATATCAATTCCGGCATAGATCATCATAAACCCTCCATTAATTCATGAAATGCTTCAATTCGCGTTCGGAGTTGTTCTTCAGAATAGAATCTTTTATCAAGGTGATCTCCATCCAACAACAATAACGGGTATCCTTTCTGTTGGAGAGATTTTTTTAGAAGATAATTCATCCCCTGGCTCTGGCGGCACCCCCACTGATTAAATTGAATCACGCCATCAGCTTGATATTCTTTACACCAACGAAGAATTTTGGTTATTCGCTGTTCGGGAATGGTAAAATTTTGGCTGGAACATATTTTTTTGGCTAATGATTCCAGGGGGTTTTCAGAATCGAGAGGTTCCCAGAAAATAGATCCGAATTCATCAAAAACCACACCGCATCCATATTCTTTTAAGAGGGCTGTCAATCGGTTGGTATAGAAGGGTTTGAGATGAAGCCAGATCAGCCGATGAGAAAGCGTATTCTGCTCCCGACTCTCCCGGAGATGTTGCCGGAGTTTTTTAAAAAAGAGGAGCGAACTTGGGGAACCCAGGAATTGAAAATAATAAGGGAGATAATCTAAATTTTTGGTCGGGGGATGAAGGAGGATATCCCTCTGTTTTCTCAGTTCACCGATTTGCTGAATAATTCGGACGGTTTCATTGGAGAGGGTGAAGGATTTTTCCCAATCGAAACGTGAACCGAAACGGGATTGAATGTCAGAGGCAATAACCGTGAGCTGGTCTTTCACATAGCGTAAGGCTTCAGGAGATGATTCGAAAGGAACGTCCACCAGATAACAAGGTACTTTCCAAATATCAGCCAATGTTTGGAAAAAAGCGGTTGTTCCCCGACAGATACTGGTAGTTGCCAAAAGCAAATCGGGACGAGGGAATAGTTCTAAAAGGCTCATACCCACTCCCGCTCGGTGATAACTACACAGATCTTGAGAGTACCAATTTTGCTCGGCTTTTTCGAGGGGGATATGGGGAAAACCCAGGGCAGCAACCAAACCGGCGGCGATTTCAGGGTAAAAAGGGATAGCCCCGGCCGCATGGATAAACTCGCAGGGAAAGAAGAGGCTGGCCCAAATAACCGGTCGAGTTCGGCTATACAGCTCTCGGATCATGCGGATGGTCAATTGATATGAAGTTTGGGGAAGATTGGGGACTGAAAATTTTTTAGATAACCACCATTCGTAGATCCGAAGGAGGTGAAAAAGGCTTTTCCTTTTCACCAGATAACGAGTGGTGGACAGAACGAATTCGGTTTTCCAGCCAATCATCGAGACAAAACTTCCCGAAAGGCATCGATGCGCGTTTCCCACTGGCCAAGAGACGAAAAGGAGACATCGTGTTCGATAGGTAAGAGAGGAATAGTAAGATATTTTTTTAAAAACGCGATATCATAGAGCGATTGGTCGCAGAATTTTGGGTAAAAATAGATAATACCCTGAATATCCAATTCAAATATGGTTTTATTAAGAATTGATAAACGTCGTTCAGGAGAATGTCCGGGACAGGGCACTTTATTTTTTAGATACCAGCGAGAGAGTGTCATGAACGAGTCGTCTTCAACGGTATAAGAAATATCTGGAAATATATACCGTCTCATTCCTAACGCAGAGTTATCTAACACTAAAAACCCCCTCTTTTCTAATACATTTATGATACGATGAATGAAGAGATGAGAGGCAATCAAAAGGATGGGGATCGGCTCGGGATTATTTTTGAGTCTTTTATCAGAAAAACCAATGGGCTTAATGAAAGTGTCACCATATTCCTTACCTTTGAAAAAAAGGTCAGTGAAATTTTTTTTAATATCATACCCAGTGATGAGGGATGCAATGAGATTGACGGTATATTCAATAGAGGGAATTCCTTGAATCGAGAGGAGATATTGGGCGAGTTCATTGAGATTTCGAGCATAGAAGGTGATGGCTTGATCGGTATCAATTGCAGGAATCTCTAAGAAATAAGAGGGAACCTTGGATCGGAGCGAGGTAAAAACATCATACAACCGTCTTCCGGCATCGCAACCCGTCCCAAAGATAAAGAAATCAATATCTTTCCATCTTTCAGAGAGAAGATTGGCGAGAAGAGATTTGGCCAAGGGGCAGAACGAAGTCGGAAAATAAGAAGTGGCTTCATTATGGGAAACATATTTGGGATAGAGTAAATGAGCTTGTCCACCACACGCTTGAATAAGTTCTTCGGGAACGTATGTACAAAAATATCCTACCTTCACTATGTTTCACCTATATTAAAAAATGAGCCGTATGATCCAAACAATAACCCCAATGAGGATGACGACAATTAAAATCGGGGCGGCAATAATGGCAATGCCAGTTAGAAGTAAGATGACTAATATCACTGCCACTACCAAAAGCCCACCGGCGATCATCAGAGGAAAAAACCGGAAGGCTAAAATAATCAGCAAAATCGCTCCCAAAATGGACAAGATAGTTTTCATAATGATAAACTCCTTTTATTTATTTCTCGGAATATTTACGGATGAGATCTTTTAAAAACTGTTGCAGTCGGAGTGAAGACGGATTGGAGGAGATTTTGGTAGTTAATATCTCCTCGGAATCGATTTTTTGACCATAAAGTTGACGATTTGCCTGGTGGTTTTGTTTGATCTGGGCTCCCTGTACCGATAGACCGATGTACAAGCCGCGTGACTGAGAATAGGAATAGATGGAAGACTTTAACCCGATATCAACTTCTGCCGAAAAACTTCTCCCAATTGGTCCGGCGGCCACGCCGATATTTCCCCCAAGGGTCAGCCCATCTCCGTAAAACACACTCATTCCCTCCTGGTTCATGATGAGAAGAACGAGGCTGGTTGATTGAATCCCGGCTTGGGGTCCGAAACTCACACCATAGATTTTATAAAACGCCGGTCCATACCAGGTGTTTTTTCCTAATTCTTTTCGATAAACGATCCCTTCGCCAAATTGAGCACCCAGACCGATACCGAGTCGGACCACCTTGGGAAAAATGGCAATTGCTTCCGCTCTTTCTAATAGATAGAAAAAAACATCGTTATCGGCCACCTTCGACAGGTCATAGAGCGCTTCAATTGACTGATTGATGATTTCTTCATTATTAGCCTGAGCAGCTGCACTGGTTATCAATAGAATCCCGATCAAGATTGAGATGATGGGTATTTTTTTCATCTTTCACATCTTTCCTTGAAGTTCTCTTGATGAGTCGTCATTATCATATCAACCTGGCAAAAAATGCCTCCGGTATTTATTTACTCGTTCACTTCCACTTCATTGTTAGAAGAAGTAATCATAAATTTCATGACTTTACCAGTAACTGTCTGAGGGAGTTCGGAAACGATCTCAACGATGCGGGGGACTTTGTACAGTGCCAGCTCTTTACGGCAGAAGCGGACAATTTCAGTTGGGTCGATATGAACTCCTTCGCTCGGGACCACATAGGCTTTAATCATTTCACCCCGGGAAGCACGTTGAACGCCGACGACAGCGGTACGAGCAATTCCCGGATAGGACATAACCACTTCTTCGATTTCCTGGGGAAAAACGTTGAACCCGGAGACAATGATCAATTCCTTTTTTCGCCCTTCAATATATAATAACCCTTTTTCATCGATTTTTCCCAGGTCCCCGGTATAAAACCAATTATTTCGAAAAGCCCGTTCGTTTTCTTCCGGATTGTTATAATAACCGGGAGAAATCGGATCTCCGGAAAGAATGATTTCTCCTACTTCTCCTGTTGGAAGATCATGCCCGGCATCATCAATGATACGGAGATTGATGGCATCAATGATCGGACCGGCTGAACCGGGGACTCGGGTAACAGGAGAGGGGTTGATGGACACCACCGGTGAAGCTTCGGTGATTCCATATCCTTCCATGATATTTAAGCCAAACCCCCTTTCGAACGCTTTCCGGACCTGGGTGGGCAGGGTGTCGCCACCACAGATGGGTAACCGGAGCGGATTCAGATCAAAGGGAACTTTCGCTCGCGCACCGGCCAGGATGGAAAACACCGCTGGAACTCCCAAGAACACGGTCGATTGATATTTTTTGAGTGATTCGATCAAATTGGTTGCCGGATAAAGCGCTGGAACGATGGTCAAGGTCATTCCCTTGGCCAGGGGAAGGATATAGGCGATGGAAAACCCAAAAACGTGAAACATGGGCAGGACGCCTAACATACGATCTTCGGGATAGATATCGACCAGATCGAAGCAACTGTCGATGTCAGAAAGAATGTTTTTATGGGTGAGCATCACCAGCTTGGGAACACCTGTAGTACCGGAAGTGGAAAAGAAGGCGGCGATCGGAGAGTCGAACACCGGAAGTGGGGAAGAAAATTGTTTAAGCTGACCAGGGAAACCGATTTCGCCATTTTCTCCCATTATAGCGAACGGTAATCGATCGGAAAGCTCCTGGTGGGGCGATTGAGCGACTATCAGGCTGGCATCGGCATTGTGAAAGATTCTTTCGACTGACTTCGGAGGATACTTCGGTGAAAGCGGAAGGGGGATGGCTCCAATATGAAAGCAGCTTAAGATGAGGCGCAGGGTATGCCAGTGGTTAGGGAGCACGATAAGGATGCGCATACCCTCCTTGACCCCAGCTTTTTTGAGCTTCAGAGCTTCTTTACCGATTTCTCGAACCAGGCTTTCATAATCGATAAACCAATCACCCTGGGAAACTGCAATTTTTTTTCCATATTCCAAACTCATTTCTCGAATTCTTTCAGTAATGGTCGTGAGCATATTTTCCTCCTCATAGAGTGGGTTAACAAGTCTATTTCAATTCTTTTATTGAATGCATTGATTTTTCTCAAGTATTGTATTCCATTTCTACTTATTCTACCAGAGTCAATTCGGTATTGATAATCAAATGTCTCTGAGAATGAATATTCACCCTCTCAACTCAATTATTCTTCATCTTAGCAAAAGGCGGAAAGAGTCGGTGAAATTTAAAAGGTATAAAATTGGAAAAAATAAAAGACGAAAAGATCAAATCCCTTTATCCAAAGGGAGAGGTTCGGTGATGGATGACGGAATAATTATCAAAGATGAGATCCTCACGCCGTAGGCAGCCGGTGGCTCACACTGACAGCTTTGAGGTGCTTTTATCAATTCCACAATCTTTACTGTAATTTCATAATAGACCGCCATGCTGCTATCGCAGCACCAGGTGAGGAATGAAAACTACAAGATATAAAGAACCATATCAACAATAATTTTCCCTGATAGGTGTTATCCTCATCCGTCATTCCCGAATGTATTAATCGGGAATCTAAGTCTTTTTTACTTTAGACCCCTGATAGAAACATTCAGGGGTGACGATTAACATCGAATCCTGGTGTAGTTCCAGGATAGACCCTCATGCCACGTTGTGGCACCATGTGAGTATGGAAATATGAGGGTCTATCCTTATCGTTTTTTGCTTTTCAATCTTTTTATCTTACGCCGTAGGCTGAAATCCTGGGTAGTTTCCAGGATAGAAAGAATTCTGCTTTAAACGACTATAACTGACATCGGGTTTGCTGTACAATACATAGAAACGAATACTATGTCAGGTTTTATAAATGGTGTTCAGCTTGAAATGACCTTCAAGGAGTTCATGAAGGAGGTTTAACAATGAAATTCTTTATTGATACCGCGAATGTGGATGAGATCCGAGATGCGATGAATCTGGGAGTTCTGGATGGTGTGACCACTAATCCGACCCTGGTATCCAAGACCGGTAGAGGATTCAAAGAAGTCATTATGGAAATATGTCGTATAGTGCATGGTCCGGTATCGGCCGAGGTGGTGAGCCTTGATGCCGACGGCATGATTCGTGAGGGTCGCCTACTTGCCAGTTGGGCTCCCAACATCGTGGTGAAGATTCCCATCATTGCTGAGGGTTTAAAGGCGATAAAGGTCCTTTCTTCAGAGGGAATTGTAATTAACACAACATTAATATTCAACCCCCTCCAAGCCCTGATGGCCGCCAAAGCCGGAGCAACGTATGTGAGTCCATTTTTGGGCCGTTTGGATGACGTTTCCTCCGATGGCATGCAGCTGGTACGGGATATTAAAATCATATTGGACAATTATGGTTTCAATACTCAAATCATCGCCTCATCCATCCGGCACCCGATGCATGTTGTTGAAGCCGCCAGGATCGGCGCTCATGTCGCCACCATCCCCTATGCGGTCATTAAAAGTCTTATTAAACATCCTCTCACCGACATAGGTATCAAAAATTTCCTCGCCGATTGGGAAAAAGTTCCGGAAAAACCGTTTTAAAGATTCATCAAATCGCTATGCTATTATGAAAATACAGTGACGAGTGACAAGTAACGAGTAACCAGTAAACGGCTTAAAGATACTCAATCATCACCCTATACGAACCTCTCCCTTTGGATAAAGGGAGAACGAGAGGGATTCGATTATGTCAGTCTACGGCGTGAAATAGAACAAATCAAACATCAAAAGAGATCCTTGGAAAAAGCGTCCAAGCGTGGGTCACGGCAATCTCATCCGACTACGAAGTTGTCGTCCTGAGGAGCGTTTTTTGCGACGTGATGATCTCATTTTTTGATTTCATTCCAACTCAACAACCTTAAAATAAATATTTTCTTCCTCTACCGGTGCCAGGGGGTTGTCATGGCAAGAATGTCTATTCACTCATTGATAAGGAGGATATCATGGTCAATGTCGCTCAAGATGTAGAAAGACTTCCGCGTTCCGGAATCAGAGAACTCATGGGGCTGGCGTTGTCGATTCCGGATGCGATTCATTTAGAGATTGGAGAACCCCATTTTCCGACTCCGACCTTTATTTTAGAGGGTTTAAGGGAGTTTTATGAAAAAGGAGATATCAAATATACTCCAACAGTCGGTATCCACTCTTTACGAGCGAAAATTGCTCAGAAATTGCTGAGTGAGAAGAATTGGGAAGTAGGGGCCGATGATGTTATCATTCTTCCGGGCTCGCTCTTCGGAACGGTGGTTGCCTTTCGGACGGTTCTGGAATCGGGAGATGAAGTGTTGGTTCCTGACCCGGGGTTCACCAATCATTTTTCGCAGGTGGAATTAACCGGAGGGAAAGCAAAGCGCTATTTCTTGTTAACGGAGAATAATTATTTACCTGATTTTGATGCTATTCGCAAATCCATTACCCCACGAACCAAAATGATTTTAGTGAATACCCCTTCCAACCCTTTGGGAGTGGTGTTTCCTGAAGAAGTGATGAAGAGTTTTTCTGATTTGGCCGAAGAATATAATCTCATCGTCATCTCCGATGAAGCCTATGAGAAGTATATCTATCAGGGACAGCACTTCGGAATGTACCGCTATGTCCGGCCGGAGCGGCTCATCAGTATTTTCTCGTTTTCTAAAACCTATGCCTTGACCGGCTGGCGGGTGGGATATATGGTGGTGCCCAAAGACTTGTTGGTCCATCTCATGAAAGTTTCGGAATACCTGATTGCCTGTACTTCCCACCTTTCTCAGAAAGCCGCCGAAATCGCATTGGATATGCCGGAAAGTGAAATCCAGGCCATGGTCGAATCCTACCGGGAGAACTGTGAATTGTGCTGTTCTGGTCTTGAAGCAGCCGGTTTTAAAGTCTTTCGTCCCGGTGGCGGCTACTATGTCTGGGTCGATATCCGGGAATTCGGGATGAAATCACTCGATTTTTGTAAGACACTGCTTCGTGAAAACAAGGTGGCAGTTGCCCCGGGAGATACCTTTGGACAAAGCTCGGAAGGGTTTATCCGGATTTCCATTTGTCGAAAGAAGATAGAAGTCGAAAAAGGTGTCAGGCGGATAGCTGCTTTTCGGAGGAAACTATGAGTGTGAATCGACTGATCCTCTCCCTTACCATGGGAGATCCGGGGAGTATCGGTCCGGAAATTGTAGTGCGGACGGTGAGTAATTGGAACTTTGAAGCGGTCCCGGTCGTGATCGGAGATAAGAAAGTTCTGGAATGGGCGCAAGCGATTACTCATTGTTCCATTTCGTGGCAGAGCTTTGATGAGCCGGTATCTCATGATGGTCCTTATCTCATCGATCTCAATAACGTCGATGAATTGTCTTTGCAATGGGGGAAAATTACAGCTCATTCGGGTCAATGCAGTTTTGAATATATTCAGAAAGCGATCGAGCTGGCTTTGTCAGGCCGAGTTCATGCGGTGGTGACAACTCCAATTAGCAAAGAAGCCCTTCATATGGCAGGTGTACCCTATATCGGTCATACCGAAATATTGAAGGACCTCACCCACAGTACCGATGCCCTTACCATGTTTCAGGTGAACCAGCTGCGGGTCTTTTTTCTCACCCGGCATCTGTCTCTTGCCGAGGCGGTGAAAGCGGTAAAAAAGGATACCATTGGCTCTTTTTTATTAAAAATGGATCGATATTTAAAGGCGATTGGGATTCCGCACGCAAAAATAGCAGTAGCGGCATTGAATCCACACGGTGGGGAAAATGGCCTGTTGGGGAGAGAGGAGATCGAAGAAATTGACCCGGCAGTCGATCAAGCTCGGAGCGTCGGAGTTGATGTAGCGGGAATTTATCCAGCTGATTCCATCTTCTGGTTCGCCCATCAGGGTCGATTTGATGCTGTGCTCTCGCTCTATCACGACCAGGGGCACATAGCCACAAAATGTATTGATTTTTATGGGACTGTCAGCGTCACCCTCGGGTTGCCTTTCATCCGCACTTCTCCCGACCATGGCACCGCCTTCGACATCGCTGGTCAAGGAATTGCCAATCCTCGCAGCATGCTCGAATCCTGCCGTTGGGCAGCGGAGTATGCTTTGGCTTATCGGGAGTATATCAAAGGAAGGGATTAAGATTATGAAAATCCCCACGTGCCTACGACGTAAGATTAATATATAAAAGACAGAAAAGAAGACATGGGGGGAATGAATAAATAAACATGAAATATTGTAGCGACACGCCATGGCGTGTCGCACTTTTGGTTTTCATCAGCGAAGTTTTTCAAAAAGCATGGTGGTCTCTTCTTTCCCTTTAAGGGAGGGATTTATCATTCCATACCGACAGGTTTGAGAATCACGCACCCCAACGGTGGAAGGTTGAGTTCGAGTGAGAAAGATTTCCCGTGCGAGGGGATGTTGCGGGTGGAGACTTGGCCGAGGTTACCGAGGTTGGTGCCACCATAGATGTCGGAATCGCTGTTGAGGAGTTCGAGGTAGATTCCTTTTTTGGGGACGCCGATACGATAGCCGATGCGGGAGACTGGGGTAAAGTTCCCGACGAAGATAAGAAAATCGTCGGGATTTTTGCTCTTACGGATGAAGGAGAGAATGGAATTGTCGGAATCGTTGCAATCGATCCATTCGAATCCTTTCCAAGAAGTGTCTAATTCCCAGAGTGCTTTTTCTTGGCGGTAGATCCGGTTGAGGTCTTTCACAAAATGCTGCAATTTACGATGAGTGTCGTAGTCAAGAAGGAACCAGTCGAGGCCGGTATCGTGATTCCATTCGTTCCACTGGCCGATATCGTCTCCCATGAAAAGGAGCTTTTTACCGGGATAGCCAAACATGGTACTGTAGGCCAGGCGAAGGTTGGCAAATTTCTGCCACCAGTCACCGGGCATTTTGCCGATCAAACTTCGTTTTTCATGAACGACTTCATCGTGAGACAACGGAAGGATGAAGTTCTCAGAAAAGGCATACATCAAAGCGAAAGTCAGGTTTTGATGATGAAACTTTCGATGGATAGGATCTTTGCTCATATAGGCAAGAAAATCGTTCATCCAGCCCATGTTCCATTTGAAGAGGAATCCCAATCCTCCGGCATAGGGAGGAAGGGTCACGCCAGGCCAGGCAGTGGATTCCTCGGCGATGGTCATGATTCCGGGGAAACGGTGATAAAGGCTTTCATTGCAATAACGGAGGAGCTGGATGGCTTCTAAGTTTTCTTTCCCGCCGTATTCATTGGGTATCCATTCTCCGTTTGCCCGACCATAATCGAGATAAAGCATCGATGCGACTGCGTCGACCCGCAATCCATCGATATGATACTCCTTGAGCCAATACATGGCATTGGATGCCAGGAAACTGCGAACCTCTTTACGTCCATAGTTAAAAATGTAACTTCCCCAATGAGGATGCTCACCCTTGCGCGGGTCAAGATGCTCATACAAGGCGGTGCCGTCAAAACGCCCCAGACCATGTCCGTCTTTGGGGAAGTGGGCGATGACCCAGTCGAGAATGACTCCAATTCTGTTTTGATGGCAATAATCGACAAAGTACATAAAATCATTGGGTTCACCAAAGCGGCTGGTAGGAGCAAAATAGCCAGTGATTTGATATCCCCAGGATCCGTCGAAAGGATATTCAGCGACGGGGAGAAGCTCGATGTGGGTGTAACCCATTTCCTGAACATAATCGACCAGTTGATGAGCGAGCTCGCGGTAGTTGAGATAGGCATTGTCTTTCCCTTTTTTCCATGAACCAAGATGAACTTCGTAAATGCTCACCGGCGAGGTGAGAAGGCACGATGATTTACGGGATTCCAACCAATCTTGATCCTGCCATTTATAAGTGGAGAGATCATAGATTCGCGACGCGGTAGCTGGTGATTTTTCGGCGTAAAAAGCTAAAGGGTCGGATTTCATGAGCAAATGCCCATCCCTGGTTTTAATTTCAAATTTATACTGTTGACCAGTTTGACAATTGGGAATGAAAATTTCCCAAATACCTGAGGAACCGACCATCCTCATTTGGTGAATCCGTCCATCCCATTTGTTAAAATCGCCCACCACACTCACTCGCCGGGCATTGGGTGCCCAGACGCAAAAATGAGCACCTTGTACCCCATCGACATCCTTTAAATGAGAACCCAGAAATTCATAAGCAGACAAGTGAGTTCCTTCATTGTAAAGATAGATGTCAAGATCGGAAAGCAAGGGAAGGAAGGAGTAAGGATCGCGGGTAGTAACGGTTTCTCCGTTTTTTTTCACCATGTGAAGAGAATAGCGGAAAAAATCCCGGTCGGGGATGCAGACTTCATAGAAACCATCCGAATGGATGAGTTGCATAGGCCAAGAAAAATCCGAGCGATCGGTATCGACCACTCGGATCTCTGTAAGATCGGGATCAAATACCCGAACACACACCCCTCTGGAACCAGGAAGAGGATGCATTCCCAAAATCGCAAATGGATCACTTCCGTCTGCGCGGAGAATGGTTTGAATATCTTTTTTGGTAAGGCTTGATAGGAAAGATGGGTTCACCAAATGGGTCCCTCCGCTTCTTAACGATATCTGATTTGCTCGTATCGAATTTCATCGATGATTTCCCGATGGATTCGGGATGATATGTAAATTTTTTTTCGAGGTTCATTTAGAGCAAGCTGGGGAAAAGAGAGGTCGGTTACCTTCTGGTTGTAAAAATAGACCATCAGCTTTTCCAAATTGACGGCATCTTCTACATTATAAGCAATGAGAGTTTCCAGGGCTTCGGTACAACCTTCGAGGTATTTTTGCCAGAGAAGCACTGCCATATAGCCATCGATCCCTTTTAACTCACCTCGATCGATACCCAGAGTTTTTTCACATAGCTTTAAACCCCCTGAAAACCCCAGGCTTTTAAGCATGAAACGCAGATCAAAATGAATGTGGGGGAGGCGGATGTCGAAGGAGCGTTCGATAATAGGGAGATCAAAGCATTTGCCGTTAAAAGTAATGATAATCTGGTATTGCATAATGTCTTCGATAAAATCCAGCATATTGATTCCGTGAATGTAGGTTTTAATTTTGGTTCCGTCGAAAAGGGTGATCACGGTGATGTAATCGTCGGGTGGATTCAAACCGCTGGTTTCAATATCCAGAAAAACGGCTTGATTCAGGAAATGAGAATAAATCCTCCAGCGGTTTAAATTATGCAGGCGATCATTAAAAAAGTGAATGTCTTTTTTTTCGATTTTTTCGAAGGATCGCAATATCAATGAATATGCGTGCTCAGAAAGACTCCGGGGAAGGATTTTTCTGAATATCGGATTAGTGATGGCATCATCCCAATTATGAATTCCTTCTTGCCAAATTTTACGCTCGGTTTTTTCACCAATGGAGGGGATATGACAAAACGTATGAAACAACATATGGTATCCTTCTTTCCGGGGTATGGTTGTTCAAAGTGTCTGTTTATATTGTAAAATAATTAGGATGGAATTCCAATGCCAGGAGGACATAAATGAAAAACTTCTTTACCGGCGAGAACCTGGAGTTGATCGATCTCTCCCAAAAAATCGTTCCGCCCGGGACTTCCGATCGCCCCTTTCGCATTGATCGGAGCTTTTTGCAGGATCGGACTTGGAAACATGAAATTGTCACTCATTCCCATGTTGGAACTCATATTGAAAGTCCAGCTCATTTTTTTGAGAACGGAAAGGACCTGGAACAATTTTCTCTCGATGCCTTTTGCGGTCGTGCCTGGTTTTGTGATTTCAATGAGGTGAGTGAGGTACACGATGAAGTCACGGCAGACCAACTTGATACCCAATTAGGAAAAGTGATTGAACCAGGTGATATTGTGATAGGGCGTAATTGTGATCAGGAGAATAAAATTTTAGTTCAAAAAACTGGGCGGCGAGAGTTCCTCCCGTCGTTTACTCCGGAAGCTGGAATTTGGCTCCGGGAACGAAAAGTAAAAATGGTGGGTATCGATCATCATTTCCACCTGGGGAAGTCGATCGACAAAACTCGGGCATTTCATGAAATATTGATGGCGAAAGACGTCTTGTTGATTGAAGGCCTGGATCATTTAGACCGGGTAGCGGTGGTTCCCTTTGTCTTCTTGGCTTTTCCTTACCGTGTTGAGGGAATCGATAGCAGTTTCGCTCGAGCAGTCGCATTTATTGGGAGGTGAAGGAGATGCATATTAAAAAAATCGGAATACTAAGTGCTGGCGGTGATTGCCCGGGAATCAATGCAGTGATTCATGCCGTCGTGAAAAAAGCCATTCTAGATCACCAAATGGAGGTGGTGGGAATAAATGACGGCTTTGAAGGATTGGTCGAAGGCAGGTGGAGGGCTCTTCACTACAATGATGTATCGGGGATCATGCCATTAGGCGGAACTATTTTAGGAACCTCCAACAAAGCCAACCCCTTTAAATATCCCTGTACCGAATATGGGAAGCTCGTCTTTAAAGATTTATCAAACGAAGTCATAGACAATTATCACGCTCTGGGATTACAAGCTTTGATCGCCATCGGTGGTGATGGGACTTTTCATATCGCGAATGGTTTTGCCGATAAAGGGTTGAATGTAGTGGGTGTTCCCAAAACCATCGATAATGATTTGAGTGAAACCGACCTGACCTTTGGTTTTGATTCGGCAGTCCACGTTGCTACTGATGCTATTGATCGACTGCATACCACCGCTCAGTCACATCACCGAGTCATGGTGGTTGAAGTCATGGGTCGCTATGCCGGATGGATAGCACTCCATGCTGGTATTGCTGGTGGCGGTGATGTAATTCTCATTCCTGAGATTCCCTTTGATATCGCGAACGTGTGTCTTTTTATTCGTAAACGGATTTCTGCTGGGAAAAGGTTCAGCATTGTGGTGGTTGCCGAGGGCGCCAGACCCCAGGGGGGCGATTTTACCGTTTTGCGTAGAGTTGAAGAGAGCCACGATCAGATTCGGTTAGGTGGAATCAGTTATGTGATCGGACAGGAAATTGAAGAACGGACTGGCATTGAAACCCGGGTGGTTATTCTTGGGCATTTGCAGCGGGGCGGTTCACCCACTCCCTTCGATCGGGTGTTGGCCAGCCGTTTTGGTGCCGCTGCCGTTGATTTAGTAGTGAATGAACAATTTGGCTACTTCCCGGCACTCAAAGGGAATGAAATCGTCCCGGTACCTATCAAACAAGCCATCTCTTCACTGAAAACTGTCCCCCTGAATAATACCCTGCTTCAGGTCGCCCGATCAACCGGAACCTGTTTGGGAGAATAGAGAAAGGGAGCGAATGATATGTGGCATGACCGCTTAAATAGAGCTTTAGACGTAGTAAAAAAAGCTGGAGAGATCGCTCAACAAAGGCAGCAATCAATCGGATTCATCGAAGACAAAACCAGCCCGATGGATATCGTCACCGATATTGATCGTGAGACTCAGCATATGATATTAAATACCTTGAAGTCATATTTTCCCGAAGATGAAATCTGGGGAGAAGAAAGTGGTTATCCGTTGCAAGATTTTTCCGCCACCTGGGTGGTTGATCCCATCGATGGAACGACGAATTATGTGCACGGTCTGCCCCTCTATGGTATCTCTCTTGCCTATTATCATCACGGCTGGCCGGTGATTGGGGTGATTGACTCACCAGCTTTCAGAGAAACCTTCTGGGCAGAAAAAGGCAGTGGTGCTTATCTGAACGGAAAACCAATCAAAATATCCCAGGTTACCGATATCCGCCGTAGTCTGGTTTCAACCGGCTTTCCTCACGAGCAGAGCCGGTGTGATATTGTTATTCCGGTTTATCATCGTCTTCTCTGCCGAACACAAGCATTGCGGGCAATTGGTTCGGCAGCATTAGGAGTAGCCTATGTCGCCTGCGGTCGTTTTGAAGCGTACTTTCAATTGGGAGTATCTTTCTACGACGTTGCTGCCGGAGTGTGCATGTTAGAGGAAACTGGAGGAGCTGTTCTCCAGTTGGATGGAAAAACCTGGGGAACGGCGAGCCGTTCCATCGTTGCCATTAATCCGCTTATTCAGCAGCAATTTTTCGATGAACTCGCCGATTTCCATCTGGAGGAACCGAAACATCGGGGATAAAAGCTATTATTTTACTTTTGAAGGAGGTATAGAAATGGCTTTTCAGTATGGTTTATCAAAATTTATTCCTTTCCAAGATCGAAATGAATGTGAACGGGTCCGAAAAATCAAGAAAGAAGACATTACCAAGCACCCCAATCCTGATTTTAAAATTAAGGTCATCGAAGACCCAAACCAGTTCTATTTTGAATTTGCTTTGGATCTGGTAACACGAATTAAAAAAGCGGTTGAAAAGAATGAGAAATTAGTTCTTATTCTCCCGGTTGGTCCCATGCCCCAGTACGATATTGCTGCCCGGTTGATCAATGAATTTAACCTTTCAATGCAGCATATCCATACCTTTAATATGGATGAATATGCCGATGAAGACGGAAATACCGCCCCGATCGATTGGCCGGGTTCATTCCAAAAGGCAATGTGGGAAAATTTTTTCAATAAACTTAAACCAGAACTTCGACCCCTCACCAAAAATATCCACTTCCCCACTAAAGAAGTTCTCCCCGACTACGGGAAGATGATTGCCGATCTCGGCGGTGCTGATTGCTGCTATGGCGGTGTGGGTTGGTGCGGACACATTGCTTTCTGGGAAGCTCATTTAGGATTTGAGTTTGGTGACGATCTGGAAACGTATAAACAACAAGGACCACGGTGTGTCGAACTCCATCCGATGACCATCATGCAGAATGCGCTTCATTCGTTCAGTGGCGACTGGTCCTGGGTTCCTCCCAAAGCGAACTCCATCGGACCAGCCCAGATTGTGGGCGCTAAAGACCGGAGCTTTTGGCTGGATGGATATATCGGCGGCGGAGTGAGCTGGCAACGTTTCATCGCCCGTTTAGCTGCTCATGGCCGGGTAAACACCCTGGTTCCGGCTTCTCTGCTTCAGACTGTGCCTGGTACTTACACCATCATGGGTGGTGTAGCCGATAACGTAGAAATCCATATGGCGTAAAATATATAATCCAACTGATTTTTCCAAGGATAACAGAACCAAAAATGAATTTTAATTATATACCATCCGAAATTCCCCACTTTAGCAAAAGGCGGTGAAAAGTAAAATGTGAAATGTAAAAGGTTTAAAACTGGAGAAAAATAAAAGACAAAAAGATCGAATCCCTTTGTCCAAAGGTAGAAGCCAACGGAAGGGAGACGGAATAATTATCAAAATATGATTGCTACGAACCACGCTTGAATACTTTTTCTCAAGCGTGATATTTAATTTTTTCACAATTTCATTTGCTTGCCGTAGGCTGACAGTATCGCAACGGCAGCTTTTTTAATTTTTTTTTACGATTCACGACTTACTACTCACGATTTACGGTATTTTCAAATACAAGGGAGGAATTATCATGTCAGCACAATTAGCAATTTTTGGTGGAGAATCAGTATTTAAAGAAAAATTTCCAACGTGGCCCAGCTTTTCAGAAAAAACGAAGCAAGAAGCCCTGAAGCCACTTGAGACCGGACAAGTCAATTACTGGACCGGACACAAGGGAGTGGAGTTTGAGGAAAAATGGGCACAATATTGCGGATGTGCCTATGGAATATCAACCTCCAATGGAACTTCTGCTCTTCATACCGCTCTGGCAGCCTGTGATATTGGCCCGGGAGACGAAGTCATCGTTACCTCCTATTCCTTTATCGCCTCATCGTTTTGCGTTCTCCAGGCGGGAGCGATCCCGGTGTTTGCCGATGTCCGCAAAGAAACCCATACCATCGACCCTGCTTCCATTGAAAAAAAGATCACTCCTCGTACCAAGGCTATCATTCCGGTTCATCTCTACGGAATTCCCTGTGATATGGATTCAATCATGTCGATTGCCAAGAAACACCATCTGTACGTTATTGAGGATTGTGCCCAAGCCCACGGGAGCGAATATAACGGGAAAAAAGTGGGGAGTATTGGTCATGTTGGTTGTTTTAGTTTTTGTCAATCAAAGCACTTCACCACCGGAGGCGAAGGAGGAGCAGTGGTGACCAATGACGAAAGAATCGCCTGGGCAGCCCGCTCTTTTCGAGACCATGGCTATGATGTTAAGGAACGGCTTCGTTTGCTCGAATTAGAAAAGAAGCTGTTTTATATTCATCAGCGAGTCGGTTTTAACTACCGTCTGGCCGAAATTCAATCGATTATTGGGCTCTGCGAATTAGAGCGCTTTGATGGATGGAACAAAAAGCGGCGAGTGGAAATCGGTGTGAAACTGTTGAAAGCCTTACAGGGTCATGAAGTGGTACAATATCTCCCTCCTCATGGAGTCGAAGGAAAGTTTATCTCCTTCTGGCTCTTCCCAATAGTGATTAATTTGAACCACATCACCTGTACCATCAAAGAATTTTGGGAAGCGATTGAAGCTGAAGGGGTCCCGGTTGCGCCAGTCCTCTGGCCTCAAATGTATAAAGAAAAAGCCTATGTCGAACACAATGGTTTTGGTACCGCTAAGTTCCCCTTCAATTCTCGAGAATATACCGACCCCCAATCCGTTGATTATTGCAATGTCTTCTGTGAAAATGCCGCCTGGCTCGAGGAACGGACTTTCTGCTTCCCCGCTCATCCGGTTTACGAAGGCCGCCATGTCGATGCGATGATCGCTGCTTTCGAGAAAGTATATAATTATTATAAAAAACTATGAATAACATTCGTGTCATGGTATGTTCATGACATAGGTTTATATACTGTAAATACAGTGACAAGTGGTCAGGAATGAGTGGCCAATGAACAATGAAGGCTTCATTTATAATTGATATTCAACCCTCTCCATTTGGACAAAGGGATTCGATTGGTTGGCTATTCCCTTCGAAAGGGGAATATGTATTCTACTTTAACAAAATATAGAACAATGGAGGAGAATTCAATTGAATACCAGGAAAGTATTTAATACCGATTCGATTGCTTGGCGTAAGCTCATTGCATCGATTTTAATTATCCTCGTCGTGGTGCTTCAACTTATTCTCAATCCGATAACTCAAATCATTCAAATCGTGGCTGTCATTTTGTTGGGTTTGCTCGTTCTCCAGTTGTTGTTTGAAATTTTGGAAAAACCGACTGGTCTGGATCGGCCCCGACAGTTTAATGATTATTATCAGGCGCAACCGGTTATGAAGGATTATTTAGAAAATCATTTAAAAAGGGAACCCACTCTCTCGATCTGTTGGTTGGATACTTCTTTTGAGCATGCTCTGACATTCATAAGCAACGTTCTCAAGCCGATTCTGCATGATAACCGGAAAAATGCTCTGAAAATCGAACTAACCATGTTGGATCCTTCCTGGCCGGATATTGAAAGAGTCAATTCCACCTGGACATCGCTCGGGAAGTCGAATTCTGAGAGCTTGAAAGTATTCATGGAGGTCTATAAAGAGGTTTTAACAAATAAAGGCTGGTCGATCGATATTACTCTCTACCGTCATTTGCCCAACTGGCAGGGATTTTTGATCAATGACCGGTACCTTTTTTTGAGTACTTGTATCTGGAAAAATGGTATTTTGTCTGATGATAATCCTTACGAATTGTACGAGGCTGGAGATCGCTTTGGCGGAAATGAAAAAATCGAACAGTTCAAAAGCTGGTTTGGGCATTGCCAACGGGAAATCCAGGAAGCATCCAGCCAGAAATCAACCCCGGGAGTCACTTTTTATATCACTAACGAGACGAAGAAATAATTGCCATATCGCTTTATTTCTCCCCCACTTTTGTGAATGGGGGTTAGGTTGGAGGTTGAAGGAGTCGTTCGCTATCCCGAAAACTACCACAGGATTCCATTTTAATCGTCACCCCTGAATGTTTCTATCAGGGGTATAAAGTAAATTGAAAAATCTTAGATTCCCGATTAAGACATTCGGGAATGACGGATGATGACGATACCTCTATGAAAATCCATTGCGTACGTAGTTTTCATTCCTCACATGGTGCCAGGGGCATTTTTCTGGCATGAAGTCTTCTCACTCATATTTATCCAATCGGAATCTCGGGCTGATATCGCGCGCTTCCCGGATCGCCTGTTGGTATTCATTGGAAGTAATCCGGCGGCGGAGGAGGGGAATTTCGTCGGCATGGAAGCAGGGATGATACTGGTCCATGAGGTTGATATAGGCAGTCGGTGAGATTTCTTGGGCAATAAAGGAGAGTATGTCGTGGGTGCCAGAGAGACCGCCGGGTAGGATGAGGTGGCGAATGAGGAGACCATGTTGGGCGATGCCATATTCATCCAGGATCAAATCACCCACCTGATTCTGCATTTCCTTGAGTGATTCGCGAGCTCTCTCGGGATAATCCTTAACACCTGATAGTTGAAAGCCGATATCGGGATCGGAATACTTAAAGTCGGGAAGATAAATATCGACTAAACCGCGCAGTTTTTTCAAGGTTCCGACTTTTTCATACCCTCCACAGTTGTAGACCAGCGGGAGGGAGAGCCCCCGGCCGACGGCAATGCCCAGAGCCGTAACGATCTGCGCAAGATAATGGGTGGGGCTCACCAGGTTGATATTGTGGCAGCCCTTCTTTTGCAGATCAAGCATGATGGAAGCCAGATCATCGAGAGAGACCACCTCGCCATGCCCGTGGCTGATATCCCAGTTTTGGCAGAAGATGCAGCGCAGAATGCAATGATTGAAAAATATAGTTCCGGAACCACCGCTCCCCACCAGCGGTGCTTCCTCACCAAAATGAGCGCCGAACCCGGAAATCTCTACCTCATATCCGGCTCCACACCACCCGATCTGCCCTTTAAGCCGGTTCACCCGGCACGAATGAGGGCAGATCGAGCAACTCTCGAGGCTCTCCATCAGCTCGCGGGCATATTTTACCAAAGCTTGATGATCGTAGTATTCTCGATAACTGGGACGCATGATTGAACTCTCCTACAACTCATTTTCGGGTTTGATAAATCAAATCTCAATAAATACCATTATAATTGTAGGGGCGCAAATGTATTGCGCCCGGTATCTTAATGTAATTGTAGCGACATGCCATGGCATGTCGCTCTTTGGTATTCATTTTATTGTTTATTTTTGTAGGAGCAGCATCCTGTTGCAAAGGATATCAAATAATGGAATGAGAAAAAGTCACTTTCCCCGTCGTTTCACGACACCCTCCTGTGAGGAAAAATTGAAAATACTGATTCTTCTAACGCTTTTATTTCTCCACCTCGAGAGAGAGAGGGGGGTGTGCATTTTAATTTATTTCTCATCCATATCAATTTATTATATACTTGTTTCATGGGACAAATCATAAAGGAGCACGGCATGATATCCGATATTGACTCTGAAACTCTCACTCTCTTCGCTAATCAAATCCGTCAGCATTACCCCGATGCGCGGATCTGGGCTTTCGGTTCACGGGTGAGAGGTGATGCTTCCTGGGAATCCGATCTTGATGTCTGTGTTTTAGTAAATGATCTCACCGGAGAGGTTTGGGACTATATAATTGAAGTCGCGTGGGAGATTGGTTTTCAAAGAGGGATTGTCATATCTCCGATTTGTTTCTCCCGAGATCAGCTTGAGAAAGGGCCTCTCTCGGAAAGTTCAATCGTAAAAACCATTCTCAGGGAGGGCGTTGCGGCTTGATCAATGAAAACATTCTTTCACTGATAAAATACCGAATTGAACAAGCTGAAGAAGCATTGGATGCGGCAGAAATTCTTCTGATGAAGGAAAGCCGGAGAGCATCTGTCAACCGATCTTATTATGCGATGTTTTACGCGGTTTTAGCCCTTTTATGTATCGAGTCAAAAGAAACATCAAAACATTCGGGTGCGATAGCGCTTTTTGATCAAATATTTGTTAAACCTGGATTTATTCCAACAGAACTCTCCCGGTGGCTTCATCAGGCTTTTATTAAACGGATGATGGCTGATTACAACCCGATAAACTCAGTATCTATGAATGAGGCAAAAGAGATGTTCGAGCACGCTCGAGAGTTTGTTATGCAGGTTAAAAATTACCTTCAGAAATTAGTGATATTCTGATCCGCAGATATGAATATGTAGAAAAAATTCATAATCAGGCTTGATTTATCTTTTAAAGAAATATTCCAAAAAATATCAGAAGAAATCTCGCTTTGGATTTTTATATAGGTGCCTGTCGCCTAAGTTATTACACCGTCGACCAGTTTTTTTTTCAATGTAGCATTTATCATTCTTTTTAGAAGCCCGGGACCGGGTGAAGATGTTTTTTAACTCCAGCAGTATCGGGTGAGCTGGAGGGCAGTGAAAAAATATTGGGGACATATCCTGCAATATAGGTTCCCTTCTTTTATTATTATTTTATGGCGAGAACATTGCGAAT
>Ga0172363_10000444_pt1 | contig 30968 bp, 29 predicted proteins | sample LakKivs2_kivu2a2_FD_114541 | JGI IMG/M metagenome (GOLD analysis project Ga0172363, IMG submission 114541) | Sediment microbial communities from Lake Kivu, Rwanda - Sediment s2_kivu2a2 | ecosystem: Environmental > Aquatic > Freshwater > Lake > Sediment | place: Rwanda: Western Province, Lake... | reverse complement strand
TACAACAGGCTCTTGCGGCGCAAGGTCACGCATCCCGTGGGATCCTCCAGGACGAGCTCCTGCCATGCGTCGCGCTTCTCGGGCGGGATTTCCTCCCAGCCCAGTTGGAAACGGGCCTCGTCGACCAACGCTCTGGGATCGACCATGCTGCTGCCGGGCGTGCCGATCGGTCCGATCGTCCAGTCCATGAAGCCTGCTTCCTCGCCGCCGGGCTTGATCTGGTCGCCTTCCCAACTGTAGTTGCAGCCTTCCCAGCCATGGAAACGGCGCCAGGGTTCGTGCCAGAGCTGGTCCCACCAGTCGGCGACGGTTAAGCTCGCCTCGATCTTCCTCGGGTCCACTCCCTTGCGGAAGGCGAAGACATCGTTGCGGAAGTTGTTCTCCGTGTGGCGTCGCTTGAAGCCCTTGGGGCCGACGGGGATATCGGCATAGTTCCAGCGGGCCGTGGGGTCATTCGTCACGCTGTCTGGCCAGGCGCCCCAGCACGGCGTGAAGTGCAGGCCGACCACGTTGGCCGCGACATCCAGCAGGGTATTGTAGGGCCCCTTGGTGTACCAGTCTTTGGCGAACACGCCGTCCTTGTACCACTGAGCCAGGAGCGCCAGCGCCTCCTTGACCTCTGGCCGGATGGCCCCGTACATCAGGCCGTCTCCCTCCGGCTGCCAGTGGTCGGGGATGTAGCCGAACCCGCCCCAGATGGAATCCAGGCCGCCGAACCAGGTGTGGAACATGCAGTTGGTTTCTGCGGCGTTGGATGCCAGGCCGATGGTCGTGCCCTCGGCTCCCATGCCGAGGTCGGCCTGCGCGAACGCCAGGGCCACATCGTGGAGCTCATCGAACGTCGTAGGAACGTTCATGCCCACCTTTTCCAGCCAGTCCTCGCGATACCACAGGATGGAGTCGTTGTGCGCCAGGTCCTCCACGCGGGGCAGGCCGTAGATACGGTCGTTGATCTTGGTCCAGACCCAGGGCCGCTCCCCGTATTCGCGCCAGGTAGCCTGCCAACGTGGGCTGGCATACATCTCGTATGCCTCGGTGATGTCTTCCAACTGGTCGGCCTCGACCATCTTCATGTAGTTGACCAACGGCACCGTCTCCAGGAAGTCGGGCAGGTCGCCGGCAGCCGCGGCCAGGTTGTACTTCTCCTCGAGCGAGTCCCCGGGTCCCCAGGTCCACGCGATTTCGAACTTGACGTTGAAAAGCGCCTCGACCATGCGGAACCAGGGGTTGTCGTCCACAGTGTCGTTGCCGCAGTACTGGGTGGTCACGCTGATGCGCTTGCTGGTGGATATGGTGACCGGCGGCTCAAAGGGCGCGTTCCCTGGCAGGTCGGGCAGGATGGTCTTCCAGCCCCTGGGATTGTCGGGGCTGCCCATCTTGTCCTGCGCTGGGAGCAGCTCCTCCACCGTCTTCGGGGCCACCTCCCTCTCGATGATGACGGTCTCCTCGACAGGGACCTCGACTTCCTCCTTGACGACGACGGTCTCCTTCACTACCTGTGGCGTCTGTGGCGTGCAGGCCGCCAAACCGGCTGCACCGGCTGCCACCGCCAGGCTCCCCAGAAACTCTCTTCTACTTATTTTCTCGACCATGGGTAGCTCCTCCTCGCGTTCTTAGGCATTCCGTTGCCGAATACTGGACAACCAATGAAACCTAGCAACGAACCGTCTCGTTCCGCTCGATAGGCCTCACCTCCTTGGACGCGTGTCCTGCCTGGGCTCGCACACAGGTAATACTGACAACACAAAACAGACACGACTGTGATCGCTATCATTGTACATTATACTCCATAAGTTTGTTTTTGTCAATACTTTACCAAGATGTTGACAAAAAACGTAACTTATAGTATTATATACGTGTGTGCGATAAAGGCTATGCGACCGATAATCGCAATATGAAGTTACGATATAGAAACCATCAGGATCGATTTCGCAGCCCGGTCCGCAGGATTCTGATCGAGACAGTACCCTACAGAGCGGAGGAAGGCAGTGCGGAATACCGATGCTAGAAGGATGGCCATCCTGGAGATAGCCAGGGACGACTCCCTGGTCCGCGTCTCCGAGCTCAGCCAGCGATTGGGTGTGTCCCAGGTGTCAATCCGGCGTGATCTGGAAAAGCTGGCGGAGTATGGATTACTGAAGCGCGTGCACGGAGGCGCTGTAGCTGTGCGGCAGGAGGCTGGAGAGGAGTCCTACGGTCACAAGCTCAAGCTTCACCTGGAAGAGAAGAGGCGGATTGCCCACGCTGCTGTAGGCTTGATCCGGCCACGTGATCGCATCATCCTCGACTCGGGCACCACGGTCCTCAACGCGGCACAGGAAATCGCCCAGCATGCGCGCGCACTGAAGCAGTTGACCGTGATCACGGCATCCTGGCCCGTGTTCCGGGAGCTGGCCCCGGTCCGGGACATTACCCTGATCATTCTGGGTGGTATCTATCTACCAGATTACCAGACGTTGGTCGGGCCGCAGACTGTGGCTGGCCTGCACAATCTGCACGTTGACAGGCTGTTCCTGGGAGCTGACGGCCTGAGCCTTCACTCCGGCGTGACCACCTCCAACGTGCTGGAAGCGGAAGTGAGCCGGGCCATGGTCAGAGCCGCCGACCAGGTCACCGTGCTGACGGACTCGAGCAAGATTGACAACGTGGGCTTCACTACGATAGTGCCCATCTCACAGATTCACCAACTCATCACCGACGATGGCGCTCCCGCCGACTTCGTAGATGCGCTGCGCGAGCACGGGGTAGAAGTCATCCTCACCGGACAGGATGGTTGAGGGGTGCCTCGACAGAGGCCAATGCGGATGAGTACATCCGAGAGGGCAAAGAACAAGGAGCGAAGCCGACCATGATGCATACCCCGGCGTCCATGAATGTGCTTGTTCTGGTCAACTGGTTCAGCGCCGGCTATGGCGAAGCGGAACAGGTAGTGTTCCCTTACCTGGAACACCTGGGTGTACCATACACCGTGGTGGACATCGCGCGCGATCCATGGCCGGAGCGCCTGGCCGATTTCGCCTTGCTGATCATCGGACACCGGCTGCTGGACTCGCAGGGGCGGCGTCTGGCTCCAAGCCAGCGTCGGGCGGTGTTGGAGGCGGTGGACGCCGGCACAGGTCTGGTAAGCTTTGACCCCGGCTTCCCACTGGTGGGGAAGCCCAGCCCAGCCGTCAGTGTAGAGAACAAAGCGGCGGAGACACTGGAGTTCGCGGAGCGACCGCACTACATTACCGTCAGGCACGCCCTTGGGGAGGTTTTGGACCTCGTGTCGCCCATCCGCGTGCCCTCTTTGGCCGTCAGCGACGCCCAGGTGTTGGTCCGCGCGGGAGGCCGACCTCTCGTCGTGGCAGGCCCCCTGGGGCAGGGCCGGCTCGTACGGTGGGCCACGCTCCGCTGGGCACATTCCAAGGCTCTAGGGCCTATGGCGGGTCTGGATGACGTCCTCTGGCGCAGCTTGGTCTGGGCCGCGCGCAAGCCGTTCGCCCTGCGCGGCCTGGCGCCCCTGGTAACTATGCGAGTGGACGATGTGGCCGGCGTAGGCGAGCTGTGGCACCGGAGTCCCTTCTATTGGATCTACGACGCTAACCGGCAGGGTTTCAAGCCGTGGCTGGGGCTCTTTATATACAATCTCACCGAACGCGCGGTGAACGAGCTGAGGGATCTCATCCAGCGAGGCCTGGCTACGGGTTCCCCTCACGCCTTCGGCCTTCTCTCTCGTCCTGGCATGGAGAATCCCTACTTTTACGATCGATCCCTGGTGAAGCGGTCGGGTAATGAGGCAGATGAATTCCCGCGCCGCCACGGGCGTCCCCCCTACCCTGCCGACCTGGATGAGTTCATATTCTACGATCACCTGCGAGGGAGGCCATGGCCGGATGACGAGGCGCAGCGCCGTCTGGCTGCCGTGGACGAATGGTACAGGGTGCACGCGCCGCTCCCGATGTCGCGCTACGTCATCCCACACTGGGACGAGTGCGGCGCCAACACTGTCGAGCATATCCATGAGCGCTGGCGGGCAGACCTGGGCGAGTTCACGATGGACGTGGACGAACCCTTCGCGCTCCGCACGTCGTGGCTCAGGCTGGCGCCCTTCCGTTTGCACGAGACGCCCGGTACGGCGGCCATAGACGATAGACGCCGTGGGAAGCGGCCCGCATACTACGCCGACTTTGTCAACCTGGCCGGCCATCGCTTCTTCTCGTGCGCTACCATCATCCGCGACGATGCGGGCTACGAATGGTTTCCCGACAACGACGTGGCGGCGACGGTTGGCCGAGGAGTGCGCCAGTTGCGGCGAGCGCTCGACAGCATGGCCCTGGCCGTCCTTTTCACCCACGAGACCGATCACCTCTATCGTATCAGGCCCGACGCCTGGGCGGCAGAGGTCGAGCAGACAGCGCGGGGCATCGCCGCATACGATCCCATTTACATGACCCTGGACGATGGCATCCGCTATGTCCGCGCCACGCGCACGTCGCGGATGCAGTCGTGCTCGTTGCGGATAGGTACATCCGACCACCCGGGTGGCGGCGAGGTGGAGGCGACTTTCCTGGGCTCGGCCGACGTGCCCACTCACTTTTACCTCTTTACAGAAGAAGGGGAGGAAATCAACTCACAGCTGGTGGGAATCCCTTCATTCGACGGGCGAACTGTCGTGACAGCTCACATCGGCTCCTGACATTGCGCAGGTGGTGCACATTTGGAGTACAAGCCGGACTTTGCCGAGGCGGCCGAGCACATCCGGGCCTTCTGGCAGCGCGAGCCCACCGGGCGCTGCGCGCTTCAGGTGGTCGCGGCGCGCCATGGCGCTGCGCCGCCGCCGGAGGACGTAGCCGATATCCTGACGAAAAAGACCGACCCAGACTATGTCCTCGGGCGCGCTGAGTGGGCGTTCCGAAGCCACCATTACCTGGCAGAAGCTGTGCCTGTGTATGTGCCGGGGTTTGTGTGCACCGATACGGCGGCGTATCTTGGCGCCCAGGTCGTCCTGGCAGAGGACACAGTCTGGTACAAGCCGGTCATTGATGACTGGCAATCCTACCGGCTGCGCTTCGATCCGGAGAATCGCTGGTGGCAGATGACCAGGCGGATGGCACAGGCCGCTACGGAGAGAGGGCGCGGCCGCTACCTGGTCGGCGTACCTGACTTCCAGGTACCCCTTGACATCGTCAGCCTGCTGCGCTCTCCGGAAAGGCTTTGCCTTGATCTGATCGAGAACCCCAACGCTGTGAGGGCCGCCACCCGTCTGATCCTTGATGAGGTGTACTCGCACTGCTATGATGACATCTATTCCACCATCACGCGATACACTCCATTCGTTGGAGATTGGATGGGGCTCTTTGCCGCTGGCCGGCACGATGTTGTACAATGCGACTTTGCGGCGTTGATCTCGCCCCGGCACTTTGAAGAGTTCTGCATGCCGGACATCCAGAAGCAGTGCCAGATGCTGGACACCTGCATCTTTCATCTTGATGGTCCAGATGCCGCGCGGCACCTGGATGCGCTGCTGGAGATCGAAGAACTCGATGCCATCCAGTGGGTGCCGGGAGATGGCAAACCGCCGGCCAGGGCCTGGCTGGCGATGCTGAATAAGGTGCAGCATGCGGGCAAGGGTCTCTGGGTCAGCGCGCCGCCAGAGGATGTGCACGCGATCCTGGAGGGGCTCCGGCCGGAGGGGCTCATGATCCATGTGGAGGGCACTTTCCCCTCACTCGACGAGGCGGAGCGCTTTATCGCGGCTGTACAGAAGGCCTGTCACGGTCGGTGGCAACGCTAGGCGAGGGCGCGGTTGCGGTAGGTAGCCAGAGGAGGTACACTATGTCCAATGCGGGCGAGATGGCAGAGATCACAGTAGATGGAGGCCATGCCTTCCAGACGATCGACGGTTTTGGGGTCAACATCAACGCCAAATACTGGAACGACGGCAAGCTGATCCCGACGTTGGATCTGCTGCGCGAGGACCTGGGAGCCACCCTTTACAGGGTGGACATCTGGGGTAAGTCGAACTGGATAGATCCGGACGGCACGATTGGCCCTGGCGCCCTCAACGAGGAGCACCTCGCCAGCATTTATCAGGGCGAAATCTTCCGGCGCGGCTGGGCCATGATGCGCTACCTCAACGAGCATGGCATCGAACCCTACCTCACCGCCAGCGGCGATGTACCGCCTTGGATGTTGGGAACGGACGGTAAGTCGTTGTCCGAGTATGAGCCATTTTGCGACATGCTGGCCTCAATGGTGGAATGGGCCAGGCGGAAGGAGGGATTGCACTTCACGCTGTTTGGCCCGTTGAATGAGACCGACGTGGGCAGTCCCGAGGGCCCTTCCATCAGCCCGGCCGAGTTTGTGAAGGTACTGGAGATACTCCACGACAGGCTGGCGCGGCGAGGCCTGGATGACATCCGCCTGGTAGTGGCCGAGCAGGGCAGCTTCAAGACCGACTATCTGCGCCAGATCGTGAGCAGCGACAGGCTGGCTGGAAGGATCGGAGTGTTCGGCATGCACACCTACTTCCGCCTCTCCCCCGCTGCCGTGCAGGCGGTGCAGGAACTGATCAAGAACAGCCGCTACGCTGGCTGCCGGCTATGGCTGACAGAGTACGGGGACCTGGAGCAATCTGGCGAGCGCGAGTGGTACGTGGCCTGGGCGATGACCTCACGTCTCTTCGATGTACTAGAGGGTGGGTTCAATGGGGCGCTGGTGTGGGACGCCTTTGACAACTACCACGACCACGACGAAGCCTGGACGATCTACGGGCTGCTAAGGACCGGGCGCCACGTATACACGCCCAAGAAGCGATACTATGCCACCCGGCAGGTCCATCGCTTCGTACTGCCGGGCTTTGAGAGGGTGGAGGCCACATGCGCCCACTCGGATCTCAGATTGCTGGCGTTCGCTGATCCGCAGCGCACCAAGCTTACGCTGGTGGGCATGAGCGGGCCCAGCAAGGCCTACCATCTCAACGTGCGGCTACAGGGCTTCTCTGATCAGGTCATGGCAGGCAGGGTGTTCTACCATCGGACATCGGAAGCGGAGAACTGCCACCGGATCGGGGTGATCCCGGTGACCGGTCCAGAGCTGCCCTTCACCGGCATTGATGCTTTCGTTCCACCAGACAGCATCTTTACTCTGACTACAGTCAACGACAGCCCCTGCGCGAACTGAGCGGCGCCGGCGAGTTGCTCAACCCGGGCAATTTAGCAAATTGCCATCGGTAGGACCAAGTTGCCAACCTGTCCAAAGGAGGGAACACAATGGAAGCATTGAAAGCGGGATACGTCTCGTTGGGGACGGAGTTCTACGTCCCCGAGCGGCTGAAGGAGATCACCGCCCGGGCGGAAAAGCAATTGACCGACGCCGGCCTTGAACTGGTGCGCACCGAGCCGGTCTTCGCGCTGGGGCAGGAAGAGCGGGCCGTCCGGGAACTCAAGGTCCAGCCGTGGGATTTCCTCATCGTCAACGTCATCAACTGGATTGACCCGCGCGCCGCCGCCCGGCTCCTGTACGAGTTCCGCCACGAGCCGCTTGTGCTCTACAGCATGGGCGGGTTCACCGAAGGCGACACGCTGATCTCGCCGGCGGCGGGCGCCGGCTCTACAGCGCTGCGTTACCCGCTTGAACGCTGGCGAGTCAAGTTCAAGTACCTGTTCAACGGCCCTGACATGCCGATGGACGTAGCGGGCATCGTCAAGTTTGGCCGCGCCGCCCAGACGATGAAGAAACTGCGCCACGCGCGCGTGGGCATCCTGGGCTTTAACGACATGGGCCTCTACACCACCGGCTTCAACGTCACCACGCTGCGCGGCAAGATCGGCCCGGAGGTGGAGAGTTTCGACATGCTCCAGTTGGAGCGCAAGATGGACGCGCTGGACGACGCGACCGTCAAGGCCGAGGTGGCGCGCATCACTGCCGACTGGGAGTATCCGCTCGGCAAGCCGAAGGAGGCGGCGATCGAGCGGGCCATCCGCATGGCCCTGGCGACAGTGGAAATCTGCCAGGAGAAGCATTTCGACGCGGTCTCTTACAAGTGCGTGGAGGGCATCCCGGCTTTTCTGAACGCGGTGCACAGCGTGCCATCGGCGCTGGTGGCCTCGGCCGGCTACCCCTACGTGGACGAGGACGACGTCGGCAACCTGGTGGCTGAACTGATGCTCAAGTGGCTTTCCGGGCAGCCGGTCACGTTCCTGGAACATTACGAACACCACCCCGACTGGATCCTGCTGGGGGTGGATGGCTTCATCCCGACCCAGATGGTGGAAGGCAAGCCCCTGGTCAAGCCGATCTCGACGGTGCTGTTGGACGGGTTGGTGTTCTGCTCCCGCATGAAGACTGGACGGCTGACGCTGGCCTGCTTGTCGGAAGACGACGAGGGCTACCGCATGCACATCGTGACAGGCGAGGGCAGGCCACCGCCGCGGTGGGTGGAGATGGGTGTGCCGCTCCCATCTTGGCCGAGCGTGTTGTTCTACCCCGACGGCGCAGTGCGCAGCATCCTGGATCACGTGCAGTCGCAGCACTTCGCGGCTGTGTTTGGGGACTATGCCGATGAGCTCGTTGACCTGTGCTATCTCCTGGAAATCAAGACGGTTATAGACAGGTAGCTCCCTCTCAACGGTGGACGAGGCGAAGGGCCGCCCAACACAGGTGCCCAACTCGTCAGTGAGGACATTCGACCTATGAACAAATCGATCGGTATCGTAGGCGGACTCGAGATCCGGCTTTCCCGTCTCTTCGCCGGCAGCCAGAATGCTGTCGTGGTGGCTATCGACCACGGCCAGACCTTCGGCCCCATGCCCGGCCTGGTAGACTTCAATAGGGCCGCCGAAACCCTGGACGAAGCGGACGGTGTCCTTCTGTCGCCGGACATGATTCGCTTCACCGGCCGCCTGTTCCTGCAGCGCAGCAGCCCACGCGTGATCGCCCGCCTGAACTGGACCACCCGCCACTGTGTGCCCTGGGGCTACGGCGACTCCGACACTGTCCCCGCCACCTCCGTGGAAACGGCGGTCAGTCTAGGGGCTGAGATCGTCTTAGCCGCCCTCATCCTCAGGACCGGCAGCGAGCAGCGGGACGCCGCCAACGTTGAGCTATTCGTGCGCCTGGTGCACGAGGCCCATCGCCTGGGGCTGCCCATCATCGGCGAAGTGTTCGCCACACCGGAGGTCGAGCGCGACCGGGATGAGTTCCACGACTATATAACACGCACCTGCCGTATCGCCTGCGAGTTTGGCGCCGATGCCATCAAGACCTTTTACACCGGCGATCGGTTCCCGGAAGTAGTACGGGGCGTGCCCATTCCCGTGTTTGCCCTGGGAGCAGAGAAGATGGAACAGGAGATCCAGGCACTGGATCTGGCCGCCCGTGCTATCCACGCCGGAGCCCGTGGCGTGGTGTTTGGGCGCAACGTCATCCAGGCGCAGGACCCGGCCCGTTTCCTGCGAGCGCTCAAGGCAGTGGTGAAAGAGGGCGTCGCGCCCGACCGGGCCGCCGCCCAGCATGGTTTGGGCTCGCCGTCGTGAGGAGGGAGTCCATGGTCGTCTTCCTGGGTATCGACGCCGGCACCACCTCGCTTAAGGCCGCCCTTTTCGATATGACAGGCCGCGCCCTGGCGGTCGATCTTCAAGAGTATCAGCTTAAGACCCCGGCGCCTTCCTGGGTGGAGCTGGAGGCCGAAGTCTATTGGCAGGTCTGCTGCCGGGCGATAAGAAACGTCCTCTCTCGAGCCAACATCGAGGGCAGACAGGTGGCCGCGCTGGCCATCTCAAGCCAAGGGGAAACGCTCATTCCCGTGGATGCAGACGGACAGCCGACGCGTCCTGCCATCGTCTGGCTGGACAACCGGGCGACTGATGCGGCCGAGTGGATCAGCTCTGCTTTCGATGCCAAGGTTCTGCACCACACGACCGGCCAGGTTGCCGTCACACCCACATGGCCGGCCTGCAAGATCCTCTGGATGCGGCGTCATGAGCCGGACGTCTTTGCCCGGAGCGTCCGATTTCTGCTCCTCGAGGACTACCTGCTCTACCGCCTGACGGGGAGGTTTGTCACCGAGCGCTGCCTCCAGACTTCGTCCCTGCTGCTCGACATCCAGAGCGGCACCTGGTGGGAGCCCATGCTGCGAGAGACCGGCATCACGTCCGAGCAACTGGGCGAACTCATGGACCCGGGCGAGGTGATCGGGCCTCTCAGTGCCGATGGAGCGAAGGCCACCGGGCTGGCGCAGTCCACCGTGGCGGTCTGCGGCGGCATGGACGTAGCCGTGGGCGCGATTGGGGCCGGTAACACCACCCCGGGCATGATCACCGAGACAACTGGGAGCGTGCTAGCAGAATTGGCAACGCTGGAGCGCCCGCTCTTCGATCCTGAGCGGCGCGCGCCCTGTCATTATCACGCTCTTGCGGGGCGTTACTGCCTCCTGCCTTGGGGGCAGACCGCGGGCATGGCCCTGCGCTGGTTCCGTGACCAGTTCTTCGGCCTCGAATGCCGCGTGGCCGAGGGGGTCGGCATCGACGGCTACGATATCATGACAGGGCTGGCCGCACAGGTGCCCGCAGGCTGTGACGGTCTGGTCGTCCTGCCCCATCTGGAGGGCGCTGCATGCCCTGAATTCAACCCCGCCGCCCGGGCGGTCTTCTTCGGCGCCACGCTGCGGCACACTCGCGGCCACTTTGTGCGGGCGATCCTAGAAGCCGTCGCCTACATGCTCAAGCGGCACGTGGACATCATCGAGGACTTGGGCGTCACGGTCAGCGAGGTGAGCAGCCTGGGTGGCGGAGCGCGAAGTGTCCTATGGCTGCAGATCAAGGCCGATGTCCTACAGAAACCGGTTGTCGTCGTGCCAGGGGAGGAGGTAGCTTGCTTAGGGGCGGCACTGATGGCAGCGGTGGCCACAGGTGCTTTCTCGAGCCTCGAGGAGGGGGTGCGACAGATGGTGCGGCGTGGGGAGACTGTACACCCACGGGAGGAACACCGGCTGGCCTACCAGAAAGGCTACGCCACTTACATTGAGCTGTATGAACGTCTTGCTCCGATGTTCCGCTAGGCGAGACCAGGAGCCAGAAAGTGAGGAGGGCGGGCATCGTGCTAGAGCCAATCAAGGGCTGGGCAGGAAGCGCAGTGCCCCCCGACGGTTGGCCTCAGAAGATCCGGGCACTCTGCGATGAGTTGCCTAGCGATTGGATTCCGAATCGTCCAAACCGAGCCGAAAGCGCGGTTCTCCGCGCTGAACAGCGTCAAGGTGACCTTAGTCTCGCGAGTAACCAGGGAGGCGGTAATAAGTGACCAAGATTGCTTTCATTGGCGCCGGCAGCTTGACCTTCACCAGGAATCTGGCCAGAGACATCCTCACCTTCCCACTGCTGGAAGATGCCACTCTGGCGCTGATGGACATCGACTCCGAGCGTCTGGGCTTCGCGCAGAAGTCGGTGCAGCGTATCATTGATCTGGGCAGCTACCCGGCCAAGGTCGAAGCGACGCTCGACCGCGTGGAGGCGCTCCGCGGCGCGGACGCCGTCCTCACGACCATCCTGGTGGGCAGCACAGAGGTCTGGCGCGGTGATATCGAGATTCCTGAGAAATACGGTGTCGATCTCTGCGTAGGCGACACGCGAGGTCCGGCCGGCATCTTCCGAGCCTTGCGCACCATCCCGGTCATGCTCGACATCGCCCGTGACGTAGAGCGGTATGCCCCCGACGCGATCTTCCTCAACTACACCAACCCCATGGCCATGAACTGTCGTGCAGTACAGCGGGAGTCTTCTATACGGGTCACGGGTCTCTGCCACTCTGTCCAGGGCACGGCCATGATGCTCGCCCGCTGGATCGGCGCCCCCTTCGACGAGATCACCTACACCTGCGCGGGAATCAACCACCTTTCATGGTACCTGGACTACGAGTGGAACCGACAGGACGCCTATCCCCTAATCCGCGAGGCAGTCAAGAGGCCCGAAGTTTACAATGAAGAGATCGTGCGCAATGAGATGTTCCTGCATCTGGGCTACTATGTCACCGAGTCCAGCGGCCATAACTCTGAATACAACTGGTGGTTCCGTAAACGCCCCGAACTCATCGAAAAGTACTGTACCCACGGCACGGGCTGGAATCCCGGCGAGCACGCCTACACTCTGAAAGAGTACCAGGACAAGGAGCACACGTGGAAGGACGAGGCCAGACAGTGGTTCGAGGAGGACACCCCCATCGACCTGACTCGCGGCCGCGAGTTCGCGGCGCCAATTATCAACGCCTGGATGGGCGGGGAGGTCTATCGCTTCAACGGGAACGTGCCCAACACGGAGTTGGTCACCAACCTGCCGGAAGGTTGCTGCGTGGAGGTTCCGGTGTACGTCGACCGGGGCGGGTTCAGTCCAGTGCACGTGGGGCCGCTGCCCCCCCAATGTGCCATCCTGACGGGGCTGAGTGCTCAGATCGAGGAAATGGGCGTGGAGGCGGCGCTTACCGGAGATCCGACGTTGGTCTACAGGGCCATCGCCCACGACCCACTGACAGCCTCGGTGCTGTCACTGGCCGAGATCAGACAGATGGTCGAGGAGATGTTCGCCCACAACGAGGCCTATCTACCGCAGTTCAAACATCTCAAGGTGCAGTGACTTGATTTCTACCTGCAAACCCTGCCAGCGTCAACATGTCAAATCGAAAGAGCAATATTGCAACCGCCCCCAATACCCCAAATGCAGGAGGCAGCAATGAGTGCAAAGACACAGATCGGAATAGCGGGGATCAGCTTCGGGCCGTTCTGGGGTTTCGAGGAATCGCAATACCAGACCCGCGTCGGTCAACTGGACGAAGTCGGCCAGCGTCTTGGGGTCACAGTACTTGCACTTCCTGAGACGTTTCAAGATGCCGAGGGCGCTGTCAGAGCAGCGAAGAACCTGAACGGGGAGGCCGATCTAGCGATCCTCGACGTGGCAACCTATCCGGAGGGAAAAGCCGCCGGTGCCTTTTTCGATGCACTTGGACTTCCCTTGGTTCTATGGAGCCGGAATGAATCCGAATACAACACCCACATCGGCCATAACAGCTTCTGCGGCGCCAACTTCCTGGCTGGCAACCTGGCCCTGAGAGGACGCCGCTTTCGCAGTCTGTATGGCGAGCCCGAGGATACAGGGTTCCTCGCACGCCTGCAGACCGCAGTCACCCTCATCGGCGCAGCCAGGCGCGTTGCTGGCTCGCGCATCGGCCTGTTGGGCGAAGGAATCGTGCCCAAGTTCTTTGACATAGATGTCCAGCCCCAGGACCGCCAGGCGCTGGAGGAACGCTTCGGCATTAAGTTCATCGGCGTACCGATGGAGGACATTGTCAAGCGGGCCGCTTCGTACGAGGAACGGGAAGTCGAAAAAGCAGCCCAAGACCTGGCGAGACACTTTTCCGTGGTCGAGATCCCTGACGCGGCAGTCCTGAGGCAGGCGCGTGTGCTCCGCGCGATCCGGGACTTTTGCAGCGAGGAAAGGTTCGCCAGTATCGCAGTGCGCTGCTGGCCGGAACTGCAGGTCCTATACGATGTCTGGCCGTGCCCGGTGGTCAGCATCCTCAACGAGGCTGGAGTCCCCACTGCCTGCGAAGGTGATCCCGGCGGGGCATTGGATATGCTGTTGGCCGCCCAATTGTCCGATCGCCCGGCAACCCTGATCGACATCGTCAACTGGGATGATGGGCACAATACCTTTGCCATCTGGCACTGTGGCCCAACCGCCTGCTCCTGGGCGGATGAAGAAGGCACAAGGCTAATCCCCCATAACGTTGATGGGCGTACACCCGAGGGCAAGCCCGCTTCGGGGTTGCCCGGGATCGTAGATATGCAGTTTAGCCCGGGGCCAGTCACTGTGTTCCGCACCCTTGGTGCGCTTGACGATGAATTTGCAGTGGAAGGGAGTCTGATCCACGCTCCAAGCCGCAGGATTTGTGGGAGCTTCGGCACAGTCAGCAGGCCAGCCATCTACGGGCAGGAAGTCGAAACCCGTCTCATCCGCGACCATATTTTCAACCGCACCTTGCCGCACCATTACACTGCGGCTCGTGGTCACTTGTTCTCGTAAGAGCCTGATTCGATGAAAGACGAACGTATGCCACTGCGGGAGTTTGTGGCGAAACTCAGGGACGCTGGACGCAGATGCACTCTACTCGGCGTGGGACCCGTCTCCGAGGTTGTGGTGAAGGCCACATTCCAAGCCTGCAAACAGCAGGCCTGCCCTGCCATCTTCATTGCCTCTCGGAACCAGGTGGACCTGCGCTCCCTTGGACATGGCTATCTGATGGGTGGGATAGACCAACACACCTTCGTCGAGCTTCTTGCACGCTTGCAGAAGCAAGTGGGCTATGAAGGCCCTGTGTATATCTGTCGTGATCATGGCGGTCCTTGGCAGCGCGACGCCGAGCTGGATGAGAGGTATCCCATGGCACGCGCCATGGAGATCGCGCGCGAGTCGTTCCGCGCCGATATCGAGGCGGGCTTTAATTACCTTCACATTGACCCGACCAAGTGCCCTTTCCCATACACCCAAGAGGATCTCTGCGCCTGGACCGTCGAACTGGAGATGTTCTGTGAAGAAACACGCAGGGCACTGGGACGCTGCCCCATTGACTACGAAGTGGGCACCGAAGATATCCGGGGTGGACTCACATCCAGGGACGCGTTCGAGTCCTTCCTGGAGCATCTCATCGGGCGGCTTGAGGGACAGGGGTTGCCGTTGCCTACTTGCGTCGTCGGGCAGACCGGCACGCTGTGTCGCACAGATCGTAACGTAGGGCACTTTGATAGAGTACAGACGAAAGAACTCGCCACCATAGCGGCTCGCTATGGCGTCGGGTTCAAGGAGCACAATGGCGACTACCTGAGCGCCGCTTCCTGTCGAATACACCCCGACATCGGGGTCACCGGCATGAACGTGGCCCCGGAGTTTGGGCTGGTGGAGACGGACGCCTGGTTGGCCCTGGCTGACCTGGAGATGAAACTGGTACGCGAAGGCTGGCTGGCGGAGAGGGAGGCTTCCCACTTCGGTGAGCTGCTCCTGGAGCGCACCTTCACCAGTAGCCCCTGGATGAAATGGATGACCGACGAGCTCAGGCGACTCCCCAGAAAACGTGTAGCGGAGGATCAGGCTCTGCGCCTGCTCATCGCCCGGGTCTGCGGGCACTACGTCTACAATGACCCGGACGTAAAGGCCGCTCGCAGGAGGCTCTACGAGAACGTGGATCGGTTCGATTTGGTGGAGGAAGGTGCAGAGCGATTCGTCGTGGATCGAGTCCGAGAGACCATCGAGTTCTACCTCCGACACTTTCGCCTGACGGGAATCAATGCCTTCTGTTAGTCAGTGAGAAGGGAAGGGAGGGAAGGGAGGGAAGGGAGGGAAAGAACGCGGATGAGTACATCCGTGCGTTGTCGTGCTAGACTGTGCTGAGAAGGGGCGGCGTCGGCGTGGAGGATTGATTGGCGCACGAGCAGCTCGTCATCGGTATTGACCTGGGCGGCACCAATATTCGCACTGCTGTGGTGGACCGCGCTGGAGAGATGATCGCCCACGACCACCGGGAGACTCTGGCGAACGAGGGACCGCAGGCGGTCGTCGGTCGCATGCTGGATGCCGCGCGGGGGGTCATGGTACAGGCAGGAGTGGCGCGATGGCAGGTGGCGGCGGTAGGCGTGGGTGCGCCAGGCCCGCTGGACATCGAGGCCGGCGTGGCGCTGAGTCCGCCCATGCTGCCCGGATGGGATCGCCTGCCCGTCCGGCAGTTGATCGAGGATGGCCTCGGAATTCCCACCACCCTGGAGAACGACGCCAACGCAGCGGCCTTGGGCGAGCATCGCTTCGGTGCCGGGCGGGGTGTGGATCACATGATCTACGTCACGGTCAGCACTGGCATCGGTGGTGGATTGATCCTCGGTGGCGAATTGTACCACGGCGCTACCGGTATGGCGGGCGAGATCGGGCACACCATCATCCTACCGGATGGCCCGCTGTGCGGGTGCGGGAACCGGGGATGCCTGGAGGCATTGGCCTCTGGGTCGGCCATCGCGCGCCGGGCGCGCGAGATCGTGGCCCACGGCGTACCGACGAGGATCGCCGATCTGGCCGGTGGCGACATGGACCTCATCACCGCCAGATTGGTTGCTGACGCCGCCAGGGAGGGGGACGTGGAAGCGGAGGGGATCCTGTCCGAGGCCATGGACTATCTGGGGACAGGTCTGGCCAGCCTGGTCAACCTGTTCAATCCAGAGCTCGTCGTCATCGGGGGTGGGCTGACGCACATCGGCGAATGGCTGTTCGGGCCGGTACGCCGCGCCATCAAGCGGTGCGCCTTTCCCGCGCAGGCACAGGCCGTGCGGGTCGTGCCAGCCGAGTTGGGGGATCACGTCGGCGTGCTGGGGGCGGCGGCGGTGGCCTGGTGCTGGCTGGCTGACCAATAGACCACGCTCCCGTCCTTGCGTTGCCCCCAGGCGCCCACTACCCGGCCGTTTGCCCACACGGCGGGCATGGCGTTCCCGGCGCAGCCGAAAACCTTGCTGCGATGCACGTGTGCGAGAAAGCGACGGCGATCAAGGTAGCCCATGATGTACACGAAGTGACCAACCTCCAATACCGCCGTTTCCTGTTGGCCACCTCCCGCGTTGACAACCCCATCCTGACTGATATAATTGATACACGCTGGTTTCGTTACGACGTGGGAGTGGTCAATTCAAATGGAAACGGGGGAGTCGCTCCTGCTGACCAAGCTGTTCGTGCCACAGGTGCGCCCGAACCGGGTCGCGCGCCCTGGCCTCGTGGCACGCCTGAACCAGGCACTGGGCGGCAAAATGGCGTTGGTCTCCGCCCCAGCCGGTTTTGGCAAGACTACGCTGGTCAGCGAGTGGCTGCAACAAGTGGACCGGCCGTGCACCTGGCTCTCTCTCGACGAGGGTGACAACGATCCCAACCGCTTCCTGGCATATCTCATCGCTGCCCTACAGAGGATCAACAGCAGTTGGGGCCAAACGGTTCAGGAGTTGCTTCGCCCCCCCCAAGCGCCGACTCTGACGGCGATGATGGTCGCCCTCATCAACGCAATCGCCGCCGGTGATTCCCCCTTTGTGCTGGTCCTGGACGACTACCATCTCATCTCGGCTCCTTCCGTCCACGATGCACTCACCTTTCTGCTGGACAATCTGCCGCCCTCCTCACAAGGGATGCACCTGTTGATCCTCTGCCGGGCCGACCCTCCCTGGCCACTGGCCCGCCTGCGCGCTCTTGGCGAGGTAACCGAGATCCGGGCAGACGATCTGCGCTTCACGCCGGAAGAGGCGATTGCCTTTTTCAACGAGGTCATGGGGCTGGACTTGACACGCCAACAGATCGCCGTCCTGGAAAGCCGCACCGAGGGTTGGGTCGCCGGGCTACAACTAGCCGGCCTCTTCCTACAGGGCTTGCCGCGTGGCGACGTCGCCGGTTTCATCGAAGCTTTTGCCGGCAGCCATCGCTACGTGATGGATTACCTGGTCGAAGAGGTCTTTGGCCGACAATCCCCCGAGGTTCAGGAATTCCTGCTGCTAACTGCGATCCTGGACCGCCTGAGCGGGCCACTGTGCGACGCTGTCGTAGGGCAGGATGGCATCCTGCCCTACACCAGCCAGGAGATGCTGGAGCGGCTGGACCGAGCCAACCTGTTCACCGTGCCGTTGGATCACGAGCGACGCTGGTACCGGTACCATCATTTGTTCGCCGATCTATTGCGCGACCGGTTGCGGCAGGCGCACACGGAGTGCCTGCCTGAGCTGTATCGCCGGGCTGCGGCATGGTGTGAGTCCAATGGCATGATAGAAGACGCCGTGCGATATGCACTTCAGGCCAAAGACCATGGTCTGGCAACCCGTCTCATTGAGCAGGCGCTGTGTAAGCTCTACACCCAGAACGAATACTTGACCATAACAGGTTGGATGAGGGCTCTACCCCAGGAACTGGTGCTGTCCCAGCCACGTCTCTGCTTGGGCTATGCGGTGTCGCTGGCCGCAAGCGGAGACCTCGAAGCAGCCGCATCGCTCATTGAAATTGCTAAATCCCAACTCCAGGAATCACCTCCATTTGAGCGTGAGTTGTCTTCAACTGTCTCGTGCCCATATCAGGCTGAACCCAAGTGTGCAGGAGAATGTTATGCGACAACGCAGGGTGCATCTGCCTATGTGGATATCTTGAGGGCTCGCATCGCATGCTATCAGAGCCCCTCGATGGCGATCAAGATTGGACAACGAGCGATTGAGCAGCTCCCGCCACAGTACATACGCCTGCGAGGCATTGCCCTGCTGATCCTGGGCCAGGCGTATCTTCTTGACGGCAATACGGACGCAGCGGACAGCGCGTTGTCCAAAGCTTTGGAAACTAACCGCACAAGCAGCCATACCGCCGCCTTTTTGAACAGTAGCCACCACCTGGCCTGCCTGCGCGTTCTGCAAGGGCGGCTTCGTGAAGCCAAGGTCATCTACGAGGATGCCGTCCGGTTTGTGGCCGAGCAGGAACAGCCGGTGTTCGCCGGCATCGAGCGCGTGGGGATGGGTGATCTGCTGCGCGAATGGAATGACCTGGAGTCGGCATCTCACTGCATCAGCGAGGGCCTGCGCCTGACCGAAGCAGGCGGCGACTTTGAATTTTTGCGGGATGGCTACATCGCCCGTGCGCGCCTGGATCAAGCCAATGGAAACCTGGATAGCGCCCTGGCCTTCATTCAAAAGGCTGCACAGACTGTACGCCGGAGCCGACCCGCATGGGATACCGCGTGGATAGAAGCCTGGAGGACTCGGTTGTGGTTGGCGCAAGGTAATCTGCCGGCTGCGGCGCGTTGGATGCAAACGTGCAACCTCAGCGTAGAAGATAGTCTGGACTTTCTATGCGAGTTCGGCCACCTGACGCTGGCACGTGTGCTGTTGGCACAGGGCAAGCCCGATGTGGCTGATGCTTTTCTCGAACGATTGCTACAGGCAGCCGAGTTGGCCGGCCGAACAGGCCGGGTGATCGAGATCCTGACCTTGAGAGCCCTGGCCCGACAGGCGTATGGCGGCGCACCTGGAGCAATGGGAGCTCTAGAACGGTCTTTGGCGCTGGCCGAACCTGAGGGCTACGTCCGCACCTTTGTGGACGAAGGCGCACCAATGGCTGCTTTGCTGCGCCATGCCCTGTCACAGGGCATCGCTCGCAACTATGTCAGCCGGCTGCTGGCAGCTTTCGGAGAGCCGGCGGCCGCTTCGCCGCTCATCGAGCCCCTCACCGCGCGCGAGCGTGAGGTACTATGCCTCATTGCTGCCGGTCTCAAGAACCAGGATATCGCCGATTGTCTTGTCATCAGCGTGGCCACCGTCAAAAGCCACGTCACCAACATCTATGGGAAGCTGGGTGTCAGCCGTCGCATCCAGGCCGTTGCCCAGGCACAGGAGCTTGGTCTGCTATAGCCCATTGCCGGAGAGGGGCTAACGATCCAAACCGGCACCATTTCGTTCTCTCCCTCCCGTCGTGCCCCTATGCAGTTCGTAAATACGACCTTTTCTACGACTTTTGGTCGTTCCCCTGTCCACAATAACGTGGTATGATGGTCCCCAGGTAATGTGGAGGCTGTGTGGGACGGAGTCGAGGCACCGTCGCAAGCCAAGGAAAAGCTGCCTGGAGTTTGGGAAATGGCCGTGGTTTACGAGATCCGAGTCCGCGAACACCTGGACAACTGCTGGGCCAAGCGATTCGACGACTTTTGCATCACACACGAAGAGGATGGCACGACTGTGCTCGTCGGGCCTGTCCGCGACCAGGCGGCCCTGCACGGCCTGCTGTGGCGGGTGCGTGACCTGGGCTTGACACTCGTCTCGGTGAACCGGACGGAGGAGGAAACCTGGGAGATGGAAACGTTCCATGAATGACGGCTGAGTCAATCCGGCCAAATTCCGACGAGGAGGTAAAGAATGAGCGACAATGTAGTGCAGGAGAAACGGCTACGAATCTGGCAGACCGAAACGGAGTTACCACCAGATGTATTCGAAGCCTGGCACAAGCCGGACGGAGCTATCAGTCCCGTCGCCATCGTCGCCACGGTAGATCCTGATGGGATGCCCCGCACAGCCCCCTTTGGCAGCCTGCGGGCGATCACGCCCCGGCTGTTGCGGCTGTTCTCCTGGCGTGAGCACGACACCTACGCCAACCTCTGCCGCGATGGGCGGGTATCGCTGGCGCTGGTCTCTCCAGACGTCGCCGTGAGCGTCACCGGACGGGCCAGAGTGGTCCGAGAGCGGGCACACCACGACGAGCAGTTTGCCATCCTGGAGATCGGCGTCGAGGAGGTAAAGAACGACATGGCCTACCGCGTCGTCGTCGAAAGCGGGATCGAAATCGTTCCGAAAGAAAGGCACAAGCCCTGGTACAGCGCGGCCATGGCCGAACTGGGGGGCGTGGAGTAGGGATCAGATGGACGCGGATTCTGCGCCAGGCGAGGTTGGCAGGCGCGCTCGGAGGCAGCCAGTTTTGTATATCCCTTGGAGATGGAACGTGAAAGGTGATGCTTACCTGGAGGAGCGCTTGACCCAGTACGATGCCTGGCTGCGAGAGGGGAGAATCCCCTCCTCCTCCAAGGTGATCCCGGTCCGCGAGGCACTGGACGTCAAGCAGTGGGTATTGCCCACCGAACAGGTCATCGAGTTCCTGCATAGCGCCCGGTCCTATGCGCTCACCCGCTGCACGTGTCGCAGCCACTATCAACGCTGCGACAATCCGCTGGAGGTCTGTTTTCTGCTCGACGGCGCGGCGGACCAGGCCGTAGCTGGCCGCACGGCGCGCCACGTCTCCCTGGAAGAGGCGATACGCGTATTGCGCCAGGCCAACGTGCGTGGGTTGGTGCACTTGACGATCTATGAGCCGGAGCAAAGGGTGTACGCGGTGTGCAGTTGCTGCTCGTGTTGCTGCCACGACCTCCAGTTCCTGCAGCTCTATGGCCGGAGCGATCTGATCGCCCGCTCGGAATACGTCGCGCAGACCGACATGGAGGCATGCACGCAGTGCGGCGACTGCGTCCAGCGCTGCATATTCGGAGCCCGGGTGTGGGAAGATGGCCACCTGAGCTACGACGCAGGGGCATGCTATGGCTGTGGGCTCTGTGTGACGGTTTGCCCCGTCAGCGCGACCGTTTTGAAGCCGAGAAGTCTGCCAGTATCCAGGTGACCGAAGCCCGAGGAGGTGACAACGAATGAAGGACGAGGTTCCGAGGCCGCGTTTCAGCCGCCGCGAACTGGTGTTGCTGGCCATCCTGTTCGGCGCCACTTTCGTCGTGGCGACCGGCATCCAGATGGGCAATGCGCTCTTTCCGGCCCTGTCCCGACTGTTGGGTGTGCCGGTCGGCACCGTGACGCTCCTGGTGTCGGTCTGGGCTTTCACAGGGCTCCTGGCGCCGCTGTTTGGCCCGCCTTCGGATCGGTACGGACACGGCACGTTCGTGCTGATTGGGCTGGGTAGCTTTACGATCGGCAACCTGCTCTGCGCTTGCGCTTCTGGCTTCACCTTTCTCCTGGTCTTTCAAGTGTTCGTTGGCCTGGGCTACGCCATCTTTAACTTCAGCGCATCGGCTGTCGTGGGGGACCTGTTCGCCTACGAGGTGCGAGCGCGGGCCATGAGCCTCGTGCGGATCGCCGTGTCCGTGACCGCGCTGGTTGGGGTGCCCGCCGCCGCCGCTATTGCCGGCTGGGCGACCGCACGCGCCTCGTTCGGCGCTGTAGGTGGACTCGGGCTGATCGTGCTATTTTTTGCCTGGACATTGCTCAAGCCGCCTCAGCAGGAGGGGCACGTCCCACCTGTCGAGGCAAAGGCCAATCTATGGTGGTCGGTCAAAGAGGTTGCCCGGCAACGGCCGGCACTGGCGGGCTTGTTCACGCTCGCGGTCTGGGCCATGATCCCCACCGGCGTGTTCGTGTATCTGGCCGCGTGGCTGGAACAAACTTTCCGGCTGGCCGAAGCCCAGGTGGGCCTGGCCTTTGCACTTGTCGGCGTAGGCGGACTGATCGGCAATGCGCTGACGGCTGCGTGGGCTGACCGGTTGGGCAAGAAGCGATCGGCGCTGTTGGGCTTGCTTGTCCTGTCGGCAGCGGCGATACTCCTGCCGCACCTGGTGGCTTTGGCGGCGGTCCTGTGCTGCATCGTCCTTCTCGCCGTCGCTCTCGAGTTCAGCACGGCATCCTTTGGCACCTTGATGACAGAGCTGGCTCCGGCCAGCCGGGGCACGCTCCTGTCCCTGGTCAGCCTGGCCATCGGCATCGGTACGGGCGTGGCGCCGCTGGTGCTGCGCCCGCTATGGGAGAGCAGGGGCTATGGGCTCGTCACGCTCACGCTGGGCGTGGTGGGCCTGGTTTTGGCGATTGTCATGCGGATCCTGGTCACCGAACCACAGGTCTCTGCGCCAGACCAGGCCGGCTATGCAGGAGAAGCCTGTGACGCCGCGTGAGAACCTCGCGACGGCTCTCAATGGAGGCATTCCGGAGCATACACCACTCTCTGTGCTCGATTGGTTTTTTGCCGACCCCAGGTACGATCTCGACGAATGGCGCCCATTGTTCGACCAGGGGCTGGGCCTCGTCGTGCAGTGCCAAACCGTAAGGCTCGTGGAGCACGGCGTGAAGGCGACTATAGAGCACAAAGCTGAGGGGGATCGGCGCTATACGATTCGCCGCAAAAAGACGCCGGTGGGAGCAATCCAGAGCGTGACCGTCAACTAGATCCAGGCGCCGAGGCTGATGGAATGGCCCTGCGAACATTGGGTCAAGAGGCCGGAGGATTATAAGATCCTGAAGTGGATCGTCGAGAACACCGAAGTGCTGCCTCAGTATGGTGAGTTTGCCAGGGCGGAAGAGCGGGCCGGGGAGCGGGGCGTAGCCGTGGTGCTTGGCGGGCGCACCCCGGCCATGACGATCCAGATTGACTATGCGGGCGGGGAACGGTCCGCCCTCGACGTAGCGCGAGGGGTGGATGAGCTGTCCGAGCTTTACGAAGCGGAGAAGAAGCTCTTCCTGGAGATGAACCGTGCCATCGCCGCTGGCCCGGGGGCCTTCGTCACCTGGTGTGAGCAGCTCACGATCGATCTGCTGGGTCCCAGGCGCTACGCTGAGTTGCTGATGCCTGTGTACGAGAAGGCTGTGCCGCTGCACGAGTTGGCCGGCAAGCAGGTCCTGGTGCAGTACGACGGTAAGCTCAAGGCCACGGCCGAACGGATCGCAGGGGCACCTTTCCACGTCGTCGAAATGCTCACCGAACCCCCGGAAGGAGACATGACGTTGGACGAGTGCCGCGCTGCCTGGCCGGACAAGGTTCTCTGGGCGAACATCAACGTCAGCCTGTACGGGCTGCCGCCGGCTGAGTTGCAGCAAGCCATCGTTACCATGCGCCAGCGCGCCGGCAAGAGGGCCTTGGCCTTTGCCATCACGGAGGACATTCCCGTGAACTGGCGAGAGTCAATCCCCGTGATTTTGCAGACCCTGCAGGAGGTTGGCTGATAGTCCACTCATAATGAATTGTGCATCGGCGGCAGGGAATGCATCGAGCGATGCCAGTTTGGGGCGCTCTCCTTGCAGGATCAGGTCTGTGCGGTAGAAAATGTGCGCTGCATGGGATGTGGGTTGTGTGCAGCGGCGTGTCCGACGGGCGCTCTGCGCCTGGAGAGGCTATCTGAGGATGACATGCCAGTGCTGCCAGTGGATCGGCACGCGTGGGCAGAGCAGCGTTTGCGCGGTCGTGACCTTGCAGTTTCTGCACCGACGGATGGCTAGATGAGAGATCCAATCAACGGAGTGAACAATGGACTTGGACACCCTGATACAACGTGCTGTGAACGTCCGGCAAGGATACGCAGAACTGGAGCGGAAGAGGTATGGTCGCTCCTGGACAAACGAAGAAGTCGTCCTGGGCTTTGTAGGCGACGTTGGCGATCTGGCCAAGCTGGTGATGGCGATGGGTGGCATGCGCAGCATCCCGGACGCAAGGCAGAAACTGGCCCACGAACTGGCGGACTGTCTGTGGTCGGTTCTGGTACTATCCCACCTGTACGACGTCGATCTAGAGCAAGCGTTTCTCCAAACAATGGACGATCTTAAGCAGCATATTGTGCTCGAGGGGGGAATGGATTGAATGGAGTACAATGAATTCGTCCAGCGATGGGTCGAGAATCTGATGGCAAGTATGGATGCTCACCTGGATGAGGAAGCCAGGGTTGAGCTCATGGAAGCCTGTGGACGGGCTTGCGCTCGCACCGGCCCTGCCCGCGTGGCAAGGAATTGCCAGAGGAACCTGGAGCAGTGGCTGACCATCCTGGCCAGGTGGCACGGAGGAGAGGAATACGTACGGCGCGATGGTGACACCGTCGAGGTGCTGTGCGCCGAGTGCCTGTGCGCTCTGGTGAAGGATGGGCCAGCCAGATTGTCGGACACCTATTGTGCCTGCTCCCTGGGCTGGATGAAAGAGACGTTCGAGGCGGTCGTGGGCAGGCCGGTAGATGTGACCCTGGTCGAGTCGGTCAAGCGCGGGGGCCAGAGGTGTCGATTCACGGTTCAGTTGTGAGAAGAGGAGCTACATGAAAGAAAAGGTCAATTACACCATCAAACTTGATAGCAAGTTCGGCTTCCTTGAGCTGCTTGACGTGCCAGCCCTCATTGCTGCCTGCGAGGAGCCGTGGTACAACCAAACCCTTTGTCAGGTGAATGACTGTGTCGTTCGTCTGGGCGTCATGCAAGGAGAATTCCATTGGCACAAGCACAATCAGGAAGACGAATTCTTCTTTGTCCTGCAAGGCCAGTTCCTGATCGATCTGGAGAGTGAGACGATAACCCTTGAACCCCACCAGGGTTACACCATTCCGAGAGGGGTCATGCACCGTACCAAGGCACCTGAGCGGTCGGCGATCCTCATGATAGAAGGAAGTGGGGTGAAGCCAACCGGCGATTAAGGACCTTCAAGAAAAGCGAGCTATGAGTATTACCAGCACCTATGGCCGTCTGGAGGAAATCGCGGCATTCGTCTACGATCGCCTCCGCGAGATGGCAAATCAAAGAGAAAACCCAGCTCTGGATCCGGAATATCGGTGGCAGCATACCCTGCGAGTCAGCCACTATGGCAGGATGATTGCTGAAGCCGAAGGGGCAAACATCGAACTGGTCATCGCGGCCTGCCTGCTGCACGACGTAGCCCACTTTGACCAGGACAACTGGAAGGAGCATGGGCGTCTGGGGGCCAGGATTGTCCGGCCATTTCTGGCCGAACTGGGATACAATCCCGAAGAGACGGAGAATATCTGCTATTCGGTGGCTGTACACGTGGATGGACGTGCAGACTTTCCACACCCCGAGACCCTGGAATCCAAAGCCGTGAGCGATGCGGACAACATAGACCGCTTTGGTGCGTACCGCATCATTCAGTGGTGCACAGCGGACGTGGAAAGCTGTCAAGATCTCATAGCCAAGCTGAGGCAACGCCTTCAAACCCTGGAAGACTACCGACAAAGGAAAATGATGGAAACGGAAACGGGGCATCATCTCTTCAACCGCCAACTGGAGCTGCAAATAGCCTTTTTCAAAGCTTTGGTTGAGGAAAGCAAGCTGACATCACTTCCAAGGTGATGGATGGCTGTCAACCACAAAAGTTCGGCAAGCCCCTTCTTCCGAAGTTCAGTGGCGCTGAGGCCGTTGTATCTGCGCTCCGGTCCATGGCGCCGCTCTGCAAATCGTTTCAAGTACACTTTGGCCCCATAGCCAGTGGCGATGAGGATGTGGTGGACACTGACAGGAGGAGAATGCTGCACAGGCTGACAGGAGCCCTTGCCGTTGCCTGGGAGGGAGCGGGCGGAGCAAGGGCCTGCCATTTCAGCGGGATTCCGTTTGTCGAAATCCGCGGAATCACCGATAGAGCTGATAGCGATGCGGCATCTGACTTTGAGGCAAACTTGGGAAGTGCGATGGGAAACGTGGCAAGGCTCATCACACCCTGGTTGGACAAGCAGATATGATCAAGTCACCGGTTCAGGCAGTCATTTTCGACTTTGACTACACTTTGGCCGATTCTTCACGTGGGGTGGTCGAATGTATCAACTTCGCGCTGGATAGCTTGGGCCTACCAGCGGTTTCTGCCGAGAAGGCCTGCCTAACCATAGGGCTATCGCTCTCAGATACCCTCGTGCATCTTGTGGGAGAGAGTGCGGCCGCCCAAAGCGACGAGTTTGTCCGCCTGTTTATCGAGCGCGCGGATGAGGTCATGGCTGACCTGACGATCCTTTTTGAATCGGTTCCCCAGACTATCGCGGTTCTGAAGGAACAAGGGCTTGGCTTGGGCATTGTGTCCACAAAGTTCCGATACCGAATCGAATCCATCTTGAGGCGAGAGGGCTTGCTGGATGTATTTGATGCGATCATAGGGGGCGAAGATGTTCCAAACCACAAACCGAATCCAGAAGGATTGCGTTTGGCGATGGAGAGGTTGGGACGTTCGCCCTTGGACTGTGTTTATGTAGGTGACAGTGTGGTTGATGCAGAAACCGCGGAACGGGCCGGGGTTCCATTTGTCGCTGTCCTTTCCGGCGCAACACCGAGAGAGGCATTCGGCGCATGTGATGTACGTCAAGTACTGGAGCATGTCTGTGATTTGCCGGGGTGGATAGGCCACTGATCGTCAATGGAGTAGTCAATGGAATTCAACATCCAGCGGTGTTGGGAGGAAAACAATGAAGGTGACGGTATTGATTGAGAACACCAGGTTGGCAGATAGAGACGACCTGCGCGCAGAAAATGGGCTATCTCTTTACATCCAACGTGATGGGATGCAAATCCTGTTTGACATCGGTGTGACGGAAGCCTTTGGTCGAAACGCGGAGAGATTGGGCATCGACATCCAGGAAGTAGACATGGTGGTTGTTTCTCACCACCACTTCGATCATGGAGGAGGGTTGGCCTATTTCCTGGAGACGAATCAAAAGGCGAAGGTGTACCTCCGGAGATGGAACGCTGGGAATTGTTACTTCCGAGCGTTTGGCATTATCAACAAACTCGTGGGATTGGACAGGATGTTATTCCAGAAGCACGCGGATAGATTTGTGTTTGTTGACGCATTCACGGAAATCGCCCCTGATGTTTTCATTCTCGTCGAGATAGGGAATCCGTATCCACAGCCCAGGGGAAACCGGTATCTCTTTGTCAGGGACGGCGATGCCTACCGGTTGGACAGCTTTGAGCACGAACTGGTCATGGTGGTCCGAGAGAAAGAAGGCCTGGTGGTCTTTACGGGTTGTTCGCATCGGGGTATCCTCAACATGGTTGCTGCGGTTAGCGGACAGTTCGACGGTCTCTCAATCAAAGCGGTATTCGGTGGCTTTCACCTGATAGGTCTACCGATACTGAACCGGATGGCGGGGAGCAAGGGAGAAGTAGAAAGCATTTCCATCATTTTGGTCGCCGTGCCCCAGCCGCGGACACGGTTCACCTTCACCTGGCACGGACAGCAGCTAGCCCTCGATGTGCCGCCCACCTACCTGCACTGGCGGGAGGCCGAACATTCGTCCACGCTCTCCTGGCCGCGATCCTAAACCCCCAGGGCTACCAGGTGGCCCCGGCAGTGCTGCCGGAGAAGCTCCTGGTTGTGCGCAGCGGGCTGGGGGCGTATGGGCGGAACAACATCAGTTATGTACCGGGCCTGGGGAGCTTTCACCAGCCGATAGCCCTGTACTCCGGCGTTCCCTGCCCGGAAGACCACTGGCACGACCTGCGGATGCTGGAGCGTTGCCAGAGCTGCGTCGCCTACCAGCATGGCTGCCCCACCGGCGCCATCGCTGTAGAGCGCTTCGTCCTGCGCGCCGAGCGATGCCTCACCTTCCACAACGAGCGGTCCTCTGACGTGCCGTTCCCGTCGTGGATCAATCCAATCTGGCACAACTGTCTAGTGGGCTGCCTGCACTGCCAGCGGGTCTGCCCAGAGAACCAGGCGGTCTGGCCCTGGGTGGTGGAGGGAGTCGCCTTCACGGAGGAGGAGACGGCGTTGCTTCGAGAGAGGGTGCCCCTCGACCAACTGCCTGCTACGACAATTGAGAAGCTGAAGCAGTCTGAGCTGGCGGATCTCCTGGAGGTGTTGCCGCGCAACCTGAATGCATTCCTGGACGCGACCCGTGCGCCGTGATCAAGCCTGAAGTGACCGAGGCGTTCATCGCGAAGAGGCCAGTCACATCGCTCAGCCTATTCAAGAGTTGGGCGGCCATGCTGAAAGGAACGTACTATTGCCAGAGAGGAGAGAAGATGTCAGTACGACCACCGACGACGGCGTGCGGCTGTACGTGGACGGCCAGCGGGTGATTGACAGTTGGCGGCCGATGCGCGGCACCCGCAGCGTCACGCTCAGCCTGAGCGGGGGCGCGCACACCGTGCGCCTGGAGTATTTCGAGCGCACCGGCGTCGCGCTGGTGCGCCTCAACTGGCGCCGGCAGTAACACACCCGCTGCGTGGCCTGCATTCCCGCTACGTTGCGCCGCTTCGTTTCGGAGCGAGCCGTCGCGCGAGTGATGGAGAACCAACCGCCCTGACTGTGAAAAAGCCAGGGCGGTTTACGTTTGCCTTTTGCGCAGAGTTGGGCTATACTATACGGCAATGCAATAAAAATCGTCTTGCGACTCCGGACAGTCTGAGACGACGACCAAAGCAGCGACCCCGTGATTTACCCGCCCGAGTGCCTGGTAGGAGGTGAAATGCGGTCCCAGTTCTCCCATCAAGGCGGTCTTGGTGAGTCCTTTGATGGGTAGTCGTTTAGTGAGTTCTCCAGCGGGGGCATAGAACCGGAGGTGCTGAGTGGTGTTCGGATGTCTACCGGCGCGCCGTTCGCCCAACCAGCAAGGGTAACCCAGCAGTTTGGCCTTGCTGAAGTAATCGTTCAGGTTGATCAAGGCGACCACACCGACCGAACTTATTATACGAGGAGATATGCCAATGCCCAAGATTACACTCATAGGCGCCGGCAGCGTTGTTTTCACCCGCAACCTGTGCAGCGACATTCTCTTGACGCCAGCATTGCAGGAGAGTACCATCGCTTTGATGGACATTGACCCTGCGCGGCTGGCCCAGGCCCGTGACCTGGTCCAGGCGCTCGTGGATCAACGGGAGCTCAAGGCCCAGGTCGTAGCCACGACTGAGCGGCAGGAAGCCGTGCAGGACGCCGACTACGTCATCACCACCTTCCAGCAAGGCGGGCTGGAGGCCTACGCGCTGGACATCGAGATCCCCCAGCGCTACGGCGTGGAGCAATGCGTGGGCGACACGCTGGGGCCGGGCGGCGTCTTTCGGGCGCTGCGTACCATCCCAGTGCTGATTGACCTGTGTCGCGACCTGGACGACCTCGCGCCGGACGCGCTGCTGATCAACTACGTCAACCCGATGGCGGCCAACTGCTGGGCGGTGGAGGGGGCGACGGGACGCCCCTGCGTGGGTCTGTGCCACAGCGTCCAGGGCACCGGCGAGATGCTGGCCGCTTGGATCGGCGTGCCCTACGAAGAAGTGGCCTTCCTGTGTGCCGGTATCAACCATCAGTCCTGGTTCCTGGAATTGCGGCGCGGCGACGAGGACCTCTACCCGCTGCTCTGGGGAGCCATCGGGCGGCCGGAGATCTATGCCCAGGAGCCGGTGCGCATCGAGCTGATGAAGTACTTTGGTTATTTTGTCACCGAGTCGAGCGGCCACGCCAGCGAGTACGTGCCCTATTTCCGCAAAAGCGCCCACGTGGTGGACGAGGACCTGGTGCCGCGTTTCAAGGACCCGGCCAACCATTGGTTCGACTTTGGTCGCACGGGGGGTTACCTGCGCTACTGCATCAGCCGGGTTGCCGAGTCCCAGCAAGAGTACCAGGAACTGCTCACGGGAATCCAGGACCTGCCGACCCGGCGTACCCACGAGTACGGTTCCTACATCATCGAAGCGATAGAGACCCACCGGCCGGCGCGCATCAATGGCAACGTGCCCAACTGGGGCCTGATTGACAACCTGCCTCAAGGGTGCTGCGTCGAGGTGCCGTGCCTGGTGGATAGCAACGGCATCCAGCCCACGACCATTGGCGCATTGCCGACCCAACTGGCCGCGCTCAACCGCACCAACGTCAACGTCCAGGAACTGATCGTCGAGGCGGCGCTGAGTGGTGACACGGACGCAGTGTATCACGCCGTGATGCTCGATCCGTTGACCGCCGCCGTGTGCACGCTGCCCCAGATTCGCGCCATGGTGAGCGAGATGCTGGCCGCCCAGGCCCACTGGCTGCCGCAATTTTAGCGAATGGCGAATGGCGAATGGCGAATGACGAATGGCGAATGACGAATGGCGAACGGCGAATGGCGAATGGCGAATGGCGAATGACGAATGGCGAACGGCGAATGACGAATGGCGAACGGCGAATGGCGATAAGCGATACGCGATTTGCCGATTTGCCGATTTGCCGATTTGCCGATTTGGAGTGTGCGATTGGAGAGTATATGACTGAAAAGATTCGTGTTGGCATCATCGGCTGCGGCGTTGGACGTTTCCACGCCCGCCAGTATGCTGCGATGGAGGACGTGGAATTGGTGGCGCTGGCCGGGCTCGACCAGGGCCGCTGCCGTGAAATCGCCGGACAGCACGACATCCCGCGCATCTACCGCGACTACACCGAGCTGATCGCCCAACCCGACATTGACGGGGTGAGCGTGTGTGTGCCCAACCACCTGCATGCTCCGGTGACGATCGCCGCGCTGGAGGCCGGCAAGCACGTGCTGGTAGAAAAGCCACTGGCGACCACTGTCGTGGAGGGAGAGGCGATGGCAGAGGCGGCCACCCGCGCCGGCCGCGTGTTGATGGTGGCCTTCAACTACCGCTTCCGCAACGATAGCCTCGTCCTCAAGCGCCACGTCGAGGCCGGAAGTTTGGGCAAGATCTACTTTGCCCGCACGGGCTGGCTGCGCCACCAGGGCATCCCCGTCGGCGC
>Ga0172363_10000443_pt1 | contig 30985 bp, 25 predicted proteins | sample LakKivs2_kivu2a2_FD_114541 | JGI IMG/M metagenome (GOLD analysis project Ga0172363, IMG submission 114541) | Sediment microbial communities from Lake Kivu, Rwanda - Sediment s2_kivu2a2 | ecosystem: Environmental > Aquatic > Freshwater > Lake > Sediment | place: Rwanda: Western Province, Lake... | reverse complement strand
GGTTCCTATTATTATCAAGGGGTTGAAGATTCGGGCGAGCAGCTTTTTGGGGAGGAAGGTGGGCACGGTGTATGTGTTGGGAGGGGTGGGGGTGTTGCTGGCTGGGGGACTGGTGTTTGGTGACCTGAAGCTGGTAGTGGGACGATGGGCAGTCAAGAAAAGATAAGACAATTTTTATCTGATATTTATCTAATATAATAAATTAATCAAGCTATTAAGATAAATAAGGTAAAATATGTAATAATAAGCTATTATTCAGTAATATCTGCCAAATTGCTGAAAATACCAAACCAAAGGAGGAAATTAATTATGAATAAGATCGAGATTGTTAAAAAAGCATTTAGTTTTGCCACCCCGGAGGAGGAGAAGAGGTCTTATTACGCAGATGACTTTAAGGCTAGCGACGTGTCAGGCGCTGTCTGGGATAAAACCGCCTGGCTCAGCATGAGCGATCTGTACCGGGCATCAGTACCTGACGCCGGCTTCATCTTCGACGAAATTCACCAGGATGGAGAAGATGTCATTGCAACCGGTCATTTCACCGGAACCTTCATGCATGACATGGATCTCTCGATGTTAAATCTCGGGGTAATCAAGGCGACTGGCAAGCCGTTAAAATTCCCATCCGCCAGCACCCGGGTTAGTTTTAGAGGCGATAAAATTATCGCCAATAAAAGCCTGGCAAGCGGACCTGAAGCCGGCCTAGCTGGATTTTTGAATGTCTTCAGGAATGGTGCGGAGTAGAAAAGCATCATCCGGTAATAGTCACCACGAATCGTCCGCCATCGAAGGTGGACGATTTTCGGTTAATAAATTTAGAAACTACATCCAGACGAATATAGCTCCATGCATGCTACTATATTGTAAAGGGGAATATAATTTGCCTCGTTGAACAAAAAAACAGAATGAAAATAGTTCACCACCAATGAGGAATATTGAGGACTTTAGAGGCTAGAAGCTGATAACGGATACCAAGGAGAGCGCTTGGCTCAGGTTGTTGACACGGATTACACGAATTGAGATTTTACAGCCTATATAAGTAGTTAATGCGGTTTTTTTTTCTGATCACACATATTCGAAATGATGGAGATAAGTGAGCGATAGAATGCTAGAGATTATTAGAATGATACTGGGGCCGGTGGCGACGAATGCCTACCTGGTGGCAGAACCAGATAGCAAAAACGCGGTGGTCATTGACCCAGCCTGGGATGGCGAGCGGATCGTGGGAGAAGCTTCACACCGCAATTGGCAGATCGGACAAATCTGGTTGACGCACGCACACTTCGACCATATTGGAGGCATCGCCGGGATTATCAATGAAATGAAAGAACCGCCATCTATTGCGCTGCATCCGGCAGACCTACCGCTCTACCGGGCACAGGGGGGAGCAGCGTTATTTGGGATGCGAATTGGGAAGAGCCCTGAACCCACAATACACCTGGAACACGGCCAGACTTTAAGGCTGGGAGAGCATCTATTTGAAGTGCGTCATTCCCCAGGTCACACCCCCGGGCACGTGGTGTTTTATTGTGCCTTACATAAAGTGATGTTTTGCGGAGATTTGATTTTCGAGGGCAGCATTGGGCGCACCGACCTGCCTGGTGGGGATTTCGATACACTGATGAAAAGCATCCGCGAACAAGTCCTGTCTTTGCCGGAGGATACCCGGCTGCTCTCGGGCCATGGTGGGGAAACAACCATTGGGAATGAATGTAGAAGCAACCCTTTTTTAACGTAAATACAAAAATATTAACCACAAAGGACGCGAAGTACACCAAGAATCAATAAATAATATCCTTGGTGTCATCAGTGCTCTTCGTAGTTTTCTATTATTATTTTATTTGGCGTAGTCGACGGCGCGGGTCTCGCGGATGACGGTGACCTTAATCTGGCCTGGGTAGTGCATGGTCTCTTCGATGTTTTTGGCAATGTCACGCGCCAGGCGGATGGATTCCAGATCGTCGATATCCTCGGGCTTGACAAAGATGCGCACTTCGCGGCCCGCCTGTAAGGCAAAGCTCTGGCTGACACCCTTGAATGAGTTAGCCAGGTCCTCCAGAGAGCGCACACGCTGGATATATTGTTCCAGGCTCTCACGGCGGGCACCAGGTCGGGCGCCGGAGATGGCATCGGCAGCCTCGGCAATGGCGGCTTCCACCGATTCCTGCTCGATTTCATGGTGATGGGAGGCAATGGCATTGATCACAACAGGCTCGATGCCATAACGCTTGGCGAATTCGGCGCCCAGCATGGCGTGGGTGCCCTCCATATTATGATCCATGGCTTTACCCATGTCGTGCAGCAAACCGGCCATCTTGGCGATCTCGACATTGGCGCCCAATTCTGAAGCGATCACTGCTGACAGGCGGGCCACTTCAACAGCGTGGTCGAGCTGATTCTGCCCATAAGAAGTGCGGAATTTAAGCCTGCCCAGCATCTTGGTGATTTCGGGATGCAAGCCCGCCACGCCGGCGTCGAAGACTGCCTGCTCACCGGCTTCCACGATGATGCGGTCGACTTCATGCTGTTCATTCTTGAGCACCTTCTCGACGTGGGCAGGATGAATGCGGCCGTCCAACACCAGCTTGGCTAAAGAGCGGCGGGCAACTTCACGGCGCACAGGATCGAAGCAGGATATGGTGACAGCTTCAGGGGTATCATCGACGATCACATCGACACCGGCTGCTTGCTCAAAAGCGTGGATGTTACGACCATTACGCCCGATGATGCGACCCTTCATTTCATCGGAGGGGATGGAGACTGTGGATGTGGTCACCTCACTGACGTGGTCGGAAGCGACGCGCTGAATGGCGGTGGTGATGATCTCACGGGCACGCCGCTCACCGTCTTCCTGCGCTTCGGCCTCCACCTGGCGGATAATGCGGGCCATATCATCGCGGGCGTCTTTTTCCACCTCAGAAAGCAGCACCGCACGGGCTTCCTCCTGAGACATCTGGGAAATACGCCCCAGTTCTGAGAGCTGGTCTTCGTACATTTTTTCGATTTCATTGGAGCGTTTATCGATCGCGCTCTGGCGTTTATTGAGCGCCGCCTCACGCTTTTCCAGGCGGTCGGTGCGGTTATCCAGCTCTTCACGCCGCTTGATCAGGCGATCTTCCTCCCGGCTGACATCCGCCCTCCTGCGGGTTACCTCAGCCTCTGCTTGCTGGCGAATTTGCAGGGCTTTATCCTTAGACTGCAGCTCAATTTCCTTGGCTTTCTCTTCAGCATCGATAATAATATTTTCGGCTTTCAACTGAAAGCGGGCTTTCTGCTGCCTGGCGAGAAAGTAATACAAAGCATAGCCAATGGCCACCCCGCCGGCAAGTGCGACAATTGCAATGGTCACTACTATCACTGGATCCATGATATGCCCTCATCACTTGATAAAATTTGCCAATTAAGATATAGCCCCTTTGTATTATTCATCCTCGGGCTCCTGATTTTCATCCCACACGCGGGTAACCACATTCTTAATAATCTCATAAGAGAAACCGCGCCTGGCCAGATAGCTGCCGAGCTTGTTACGAAAATCACGCACCTGGTAACCCTGGTAATGTCGCGATTGTTTTAGCGCAGCCTGATAGGCAAGTGCTTCCTCGTCCAAACCCTCCAGTGCTTTTTTTATGGCTGAATCGGCAAGTCCGCGCTGGTGGAGCTCATAGGCCAGCGCTCGCCGGCTACGCGGGCGAAATTCGCTGCGGTTCTCCACCCAATCCCTGGCGAAACGCTCATCATTCACCAGCCCACTGCGCTCCAGGCGTTTGAAAACATCCTCGATCACTTCGGGAGAAACGGCGTGTTTTTCGAGGTTACGCTGCACCTCGGCACGCGAACGTGGACGATAATCCAGATAGCGCAAAGCCTGCATATAAGCCATTTCACGCTCATCTTCAGCGCGCAATTTCGCAATCTTGCTGGTGCTTAACTGCTGCCCCACCTGCAGCCAGGCGGCTGTGATGCGGGTGAGACCAAAGGAATATTCATTGTCCACATACACGTTGACGCGATTGGGGTGATGTTTTTGAACCTTGATAGCGGTGACCTTCCCGCCAGCGACACTGTCATTCATAGAAATCTCCAATAATAAAAGCCGCGTCCCTCCTCCTCGGGTCACGGCAGTGAAAAATCGCTGATGAGTACTAATTAATGTCCAGTGTCGATATAGGATTGGGAAAATCACAATCCATTGTGAGGGATTAAAAACCCATTTACCCTATCAGGGCGATGCCGGATAGATTTTGTTTGAGGCACATAGCATAAGAAAATTGAGAGGTTTAATCAGAATAATCTCAACCTTCACATGTTGTATCAACACTACCCGTTTTTACGCCAACCTGTTTCAGATTGAAGCGCACAACCAATCACAAACCAGGTTATCCAGACACAGAACGTTTCAAAATTCTCAATTCAGTTTTTATTCAAAACCGCAGCTGCAGGAAGATGGAAAAAACCTCGCAGCATCAGGTATATTGCCGGGTTTACCAGGAGCTCGCCAAAATGATGAAGATTAAGCCACCATATGACCCGGCTGTTGTTAATCACTTTTCACAATGAAGTAAAAAGCAGATAATTCAGATAACGATGAATATATTATACATGAATTTATGTGAAAGAGGCAAAAATACTCTTGTAATTTTCATAAATTCGCAAGATGCGGTTGAACAAGAAGCTTCGAGGGGTGAAATACCAGGCTGTGTAGATGGGAGCCCCAGCGCCCTCCCCATCCCAACAAATATGAATTGGGAATGGCGACAAAAACAAGTTTTGGGAGATTAGAAAAACGACGAAAACCTTAATCATTTATTATACAAAGAAAATTTTACGAAGCTAGGAGGCGAGATAAAATATGCCAGATTAATAAGAGTTTCAGACGAACCACCGGTGTGTCATTGGTGGGCAGGGAGGTATAAGCATGATCAAAGTCACAGCTGAAGAAGCATTGGAATACCACCGCCTGGATGGGAAAGCGGGAAAAATCTCGGTGATGCCAACCAAGCCGATGGAAACCCAACGGGACCTGAGCCTGGCATATACGCCTGGAGTGGCTGTACCGGTATTGGAAATCGAGAAAAACCCGGAGCTGGCATATGAATATACCTCGAAGGGAAACCTGGTGGCGGTGGTGACCAATGGCACAGCCATCCTTGGGCTGGGTAATCGTGGCGCGCTGGCGGCGAAACCAGTCATGGAAGGCAAGGGGGTGCTATTCAAGAGATTTGCCGACGTGGATGTGTTCGATATTGAGCTCAATACAGATAATCCGGAGGTGATCATCCAGACCGTGGCAGCGATTGCTCCGTCATTTGGAGGCATCAACCTGGAGGATATCAGGTCACCCGAGTGTTTTTATATTGAGGAAACCCTTAAGGGAATGCTGGACATCCCGGTGTTCCATGATGACCAGCATGGCACAGCGATCATCTCGGGGGCCGCGCTGGTGAACGGGTTGGAGCTGGTGGGAAAGAAGCTCGAAGAGGTGCACATCACCATGGCGGGGGCAGGGGCAGCAGCCATCTCGTGCGCCGAGCTGATGATCCGCCTGGGAGCGCGCCGGGAGAACATCATCCTGGTGGATACAATTGGGGTGGTGTACAAGGGGCGTCAGAAGGAGATGAACCCGTATAAGGAACGTCTGGCGAACGACACCGGCAAGCGCTCCTTGGCTGAAGCAATGGAAGGCGCAGACGTTTTCTATGGGCTGGCGGTTGCCAATATCCTGACCCCGGAAATGGTGAAGACCATGGCCGAAAGGCCGCTGATCTTCGCCATGGCCAATCCCGACCCCGAGATCAACTATGAGCTGGCCAAGGAGGCCCGCCCTGATGCAATCGTGGCGACGGGACGGTCGGATTATCCCAACCAGATCAACAACGTGCTGGGCTTCCCGTTCATATTCAGGGGGGCGCTGGATGTGCGCGCCAGAGCGATCAACGATGAGATGAAGGTGGCAGCCTCGCAGGCGCTGGCAGCGCTCACCAAAGAGGACGTGCCTGACAGTGTGTTACGGGCGTACGGCCTGGATTCGCTCAAGTTTGGGCCGGATTACATCATCCCCAAGCCACTGGACCCGCGGGTGATGCTGTGGGAAAGCCCGGCAGTGGCTAAAGCCGCGATGGTGACGGGCGTGGCACGCAAGCTGATCGACCTGGCTGAATACCGTCAGCAGCTCGCTTACCGGCAGGGGATGGGTGAGCAGGTGCGATATTTCATAATGAACAGCGCCAAGGCAGCCACGCCCCCCAAGCGGATCGTGTTTGCGGAGGGCGAAGAGACCAAAATTTTGCGAGCTGCAGCGCAGATCAGGGATGAGGGGATTGGGATTCCCATCCTGGTGGGGAGGGAAGGAGTGATCCGTGATAAATTGGGACAATTGGGGCTGGGGGACGAGCTGCAAATTGTAGATCCTGAAAATTTCCCACGCCTTGAAAATTACGCCGAGAATTACAGCAAGCTGCGCCAACGCAAGGGGGTCACCATCTGGCAGGCCAGGCGCAGGATGCTCGAGCCGAATGTATTTTCAGCCATGATGGTTAAAATGGGGGACGCAGAAGCCTCAGTTTCAGGGCTGACCTTCGACTATCCCGATGTGATCCGCCCGGCACTACGCATCCACCACACACAACCGGGTAAACGCATCGCCGCAGGGGTGTACATCATGATCATCGGCAGGCGCACCTACTTATTCAGCGACGCCACGGTGAACATTGACCCGAGTGCTGAAGACCTGGCGGATATTACATTTTTGGTAGTGGATTTTGCTCGGAAGCTGCAGATAGAGCCACGCGTGGCATTGCTTTCGTTCTCGAATTTTGGCAGCACCCCACATGCTTTCTCAGGAAAAGTGCAAAAAGCCGTAGAATTGATCCATGCCAGGAAAGCGGACTTCCCAGTCGACGGGGAGATGCAGGCGGATACAGCGGTGGTGCCTGAGCTGATCGACGAGCGCTACCCATTCAGCCAGGTGCGGGATGCCAACGTGCTGGTCTTTCCCTCGCTGGAGGCAGCTAACATCGCCTACAAGCTACTGGCCAGGCTGGGGGATGCCCAGGCAATCGGGCCGATACTGCTGGGGATTGGGGCACCCGTGCACGTGCTGCAGACCGGAGATGACGTGCGCAACATCGTCAACATCGCAGCGGTGGCGGTGATGGATGCGGACAGCCGGAAGCGAGGGACATTAGCCTGACCTCCGCGGAGGTGACCAGGCTCCTTATCGTGTGAAATATGTTAATGATAGTTGAAACAATGGGGGGCAGAATGCGGTACGCCTGCTGTGGTTCTTGCTGAGGGCATGAAATATCGTCCCTTACGGTTAAAGATGGAGGTAATCCGAGAGGTTTACCTGCCAACCCAAGGGGGAATATTCACCGGTGGCTCGGTCTTGGAGATATTTACCTTTATACCTTCCGCTGGAAATTACATGCAGGGCATCGAGCAACACATCCACTTCCTGGCGGGTATTGTACAGGCCAAAGGAAATCCTGAGCATGCCGGGCATCTCCGATTTATCACCCTGGAACATTCGCTGGCGAACGGCTGAGGTTTCTTCACTGCTGAGTCCCAACAAGTGTAGGATGTAGGGATGAGCGCAGAAACAGCCACTGCGTACGCCGATGCCAAATTCATAGCCCATTACGGCTGCTGCCAGGAAATGGGAAACATTGTTGAGCTGTATGGGCACCACCCCGAGGCGCTGCTCAGCGGTGCCGGGATGAGGATCGCCGTACAGGCGCACTTCCGGGAGGTGGGCCAGCTCTTCTAGCAGGTATCGGGTGAGACCGGCCTCATGCTTGGCGACGTTTGGCATGCCGACGGCTTGCAACTGGCGGATGGCGGCAGCCATGGCAACCGCCCCCATCACGTTGGGGCTGCCCGCTTCATCGCGCTCGGGTGGGTTGGTCCACACCACCTGATCAAGGGTGACGATTTCGACGGTACCGCCACCGGTCATATCCGGATCTCCCTGCTCGAAGATGTCCTTGCGCCCCACCAGGGCACCGGTGCCGAAAGGGGCATACATTTTATGTGCCGACAGGGTGATGAAATCCAGGTGGGCTGGATTATCCAGGGAGAGCATGTCGATTTTACGGTGCGGTGCAAGCTGGGCGCAATCCACCAGGAATAAGGCGCCGATGGCATGCACCTTTTCGGCCAACTGGTGGATGGCATTGATATAGCCGGTGACATTGCTGGCGCCGGTGAGTGCCACCAAGGCAACCTGGTCGGAATACCTGGCCAATTGGGCGTCGAAATCGACCTCATCCAAACGCCCATCGCCGGTCAGCTTGATATGGATGAGGCGGGTGGCTGCCCGCCAGGGCAGGTCGTTGGAATGGTGTTCCATGACACTAGTGAGGACCATATTACGCTTGCCATCCCAAGGCAAGCGGTGGGCGAGCTTGTTGATGGCTTCGGTAGTATTCTTGCCGAAAATGCAGGTGTGCTCGTTGGGATCAGCGCCCACGAATTCCATCACGATGGTGCGCGCCTGTTCGTAGGCATAGGTGGAAAGCTGGCTTTTGAAACCCGAGCCACGGTGCACACTGCTGTAATAAGGCAGAAAGTCATCCATGGACTGCTGAACGGCCTTGAGAGCAGGGGTGGAGGCGGCGTTGTCGAAATTGATATAACAGCGGGAAGTGCCGTCGAGCAGCGGGATGAGAGTATCCATGCCGATGAAAAGGGAGCGGTAATCGTTGTAGGGGGTAGTGAACATTAGAAATTCCTGCTTTTATAAATTTGGTATTAAATTGGGGTTAAAAATCCTTGATTTTTTTAATCAACTATACTATACTGTGGGTGTTTGTGTCACAAAGTGGGTTAAAGTGGGAGCGCTGGCCATTCCAGCGCTTCTTGCAAATAAGGGATAACTAGAACATATGTTTTTAGGTGAGTACCGACACAGCATTGATAACAAATACCGCCTGACCGTGCCGGTTCGTTTTCGCGAATTGTTGAGTGAAGGCGCATTTATAACCCGGGGATTTGACCGTAACCTGATGGTGCTGACGCCTAAAGCTTTCGAGAATTTAGTTGGAACTATTTTACAGAAGAGTATTACCGACCCGTTGAACCGTGCCTTGCGCAGGCTGATCATTGGCTCTTCCTCTCAGGTAGATATCGACAAAGTGGGACGGATCTTGATTCCCCTTTTCTTATGCCAGATAACGGGGATAACCAGTGATCAGGAGGTTGTGCTGATTGGGCAAGGTAATTATTTCGAGATATGGTCGGCGGGTGAATGGGCAGTTCAACAGAAGTCATTAGATGAGGCAGAGGCGAATACCGAGCGGTTTAAGGTTTTAGATCTTTCTACTAATTCTGGCTAATTTACAATTTACCTGGTGATGATACACCAACCAGTACTTTACAATGAAATTATACACGCGATGCAACCTCACAGGGGAGGTCTGTACGTGGATGGCACCGTTGGGGCAGGAGGGCACTCCTGGGGTATTTTACAGGCAAGCAGCCCGGATGGTCAGCTGCTCGGGATGGACGTGGACCCACAGGCACTCGAGCTAGCGGGCAAGAAGCTGGCGGAATTCAGCGGGCGGTGGCACCTAGTGCAGGCTTCTTATGTCACCCTCAGGGAGCGGCTGGAGGAGCTGAAGTGGGAGAAAGTGGATGGTGTGCTGTTAGACCTGGGACTTTCGTCCATACAGCTCGACACAGCCTCGAGGGGTTTTTCCTTTCAGGTGGAAGCTCCCCTGGACATGCGCTTCGACCCTGAGGGAGAGGTGAGTGCGGCTGACCTGGTGAACCAGTTGGGTGAGGCTGAGCTGGCTGATTTACTCTACCGGTTTGGTGAAGAACGGCGAGCGCGCCAGGTGGCACGGGCAATCGTAGCAGCCAGGCCTATCACCACGACCATCCAGCTGGCAAGGGTGGTGGCAAGAACCACTCGAGGCGGGAAGCGTGGTATTCACCCGGCCACACGCACCTTTCAGGCATTACGCATCGCAGTGAACGGCGAGCTGGAGGCGCTCGAGCAGGTTTTACCGCTAACCCCTGAGGTGTTGCTACCCGGGGGCAGGCTGGCAGTCATTTCCTTCCACTCGCTGGAGGATCGCATCGTCAAGCAGTTCATGCGCAGTGAGAGCAGGAATTGCATTTGCCCACCCGGGCAACCGGACTGCACATGCGACCATCGGGCAAGCTTGCGGGTATTGACAGCCAAACCCATCCGCCCGCAAGAGGAAGAAGTAGAGAATAATCCGCGTTCCCGCAGTGCCCGGTTGAGGGTGGCGGAAAGGATTGAAGAGAAAACGTAGACAAAGTGGCATAAGAATTGCAAGCCTGCACTAGAAACCCGTTTCCTTTTGATGATGGTTGAGGTTCGAAGTTGGGACGTTAGAATAAAAATGAAGCAGTTCATGATTATCAAAGGATAGCGGGTTTTTAGATAGGTGGAATAGATGGAAAATATTAACCGTATTACCCAAGCTTATTCACAGGCGCCATGGCGGAAACAAATGTACATGATCGGGGTCGTGCTATTGATCCTGGTAAGTGTGGCCATCGTGGCCGGGATATACCTGAATGTTACGGCGCGAGCCTCGGCGGTGGGCAGGCAAATCCAGGAGATGCAAGTGCGCGTGTATGGATATCACTACCTGACCGGTGATGCGGGTGAAAATTACTTGCCGATCGAGGAATTGGAGCAACAGATTGCCAACCTCAACGGCCAATTGGCTTACCTGACTTCATACACGGTAATGCAGCAGCGCGTGAAGGACTTAGACCTGGAGCAGTTACCAGCGGACCAGATTATGTACATCGAGGTGCCGGGATATATGGAGAGGCAGACCACGTCATTGGCACCTCCACCGTTACCTGTCGTGGTGAATGCACAGGTGATAGATCCACAGTTTCGGGAATCGTTATTTGACTGGGTGACCGAACAGGTGCAAAATACTGCCCAAATATTACGTGAGGCAATCCCATGAGCCGCTATTTAGCTGACCAGGCAGTGCCAAGCGGTAGATTGCGCAACCGGCAACCCGTTGGCGAGAAATCAGAAACCAAACACTCATCGTGGGAAAAATCCGGTCAGGCTCTGACCGGTTGGCGCTTTAATTTAATATTAGTATCATTTGTGTTGGCTGGTGTTATGATTATCGTCCAGCTAATCAGACTGCAGTTCAGCCCTGAACGCAATGAGTTTGTTTCGCAGGGTGAGCAATACAGCCGCACCCTGCATACTTTCTACCCCCCGCGCGGTGATATTTACGATCGTTGGGGGCGTTTATTGGCAGGCAGCACACTGGTATATGAGATTGGTGCGCAGGTAGGTAGTGTAGATAACCCCGAATCTATCGCATTCGCAATGAGCTCAGTATTGAAAAATCATCCAGAGTATGACTATGCTGGTTATTCGGATGACATTTACAACGTGATCCATAAGGCACAGATTTCTGGCAACACATACGTCCAGCTGGCAGATTTCGTTACGCCTGAGGAGCTTTCGCAGCTGCAGGAATGGGCGCGTAATTACGACGATTTGCCAGACGTGGATTATGGCGAAACCGGGAAACCCAGCCTGAATGGCCTGGTGTACCGGCCGCGCCTGCAGCGCTATTACCCGGAGAATGAGCTGGGATCAAACCTGCTGGGATTCGTGAACCGGGAGGGCGATGGTATGTTCGGCGTGGAAGAGGAATTCAACGACCTGTTGGCTGGAGAGCCTCAATCGGTGTGGATGACTCTGGACCCGTATGAAGTGACCGAGATCCCGCAGCTTAAGGCAGGCGCTGATATCGTCTTGACCATTGACCGTGAAATCCAGGCAGCTGCAGAGGAAGTGCTCGATAAGGGAGTAAAAGACAGCGGGGCAGACGGTGGGGTCGTCCTGGTGATGGATCCCAATACCGGAGAGATGCTGGCAATTGCAACCACGCCCAGACTAAACCTGAACGAGTATTACAACTATGCGGATGTGTTCACCGATAATATTCCATTCAACCGGGCAATCAGCCAGGATTATGAGCCGGGTAGCGTGTTCAAGGTACTCACCATGGCAGCAGCCCTGGATGACGGTGCAGTGACGCCTGATACCGAGTTCTTGGATACAGGCTCGATCCAAATTGGCGGTATCACCATCCACAACTGGGACTGGGGTGCATGGGGGCCGCAGAACATGGAAGGCTGCTTGGCGCACTCCCTGAACGTGTGCCTTACTTGGGTAGCCACCCAATTAGGGGCAGGCCCGTTTTACCAGTACATGCAGAATTTTGGGCTGGGGCGGATCACAGGGATTGACCTGGCAGGTGAAGCAGCAGGCAGGTTGAAGATTCCCGGAGATACCGATTGGTACGAAGCAGAATTGGGGACGAATTCATTTGGCCAGGGTGTAGCGGTCACCCCCATCCAAATGGTCATGGCAATCTCCTCGGTGGCAAATGCCAGAGGCGAGATGATGCTGCCGCACGTGATGCGCTCGATGGTGCGAGAAGGTTTTCAATACACGCCAACACCGCAAGTGGTTGGCACTCCAATCACCGCCGAGACGGCTCGCCATCTGACCGATATGCTGGCCCAATCGCTGGAAGGTGAATCATCTGATGCACTGGTGGAAGGCTATCGGGTGGCTGGGAAGACCGGTACTGCGGAAGTAGCCACACCCATGGGTTATTCCAGCGACCTGACCAATGCATCCTTTGTAGGCTGGGGGCCGGTGGGAGACCCACGTTTCATGGTTTACGTGTGGCTTGAGAAACCCACCAGCTCTCCATGGGGCTCTGTAGTAGCTGCCCCGGTATTTCACGATATGGTTGAACGCCTGGTGGTGCTGATGGATATTCCTCCCGACAGCGTGCGCCAGGGATTGGAAAAACCGTAGAGGATAATTTGTGATCTCTCTGGCTGATGTTCTCGAGTCATTGACGGGCATACGCCCGCAGCAGGCGACCGGAAAAATCACCGGCGCAGAGATCGATTCGCGGCAAGTTACACCAGGGATGCTTTTCGTAGCCTTGCCGGGAGAACATCATGATGGGCATGACTTCGTCAGCGAGGCTTTCTCGGCCGGGGCAAGATACGCGTTGGTCAAGCGGGATATGAGCAACCAATTGGCCTGCATGGACCTGCGAAGCAAGCTGCAGCCAGAAGCACTCCATGACAGGCTTGCCAGGCTCAATGAGCCGTTTTGTATCGTGGTGGATGACGCGTTAATCGCTTTGCAGCAGATCGCACAGTTCTGGCGAGGCAAACTTAACCTTAAAGTGATCGGCATCACCGGCAGCGTGGGTAAATCTACGACCAAGGAAGTGGCTGCGGAAGTGCTCAGCCAGCGTTATAAAACATTGAAGAACAAGGGCAACCTGAACAATGAGATCGGCCTGCCGCTCAGCATTCTAAACATGACCGAGCAGCATGAACGGGCGGTGCTGGAAATGGGTTTTTACGTGCCGGGTGAGATCGAATTCCTGTGCAGGCTGGCCAGGCCACAGGTTGGTGTGCTCACCCTGATTGGCACGGTGCATGCTTCGCGAGCCGGCAGCCAGGAGGAAATTGCCCGTGGAAAATCCGAGCTGGTTAAATCGCTACCGGAAGATGGCTACGCCATCCTAAATTATGATGACTTGTTGGTGAGAAAAATGGCTGATCAAACCCGCGCCAGGGTGTTTTTCTACGGTCTTAACCAGGGCGTGGACCTGTGGGCAGACAATGTCGAGAGCGTGGGATTGGAGGGAATACGCTTCGACCTGCATTACCAGCGAGAGAAAAATCGCCCGGCAGAGGTGTTGCACATTCGAGTGCCGATGATTGGCAGACACTCGGTGCAAACAGCCTTAAGAGCGGCAGCCATCGGCCTGGTGGATGGGCTCACCTGGCAGGAGATCGTTAACGGTTTGCGCTCATCAAGCAATGAGCTGCGCTTGATCCCCGTATGGACGAAAAGCGGCGCCTTGATCCTGGACGATACCTATAATGCCTCTCCTGAATCGATGCTGGCAGCGCTTAATTTACTGAATGACCTGCCTGGTTATAAAGTGGCGGTGCTGGGTGACATGCTCGAGTTAGGCCAGTATGAAAGACGCGGGCACGAGATGGTGGGGATAAGGGCGGCAGAGATCGTGGACGAACTGGTGACGCTGGGAGAACGCAGCAAGATCATTGCCGATGCAGCCCATGAAGCCGGCTTAGCGGCAGAAAAAATCACCAGGCTGGATGACGTTGAGCAGGTGATTCGATACTTACAAACAAACCTAAAAGCGGAGGATGTGATCTTAGTTAAAGGTTCCAATCTGATGAGAATGGACCGAATTGTTTCTGCTTTGGAGTATTCCGAATGAGAGAGAGCGCTTATGCCCTGGCATTGGCGGGATTTTCGTTTATGCTGACGATTATCTGGGGAGAGCCACTGTTACGTATCCTGCGCCACTTGAAAATCGGCGAATCGATACGTGTGGAAGGCCCGCAGCGGCATATCTTCAAATCGGGAACACCAACATTGGGGGGAGTGCTGTTCATTCTGCCGGTGTTGCTGGTGACCGTGCTATTCAATGCGGCTTCCTTCCTGGGATTTACCGTGTTAGGGCGTTCCATATTCTTACCCATGGGCACGTTGATTGTCTTTGGACTTTTGGGCTCGGTGGACGATTGGAAAAAACTGAGAGGCCAGAGGGGCGAGACACGCGGGTTGAAGGCGCGGAGCAAATTCATCATCCAGATTGTGCTAGCCATCATCATTTCCATTGGTTTGCAGTACGTTTTGGATGTTCCCCAGGTGTACCTGCCATGGATGGAACGGGAATTCAGCCTGGGGATCTGGTACGTGCCCATTGCAACGCTGTTAATCGTCGGTTTCTCTAATGCGCTCAATTTTACCGACGGGTTAGACGGCCTGGCAGGGTTGATTGCAGCAACATGTTTCGCGGCTTTTGGAATGATTGCATTATTACAAGGGCAATTGTACCTGGCCAGGTTTTGCTTTACACTGGTGGGTGCTTTATTTGGCTTCCTGTGGTTCAACGTGTACCCAGCATTGCTGATTATGGGCGACATTGGCTCCTTGCCCCTGGGAGCGACCCTGGCAGTGGTGGCGCTGATGACAGGCCAGTGGATCTTATTGCCCGTCATTGCAGTGATCCCGTTAAGTGAGATGATCAGCGTGATATTGCAGGTGGGTTATTTCAAGCTCACCAAGGGAAAACGCCTGTTCAAAATGGCTCCCCTGCACCACCATTTCGAGCTGTTGGGATGGAGTGAAACCCAGGTGGTCCAGCGCTTCTGGCTGATTGGCATATTAGCCTCCATTATTGGGGCAGCAATTGCCATTGGATGAATGGTTGAGAATTGCGATGCCTGGAATGACTGAATGGAAGGATAAAAAAGTGGTTGTGATTGGAGCTGCCAGGCAAGGAATTGCCCTGGGGCGCTTCCTGACATTGCATGGCGCTAGAGTGGTGATAAACGATAAAAAACCCGCCGGGCAGCTGGAAGAAGCCAGGCAGGCTCTCAACGACCTTGACCCTCAGGCAGCATCAAAGATTAGCTGGGTGGCAGGCGCCCACCCGCTGGAGCTGCTGGAGGGGACAGACATGCTATGCGTTTCGGGCGGAGTGCCATTGGAAATCCCCCTCATCCAGGAGGCTAAACAGCGCGGCATCAAACTGACCAACGATTCGCAAATCTTCCTGGAAGAATGCCCGTGCATGACCATCGGGATCACCGGGTCGGCAGGAAAAACAACCACCACCAGCCTGATGGGAAAGATCCTTGAAACCCATATTCACTTTCGCGATACTCAGCCGATCTTTCATAACGTGTGGGTGGGGGGTAATATCGGTTCCCCACTGCTGGCAGTAGTGGACCAGATGGAAAAAGATGATTTAGCTATCATGGAGCTCTCCAGCTTCCAGCTGGAGCTGATTAGCATCCCGGTGAATATCGCCTGCATACTGAATATCACTCCCAACCACCTGGATAGGCACGCAAATATGCAGGCATATATCGCCGCTAAACGACGCATCCTGGAATACCAGACCTCACGCGACACGGCAGTGTTGGGCAGCGATGACCCTATTGCGTGGAGCTTGCTGGATGAAGTGAGAGGGAAGGTAGTTTCTTTTGGAGGCAAAGAACCACCCGCCGGTATGCAGGGTGCATTTATGGATGGTGAATGGTTGAGCCTGAGGGATGGCGGCGAAACCGAGCATGTCGTGCGGCAGCTGGAAATCCCGCTGAGAGGCTGGCATAACGTGGAGAATGTGCTGGCAGCCATGGCCATCAGCCTGGTGGTTGGCATCCCGGTGGGGAATATGCGCCAGGCGATCCTTTCATTTGCCGGTGTGGCTCACCGATTGGAGTGGGTGAATTTTTGGAGAGGCGCAGATTGGTACAACGACTCCATCGCCACCGCTCCCGAGAGGGTGATGGCCGCCATCCACAGCTTCGAATCGCCCGAGGATATCGGTCGGCCCATCGTGCTTTTAGCCGGCGGACGCGATAAAAACCTGCCGTGGGATGAGCTGGCAGAGCTGATCCGTACCCGCGTGGATCACCTGATCCTGTTTGGAGAGGCAGCGGAAAAGATAACCGCGGTGGTCAATCGAGGAGAAACGAGCACCCGACCCTACACCATCGAAAGTTTCACGGGGCTGGAAGAGGCCGTCAATGCCGCGGCACGCATTGTTGAGACGGGTGATATCGTATTGCTCTCACCCGGTGGCACCAGCTTCGATGAATTCCGTGATTTTGAAGAGCGCGGCGAAGCGTTCAAACGTTGGGTGCATGATTTATCGTGCAAGTGAAGGGAGATCATAAACCGATCATGGACCGTACATCGATAAAGACTCACCGCTCACCACGACTGGGGATCGATGTGCCACTCTTACTGGTGGTCATTGCCTTGATCCTATTCGGGATGCTGATGGTGTATTCCGCCAGCGCAGATTACTCCTTCCAGGTGTACGGCTCGCAATCATATATCTTTATGCGCCAACTGCGCTGGCTGGGATTGGGAAGCCTGGTAATGATCTTCCTGGCCTGGATGGATTACCACTATTGGAAGAAGCTTGCCCTGCCCTTGATGGCAGCAGCGATATTTGCACTTATGGCGGTGCTGGTCATCCAGGATACGCGCCTGGGATCGGTGCGCAGCCTTTTTAGCGGCTCCGTCCAGCCGTCTGAACTGGCCAAATTTGGTATTGTCATTTACCTGTCCATCTGGCTGCACAACCGGCGGGATCTGCTTAAGAATATCTATTGGGCGATGATCCCATTGAGTGTGATCATGGGAATTGTGGGCGGGTTAATTGCCTTACAGCCTGACCTGAGTGCCGTGATCACCATTGGATTGCTGGGCACGCTGATGTTTTTCCTGGCAGGAGGCGAGCTGAAGCACTTCCTGTTCATGATGGGTATTGGGATCTTGGTGGGGGTGGTGGTGATGAAATCGGGCATATTCCCCACAGGTCCCGATCGGATGAGCAGTTTTCTCGCCGGACTCAAGGACCCATTGCAGTATTCCGAACACGTACGCCGATCGCTGGAAGCATTTATGCGAGGGGGCTGGCTGGGCGTGGGCATCGGCAAGTCGCAAACCAAGCTGAATGGCCTGCCCTTCCCACATACCGATAGTGTATTTGCGGTGGTGGGTGAAGAAACCGGCATGTTAGGAGCGGGCATCCTGGTGGCTTTATACATGATTTTTATGTGGCGTGGCTGGGTGATCTCACGCAAAGCCCCAGATGGTCTGGGGATGCTGTTGTGCGGTGGGCTTTCTTTTTGGATCACGCTGGAGGCGATGGTCAATATGCTGGTGATGGTTGGGCTGCTGCCTTTCGCCGGGAATGCCTTGCCATTCATCAGCGCTGGAGGTTCAAACCTGCTAGTGGTTATGTCGTCCGTGGGGATCGTGTTGAATATCTCTCGGATGGCCGAAAAATCAAAAGTACGAGTGGAGAAGGGATCGAATGCGGTTGTTAATCTGCGCGGGAGGGACAGGCGGCGGCGTGTATCCCGCCCTGTCCGTCCTCAAACTGCTGATGAGCCTCAAGCCTGAGCCAGCGATGGGTGACCAGGGAAAGGCTCTCGCTGATGGACTCCAGGTGCTATGGGTGGGAGGCAATGGCGGCATGGAAGCCGACATTGTGAAACGCGAGGGTTTGCGCTTCGAATCCATCCCGGCTGCAGGCTTGCATGGAGTAGGTGCGCGCAGCCTTCCGGGAAACCTGTGGCAGCTGAGCCGCGGGTTCTTTGCTTCCAGGCGCATCCTGCGCAAATTTCATCCCGATATATTGTTGTTCACAGGCAGTTTTATAGGCGTCCCCATGGCAGTGGCTGCCAGATTTTCAGGCCGATCCAAGAGCCTGACATTTGTGCCAGACATCGAGCCCAGCCTGGCGTTGAAAACCATTGCCAGATTCAGTGACTGCATCACATTAAGTGTGGAGGAATCAGAGGCGTTTTTCCCCACACACCCCAACAAGGTGGTCACGGGCTACCCATTAAGGCAATCCCTCGACGCCTGGACGAAGGAAGAAGCACGCACATTTTTTGCATTGCAGGAAGAACTGCCGGTTTTGCTGGTTTTCGGAGGAAGCAAGGGCGCCAGGTCGATCAACAAGGCGGTGGGCAACGCGCTTCCCATGCTGCTTCAGGAGATGCAGATCATCCATATTACCGGAAAATTGGACTGGCAGATGATTGAGCAGGCGCGGAAAAACCTACCCAAAGCGCAGCTTAACCGCTACCGACCTTACCCGTTCTTGTATGATGAAATTGGGGCGGCTATGCGCCTGGCAGACCTGGCACTGACACGAGCAGGCGCTTCGACACTGGGTGAGCTGCCCCTATTCGGCTTACCTGCCATCCTGGTACCTTATCCATATGCATGGCGCTACCAGCGGGTGAATGCCAGCTACCTGGTAAAGCGTGGTGCTGCGGAGATGATCGAAGATGGGCGGCTTGAGGAACAGATAGTGCCCAAAATTCATGGATTGATGTCGGATACTGCCAGGCGTAAACAAATGTCCCAGGCGATGCAAGCCCTTGCCCAGCCGCAGGCGGCAGCAAAGATAGCTAGCCTGCTGGTTGGCCTGGTGGAGACCCAAAATCAACAAGCTACCAGGCAGGTTAACCATGCGGCAAATTAGGAGCGAGCAATGGTTTATCTAAGCTTCATCTTTTTCTGTTTCGTGATCCTGTTCGCAATCATTGGAGCGATGCGCGGTTGGGCAAAAGAGATGATGGTGACCGCCAGTGCGGTATTGGGACTATTCATCATCACGGTACTGGAAACCTATGTACAGGGGATCAATGATACATTTGCCACGCCAGGATCGCCCGAGCAATTTGGGATGCGGGTGGCAATTATCGTGATCCTGACCTTCTTTGGATACCAGACCCCCAACCTGCCCAGGATCGGTGGCCAACGCTTTGCACGCGAACGCTTCCAGGATTCATTCCTGGGGATTTTCCTGGGAGCCTTGAATGGTTATCTGATTGTAGGCTCGATATGGTATTTCCTGGCGCAAGCCAATTACCAGGTAACCCCATTGATCATCCCGCCCGACCCGAACACCATTCCCGGGCAGGCGGCAATCAAGATGCTCAGCTTTATGGCTCCTGCCTGGCTGGGCGTGCCATTTATTTATTTTGCAATTGCACTGGCATTCATTTTCGTGATCGTGGTCTTATTATGAAGGAGTGGAAGAGGGTGCATTTCATCGGGATTGGTGGAACTGGCTTATCGGCTATTGCACGTGTGATGCTTGAGAGTGGCTACCAGGTGAGCGGATCTGACCGCAGCATGTCTCCGCTTGCCAAGGGCCTACAGAAGGATGGGGCGCGCATAGATATTGGACACCGTGCAGAGAACCTGCAAAACTCGGATGTGGTGGTGCGGTCATCAGCTATCCCGGATGACAATTTGGAAGTCATTACTGCGCGGAAGCTGGGCATCCCGGTGTTGAAACGCAGTGAATTCTTGTCCATATTGATGGAAGGCCGCCTGGTGATTGCTGTGGCAGGGACGCACGGAAAGACCACTACCACAGGCATGATTGCCTGGATGCTCACTTCCTTGAAGCAAGACCCGTCATATATCCTGGGCGGTGTATTGAATAATCTGGGCACCAACGCCCACGCCGGAAATGGTGATACATTCGTCATTGAAGCCGATGAGTATGACCGCATGTTCCTGGGGCTACGGCCCAGGCTGGCTGTGATCACCAACATCGAGCATGACCATCCAGATTGTTATCCCACCAAAACCGATTACTTCAATGCCTTTGACCAATTTGCAACCCTGGTGCAGGGTGACGGCGTGCTGCTGGTGTGCTTAAATGATGCTGGGGCAGCCCGCTTGGGTGAGACGGCAGCCCAGCGCGGCCAAAAGGTGCTTAGCTACGCCATGCAGGGTGAAAATCAAGCGCAATCTGCAGATTACCGGGCTGAAAAAATCAGCCCTGAGCCGGAGGGTGGGATAGGCTTCGATTTTATCTACCCAAGCAGCGCTGAAGAAGGTGGAAGTCATCCAAGGGTCAGGCTGCAAGTGCCAGGTAAGCATAACGCTCAGAATGCGCTGGCAGCCATGGTTGTGGCTCACCAGATGCACCTGCCCTTGGAACTGGCAGCCGCCTCCCTGGCTGTATTCCGGGGCACCGGACGGCGTTTTGAGTTACACGCCGAAGTTGGCGGAATCAGCGTGATTGACGATTATGCCCATCACCCGACAGAAATCAAAGCCACCCTGGCAGCGGCACGCATGCGCTACCCGCAGAGCAAGATTTGGGTGGTGTGGCAGCCGCATACCTATTCGCGCACGAGATTACTATTTAATGAGTTTGCGGCAGCTTTCGAGGAAGCCCACCAGGTGATGATTACTGACATTTATGCGGCGCGTGAGATGCCGCCGGATGATGGGTTTTCATCCAGGCAGGTGGTGACCGGCATGGCGGATCCAAAGGTGCGGTATATGGCTGACTTTACAGAGACAGCAGGCTACCTGGCAGCCCATATGAGAGCCGGAGACGTGCTGATGGTGCTGTCAGCGGGAGATGCGGATAAGATCAGCGAACAGGTGGTGCAATTACTGCAAGAAAGGAGCAAGAAAAATGAGTGACACAATTCTAGCGAGGAGGCCAGGTTATTACACCGATCTGGAGACCCAGGTTGAAGATGATGCCGAGCTGGAACCTTACAAAAGCTTATTCTTGCAACCTCTAGCCAGTAATAAGAGCGCCTTTTCCAAGTATGAGCTGGAAGTGATGTGCAAAGACCCCATGCACTCGCCGCGATTGATCATGTACCTGATCGATTTTGTGAAAAACATGTGATTGGTGAGCTGTGGTTGTGAATTACCTTGAAGATCACCTGCAAAGCCTGCGCCAGGCATTTGGTAGCCGCCTGGAGGAAAACGCTTCCCTGAAGCGCTATACTGCAGCGCGCATCGGAGGCTCAGCCGATGCCCTGGTGACCGTCAAAACAGGGGAAGAGCTGGCCGATGTGGTGGAGTTCTGCTGCCAAAAGGGCATCCCTTTTACCATCCTGGGGAGCGGCTCTAATATCCTGGTTTCTGATGCAGGGGTGAGGCGGTTGGTGATCCTCAACCAGGCAAAAAGAATCGCCTTTCACACCCTGGAAGAACCGATGCATGTGTGGGCTGAGTCAGGAGTGAATTTAGGTGCATTGGCACGCAAAGCAGCCGCCGAAGGGTTTTCAGGGTTGGAATGGGCGGCAGGGATACCGGGGACCGTGGGCGGCGCGGTTTATGGAAATGCTGGAGCTCACGGCGGCGACACAGCCGGCAGCTTATTGGTGGCAAATATCTTGCAACTCAAACCATTGAAAGGTCATCATCTATACGATATTACAAAGGAGGAATGGACTGCGGAGCAATTTGAATATCGATACCGCACCAGCACGATCAAGCGCCAGCCCGGCAGGGTGGTGGTTTTATCGTCCAAGCTGAAGCTATACCCAAGCACACCAGAGGTTGTGATGGCGAAAATGGACGAATTTCGCGTGGCAAGAAAGAATTCTCAACCTTCGGGGGCTTCGCTGGGCTCAATTTTCAAGAACCCGCCCGGCGATTATGCCGGAAGGCTGATCGAAGCTGTGGGACTGAAGGGCAAAAGGATGGGCGAAGTGGAGATCAGCCGGAAACATGCCAACTTTTTCATCAGCCACGATGGTGCGTGCGCCGATGACTATGCCAGGTTGATCCAGCTGGCTCAAGAGCAAGTGCACGAGAAATTTGGAGTCAGCCTGGAGTTAGAGATCGAGTTATTGGGTGATTGGAAGGATCAATAAAGGTGGTTGGAATGGTAGCGGATGGCAAGCTGAGGGTTGGGCTAATTTTCGGTGGGCGCTCTGGAGAGCACGAGATCTCGCTGATGTCGGCGCGCTTCGTACTGAGCATGCTCAACCCGCAGCGTTATGACGTGGTCCAGGTGGGCATCACCCCGGAGGGCAACTGGTTGACGGGTGCCAATGCGCTGGAATCCATGCAAATAGGCCAGCGAGCCGGTCTGGAAAGCGTTGTTTTGCTGCCTGATCCACGGTGGGCAGGCCTGCAGGTCATCCAAAAGAGTGAGCAGGGATCGATGTTGAAGCTGCTCACCACGCTGGACGTGGTTTTCCCCGTGCTTCATGGCACGTTTGGTGAAGATGGCAGCTTGCAAGGGCTGCTGGAGATGGCGGAGGTTGCCTACGTGGGCGCCGGCGTGCTGGGATCAGCAGTGGGCATGGATAAGGGTGTATTCCTGGATGTGATGCTGGCCAACCACATTCCCGTGCCTGAAGGGATGGTGGTGCTGCGCAGCGAGCTGACGGAGAACATGGAGGCGATCATTACCCGGGCTGAAAAGATGGCTGTCTACCCATTATTTGTTAAACCTGCCAACCTGGGATCATCGGTAGGGGTGAGCAAGTGCAGCAGCCGGTCAGATCTGCTGGAAGGTATCCTGGAAGCCGCGCGTTATGACCGCAGGATTTTGATTCAGCGTGGCATAAACGCTCGCGAAATCGAGGTGAGCGTGCTGGGTAATGAAGACCCGCAGGCCTCGGTGCCTGGTGAGGTGGTGCCGAGCCGCGAATTTTATTCCTACCAGGCCAAGTATATTGATAGTAACTCTGAACTGCGCATCCCGGCACCCATCCCACCGGCTACTGCAGAGCTCGCCCGGGAGCTGGCTGTTAAGGCATTTAAAGCGATCGATTGCCAGGGCATGGCGCGCGTGGACTTTTTCCTGGATCGAATTAGCGGCGAGCTGTATCTGAATGAGCTGAATACGATCCCCGGTTTTACAGGGATCAGCATGTACCCTAAATTATGGGAAGCCAGTGGCTTGCCGAACGAGGAGCTGGTGGAGAGGTTGATTGGGCTGGCCCTTGAACGTAAGTCAGATAATGAAAAAACAATTCGCCGGTATATGGGATGAACTATGGCAGAACTGGATCGAGAGGATAAACAATTGAGATTGAGCAGAGAGCCCGGCAGAGCCCGCCAAAGGAAGCAGAAGCGTGAGGGTGAAATGACCGGTTCAACGCAGGTGAATAGCGCGGCAACGAACCGCCATTCTCAGAGACGGTCATCTACCAGGAGTGGACCTTCCGTCAGAGAACGGTTGGTTTCGGTCAAGGTAAAAATGACCAGCGAGGAAATACATTCCTTGCGCGGGATGGTGAGCGCAAAACTGGGCCTGGATGAGAGAGAATCCACTTCCAACCACATTGAAAAGGCTACACGCACAACCACCCATCGTAGGGCAGGTGTATCCCCTGCCAGTAGCAGTCACGAAGCCACCCGCCATATCGAAACCCAACGGCTCACAAAAGCTGACCGCAGTGGAATGCCCAAAAAGTCACCACGTGTATTCGAGGCACGGGCAGAGGTGACCCCACCCGTGATGGTGCGCGGAGGTATGGGCGGAATGGCTTTTGGGCGGGCAGCATCTTCACGGGCACATAAGCAAAAAACGCCACGCAGGCGGATAGATGTGCCGCTCAATGTACCCGGTGCTGAGCTTCGACTGCCAGCCATCCCCTTTGTGCACCTGGGATGGAGAGCCGCGTCGTTGTTGATGGTGGCAATGATGATGGCGTGCCTGGTATTGATCTGGCAGGCGCCAGTTTTCAAGGTCACGACGGTGCAAGCAGCAGGCCTGCAACGCCTGACCACCAGTGATCTAAACACGGTGATGAAAAGCGTGGGTAAGTCGGTGTTCACCCTTAACCCGGATCAGCTTGATCGGACGCTCAGGCAAGCCTTCCCAGAGCTCTCCAAAATCGCGGTGCGGGTCAACCTACCAGCCAGTGTCAAAGTGGTGGTGACCGAGCGGCAGCCAGTGATCGATTGGGTGCAGGATGGCAATGAGAGATGGGTGGATGCAGATGGGATTTCGTTCCCGGTAAGAGGCACGATCAGTGATACCCTGGTGCAGGTGGAGGGGCATGGAACGATACCCAGTATTCATCAGCCTGCCGTGCAGGACCAGCAGGATGCAATTGCTGAGCAAATCGCAAGCTTAGGCGGACCTAATAAGCCTACATTGCAACTCTCCCCTGATCTGGTTTCAGCAATTTTGGCGCTCAGTGCCAAGATGCCTGCAGACACAAAATTGGTTTACGACAGCGACCATGGTTTGGGATGGAACGACCCGATGGGCTGGGAAGTTTATTTTGGAGCCGAAGATGCAGATATGGAAATGAAACTGGTCATCTACCAAACGTTAGTGGAACGCCTGCAAAACGAAGGCATCCAGCCAGCGTTAATCAGCGTGGAATATATCCATGCGCCATATTACAGGATGGAGCGGTGATGCTACCGCAAAGAAGTGACTATGATGGACGAACCTATTATTGTCGCAATTGATATCGGCACCACAAAGATATGCACCCTGGTTGGCCGGGAGGAAGCCCCCGGGCAGATACGTATCCTGGGAGTGGGCGTGGAGCCATCCCAGGGGGTGCGCAAGGGCGTGGTGGTGGACATGGTGGCTGCTTCACAGGCAGTGGTCCGCTCGGTGGAAAAAGCTGAGCGCACCTGCGGGCTGGAGGTCGATTGTGCCCTGGTGAGCATGGCAGGGTCACAGGTTTCTTCGGTCAACAGCCGTGGGGTGGTGGGGGTGGCGGGGAGAATGATCGATGAAGACGATATTGCCCGGGCGATCGATGCTGCCAAAGCAGTCAACATACCGCACAACCGCGAGATCATACACATCATCCAGCGCGGCTTTAACATCGACGGGCAGGAGGGCATCCGCAAGCCGCTGGGCATGCACGGTTACCGCCTGGAGGTGGAAACGCACATCATCACTGCCGCGGCGGCTTCGGTAGAGAACCTGCGGCAGTGTGTGGCGGGAGCGGGCGTTGATGTAATCCAGTTTGTGCTCAATCCGCTGGCTTCCGCGGAAGTGGTTCTGACAGAAACCGAGCGAGAGATGGGAGTGGTGGTGTGTGATGTGGGCGGCGGCACTACCGATATGGCGATCTACATCGGCGGGGATGTGTGGCACACCAACGTACTGGCGGTGGGTGGAGATCACATCACATCGGATATTGCCCATGGGTTACGCCTGCCTATTTCTCAGGCTGAGGAAATTAAAATCAAGCACGGGCATGCCGTCCGTGATGAAGTGCCCGGCGGCGAATCCTTCAGCATCAAACCGTTTGGCGAAGAGCAACCGGTTGAAATCAATCGCCAAGAGCTGGCACACATCATAGAAGCCAGGGTGGAGGAAATTTTCAGCCTGGTGCTGCAAGAGATCAAACGCTCGGGATATGATGGCTTGCTGCCGGCCGGAATGGTGCTCACGGGCGGGTCGAGCGCCTTGCCAGGGATGCGGACGCTGGCCAGCCAGACACTTAATTTACCGGTGCGCATCGCCATGCCTGAAAATTTAATCGGCATGTCGGATAAATTAATTAATCCGGCATATTCCACCAGCGTGGGCTTGCTTAAGTGGGCATTATTGATGACGGATATCTATGTTCAACCTGCTCGAAGGGGAATTCACATCGGGCCAGTGGCGGGTAACTTCGAGTGGACATCAGTCAAGGATTTGCTAAGGAGGTTATTACCATAAGTGAATAAATGTTCCATTACTCAGATAATCATAGATCAGGCATCATGAGTTGTTCGTGTAAGTGGAAAAATCATTTCATACATTGCAAGGAGGAGGATCGAATTTATGAACCAAAATACTAATTTCAGCAGTCAGCTAGAATCCTTCGCCCATATCCGCGTGGTGGGCGTGGGTGGCGGCGGTTGCAATGCCGTCGAGCGGATGATCAAGGAAGGCCTGCAAGGTGTCGAGTTCATTGCCATCAATACCGACGCCCAGGCATTAATGCTTTCGAGTGCACCTACCAGGGTGCGGATTGGTGAAAAACTGACCCGCGGCTTGGGCTCGGGAGGCAATCCTGAGCAGGGGTGCAAAGCTGCCGAGGAATCGCAGGAAGCACTCTACAATGTGCTGCGCGGGTCCGACATGGTGTTCGTCACTGCGGGTATGGGTGGCGGAACCGGCACCGGGGCGGCTTCGATCATCGCGCAAATCGGGCGCGAGCTGGGAGCGCTGACCATCGGCGTGGTGACGCGTCCGTTTGCATTCGAAGGCTCACGCCGCATCCAGGTGGCGGAGGCGGGCATCGAGAAGCTGAAAGAGCAGGCTGACACATTGATCGTCATCCCGAATGACCGCTTATTGCAGATCGTGGACAAGCATGCCAACCTGCAGGATGCCTTCAGGATCGCCGACGATGTGCTGCGCCAAGGCGTGCAAGGTATCTCAGAGCTGATCACCGTCCCAGGTCTCATCAACCTTGACTTTGCAGACGTGCGCACGATCATGTCGGAGGGCGGGGCGGCATTGATGGCAGTGGGCAACGGGCATGGTGAGGAACGGGCGAAAATGGCTGCCGAGCAGGCTATCTCGAGCCAGTTGCTGGACATCACCATCGATGGGGCGCGAGGTATCCTGTTCAATGTGACCGGAGGACCGGACCTGACCCTGTTTGAGGTCAACCAAGCTGCCGCGATCATCAAGGAAACCGCTCATCCGGAAGTGAATTTGATATTTGGGGCGGTGATCGATCCCAATATGGGTGATGAAGTGCGCGTAACGGTGATTGCCACAGGCTTTGAGCGCTCGGGAATCGCAGTCCGGAGGGTTGCTGATAGCCAGAGGAACCCTTTAAGGATTGAGAAGCCGATTGTTGCCCAGCCGCAGGAAGAGACGCCGCACGAGATGCAGCCAGTGGAGGCTCCCAAGACTGACTTTCTACCGCGCACCTTCAATACCGAAGACCTGGATATCCCAACCTTCCTGCGCAACCGGGTGAGGAATTAATCAGGGTTTGCCGGCTGGTTTGGGATAGGGCCCCGCATGCCACGTGCAGCTCCCGGTGTAAGCGCCAGGGGGGCGGTGCGCCGGAGATTACTGAAACGGATAGGATCGCCTGTTCGAAGTACTGTCAGGCGTGATTTATGGCACCTTTACTGGTGGGAGATGGAGGGTTACCTCCTTCCATGTTGTACTCCATGGCGATTGTTGTGTACCTTCACCCTGAATTTATCGGATTATGGGGTAGTACATGGTTGTTTGGGTGAGGTTGTTAGCTTGGTAGGGGATTGCCGGCCTCCTCCTCCCGGCAATCCCCGCCGGCCCCCATCCCGCAAGCACCAATTTTCAGCGGGGTGGGAGAGGGGAACGAGGCGATCGAAATATGCGCTGTGGAGAGGCTTCAGTGAGATAAAAAACACCAAGCATGGGGAATTGTTACCGGTGAGCAGCAAGTACCATACATTTAACATTCGACAATTTCGCAATAATCTTAAAAAATTAAACTTGTGCCAATATTTTAAGAAAAGTCACTCATTTTTCTCTTGCGCGAGGAAATGCGCTGTGCTAGAATTTGACAAGCTCCACTCCCACATGTGCGGGTTAATGGTAGTGGAGTTCCCGTCTATAGCGGTTACAAATGTTCTAGAATCGTAGGTAAAGAGTATGCGATGTCCATATTGCAGGCATGATCAATCGAGGGTGATTGATACTTCCCACGACACACGCGGGGGAGTGCGGCGCAGGCGCGAATGCGAGGCCTGCGGGCAGCGCTTCAGCACTTATGAGCGGCCGATCCTGGCGACACCGTTGATCGTAAAACAAGACGGGACGCGGGAAGAATTCGATCACGAGAAATTAAGCCGGGGGATCCGCATCGCTTGCGCCAAGCGACCTGTACCTGCCGCAGATGTGGACCGGCTGGTGGGAGAGATTGAAGCCACTCTGCAGGCGATGGGCAGGGCGGAAGTCTCCTCGAGAGTGGTGGGAGATATGGTCATTGCCGGTTTAAAAGAAATGGACCAGATCGCATACATCCGTTATGCGATCGTGTACCTCGGATTGGATGATTTACGATCGATTCGTAATGAGATCGACCGCCTTTTGGAGGGCTAAATTTTTGGTGGGGTGGTTTGGAGTGGAATTATGACAGAGACTTCAAAAGAGCGAGTTGAACGGCATGGGTTGTTACCAACCCCGGATATGCCTGCGGGATTACCGGGGGTAGAGCTGACCGATAATGCACGTCAGGTGCTGATTCGGCGTTATGTGAGACGCAACGCGGAAGGCAAGCCTGCCGAAAGTGTCGAAGGAATGTTCTGGCGGGTGGCTTATCACGTCGCCAGGGTTGAAAAACAATGGGATGAGGATGAGCTCGAACGCGCAGCGGAGTTTTACAAGCTGCTAAGCAGCAAGCAATTTTTCCCCAACTCGCCCACCTTTACGGGCGCAGGTACACCTCTGGGGCAGCTGGCAGCCTGCTTCGTGTTACCCGTAGCAGATGATATGGGACGTCACGATGCGGGGATTTTTCAAACTTTGCGCGATGCCGCCCTGATCCAGCAGACAGGCGGGGGCAATGGCTTTTCATTCTCGCGCCTGAGGCCCAAAAACACACTGGTGAAATCTTCCGCTGGGCAGGCCACCGGGCCCGTGGGCTTCCTGCGGGTGTATGATAAAGCCTTTGGTGAGATAGCACAGGGAGGCACTCGGCGGGGCGCCAATATGGCGGTGTTGCGGGTGGACCACCCGGATATCGAAGATTTCATCACCTGCAAGACCGATGAAAATGCAATCACCAATTTTAATATCTCGGTGGGCGTGACAGATGCTTTCATGAGAGCGGTGGAAAACGACGAACTGTGGGACCTACGCTTCCCAGACGTGGCCAGCCCGGCATACCATGAATTCCACGGCACGCTGGAGATGGCCGAGAGAGCCGGGGTACCCATCCTCACCTACCGCCAGGTGCGTGCCCGCGACCTGTTCAACAAAATTGTCACACAGGCTCATCACAACGGCGAGCCGGGGATACTGTTCCTGGATACTGCCAACCGCTCTAACCCGGTGCCGCACCTGTACCAGCTGGAAGCCACCAACCCGTGCGGCGAGCAATGGTTGGGGCCATACGAGAATTGCTGCCTGGGGTCGATCAACCTGGCAGAGATGTTTGGCGAAGATCATGGCGTGGATTGGGTGAAGTTGCAGCAGGCAGCAGAGCTGGCAACAATTTTCCTGGATGATGTGGTGGAAGCCAATATGTACGTGCCGGCAGTGCCCCAGCTGAAAAAAGCCGCCGATCAGGCCCGGCGCATCGGACTGGGGGTCATGGGACTGGCTGACCTGATGTACCACGCAAGAATACGCTACGGGTCGGAAGAAGGGCAGGAATTTGCCGCCCAGGTGATGGAGTTCATTCGCTTCCACGCCATGCTCACCAGCACCAGGCTGGCGGAAAAACGCGGCACTTTTCCCGCCATCAAGGGCTCAATATATGACCCCGAAAGGGTATCCTGGCAGGCGCCCCGTCCTATCGAGGCCTATCAGCTGGATTTCAAACGGCCTGCTGTGGATTGGGAGCAGGTGGTGCAGGGAATCAAGCGGCACGGCATCCGTAATGCTGCCCAAACCACCATTGCGCCTACCGGGACGATTGCCACGGTGGCCGGGTGCGAGGGTTATGGCTGCGAGCCCGTGTTTGCTCTGGCATACATCCGCCATATGAACGACGATGGGCGCGACCTGCCACTTACCTATACCAGCCCGCAGTTCGCCAAAGCGCTGGAGGCAGCAGGCATTGGTGAGCAGGATCGCCAGGAGATCATCGAGTGGGTGATGGAGAGCGGTACCTGCCAGGGGAATGAGGCAGTGCCAGAAGAAATCCAGCACGTTTTCGTGGTCTCGCAAGACATTACCGCTGAGGAACACGTTCGTACACAGGCAGCCATGCAAACTTTCGTGGATAACAGCCTGAGCAAGACGGTGAATTTCCCCGCCGATGCCAGCGAAGAAGATGTGGCCACAGCCTACCTGCTGGCATGGAGACTGGGATGCAAGGGTATCACCGTGTACGTAACCGGCTCGCGCCAGAAGGTGGTATTGGAGACGAAAGCCACCTCACGCGAAAGAGAGCTTGCCACACAAGAGGGGGAAATCCAGACCGCAGTACAGGCATCTTTCGTAGAAGAAGAACGCAAATGGTCAGTGACCAAGAAACCCAGGCCACGTAGGCTGCGAGGTTACACTTATAGCATCAGCACCCCGGTGGGGAAGGCATTTGTCACCATAAACGAAAACGGGGGAGACCATCCCTTCGAGGTCTTTGTCAGCACAGCCAAGGCTGGCTCGGAAACGGCAGCAGTCTCGGAAGCGATTGGGCGGCTGATCTCCTACCTGCTTAGGCTGGCGTCGCCGGTGCTGCCGCGAGAACGGCTCAAGGAGATTGTCAAGCAGCTATCGGGCATCGGTGGGGGGCGCTCGCTGGGATTCGGTCCAAACCGGGTGCGCTCGTTGCCCGATGGGGTGGCACAAACATTACAAGAGTACCTTGACGATTCAGAGGAATACCAGGAGGCCGCGGCGAGGAATGACCTGAGCAGCTATGACAAGCGTCCCCTCCGGCCATCGGATATCCCCGAAAAGCCCGGCTCGGCAGCCCAGCCAGCTTTCACCATAGGGGATTTGTG
>Ga0172363_10000441_pt1 | contig 31070 bp, 23 predicted proteins | sample LakKivs2_kivu2a2_FD_114541 | JGI IMG/M metagenome (GOLD analysis project Ga0172363, IMG submission 114541) | Sediment microbial communities from Lake Kivu, Rwanda - Sediment s2_kivu2a2 | ecosystem: Environmental > Aquatic > Freshwater > Lake > Sediment | place: Rwanda: Western Province, Lake... | reverse complement strand
TAATCACCTGAATAATTAGGTGTTGGAACTACACTGGCAATAGTTGCAATAAGATTGTTACGAACGATAAAATGGTAAATAATTTTTTCGCACATTTCTTTTTTGGTTAATTTACAAGGATAACGTTCATCGAGACAGTATTTGTCGGTACTTGCTTCCATATTTTTTTCTTTACGGACTTGAAGTTCACTAATTTTTTTCTCGAGAAGGGATTGGATTTCTTCTGGTTTCTTTTCAAATTTGGGTTTTTCAGTAAAAGTTGGGGGTTTATATTCTGGCATTTTCGGTTTTTCAATTGGAGTATATGTGGGTTTAGTTTCTGGGACTGGAACAATAACAGGTTTATTCTCTACAATTTTATTTTTGGGAGCGAATGATTCAACTGGTTCTTTTACATTTCCTTCTTTTTCTTTAATGAAGTTACTTGGTTTATAATTTTTCTTTTCTTCTGGTTTTTCTGATTTAATTGCTTCAAGTTCATCCTTAAAACTTTTAAATTTTTTGTAATTAACTGGTTCATTTTTCTCTTCTTTAAATGCTGATTCAAATTCAATGTCTTCGTTTGGTAAAAATCTATTTTTTCCTTTATCGCGGCCTTTATTGAATCGATTTCTTCCTCTATCAAAATCACGATCTTTTCCTCTATCAAAATCACGATCTCTTCCTTTATCAAAATTCCTATTCCTCCCTCTATCAAAATCACGGTTTCTACCACGGTCTCTTCCTCTATCCCTGTCAAAATTTTCCTCGATATTTTCATTAAAATCCTCTTCAATATTGTTTTCATTATTATTATTATCATTATTATTGTTCCAAGCACCTCCATTAGAATGATCGAGAAATAAAGGATTTCCTCCTGCAATTTCTTTTTTACGGAATTCACGTTTTTGGATATTATCCAGAATAGAAAGAGTTTTGTTGGAAATATATGCAATATCTGGAAAAGATAATTTTATCCCTCCAAATTCCTCTGCCGGTATAACTCTTTTACCTTTAAAATTTTCAGATAATCTCCCGGCAAGTTCATTTACTAAGAATTTTTCTTCATCCAAATTGTCATATGAAATAGTTAATTCAAGACCATTTGCACTATTTTTAGTTTCCAATTTATCATAGATATCTTTAACTTTTTCAACAGGAAGTGCGTATAATTTTTTGGCATAAGTAATAGCAATACGATTGCAGAATTCAGGGTTCATAAATTCTTCTTTATTTTTCTGGTATAATTCTTGTGACTTTTTTAATATTTTATCGAAAAGTTCTTTATCTTCTTTTTCAGCATTTTTAACAGTATTTTTTACATCTACATTTGTGGTAATAACATTTCCCATTAATATTATTAATATTTTTTTATTTTATAATTTCTAAATTCTTTCCATATCATTTTCAAAAATTTGAAGAGCCTGTTTAAATATATGTTTCCTTAATTTTCCCAACGGGTATTTCGTCATCATTATCTTATATATTTCCTCCAAATTCATTTTTGTTTTATACATTAAATATGCTATCACTAATGCAGTGGATCTATATTTACCATGTTTACAATGGATGAGAATGATGGAATTTTTGGAGAGTTTATAGTCGATAAGTTTGCAGAGTTGTAGCATTTGGTAGTAATATTCCCGGTTATTTTTGTCACTATCACTTTCAGCAAACCTATCAGAAATAGCAATGCGGATGCATTCAGCAGGGACATTTTTAAGAAATGGGACTTCATCTGTGACGTTAATGATAACATTTATGTGTCTGGAGGTGATAAAATTAATATTATAGGCATCGACTTTATTACCTAAATAAAGTCCACTTATTATTTCAATCGGCATATATTCTTAAAAAATTTTATTTTTTCATCAATTACTCACAATTCTTTTGACAGAAACGTAAGTATAAATTACTGCCACCAAAAATGCAGCAAAGATGAATGAAATAGCTATGTAAAGGTAGTTAATGTTTTTGGTATTTTCAGTGGTTTGATTTCCTTGGTCAGGTGTAGTTAAAAGATGACTATCGGAAATTCCTAAATATGACCTACACATTTCCTTGTTTATTGTTCCTTGTAATTCTTTTTTCGGACCAACAAACCATTCAACACCAAAGAATCCCCACATGGTGACTGTGGTGGTGAACATGAAGACATAGAGTATTGTGAGGGGTGTAGATTGTCCGATGTTGTAAGTGAGGAAGAGAAGTGGGTATAGGTAAAGGGGAAAATTTAGTTTATTTTCGTATTGGTCGTTATTTTTGAAGACATTGAAGGAGATAAATAGGACTGTGATTAGGGCAAAATAGAGAAGAATATTGACAATTGAACCTTTTGGAAGATTAAGGGTGTAGAGGAGGATGAAGATGAAGGCAATTATTGAGAAGATGGAGATGATGATGACGTTAATGGTTTTTTTGCCTCCATTGATATTATTTTCTTGATCTTTTTTACTTTCATTATCAATTGCTTTTTTGGCGAAGCAGTAGAGAAGGTTAAAGATGAGTGTGACGATGACGATTGCGTAGGTTGTTTTGGTAAATGGAATGATGGGATTGCTAAAATAGATGATGAGACCGACAAGGACGATTGCGGAGGTGAAATTTTGGATGTAATTTGTGATGGAAGGTATGCCAATTTCTTTACTTCCCATTTGTGAAAAAATTTGCGTGGATAAATAGATTACTAAAAAAAGTAAGATAATTGATTTATTATTTCCTAAAAGATCATCCATTAATACTATACATAATACACATATTTTTTTTACACCCCTGAAAATTCACTAAATAAACCCTGAAAAATTTTACCCTGAAAAACTAAAACAGCTTAAAAAAAACATTACTTTTAAGTAGTAGTGCGTAAAAAATTGAAAATTTAAATGTCAGAACTAGATGAGATGGAGACGATTATGGATTCTGGAGGGGATTTGGTTTTTCGTCATCGAATGGGTAGTTTTTCAGCTACTCGTTTGAGGGATGCATTTTTATCATTGAGTGATGATGAGAAAGTGAAAAATGAGAGTCAATCTAAGAAGTCAGTTGAACAGAAAATTTTGCTTCAGAACAATACGTGTAAGTATTGCAAGCTGTTCACCTGTGTTGCCGATAGTGAAGAGGGCGTATATATATGTACAAATCCGAGATGTGGGCGAGGGAATGGGGAGATATTGGATTCTTCGCAGGAGTGGCGTTCGCCGTCATCGGATGATGTGAGGCGTGGAGGTGATCCATCGCGAGTAGGGATGCCGATTAATAAGCATTTTCGTAAGGCATCGATGGCGACTTTTATACCAGGGTCGAGTTATTATGGATATAGACAGAGACAGAAGTTTAATTCGATGGAGTATGGAGAGAGGAGTTTGATGAAGAATTTTCAGCAGATTGAGAATAGTACTGAAGATATGGTTTCGGATGCTGTTAAGGAGACTGCGCAGGAATTTTTTGCGAAGATAAGTGAGAATGAGAAGAAGCGTGGAAAGAAGAAGAATAGTAATATGGCTGCTTGTGTTTTATATGCATCGGAGTCGAGAGAGGTTCCAGCAGATAAGGAGAAGTTATGTGAGGCATTTAGTATTCCAAAGAAGAAGTTTACGAAGGGATGTAATTTTTATCGAGAACAGATGTTTGAGAAAGAGCCAGATTATTATGCGAAGATGAAGCCAGTTTCGGCTGAAGATGAAATTAAGAGAATTGCGAAGATAATAAATTTTCCAGAGATGTATAGAAATATTGCTTGTTATGTTGCGTATATGGCACAGGAGTTAGGAATAGTAATTAAGAATACACCGATTTCGATTGCAGTTGGATCTATTTTTTTGGTGGCAACAGTATATGATATTGAGTTGGATAGGAAGAATATATCGAGTCGTTTTGAGATAAGTGATGTGACGATAAATAAGTCGTTGAATTTGTTATCGCAATGGAAGAGTTATTTGATACCGACGAAGCGTTTATTTGATAAGTATATGGAGAAGAAGTCAATTGAAAAAGTTGAGGATTAATGTCGGTTAATTGCTGTTTGTTTATCTTCGAGGAAGTTGGTGATGGAGGATGTTAATGACATCCAGACGAAGAAAATGAGAGTGGTTGTAACTGAATTTTTCATACTAAATGAATTGAATACGAAGACTGGTGCAAAAACTCCGAAAATAATTGCAAATGAAAGAGTAAAACTGAGAATTTCTATTTTGGTAGTAATATCTAAACGAGATCCTGAGAAAAATGCGAAAAGAACTGCAACTGTGATCATACAGGCCATAAATATATTATAAATGTAGAGAGAACCACCGGTTTGAGCTGAATTATAGACCGATAAGACGAGGATAACTGCGACGAAAATGATAATTATGGATATGAATGCTTTATATAATCCGGAAAGTTTTGGTTTATATGATTCAATTGATGATTTTAATTTCTTTATTTCTACTTCATTTTCTTTAACATTGATATTTGATGTTGGTGTGTTTTCATTTACTTGTTGATATTCTTGGTTTGCGAGACTGATTGATGCTATTTTTGTGAAGACGTACCAGACGAAGAAACAGAATACGAGAAGGTATATTATATTACCGTCTGCTGGTTTGTTGATAATAATATTTTTTACTACACCAAAGAAAGTTCCTGCTAAAATACTTCCTATACCGGCCGTCATAATGGCGAGGCGAATTTGAGGGTTTTTGGCGACGTAGTAGATTATAAAGAAGACAATGAAGAATATTGGTAGAATAATTGAAAAAATAGTATTTGAGATAGCCATTAATATTTATAATAATTTATTTTAACAAAATAAATTATTTATTAATCTAATTTTTGGATAGATGGGACATCAATGGAGTTTTTCTTCATATCGGTCATAGTTATGAACATATTTTTAAATAAATAGCCAAAAAGGAAAAAAAGAACTATAAAAAAAGTTATAAAAATGTAATTAAGAGAATTAGCCTTCATATAACTTTCCCTATTACCTCCCAACGCCCAATACCCAAAAAAGAAAAGAATTATTCCCAAATACAATCCTATTACTACATCATAATTATTCTCAATCATTTATTAATATATATTCGGAATTTATTTTTTATCGTTTATTATTTTCTGCATTATTATTAAATGATTAACAATTATTTTAATATTCCATCTATACCCTGCAAATCTAGAGAAAATATTGATGGAAAAATAGATACCGAAAATATCCAAGAAATGAAATGCCAAGGCCTAAATCCCAATAATGTCTTCGCCACCCTCTATCCCTCATCCACCAACCCAATCATCAATTTCTCACAATTCACCCAAAAAAATCTTAACATCGGCTCCCCCATTGCATCCAACCAAAAAAATCTTAATCAATGTGCCGAAAGCTGTTTAACCAACGACAAATGCACATATTTCGTTTCCAGAAAACCTCTAAATCAATGCCTCCTATATTCACAAGACCAAACATCTCAAAATACAAACTTTAAATCTCTAGAAGAATCCAATAATTTAACAACATTTAGAAAAAATAATTTACTAAAAGGCTCTAATAATTGCAAAATCGAAGATAATTTTATTCTCCAACCCAGCAACTATTTCCCCGACACTGACTCAAACAACACAATTAAAAGTCTTTCAGAACCAGGTTTAAAAAAAGATGAATGCCTTTCAATGTGTTTATATGATGATAATTGCAATAGTGTTGTATATGTGGAATCGAAAAATGAATGCAAACAATTTCAGAATAATTTTAAAGATAGTACTAATGCAATTCAACAACCTAATTATTTTGACCAAGAAATGGATACATACATTAAAAATGAAAACATATTAAAAAACAGATTTGGTGCTCCAGATAGTTTGGAGGCATATTATAAGAGATATAATGCTAAGGGGAGGAAGGGAGATTCATTTTGTGTTTATAAGAATAATGAATGCCAGACGGATTATATGGTAGGGGAAAAGAAGAGAGGAAGTGGGCCGAATGTTCCTTCACCAAAATTATGCATCCCTCCCGATTGCATTCCATCACCACCCGAAACTGGAAACAAAAAGATTTTAAAAATTAATGGAAGCATTGGAATTGAATGCGCACAAGGAGATAAAAAATGCAGAGAAAAAGTAGTAGAAAATACTTATTATATGTTTGATCAAATGGGATTGCCGACAGATTTTGGAGCACCTAATCCACCTAATGGATATATGCCATATACTGCGCAGTTTGATAAATATGATGGGAGGAATTTTTCGGGTGATGCTACTGAGATGGAGGATAAGCCGGCGATGGATGGATATGAATTTCCGGAAGAATGCAAGGAGTGGTGTTCTGGGAGTATGGATTGTGGAGCAGTAGAATATTCCTATGGAATTGATGGAAAAGCAAAATGCAAATATTTCAAAAATCAGGGAATGATCTCCCTTAAAAATAGTCTTCAACCTAATAATAACTCAACCGCCGAAATCAAAAGAGGTAATCCTATTATTCAAAATCCAGAATTAGCAGATTTTCGTAAACCATATTTCAATAATTTAGGAACATATGAGACTGATGTCAAAAAGAGAAAAATTTGCATTCCGACATCCCAGCAAATGCAAATAAGTCCGACAGGTGATTTGGAACCATATAGAGGGAAGACAAAAAATTTAAAGAAATGCAGTAAAAAATATGAAAGAATTGATTTAAATAAAAAATGCATTGAAAGTTTTGTCGGTGGTTGTTCGTCCACACAATATGGTTGTTGTTCGGATAAAACTACTGCAAAGGCAGATGCGGATGGTTCGAATTGTCCGATAATAGATAAGAGTGTTTGTTTAAATAGTAAGTATGGTTGTTGTCCGGGGACGATAATACCGAGGGAGTATTTATGCGAGGGAGAGGATGGCGGAAGTTTTTGTAGAAAAGGGGTTAATAAACATTTGACGAATTGTGAGTTGAATGATTTAAAAACTGGTGATCCGGATGCATTTGGGGATCCTTTACCGAATTTGGTATGTAAGAATAATAATGATTGTGGTAAGGGCAATATGTGTGAGGATGGGATGTGTAGGAGTGTGGATCCAGGATATTATAATTCTTTGAATGGGGTAGAAAATGGGGCATTTAATGTGGCAGCTAATTTAGGAAATTTTAATCTTTGTCCTAGTAAGAATAGGATGGAGATGAATAAGAAATGTCCGGATGTTTATGAGCCAGTATGTGGGACAGATAACAAGACTTATAGAAATGATTGTGAAGCGGTTAATTCAGGTGTAGATGTGAAAAATGCAGGAGTGTGTGGGGATGTGATGGAGAATTTTTTTGGGGGGGATTCGGGGCCATTGGATGCGAAGGTTAGTTTTTTTAGTGGGGTGAATGTTGTTTCTTTTTTAATGTTTTTCGGTCTTCTCATCATATTTATTCTTATTTATTTCTGCAAAATCGATTTAAAAGATTTATTTTGAATAGATATAAATGCCGAATCATAAGGGAGGAAAGGGATATAAGAGGGCGAAGAAGACAAGTTTTGAGGCGCCGACTTTTGAGATAGCACAGGATGGTCAGTATTATGCGAGGATTGTAAAGAATAATGGTGACAAGAGGTTTGACATAGTTTTGCATGGAAAGGTGGAGAAGGTAAAGGGGCGAGTGAGGGGAAGTTTGAAGGGAGGGTTAAAGAAGGACGATGTTGTTTTGGTTTCAGACAGGGATTTTAGGAATAATGCTGGGGAAACGTTTGTGCAGGATGTTTATGATATAATTAGTTTTTATTCGAGGGATCAGGTGAAGAAGTTAAGGAAGATGGGGCAGATAAATGATCTATCTTTTGAGGTGGCAGATAGTAGTTATGATGCATATGTAGGGGATATTGATTTTGAGAATGGTGAGGAGGATGATGAAATTGAGCCCCAGAGGGAGTATAACATGCCTTCGTCGGAGAGTGAAGATGAAGAGGATTTTGATGTAGAAAAAATTTAAAAAATATTTCAAGAAAATTATTATAAAAAATATATATTTTTTATGAGTTAAAAAATTTAGGCTTTGATGGCAGTAACGATGAGGGAAGGAGCGTACACTTTAGCACCGGTGCAGAAACCCTTGGCAACAATGTTAAGGGTTGGGGGAAGGGTGTTAGAGTCAGAGCGGATGCCAAAGCGGACTTTATCACCTTTCTTGAAAGTGTAAGCCCAGGCGACAGTGAGAACTGCAGTGCCGTCAACTTTTGAGGCATATGAAGATGCAGCGGAGTTCTTAACATCTTTGCCGTTAAGATTAAACCATCCAGTTAATCTCGCATTGAGACCACTATCAACGGAGTTGATATTAACAAGCTGGTATTGGGAAGTAATCTGCCAAGTTCCGGCTTTTTTGCAGATAAGATCTTTGCCGGATACAACCCAGGAGTCAGAATCAGACGAAGAAAGGCACAAGTATTCGTTGGTATTGGGGGCTTTGGGAAAGGTGTACTTAGAGATGATATTAGCTCCAGACATTTATAATATAACAAAGATTTAATTTTTTATTTCTAAATAATTAAAAAAAATAAACGCAATCACTTTATTTTTTTTGGGAGTAACCTTTCTCTCCAAAGATACCAATTTTTCTTTCTCATAAATAACACTTTTTCTTTCTCATAAATAACACTTTTTCTTTTTGGGGCTAGCACTTTTTATTTCCAACATAAAACTTTTTCTTTTTGGGGCTAGCACTTTTTCTTTTGCAAGCAAAAGAAAAGGGTTAATTGTAGAGATGACTGACAAAATCAAACGAATTCCCATCCTTTCTCTTTGCAATCTCCTCATTCTCCATCATCGCCTTTAACCCACCCTTCAAATCATCAATCGTCAACTTCTTTTTCTCCTCATCATCCAACATAAAAACTCTCCTTGAATGAGAAATCTTCGAACACTGAATTAATGTCTCCAAATCTCCTCCATTAAACTCAAAAATCTTCCTATTCTCCTCAAAAAAACTATTTAACACCTTCTCCTCAGTACCACAATTCCACTTATAATCTTCCAACAACTTCCTAAAAATCTTCATCAAATCCTCATGACTATACTCATCAATCGTATACCTAAATGGAAATCTCCTCTCCAATCCAGCATTATAAGTGAAAAAACTATCCTTTAACGCCTTCTTATATCCAACAATAATACAAATAAATTCACCCTTTCCTTCACTCAAGTTCTGATTAATCGTGTCAATACACTCCTTCGAATAACTATCTCTTCCCTCAGGATTTCCCAAAGAATACGCCTCATCAATCAACAACACTCCTCCTTTTGCAGAATCAATTGCTTTTTGAGTTTTCATTGCAGTTTGTCCCAAATATTGTCCAATCAAATCACTTCGACGAACTGATGTCACCTTATCCTTCTTCAAAAATCCCAAACGTGCATAAATACGTCCTAATATCTTCGCCACTTCAGTTTTACCGGATCCCGGCGGTCCTTCAATAATTGTATGCATCATATGAGTATTCTTCTCTTCAAAATCCTGAAGAAAATAAATGACTTGATCAAGAATTGCTTTCTTCAATTTTGGCATTCCAATCATCCTCTTCAAATCAGTCAAAGGCTCAACCAACTTATTAAGAGCAATCATATTAATATTGTATTTCTTCTTCTCTTCTTGCTTATACATTCCAGCAACTTCAATCAAATCATCAATCGTATCAATCTGCCTATTAATTTTAACTTTTTCATAAGATTCATCGTCAGAAGGATATTCAACAGGTTTTTCACGACGTTTATTATGATAAGATCCAATAACAAAATCAACAAATTCTTCGTCACTTCCACCATCATCACCACCACCGCTATTATTTTTTTTGGAATTTTCAATTCGATCGCGTCTAGTTGAATCACTTTTACCATTTTTAGTGGTTTTAGAACTCACAACTGTTTTTTCAGTGTCACGGTTTCTTTTTCCACCGTCTGAATTTGGACCCGATGGATCGTTTGGTTCTTCATCAATTACCGGATTAGACCCACCTTTATTATCTTTAACCATTCTTTATATCTAGTCCTAAAAAATTTTTTAAACTGTTTTTTCAGAACGGGGATGAAAAAGTTTAATATTTTCGAATTTTCAATCATAATTTTAAAATTTATCTGATATTTTTAATGATCCTAATTTTTTAAAAATACTCCCTGAAAAATTCCCCCAAAAATTGATTTTTTAAAAAATTAAGGTTTAAAAAGATTGTTCTTATAATCTAAGTATAGTATAATGAGTACCACGCTTGTTTCCGAAATACAGAATGACAATGACTTTGGAAAAATAATCACGAATGCTTACTTTTTGAATCGCCAGCGATTGGTAAAACACCAAATCGACGGATTCGACAATTTTATTGATAATAAATTGGCTGAAATTTTTGATGAATATAATAAGAATCCCAAGAATACTTTTTATGCAGGTTGGGATAATGAGTTGGGAAAGAATAGATATGAATATAGTATTAAGTTTAGTAATGTACAAATTTCAAAACCAACTGTTTCAGATGATCAGAGTATTCAGAGGCAATTATTTCCGAATGATGCCCGATTGCAGAAATTGACTTACAATTTGGGAGTTAAAGTAGATATCATACATAAGATGCGTATAAATCATCCGAATGGACAAGTTGAAGAGAAGGAATTTACCCCATTATTGGATCAACAAATTGGCAAAATTCCTTTGATGCTTCAGTCAAAATATTGTGTTTTAAATGAGGTAACTGGAAAGACTTTATCTGATATGGGTGAGGACAAATATGATTATGGAGGTTATTTTATTGTGAATGGTAATGAAAAGGTTGTGGTAGCACAGGAAAGGAAGGCGGAGAATATGGTTTTTTCGTTTCAGCAGGGAAAAGGTCAGAGTAAATATTCTCATAAGTGTGAAATAAGTTGTTTGGCTGAGCATAACCCATTTAATGTGAAGAGTGCGGAGGTTAAGTTGACTGGAAAGGAAGGAACTACTGGAAGGTTGATCAAGGTAAAAATTCAGGGAATGAGACAGGAATTGCCTTTATTTGTGGTATTCAGGGCATTGGGAATTGAAAGTGATAAAGAGATTGTTGAAATGATTTTATACAGTTTAACTGGCTCCGAAGCCGCCCCATATTTGGAATTAATTAGACCATCAATTGATGAATCTAGTCCGATTGTTGATCAACAGACTGCGCTGGAATATTGTAGTAAGTATATTATATTGCAGGGAGGAATAAGGCCCTCAACTTTTCAGACTGCTCCACAGAAGATTTGGCAGACTTATGACACAATAATGGATGAATTTTTGCCTCATTTGGACAAGGAGGTGAATGGATCGATAATTCGTAATGCCAAGAAGAAGGCGTATTTTTTGGGTTATATGACATATCGATTATTGAAGAGTTTTTTGAATGATGAGTATGCTGACAGAGATTCATTTTTGAATAAGAGGGTGGATACGACTGGTGAGTTGATGGCATTTTTATTTAGAAATTATTTTAGAAAGATGATGAGGGATGTGGAGACAAAATGTAAGCAGCAATTAGGCAAGACTTCTCTGCATGGAGATTTGGCATCATCACTTTCCAAGAAAATCAAGAAGAGTGATATTGAAAGTGGTATGAAGTATGGTTTATCAACTGGAAATTGGGGATTACAGAGCAAAGATAATAAGAAAGGTATTGCCCGTATGTTGAACCGTTTGAGTTATTTGAACTTTTTATCGGATTTGAGAAAGGTGCAGGCTCCGATGAGTAAGACTTTGAAATCACAACAACCCCGTTTGCTGCATAGCACACAGTGGGGAAGAATTTGTCCCGCGGAAACACCAGAAGGAGCTTCAATTGGTATTGTAAAGAATTTGGCGATGACAACTGTTATTACTGTGGCTAGTAGTAGTGAGCCAGTTAGGAGATATTTGGAGGTTTTGGATTTGAAGAATTTGGAGGAGATAGCCCCGGCGTACATTTATGGAAAGTGTAAGGTTTTCGTCAATGGTGATTGGGTTGGTGTCCATGAAAAACCAAATGAATTACTAACTGAATTACGCAAATTAAGGCGACAGGCTTTGATTAATATTTATACGAGTATTAGTTGGAATATTGAGACAAATGAAATTTTTATCACGACTGAAGGTGGACGCTTGTGCAGACCTTTGTTGATTGTTGAGAATAATAAATTATTGGTGACACAGGCTATTGTTGATAAGTTGAAGCGACAGGAGTTATCTTGGGATGATTTGTTGAAGGATGAAAATTTATGTGTTGAGTATTTGGATGTTGCGGAGGAGAACACTGCAATGATTTCAATGAATGCTAAGGATTTGGAGGAGAATAAGAAAACCAATGATAAGTATTATGAATATACGCATTGTGAGATTGATCCGAATTTAATTTTTGGGGTTGTGGCTGGAAGTGCTCCTTTGGTGGATCATCAGCAGGCACCTCGTGTTATTTTTTATTCAGCGCAATCGAAACAGGCGATTGGAATTTTTGCGACGACTTTTGAGAATCGTTTTGATAGTAGTGGACATGTTTTGTATTATCCTCAGAGGCCTATGGTGACGACGGATAATTCGGAGTATACGAATGTGAATAAGTTACCGAATGGACAGAATGTGGTAGTTGCTGTTATGTGTTATACTGGATATAATCAGGAAGATAGTGTTATTGTGAATAAGTCATCATTGGACAGAGGAATGTTTGTAACATCATATTTTCGGACTTATGAAGGGAAGGAGCAGAAGAATCAGGCGACTTTGGATGTGGAGAAGTTTTGTAAACCGGTAAAGTATAATCCGAATGGGACTCCCAGAACAGCGGGAATGAAGGATGGAGGAAGTTATGGGAAGTTGGAGGAGAGTGGATTTGTGAAGGAAGGAACTAGAGTCAGTGGAGGAGATGCAATTATTGGAAAAGTTATTCCATTGAAAACGACGAGTGATGATGATATTAAGTACAGAGATGCGAGTACATTTGTGAAGAGTAATGAGAGTGGAGTTGTGGATAAGGTTTATGTGAATTTGGATGAACAGGGATATAAATTTGGAAGGGTACGTGTTCGTAGTGAGAGAATACCAGAGATTGGTGATAAGTTCGCTTGTTACACCCCGGATCATCAGGTTTTAACTGAAAGAGGATGGATTGATATTTCTGATATCACTGTTGATGATAAGGTCGCAACTTTACAGGGCGGAAAATCATTGGTTTATGCTAATCCAATTGGGTTGATGGAATATGATTGTGATGAGGAGGTTTATGAAATTGATTCGAACCAGATTTCTTTGAAAGTGACGAAGAATCATAGGATGTATGTTGGTAATCGCGACGGTAAAAAATACGGAATTAAATTGGCTGAAGAATGTTACGGAAAAAGATGGCGAATGCTCAAGAATTGCGATGAATGGATACCTAATCTTGAGAATGCACCAAGAGAATTAAAGGTTGAATATGGAAAAGTAACTCATTTTTTAATTCGCGATGGTGATGGAAATATTGCATACGAATTAGATATCAATGCTTGGCTATCATTTTTTGGAATTTGGATTGCGGAGGGTCATGCCACTGCAAAATACAGGTATATATCCATATGTGCTATGAAAGATCGAGTGAAGAATGAATTAACGCGTGTTGGAGAGATTCTTGGATTTAAATACACAAAAATTAATGAAAACAGAAATGAAAGAATCCATGTTGATGCTTACTGGAGAATTTATAATGTTAAATTTGCAAAATTTATGGATCAATATTCAGTTGGTGCAGTTAATAAATTTCTTCCGAATTGGGTTTGGTTTTTGGATAGAGAACAATGTAAGATATTGCTTGAAGGAATGGAATGTGGCGATGGATATACAAACAATAGTGGTTCAAGGATTTATGGAACATCCAGCAAGAGACTCCGCGATGATTACCAAAGGCTTTGTTTGCATGCTGGTTTTAGTTCAAATTATCTGTTAAAATGTGAGGCTGGTTATGAGGGAAAAGATAAGCAAGGAAATGTAAGAATGGTTACTACTGCCGATGCTTACACTCTTACTAGAATTTCCGCCCAAAACAAACCAATTTTCAACAGTCATATGAGGAAGAATAATAATAAGCAAAATGACAAAATGACACACTATACCGGAAAAGTTTATTGTTGTGAAGTTCCAGGGGAAGGTCTAATTTATGTACGACGTAGTGGCATCCCAGTATGGTGTGGAAATTCAAGGTATGCGAACAAAAATACTTGTGGTATTCAGGTAACACAGGAGGATATGCCATTTACGAAGAAGGGAGTTGTTCCAGATTTAATTATTAACCCAATTGGTTTACCTAAAAGAATGACTATTGGTCAATTGATTGAATTAATTATGGGCAAAACTTCAGCAATGAAAGGAGTAGCTATTGATGGAACACCATTTACGAGAATGGATCCAAAGGATATTGGAAATATATTGGAGAAAGAGTGTGGATTTCAGAGGGATGGTTTGGAAACCCTTTATGATGGAAAAACAGGTGAACAAATTGTTTCACAAATATTCATCGGACCAAATTATTACCACAGACTTAAACATATGGTTCAGGACAAAGTTCATTGCATGAAAAAAAATCACGATGTTTTAACGTTAAAAGGATGGAAGCCTATTCCAGAAATTACAATGACTGATGAAATTGCATGTTTGGTAGAAAATAAACTTGTGTATCAAAAGCCAATTAATGTTTTCCATTACCATGACTATAAAGGTCAAATGTACCGTATCAAAAATCAATTAATTGATTTGGACGTGACTGCCAATCATCGAATGTATGTTTCTAAGCCTTATGGAAGAAAAAGAATTTGGGAGCAATATGATTTTGTTAGAGCTGATGAATTATTTGGAAAACAGGTTAAGTACAAAAGAGATGCTGAATGGGATGTTGAAGATTACCAGTTTGTCCTTCCCGGAATGACTGATGGAAATAATCTTTATCGTCAAGAAGTTAATGTTGATATGGATTCGTGGTTAACATTCTTTGGCATTTGGATGGCAGAGGGTTGGGCATCTGATAATAAGAACGTTACTATTGCTGCGAACAAACCAAGAGTTCAGCGTGCTTTGGAGAATGCTATACCTAAATTAGGATATCATTTGAACAAGACTAAAACATTTAAGTGGTCAGTCAACAATGTTCAACTTGCAGATTACATGCAACAGTTCTCTGTAGGAGCACCAAATAAATTTTTACCAGAATGGGTATTTAAATTGAGCCAAAGACAATCAAGAATTTTAATTGAGAGTATGTTTCTTGGAGATGGTCATGTGAACAAGAGTAATAATTGCCCATGGTATTCAACAACTTCAACTCAATTGGCTGATCAATTCATGCAGTTATGCTTACATGCTGGTTGGTCTTCGAACAAGACTGTTCACATTAAGGCTGGAACCGTAAATGTAATTCGAGGAAAGGAGGTGACTAACAATCATGATGTTTTTAGATTGAGTATTATTAAGTCAAAAAATCAACCTGAAGTGAACCGTGGACATCATAAGAGACAGAACATTCAAGAAGAGGAATTATATGATTACGAAGGTTCTGTATATTGTGTTGAGGTTCCTGGAAATGTTTTTATGGTACGAAAAGATGGAAAACCTGTGTGGACTGGAAATAGTAGAAGTTCTGGACCATACAGTCAGTTGGTAAGACAGCCCAGTGTTGGTAGGGCTAGAGATGGTGGTTTAAGGATCGGTAAACATCTTGCCGGTAAGAGTCAATCCAAAAGATTGGCTAGTCCACGATGTGGTGGGCAACATTCCCAAATTGCGGGAACAACCTATAGAAGACATTAGTACTAAGTTTAGGTAGAAATATCTAAATGGCTCTTGTTAACCACAAGAGGTATAGTAAAAAGCTAATGGATAGGGTCAATCCGCAGCCAAGCCCCTAAGGTCGCCAAGCAAGACTATGGGGAAGGTTCAACGACTAGATGAGAATGGGCTTGAAGAGGCTAGCAACCTCTAATGATAGCTTAAGGTATAGTCTAGCACACTTGAGAAAGTGTCTCTACTAAGTTTTATTATTCCCACATCAGTAGAATATAAAAATGAAGTAGAGAATAACTATTTGATAAAAGAAAAAAAATAAAATAAAATTCATCAATGAATTTTTATTCTATGAAAAAAATATAATTATTTTATCAATAGTTATTGGACTCGGAGATGGAAAGGGATGCAATGTTATCACACGGTACTGTACAATTTTTGAAGGAGAGATTGTTTGATGTATCGGATAAGTATTTTGTGTCTATATGTAGGGAGACAGGGATGGTGGCAGCGGTGAATAAGGAGAAAGGTATTTACAATGCTTTATGGAGTAAGAATCAGACGGATTTTGTCAGAGTGCAGATTCCATATGCAACCAAATTATTATTGCAGGAGTTGATGGCGATGGGTGTGGTTGTAAAACTGAAGACAGAGTCACCAGGTGACGATTTAATAGCGAAGAAGAAGAAGAATAAGAACAAGGAGTAAAAGGTATTTATTGTGAAAAAAATATTATAATTATTATTTGAAATTAAAAATTTTTCGTTTAACATATTATTTTGATAAATATTATTAAAATAATGAGCGAAGATTTTTTAGATGAATTTATAAAATTAAGTAATTCTGGAAAGAATGCTTTAATTTGTGAAGATGAAATTTACTCATGGAGAAATTATTATGAATTATCCATCAATTTTGCCAAAAATATATTAGAATATAATTGTCAAAAAAAATCTATTGCAATTATTTCTAACAACTGTCCCAAATATTATATTTCAATAATGGGAACAATTATGGCTGGTTCAATTTACACCGGAATATTTCCCACAAGTAGTTCAGATGAAATTAAACATATCATCGAAACATCTGAAACTGAAATACTATGCGTCCAAAATTATAATATCCTTAATTCATTCTCCATATTATTTCCATTAAAATTAATAATCTTATTCGATGACGAACCAATTGATTCATTATATCAATCTATTAAAATTATAAATATAAAAGATTTTTTTTACAATAATTCAGATAATTTAGTTCCGATAATAGATCAACCGGATATAATAAACTATGTTTTCACCTCGGGGACAACAGGAAAAAGTAAATGTGTTATGAGAAGTTATGATTTTTATAAAGAAAATACAAAAAAAATAGTGAAAATATTTGATATGAAAAATGAAAAAACAATATCTTACTTACCTTCCTCACATGTTTTCGATCTCGATTTAATATTATTCCCTCATTTTTTACATCAAGGTGAAATACACTTCTCCAAAAATAATATTACTAATTCCACAAATAATTTTTTAAATTTCATAGAATTAATTAAACCAACAATGTTAATTGGTGTTCCGAGAATATGGGAAAAAATTAATGAAAATAAAGAATGGGAAAAATTTAAAAAATGTAGATTGCCCATATGTTCTGGGGCGGTATTATCCCCAGAAATCGAACAATCTTTTTTACAAAATAATATAAAAATTTTCATTATTTATGGAATGAGTGAAACTGGTTTAATTTCAGCGAATAATTGGGAAAATAATATGACACAATCTGTGGGTAAAATATATTCCAGATCACTAAAAATTGCAACAGATGGAGAAATACTTTGCAAAAATAAATTCTGCGGTTATAAAAATAATCCAGACGCAAATGCAGAATTTAAAGACTCTGAAGGATGGCTTCACACTGGAGATTGCGGAATTATTGAAAAAGAATTTCTTTTTATAATCGGTAGAAAAAAAGAACTTATTATCACCTCCACAGGCAAAAAAATTAATCCAAATAAAATTGAAAATAAAATTAAAATATTACTACCAAACATAAATAATCTCATTCTTGTAGGTGATAGTCAAAAATTCCTCTCTCTTCTTATTTTTAACAAACAAACATCAAACTTCGAAATAGAAAATGCTATAAATTCCTATAACTTAAATGCAGATTGTCATTCCGAAACTATACAAAAATATTTAGTCATTAATGATGATCTCACTACTGAAAATGGATTTTTAACAAAATCATTAAAATTACGCCGAAATGAAATAATAAATCATTATAAGGAAAAAATAAATTATTTTTACAAATAAGCCTGTGTAAAAACACCAACATTGTCTGTGAACAAATTGTATAATTCTTTTTCGATACTTTGTCCGCTTTTGTTGAAAGTGAATTCAAGAAAATATCTGTTGCATTCTTCTTTTCCGCAATATTTTACTTCCTTTCCTTTGAAAACCAAATACAAATATTCTGGAACACTTGTATCACGATTACTTATCCCACAAAATGTAATGTAAAATGTCCCATTCTTACTTAAAGATGCCTTCATCTTTTCATTAAATTTAGAAAAATCAATATATTTTATCGGTTTATCACCATCCAATAAATAAAATTGTGGTGATCCATCCTGAAGATTGTTAGGCATAACCTCTAAAACAAGAGAATTGTTGCTGACTGAATCAATAGTGCAAACTGAATTTACAGTTGAAAACATTTATTTCTTAGTGCGAAAAAAATAATATAAAGAAAACATAACTATATATAAAAAATGAATGCAAATGATTTTTTAGAACCTACTAATAACTCTATTAATGACGATACAAATAATACCTCCGACAATGATTTAGAAACAATAGAAGAACCAGACACAAATATTCCAAAAGAAGTTATAGTAGGCACGGATATTAGTATTGAGAAAATATGTGAAATATTCCCTAAACCAAATGAATCCCCCGAACTCATCCGTGTCAGTGATATCGGTCTTTATAGCATCACTAAAAAAAATGAAGCATACTTCATTTCAAACCTCATTACAAAATACTTTGGAGAAAATAAAATTAATATTACTGATAGCACAGCTTGCTGTGGAGGAAATACAATTAGTTTTTTACTGCATCCACAAATACAGAAAATAAATGCAGTGGAAATAGATGATTTGCATTTTGAAATATTAAAAAATAATGTGAATCTTTATAAAAATGCAAATAAAGTGAATTTACTAAAAGGAAATTATTTGCAATATGCAAAAAGTTTAGAACAAGATGTTATTTTCTACGACCTCCCTTGGGGTGGAAAAAAATATATGGAAAAAGAAGAAATTACTTTAGGATTATATTGCAACGAGAATTTTATAACATTGTCGCATATTATCAACCAAATGAAAGAAAAAACGAAACTTCAAGTTCTTAAAATCCCTCTCAACTTCGCATTCACTGCATTTCTTAAAGAAATTAATTATACCAAAATTAAAATTCACAAAATATATAATAAATTTACCAAAAAGTTATGTTATTTTATTCTTATATTAATTTCATGATTTTCTAAGTTATTTTTGCAATGCTTTACTTTGTTGGTTAATTTGGTCTTTAACTTGATCGGCAGTTTTAAGAACAGGTCCTAATTTATTTTTTAAATCGGCTAAATCAGATTTGATATTATCAATTTGAACATTCGCAGCATTCACCTGTGCTTTTACTAAATTAATTTCTGCTGCATTTTCTTTTATTTGTTTCTCGAAATCAACTTTATTTACTACTTTCTTAGCTCCTGAGTCAAGGGATTTTCCCATTGATTCAACATTACTTTTTATATTGGATAAATTTTTCTGAGAACTTTTTTTAATATCTGAGGAAATAGCTGATAATTTTTTGTCAATATTGTTGTCGAAGTTTTCTATTTGAGAGTGATGAAAGAAAATAAAAAAAATGGATATTAGGAGGATTGATAAAGCAAAAATTATTTTCATACTTATATATAATTATGAAAATTATTATTCTACTTTTATTCTTAACCTTTATCATTATTCCCATAACTTTCCTCCAATATTTCACTAATAAAAATACTCAAGAAAATCTAACAACCACCGAAATCTACTCACTCACTCTCACCAAAAATGATAATTCCTACTCATTTCCCTATGAAGGTAGCTTGATAACTATTACCCCAAATAAATCCTCCTTCTCCTATTCTTCTCATCCATTCGCATCTCATACCTACAAATATGAACTACAAAAAATATCTGATCTCAAATTTAACCTCACATCTCCTGGTCACTCATACCAAATTATTCTCTCATTCTCTCAATCTCCCGTAACCATCATAGCAGATGACTTCAAACTCATCCTCAAAACACAAAAAACTAATAATAACCAATACAATCTCATCCTATACGAAAAAAACATCGGAAAAATAAATACACAAATCTCCAATAACCAAACCTTATCAATCCAACTTGAAACCTCCAAAAAAGATATCATCATTCCCCCCATACTCTGCTCACTCTTCACCGGATTTCTTATTTTCGATAATATCAACAACCTTCATCAAAAAGATTATGATAAACTCTTTAACTGATTTTCCAATTGAACAATTCTTTCCAATAAAATTGCATTTAATTCCATTTGATCCAAATATTTATCTCCATTGATTTCTTTTGTAGCTGGAAGATTAATATTTTTATTAATTTTTTGGTAAATTTTACCAGCACAATCCATAAATATGTCATCATCTTTTTTAATGATGCGATAATTTCCATTCTCCATTATAATTTCTCCACCACTTCTCTCCACCCCTCCAAAAACAATTCTTTGACCATCCAACATTAATTCCATCCCTACTTCCTTCAATAACATCCTAACCTTCCCACCTCCAACCACCAAATTTCCATTCTCCCTCATTATCTCCCATTCCCCCATCTTTATACGACTATTCCCATCAAAATCAATAACACTATCCTCATAAAAAATATCATTCTGCTTTATCCTCTGCTGCGCTTGACTGATTCTTATAGAATTTGACTCCAAACTAAAACACTCATTGTAAAACTTACTTCCCTTCAATACCATACTGCCATTATCCAATTTTATAGCATTCTTTCCAATCACCAATAAATCATTCTTTAAACTTTTAACAGTAATTGCACAATCTTCGATTTCCATTTTTTCATCAGAAATTTCAATTTTACTTTTACCATTTTTAAGGGAAAATGGAGAATTAAATATTTCAATATTAACTTCACTCATCTTCACCTGATTCCCAACCAACATCACCTTACCATTCCAATTAAACTGACCATTCTTCATTTCCATATCAATATAATTCATAAATAACACATCATTTTTCAATAAAAGTTGAGCATTCTTACGTTCATAAACATAATTAAAAAAGGAATCCTGCAATTTGAGAGGAGCATTTTTGATTGAAATTTCATCGCCATTGATGGAGAAAATGGGAAAACCATTCTTTTCAACATGAAATCTACTATTTATGCAATTTAAAAAAGTATTTTCAACTCTCCACCCATTATCAGAAAAAGTACCCAATGTTTCTCCATTCTTATTTTTATAATAAATATCTGATCCAGAAAATTCAACTACTGGAAATGCAAATTGTGCGGATTTATCACCGAGAAACAACAAAGTTTTATTTTTATCATCATTCCAGTTAAATTTACTCCTCACATACTCCACCTCCATATTCTTGTTCTTCTCCTGTCCAAATATCATCTCAACATTTACCCCATTATATTTCATAGTCGACTTATTAACATTAAATGTCACCCCATTAAATTCCCAATTACCAGGTTTAATCACAAAACTCTTACTGCCATCCAATATCCTATAATCCTCCATCACAATATTTCCTCCACTAATTCCCAATTCACACCCCTGCAACTTCATCTCACATTTATCATTATGTGTAATACAAGATTTCATTTGAACAGTTGCTCTTGTCAGTGTTAACTGATTTTGTGTAAAATATAAAATCTGATTGCCAGTCTTATCATTCCACTCCAAAATATTGTCTTTCAACTTATACTGCAACCCTGAACTGAAAAATGTGTCTTTTTCCAACAACAACATTGTCTGATTATCTTTGTACACAATACAGGATTCTTCCAAAACAAGTTTGTAAGATTTTGATTTAATAAAATTTGGGTTAATGATAAGTTTTCCTTCTTGATAATCTATTTTAACATCTTTCAACATCCATTCATATCCCGAATTAATTAACTTATTATCCATTATCAACAAATTCCCATTAATTTTTAGTTTTACATCATGAGTTGATAAAGTCATATTATTTAACCGCATCAAATTTCCCTCCAATTGTATTCTATTCACTCCCTCACTCAAATAATTATATTTACTATTCTTCAAGTTTATCTCCCCATTCTCAAAAGTAAAATCAACTTTATTGCATCGATGCATCATATTATTCATCACCAAACTTCCATTTTCCATCAGAGTTTCATATTGATTTAAAGAAAAACTATTTTTAGTCAATTTTAAATTTTGTCCAATTTTTAGGGGTGAATTTTCTAATGAAATTTCGGTATCAAATATTGCGAATGCACCATTTTTTATAAAAATGCCATTATTTATATTCAGTTCGCTGAGAATTTGAATTTTCCAATTTGTCAAAAATAATTCTTCCCCATTTACCAAAAACTCCGACTTCTTATTTCTTATACTAAATTTAGTCTCCTTTACATCAATCTCATAATTATTTATCTCAGTCACATGATCAGTAATTATTAATCTTAAATCTCCAATCATCAACTTCGAATTCTCTATCACCCCAAAAATATTATTCAATCTTATACTATCATTCCTTATTGAAATTCTATCACCAACCTTTATCTCAGTCTTCTCATCAACACTTATTGTAGAATTTTTAAAATGAACTTCCGTTTTTTCGAAAAATGCATCTGCATTATGAATTGCAAAATTAATGGAATTAAGAAGAAGGATATCGTCTTTTATTCTGAGATAGTTTTTATCTGAAAAAACATAATTAAAATCCGTCTTACTTAACAAAACCTTCTTATTTTCTATGCCAAATAAATTTTCATCAATAATAAGATAATCATTTATGTCAATCTTACCATTTAACTTCAAAATAATTCCCCCCATATTTACACTCCCATTGCTATATTCAATATCACTTCCATCAAATTGTATTTTATTTCGTAAAAAATTTACATTACATTCGTCGAATTTTATTGTTGATTCTGTCGAAATTATATTTCCAGAGTGGTTTAAATCATTATTTGATAGGTTTATTTTAAAATTTTTGAGAGAGATATTTTGATCGTCGATTTTCAAGCTGCAATTTCCGTTATAGATTTCAAAATCACTATTTTCCCATTTTATTCCCATATTTTTTATTCCAAAACTACTTCCATCTATTACCAAATTAGGTAAACTTACCTTACATTTCCCTGCATCTATTAGCAAATTTTCCGTCTCAACCCCAAAATATTTATTATGAAATATAAACTCATTCCCATTAATTTTATTACTACCAATCCCAATATTTTTCACTAACAACTCACTGCCACCAAAATCAAAAATTTCTCCCCTATACTCAACTCGATCGGTTATCCTAAAAATACCATTTAATAATATTTCTTCCCCAATAATTTCGCTACCTTTTACACTAATTTTTCCAAAATTAGATAATGTTGAATGCAATTTAATTTCATCTGCGTAAAAATTAATATTTTCTTTAGAAAATTGAGCAGAAATATATGAGTTATTTTTTAAGGATATAGTATCCGAAAAATTAAGGAATGCATTTTTATAATCAAACTGTCCATCAATAGATATAATTTCATCAGATAGACTGAGAGTATTATTTTTTCTTGAAATAATATTTTTTTTATCAATTCTTATTGCAAATTCTTCTATATCAATTTCTGTTTTTCCATTTTGTAAAATATTTTCTGAAAAATTCCATTTATTTAAGACGATCATTTTTTCGCTCAAAATATTTAAATTTTCGCTGAATGCAATTCTTCCATTTCCCCCCATTAATTCTTCCACTAAAACACCACCATTCATCCGAATATTTCCATTCTTACTTATAAAAAATTTATCCAAAAAATTAAAATTAATATTTTTATCAGAATTCCACTCAATTAAAAAATCCTTTTCTGTTAAAGAAATATTATTTTCCAACCGATTATCATTAATTATAAAATGATTTTGTATGAGATCTCCAATATTATTTTCAATAACTATTGACGTGCATTCGGAAGTTCGATTGCCAATACGTATTGTTTCATTATCAAGAATTTCAGAATCTTTACCAATTGCAAATCCTCCTTTTCCATAACTAAGATTTCGATTTTCATTATAATTTAAATAACTATCACCTTGTTTACCAGGTTGTCCAACCATTCCTCTTGGTCCAGGTTCACCCTTTTCACCTTGATCTCCCTTTTCACCTTTTACCCCAACTATTTCATATCCATTTGATACCACCAACCGATCATTATTTCTATATATAAAATATAATTTTCCATCCAATATATTTAAAATACTTGTGCCTTCACCATAATTTTCCAATTGTTCAAGAGAAAGATTGTTTGGATCGATTGCAAGTTTAAAATCTGGTAAATATGCAGGTCCTTGAAGACCAGTTAAACCGCGATCACCTTTATCTCCTTTTTCACCTTTTTCACCTCTTATACCTTGTTCTCCCTTTTCTCCCCTTTCACCTCTTAAACCAATTTTTCCTATTTCACCCCTTTCACCTCTTTCACCTCTTTCACCATTCATACCAGGATCTCCTTTATGACCTTTCAACTGAAATCCCTGCGAAAATTTATAATTTTCTCCATCAAATTCAATAAAATAAATATTGCCAGTTTCAGTGCAAAAATAGGAATATCCTTCTCCCATTTTTTTCATCTCTAATTGTGAAAACATTTGGGGTAATTTGGATCCTACCTTATTTGGATTAAATGCTGGTCCAACATCACCTTTTTCTCCCTTTTCACCTTTAATTCCGGCAGGTCCGGGCACTCCCATTTGACCTTGATCTCCCCTTTCACCTTGATCACCTTTTTCCCCTCTTTCTCCTCGATCACCCTTTACACCACGGGGACCAGCTAATGGGATTCCATCAGAAATATATTTATATCCATCGGTGTTGACTACAATGTGGACAAGTCCGGTTTCAATATTGAGAAAAGTATGACCGATATTAAGTTGTGAGATTTCATTGGGAGTTTTATTTTTGGGATTATAGTTGATAAATTCAGAAATGGACATTACTTGAGCGTCTTGACCATTCTCTCCTTTTTCTCCTTTTTCACCTCTTTCTCCCTTTTCTCCCTTTGGACCCTCCTGTCCCACAAAATTATAACCTGGACTTAATTTAAAAATATCATTCTCCTCAAAAGTCATATAAATCCTTCCATCTTGGGAGCAAAAAATAAATTTTCCATTGCCTATTTTCTGCAACGCCAATTGTGAATTTTTTAAATCTTCGATTGATCTTGGAAAAACAAAATCTATATTAAGGGCAGGTCCTTGTGGTCCTCTTTCACCTTTTTGACCAGGTGTACCAGGGTTCCCTGTTTCTCCTCTTTCACCCTTTGGTCCAGGTAAACCAACAAGATTTTCACCATAACTCCAATAAAATTTCCCTTCCCCATTCTTTTTTAGAAAAAATAGTTTATGGGTTTCAGTATTAAAATATGAATAACCCTCTCCCAAAGATGAAAGCTCAATTTGCGATAAAGAAGATAAATCCTTTTGTGTTATTAATTTCGGCTGAAATCCATAATAATTTATCAGATTAGTATTATTACTTTTTTGTTCGAAGATACTAAATAAATCTTCTTCTGTATTAATTTTTACATTAGATATTGTCAAATTTGGATCGGTTGTAATTATTTTTATTTGTGTACTAAATTTTTGGATAAGATCGAGGAGGTTATTATTTATTTCGATTAATTTAGCACCATTTATATAATATAATTTTCGACTTTGTTGATTTAGATAGAAATTTTTTTTTTCGTCGTTTTGATGCATTAATTAAATAAATAATTTTGTTTTTAAATTTGGGCGAGAAAAAATGTTATATAGATTATGAACAGCAATTTTTTACTTTCAGTTTTTATATCATTTATTATATATTTAATAATTGATGGAACAATGATTGCATTATACACTGGTCCATTATTTGGAAAGATGATTAAAAATATACAGGGTGGTGTAGAAATGAATACGAGATTAATTCCTGCTATTTTATGTTTTATTGTTTTGGCTTTTGGTGTTAATTATTTTGTTTTGGATAAAGTTAGAGATAATCATATATTTGTTGATTCAATTAAATATGGTTTTATTTTTGGATTAACTGTTTATGCAGTTTATGATTTAACTAATTACGCTACATTTGGGAAGTACACTATGAAAGTAGCTTTGATTGATATTTTATGGGGAGGGACTCTTGCATTTTTAGTGACATTAATAACTAAATATGCAATGAAAATGATAAACTAATATATTCTTCTTCTAAAATTATCGAATAAATTATCAATTGAAAAAGATATTTTTTCGGGAATTTTATAAAGATCGTCGATAAAACTATTTTTTTGTTCGATGGGTTCATTGAGAATAGAATTAATTTCGGGTAGCCACCATTTTACAAATTTAATTTTTCCTTTATCACTAAGATTGTTTCCTTTACCTCCGTTAGGAAATAATGCGAATTCTCCAAAATAATATTTTTCTTTTGTTATGTAAAAATCAATTCTCATAAATCTTCCTAAAAATGAATTCCGTAATTCTTTATTGAATTTTTCATATAAATTCATTGCATCTTTTTTAATTTCATTAAAATATTTTATTTCGAAATGTTTAGCATTAACTTGAGTATTTTTGGAGCTAAGAATAGAGTTATCGAATCTGTGGAAGTGTTCGTCATAAAAATCAAATCCATCATTTTTTTTACTCTTATCAATTAACAAAACAAATCTAAGTTTTCCATCAAAAATATAAAATTTAAGTTCAAGAGGTGTTTTATTAATATCTCTATCTCTGAAAATTACTTCTTCCACTATTATTTTCGGATGAATTATCTGTCTTATTAATGGGTTCAACTCTTTTCCAGATGAAATATTACTAAAATTTCTAAATCTTTTTCTTAAAAAACTAGCATTTAATCTTTTTCTTTCAGTTGATTTAAATATCAATAAACCACTATCAAGATGTGATGGCTTTATTATAAAATTATCCAAATTATCAATTTTGTCATCTGTTATTTCTCTTTCATTATTAAATACATAATATGTTTTTGGAACATTAATACCCATATCTTGAGCGATTCTCTTACATTCTAATTTATTTTTTCCATCATATCTTAATACATATGGATATTTTTTAGCATTTTTAAGTTTAATAATATTAAGAAGATTCCAAGTAAAATATTCTTCTCTTAAAAAATTTAAAAATTCACCAATTTCATCTGGATCAACATAATGCCAGTTAGGTGAATGAATATTATTTTTATTAAAATAATTTAATATTTTTTCGCTTTTGGGAAGTTCAGTAAGTAAATTTTGAAGGTTATGGTTATTTAGTTTGTTAAAAAAATCTGAATTTTTACCGATTGCGCCAATAAAATTTTTTCCTTCAACGCATAATTGATTTGGTTTTTTAAAAAGGTTTGGAAGTGTTTTGGAAGAGAGTAGGGGAAAGACATAAGGACTGATGATGAAAGTGCTTTTATTTTTATCAAAAATAAATTTATCTTCATAAAAAAATTTTAATTGAATATTATTTTTATAATAATTCTCAAAAAACCATTTTCTTATATCATTAAATCTTTTATGTTTTTCACTTTTTTCATAAATATTTAATACCAAATATTCCATTAATTTCTATTACATTTTTTTTAGCGTTAATTTTACTTATTTATTTTATAAATTTAATTCAAATATGGAACATCATAATAGTATTAATAATCGATTATCTAATTCCTTTTTAAACCTACAACTTAAAGATCAAGTAAATTTTCTAAATAATTTAAAAAAAGATTTTAGAACTCATGCCATGTATATGCATTTCGCCCATCTTATGAGTTTACAACAATCATACATAAGAAGTAATATTAAAAATCAACAAAATAATATTCCCCAACAAACACAGCAACAAATTCCTCAGCAAATTTCCCAAAAACCACCACTAAATATTCAAAATCAAAAACAAATTCCACAAAATCAATTAAGACCAAATAATCAAAATTTACCACCAAAACAACAAGCCCATTCTTCTCAACTTCTGCAGGCACAATATCAACATAAACAGAGAATGGAATTAGAACAAGCTAGATTATTAGAAGAACAATTAAAATCGCAACAAAATACTCCAAGACAACCAATTCAGGTTACATCACAGCAATACCAAATTCCTCAGAAAAGAAATTATACAAGAGAAGAACAATTAAATCCATATTCCAGGGAATACCAATTAAATTCATTAAAACAAACACAATTACCAGTAAAAAATAATTTAGAACAGATCAGACCAAAAACAGAACCAAGTGTTTCTTTAAAGACACCTCAAATTGATGAAGAACAAGATAAAATTGAAAGAATAAAAAATCAACTAAGGGAATTGCGAATGAAAAAGGAAAAAGTTGAGGAAATACCACAAGAAAATAAAGTAGAAACAAATGTTTTAGTTAAAAAAGAATTTTCACCAAATTTTAACAATTATTTGCAGAATTTTATGGTTATGGAAAAACTTAAAAAAATTGTTGAAAAGAAAAACGTTGCCCTTATTGGACCCGCAAATTATCTCACTAATATCAACCAAGGAGAATATATCGACTCTTTCGATATTGTTATCAGATTTAATAGTAGTATTATGCTTAACAATAATTTACGGTCGAATATCGGAAGTAAGACTGATGTTTGGGCATATAATTTTAAGGATATTTCCCTAATTTATAAAGTCAAAAATCTTCCTCAACTTATTTTCTGTCCATACCCTCAAACCACCATTAATAACTATAATATTAATAAACAAATGCCAAAATGTCCAATTGAATTTATTGAAGAATCTTTTTTTAATCATTTAAAGATTGCAATGAATCTTGAACCAAATAGTGCATTAATGATGATTTTAGTTTTGTTAAGACAAAATATTAAGTCATTATATATTTCAGGGATATCATTTTTATATGATGGATATTATGATAATCCTACCAAAAATAATTCTTTTAATAATGGGGCTTTAATTCTACATAAAGAAAAAAGAAATAATTTTATGTCAATTGTTAAAAAATTATACAATGCAAATGATAAATTATTTATAGATAACACGATGATTAATCTTATTTATCCGAATTTTATAATGATAATAAATAAACTTTTTAGTAAGGAAAATCATAATAAGCTTTTTTCGACGTTAAATTATCATTTATTTAATCCATCTTTTCAGGAAAAATATAATGCGATAAATTCAAATGCAAAAATTTATGTCCATTTTGGAAGTAGTCCAGTTCATGAATCCATACCTGACAAAATGAATATAATTATTCATTCCATTGAACCGAAATTATTTGCAAATGAAATTTACTGCAAAAATGAAGAATGCGATTATGACGATTTAGAAAACTTACTCGTCGTCAAAAATAAAGGCATCGTTTATTTCACCAACAACCAATGGGCAGCCATTGATAATATGATTCCCAGCAAAAATAGAAATTACATCCTATCACATCATTGTTATGTTAATGGTAATATTTATGGACCATTTTTAAAATATATTGTAAAAGATTTTGATATAGATGAGGATGATAAAAATTTAAATTTATTGTATATGTTATTTTCAACTATTTATTATGGACAGAAGATGGTTTATGTGTCTAAGGAAAACGTTTTAGAAAATGGTATGAAAGAAATAATAAATGTAATGAAAAAATTAAATTTAATTAAATATATCGCCTAATTATATGGAAAGCAAATATTGGGTTCTTTTGTTTTTTTTAAATATAATTTGTGGATTATTATTAAGCATCACAATTTCCGGAATTTTTTATCTAATCAATAAAAAAAATGATGAAAATTTAACTTTACAATATTTATTCAAAAAATACACCGCCCCCTGTCTACTCTTCTCCACCTCCATCCTACTTCTATTTATCCTCAAATCCCAATACAATTATTCAATTGAACTCCTAGTTCTATCCACCATACTACTCGCCGGATCCATAACATCCGCTCAATTTAAAAATGTTTTTATTTTCCTATTTTCATTCGCATTAATTGTCGCATATATATTGATACCAGTAATACTTAAGTTAATTTACAATATTTTGGTATGGTTTATTTCACTCTTTTAGTTTGATAATATAATTCCTCATCCCTTATTCTCTTTCTAATATAATCATATTTGATATTTTTAGAAATATCAATAATTGCTTCTGGTATTGTCGTTAATTGATCAAATAATGGTCTTGTATCTATATTCATAAATCCAAGATGATAAAATAATCGATTCTTCGATTCAAAAAAAAATCCACAATATCCACATTCTAGAGGTGAATAGTCTGGATATTGGATAGCATAATTTGTATGAACATTTTGGTCCCATTTAATGGAATTATCAATTTCACATTTATAATAATTATATACTTTTTTATTATAATTATTTTGTCGAAATATTTTTTCCATATTATTTAATCAGAAAATTAAAATGAGTAAAATGATTCCTTACCTACTTCATCTACATGTCTCCCCGAACGTCTATCATCATGCTTTCTATGTCTGTCATCATCATGCTTTCTATGTCTATCATCTTCCCTATGTCTATCCCTTCTGAAATGATGCCACATACGATCTCCATACCTCAAATACATTATCAACGCTAAAATCCATACAAATAATTGCAATAATACTAATGCCCATGCAATACCAAAATACCCTGAATCATCCAACAACTTAACAATTATTAATGCAAATACATAAAATACTACTTTTAAGATCATTCCGACAATAATTTGTGTTTCCGAAAAATCACGCTTAATTTCATCTCTATCTCTGACTATGAAAACTAGAGAAACAACTACCTGTATAATTATTAACACGCATAAAAACAAAAAGGCGTACATATAATTTATCAAAGAAAAAAATTAAAAATTATTCTGCACATCTCCTAAAATATAAAATGCCTTCAATTTCGTAAAACCATTAAAATCCGTCGCAGCTGCAACCGTATATGCCCCAAAATTTTTCACAAAACACCACTCCCCTATTTCCAATTCTGGCAACGCTAAATTATCACAAATCTTATCTATACTATCACAAGTCGGCCCAAAAATCATCGACTTATACCTTTGACCATCCCTCTCATTATACGGCAATATATCC
>Ga0172363_10000438_pt1 | contig 31160 bp, 28 predicted proteins | sample LakKivs2_kivu2a2_FD_114541 | JGI IMG/M metagenome (GOLD analysis project Ga0172363, IMG submission 114541) | Sediment microbial communities from Lake Kivu, Rwanda - Sediment s2_kivu2a2 | ecosystem: Environmental > Aquatic > Freshwater > Lake > Sediment | place: Rwanda: Western Province, Lake... | reverse complement strand
GGAATTATCTTATTCAAAAAAACACGATATATTTTTATTTTTATTGTAATCATGTTAAGTATTTTGAGTTGTTTTGCATTAAAACAACATATTTATCATATACCGTCTGATATTCCAAAATTACCGAATGATGGTAGAGTGATATATTTTCCTGTGTTTGATGCATTCAAACAATCTGAAACAGAATTGAAAAGCGGATATGATTTGCTTCTCCCCTCGATTCAAGGAAATGAAAATATACTGGGGTGGCTGCTTAACTTTGAAGCTGATCCACAGAGAGTAAGATATTTACAGAAACTTAAAGTCCCATTAGAAGTTAACCAAAGCAGCGAATATTATCATCTATTAAAAGAAGGATGGGTCAATTATGTTGTAGTAAACAAAAATTCTACTGAAATTATAGAATATTTTAACAGAAGTAATAATTTCAGGTTATATAATAAAACAGAATTATTTTTTGTCTTTGAAGTTTATCCCAAATCTTCTTATATTGAAATCAATGATGAACCCATTCGTAACATTCAGTTTAAAAAAGAAAATGATAATATTTTTATAAATTTCACTTGTTTTGTTGGTACCTTAAAGATAAAGGAGGGTTATCATCAAAATTGGAATGTTTTACTCAATAATAAAAAAATAGAATTATACTCAAATGGGTATGGGTTTATTAAAACTAAAATCAATGATAATGGTTTGTGCACGATAAAATTATCTTTTTCTGATCCAGATTATTACATTATTTTTAAGATAATTCCATTGATTACCCTATGTTTTTCTATTTTTCTATTTTTTAGGAAAAATTAGATCTTTTAGTTAGATTCGCCATTGAAAACAAAAAGATAGTTTATACTAAATTCAAATATCCCATTTTTTTATTTTTTTAAATAACTCAGTGAAGAGTCCCAATATAATATCTTTAATTTTTGAAATTATATAATAGTCAGAGTATGTTATTACGTAATTTCTATTTAATAGAATCATTAATAATATTTTTATTTTATAACCTGTCCAACTACAATGTAATCCTTTCCCATAATTTTATTTAAAAATGTTTTTTCTAATAAGCGATTATACTTTTTTAATTTTGGAAAAAAATGAGGAATTAAACAAAATCCTTTATATTTAATAGTTTTAATCCCGTGAGTTTTGAACAATTTAATAATAGTCTGGGGCCATACCAATTTCTCTTTGCCACTATCTACGCCGCGTTTAAACATCAAATATTGTATAAGTACAGAAAAAGGGTTCAACTTATTTACATCAACTATTATTATCAAACCTTTTTCTTTAGTAACTCTCTTCATTTCTAAAATTGTATTTTCAATAATTTTTTTTTCAACTAAATGATGGAGTAAATGTACAATTATTGAAAAATCAAACTCAGAATCTCTAAACTTAAGTTTGTCACTTGATGAAGTAATGAATTTCAATTTTTTTGATTTATAGGTCTTTTTAGCAAGGGAGATCATGCCTTTAGATATATCAATACCAGTCATACGAGAACAAACTTCTTTAATTGTAGCAGTTAAATTTCCATTCCCACATCCGATATCTAAACCTTTACACTTATAAAATTCCTCAAAATAATTTTTTAAACTTTCAATTATAACTTTTTTAGTAAATTCAAAATAATAATTATAACTTTTTTTATGAATTCTTTTAATATATTTTTCAGCTATTAAATCATAATGCCTTTTTTGAATATCCTTTATTGAAGTAATCATATAAATCCTTGAGCAAAAAATCTAATCAACAAATCTATAAATTAAAAGATACATAACAGCATACAACCCATCTTTCCATGTTATCTTCTTACCTGCATCAAAATCTCTTGCATTGAACTTTATTGGGAGTTCCACAATTTCGTATCCTCTTTTCAATATTTTAGCTGTTATTTCCGGTTCAAAATCAAATTTTTTTGACTTTAGTTTCATATTCATTATTACCTCCCTTCTGAAAATCTTATAGCATGTCTCCATATCTGTAATATCTGAAAAATACAGGATTTTAGTAATTATTGAGAGAAGTATATTTCCTATTAGATGGAGAGGAATTATGGTACGAGTTTTGCCAAAAATATGATACTTTTTTCTTAAAAATCTTGAACCATAAACTACCATCGTTTCATTATTAATTATCGGTCTAACAAGTTTAGGAATCTGATTAGGGTTGTATTCCAAATCAGCATCTTGAATTAGGATGATATCGCCTTTGGCTTCTTTTAACCCCCTTTTTATGGCAGAGCCTTTTCCCTCATTTCTTTTAGTTAGTAATTTATCGTATAATTCTTTATTTTTTTTAAGTAATGAAGGTGTATTGTCATTACTTCCATCATCAACAACTATAATTTCCTTCTTCAAATTTAATTTATTTAAATTAACTTTATTGATTTTTTTCAGAATTTTAAGTATTGTTTTCTCTTCATTGTAAACTGGTACAATTATGGATAAAATTTTCATTTCAAAGCATCAAAAAATCTATCTATTAGATATTTAAATTGTTGCAAAGTAGTGATGTCCTTCAATAATCCTATTATTATCCGGGGTTTTAAATAAAATCCAATGTAAGCCTTTCTCTGTAAATTTTTAAGCTCTTTTTCAGTAAAGCCTTCTGGAATAAACCCTACATCATGGACGAAGAAATGATCGACTCTTAAGTTTTTGAGTTTACCCTCTCCTTTTAGTTTATTATAGATTTCGCTTCCAGGCAAAGGCATGAAATTATTAAATTGTGCTCTATCAATAGGTAAGCTCCACGCAAGTTTTATTGTTTTCCATATATCCTTTTTTGTCTCCCCCGGATATCCCATCATAAAAAATCCGCTTATTCTTATCCCCGTTTTGTTAATAAGGTCTATCTTTTCCTTGATGATTTTTATCGATAACCGTTTTTTTGTTAGATTAAGTATTTTTTGAGAACCAAATTCAATCCCGACAGATAATGAATGACAACCTGATTTTTCCATAAGTTTAAGCATTCTTAAATCGAGAGTATCTAGCCTCACTCCTGCAGGACAGCTCCAGTGAACTCTCCATCTTCTTTTTATTATCTCATTACAAAATTCGTAAACAAGATTTTTGTGCAATGTAAAATTCTCATCCTCGATCATAAACTCTTTTACTCCATACTTATTCATCAAATATTCCATCTCTTTTATCACGTTCTTAATACTTCGTTTTCCTATTCTATTGTCTGTGACACATTTTCCTGCACAAAAACTGCATTGAAAAGGGCAACCTCTAGTTATTATTATGGGTGCATAAGGGTAACTTTTAAGGAATGCTCCATGGGGGGCTTCTGGATATTCTCTTGGATCCATAAGATCCCATGCAGGAAAATCAAACGAATCCAGATCATCGACAAATTTCCATGGATTCACTATTACTTTGTCTTTATTTCTCCATACAAGGTTGGGGACTGACCCTAATATCTTACTTCTATTTTTCTCATTCACTTTTTTAATTTTTTCAAGAAAATCTGGAAAGGCTATTTCCACTTCCCCAATAAATGCATAATCAATTTCTTTTATACTATTTAATGTTCCTTGCGGATCACCCGAAGGATGTGCACCACCAACAACAACAATTGTTTCATGATTTATTTCTTTTATGGCTTTGCTGAGTTTTTTTATTGGATTAAAGTCGTATGTCATCATTTGAAATCCGATCACATCAAACCTTTTCTTCATTTGAAGATTCTTTAATTTTTCTGGGGTAATATTGTCCTTAATACCGTGAAGAATTTCAACATCATGACCTTTATTCCTAACTACTGAAGCTATATATCCTAGACCCAGAGGAGGCATTATCACGTAACTTCTGTTTAATGGAACCGTCAGCAATACTTTCATTTACAACACTTAAAATTTTCTTTTTGTAGAAATAACATGATATAATAGAAGATAAATTAATTTTTTAAATCTTTTTTCAACTGTAATTAGCCGTATTTAATTTCATATACTAATGTTCCATCACATCCTCCAGCTTGTAAACATTGTTGAAGTTGAGGACCATTTTCATATATTTTTACAAAATTTTCAGGATTTTTTTCTAGAAATTGAACAAACTCAATCGGTAAATATGATGGGTTTATCGAGAATTTTTGTATAAAAATATGAGTTATACCATGCTGTTTCAATCTTGATAGAGTTAAATTCAAATCACCACTTAATGCTATATCTCCACTATCTGGTAAAGCTCCAATGTTTATACTATTTCTTTGCGAATTGTAAATAGTAGGTTCTTCCCAAACTGTAAGTACTAAAGCAGCTTGGGACGTGTTTTGTTTTATAAAATTAGTTGCTTCGAAGAAAGATGGTGAAAAGGCTTTAACTTGTTTCATTCCTGTCAATTTATCCCTTAAGCCTAAAAAGCAAAGTCCGACAACTAATACGAACACAATTATACCCACCCATTTTATATGACTGTTTAAAAAATCGTATATTCTTTCAAAAAAGTTTGCAGAAATCAAAGCAACAACAAAAGCTAAACCAAGCGTATGTCTCCCCAATTCTTCTAACCTTCCTTTCATTTCAACATAAAATACTAGTAAAAATGCTAGAATTATGAAAATAATCTTAATGTCGATATCTTTTTTTCTTGATGCAAGAATAAACAACCCACATAAAAATGTAAATGGTACAAACCAAATGTTTCCATACACGAAATTGAAATAGTTGATTACACCAGCCTTTAAGATACTTGCTTCTGAACCAGCATCTCCAGGAGTAGTCTCGAATTGCTTAATATTTTTATACTGGAATATTTTTGAACAACTCGCCTGATTTAAAAGAGGTATAAGACCACCACAAATTGGGGTTTTGAAATACACAAGATTTCTTAACATGAATGGACTGAATAATAAACCTAAAAGTAAAATCATTATAACATAATTTTTAAAAATTTTTGAAACACCTTGTTTGTAACTTTGATATACAAAATAAAAAATAATTAAAAAGGGGACAGTCACATAGCCCACTGGTTTCGATAAAGCAGCTAAAGCACCGAAAATCCCTGCAGCGATCCAATATTTTCTATGCTCACTCTCTGTAGCTAGAAGGAATGTTAAAACAAACATAGAGAAATAAAATACAAATAAAATATCATCATAAAATAAAACTGAATAAGTAATTATCGTGGGTAAAGTTACTGCTATTATAGCAGCTATAAAACCTATTTTTTTATTAAAAACTTTTTTTCCAAATAAAAACGAAATCGAGCCCAAAAATAGTGTTCCGATAAGGGGCGTTAAAAATTTAATTATGATATCATTAAAACCAAAGATTAAATAAAATCCTCCAACTAACATATGCCATAAAGGTGGTCTGAAATATCCTAGCTTTAATAAGTTTGTGCCTTTGTTAGGATCCCAAACTGGATAGTCCCCTTTCACTGAAACATATTCAGCCATCCTCGCATGGTACGCTTCATCACCAAAAGCAACTGGTGAATTGAAAGTAATTTGCATCTCAAAAAACAAGAAAATTGCAAGAATAAGTAACATAACAATTGCTTCAGGATGCTTAATTTCTATTGTTATTTCTTTTACCATTTTATCACTTCTTTATAATTTACCACAAATATATTAAAACTATACTTTATTCTTTCAATTTTTTATTTATTAAAAAAATAGAGCCAAATATCATTCCTATTAACCATACGAAACCTCTTATAAAAAACAAAAAAGGAATAAGAGCAGCTACTTTGTAGTCCTTCCTTCTTAAAGGAATCTTCATAGATGGTAAATGTATCAATAAAAGTGAAAATAGTAAAAATAAGAAAAAGTATTTCGAAAGGAAAAGTGAAAATAGAAATAACACATATAAAAAAGGTTGAATTAATGTTTTGGTCCCTGCATATTCATCTCCCTTTATGAATTCAGGCCTTTTGTAATAAAGAAAAACCCTCCAAAATGCGTGATTATACTGTTTTCTGAAATATTTTATTAAAGATTCAGAATGTCTGTGCCACACAAATGTATTTTTTAAAAAAATCAGTTTGTAACCCATTTTTTTTATTCTATAACTCAATTCATTATCTTCACCCGAAGCACTACCAAAACTAGTGTCAAAACCTTTATTTTTTTCAAGTATATTACGTCTGTAAGCTGTACTGTAACTAGCTAAAAAGTTCGTACTCTTACTAATCTTGTTGTGCCTTTGTTCTGTTTCATAACCTACGAATCTGGCAACCCAAGAATTTTCATTCCATGTTTTGTATTTTACACTGGCCCCCCCGACTTTCTCATCTTTAAATTCATTTAAAATATTTTTTAACCAGTTTTTCCCAACTTTACAATCAGAATCAAGAAAAATAACTATTTCACCTTTTGATACTCTCCAACCTTTATTTCTAGCCTTTGCTGGACCTTCATGCCTTTGTTTTATAATTTTCACATGATATTTTCCTGCCAATTTAATTGTGTCGTCTTTTGATTCATCATCAACTATTATTACTTCAACATTTTCCCTAGATTTTTTAATTTCTTTAATAATTGCATCAAGACAATCCTCTATAGTATTTGCCGAATTATATGTTGGAATAACAATAGATATCATAAATCTTAAATAGGAAAAGCAATTTATTTGTTTTTATTGCTTATGTTATTGTGTGAAAAATGTCGAAAGTATTGATATTAAACCCAGCGTTTTATGGCATAAAGAACTTTGTTAGGACCGCTCGTTGGTTTGCTAGGAGTAGAGGTAGGGTTGGACGTCATCCTGATTATTTAGCCATAGCAACGGCCGTCTTGGAGGAAGCTGGCCATAAATGCAAATTATTAGATGCATGTGGGACTAACATGCCTTTTGATCAAATTAAAAAAATAACAGAAAAATTTAAGCCTGATATAATTGTTTCTCACACCACAACTCCATCGATTTACAATGATATTAAACAAACTGCAGAGTTGAAAACAATTAATGATGCTTTGACAATCTTGATTGGCGCTCATGTCTCTGCTTTGCCAAAAGAATCATTTGAAATTAATAAAAAAATAGACATAATAGTACGAGGAGAATATGATTATACCTTGAGGGATATAGCTGATGGAAAGAATATGAAAAACATACAAGGTACAAATTATCGAGATAATAGTCAAATCAAAAGTAATACAGATAGACCTTTTATTGAAGATCTAAATGAAATGCCATTTCCCGCATGGCATCATATAAATGTTCATGATTATTTTGATGCTGGGAAACTTTATCCATTCATAACTATGATTGTTGGAAGAGGATGTCCGAATAGATGTGCCTTTTGTATTCTACCTCAAGTTCTTTATGGAAGAAAATATAGGCTAAGATCTGCAGAGAAAGTTGTTGACGAGATGGAATATGATTTGAAATTATTTCCAGATCTTAAGGAGTTCATGTTTGAAGATGACACATTGACTGTAGACAAAGAACGTTGTAGAAAAATCTGTAATGAAATATTTGAAAGGGATTTAGACATAACATGGTCAGGTAATTCTAGGGCAGACATTGCTGATTTAGAATTGCTTAAACTAATGCATAAAGCCGGTTGCAGAATGTTCGTTGTTGGTTTTGAATTCGGTTGTCAAAAAGTTCTAAATTCAGTAAGAAAAGGCATTACTATTCAAATGATGAAGAATTTCTCCAATGCTTGCCATAAGGCTGGCATCAAAATTCATGGTTGTTTTATGATAGGTGGTCCTGGTGAAACACGAGAAACTGCAGAAATGACAATAAAATTAGCTGGAAATCTTAAATGTGATACAATACAAATTTCTGCTATCACACCATATCCTGGAACAGAGTTTTATGATTGGTGTTTAAAGAATGGTTATATTACCGCAGAAGATTGGACAGAATGGATAGATGCTGGCGAACAAAGTACTGTTATTAGTTATCCACAACTCGATAAAAAAGAAATTCTTGATTTAGTAGACAGAGGATTATATGAAAGTTTTTATTTTAGGCCATCTATTTGGCTCCATCACTTTTTTACTACGAGAGATATGACTGATTTACGAAGAAAGGTTAAAGGGTTTCTGAGTTTATTGGACTATCGTTTGAAAAAAAAACATAAAATTGCAAAATGAATCATATGAAGAAAATAATATTTTTATTCTTACATAGAATACATACTTTTCTTTATTTCATCATTTCAGGAATTTTCTTTATTCCCCTTTTCCTAACATCCAATTTTTATATCATGATACTTTTCTTCATTTCAATTTTCATCTCATTGTTACACTACTTTATATTCAATCCAATTACTTTTGATGTTAAGGAAAAAACTTCTGATGGTTCTTTTTTCGCAAAACATAGCTCGAATCAAATACTGCTTTTTGTCGATACTGATTACATAAAAAATGTCAATTCCAAATCTAAATTCAGTGAATGTATTTGGGATCATACTTGGTTTAATACATTAGAACAAGAAGTTGGCTCATTTTCTGTGACGAATGAGTCAAAAAAATTAATAAAGAAAATGAATAATTACTCTGTTGTAATCTTTAGTAATTCTAACAAAATAAATAAAGAATTTTTGGAAAAAATTAAAAATTTTACCAGATCAGGAGGTATAGTTGTTTTTAATTATCCATCTGAAACTAATGTTTGTGATTTTGCTGGTTTAAAGTCATTAGGTAAAACTCAATTATTAAATATGTTACATTTAATGAAATATAAAATTCCGTTTAAGACAAAATTCAAAACAGCTAAATTAAAGGAGAATGTCGAAGTGATACTTAAGGAAAAAGAATCACCTCTTATTATTAGAAAAAAATATGGTAAAGGTACAATAATAACGATACTCTTTGATTATGGTTTAGGTTTATTATCTTTGCAACAAGGCAAACCAGATGAAAATTTTAATGTAATTAATCATAAAAGAGGATTCTACAATTTAGACACACCTGATTTAGTGTCTTCTGAAAATCTAGTATCTAATTTCATACCTTATGCTGACATTGTAGAAAGATACATAGTTAGTTTAATCGAAAATGAAACATCAATAATTAGATTATGGTATTTCCCACCTGAATACAACTCTGCTGTTATAATGAGTCACGACGAAGAAGGTATTGGGGACAAGGCTATAGATATTGTTGACATGGAAAAAACAACTTCATCTTATTCGATTGTTCCCTACTCACCAATTTCTAAAGATACAATCAATAGAATGAAAAAATATGATGTAGATTTTGGTTTGCATTGGATAAGATTAAACAGAAAATTTATTATTTTTAATAGAAAAGATAGCTTGGATAATCAAATAAAAAAACTCGAAAATAAAACTGGCAAAATAGTTTTTAATAGAACGCATCATCTTGATTGGGGAACAGATTTTATGCTTCATTTCAAGATTCTCTGTGGAAATAAAATTAAAATTGATTCGAGTTATGGTCCAAATCCAAAAATTGATGAATTATACGGATTTTCTGCATCTGATTTAAAAGGTTACTTGTTTGGGACTGGTTTGCCTTATATACCTTTAGATAGAAATGGTTTACCTTTAAGAATATATGAAATCCCCTTTCAATTTCAAGAAAATTTTGGTAATGTAACATTTCAAGATATGAAAAAAATTTTAAATGAAAGCATGAATAAGTATTATCAAATAACGTCCGTTAATTATCACCCAATTTTCTTAGAAAGATCAAAAAAATATCTAAAATACTTTTTAAAAGTCTCTAAACCAAAACAAATTTGGAAAACAAATTTCAGACGATTTTATGGGTGGTGGGTTAAAAGAGCTTTAATAAAAATTTCAAAAGAGGGTCATAATTTTAATATAACATCCCCTATAAAATTTAAGTTATTCATTAAGAATACACAGTTTCTTAATATAGATAAAAAACGAACTAAAGGGAAACCTTTCAAAATTAACGACTTAAATTATCACTACTTTTTTATTCCCAAAGGCAAACATACCATCAAATTAATATAATTTAACTTTGATTTAGGGATTGATAAGATGAAAATTTTATTTGTTCAAGAATATTTTCACCCAGTTATTACTGGCGGTAGCGAAATATACAGTTATATTTTAGTTAAAGAGTTACTAAGGCTTGGACATGAAGTATTTGTAATAGGCGGTGGTTTTTCAAACAAATTTGAAATTGTTGAAGACATCCCAATTCAAAGAGTTAACCTAATGCCATCTAGATTTCTTTTTAATTTAAAAAGTATACCCACGATAAAAAAATCACTCAAAAAATTCAAACCAGATTTAATTCATGGAAATACTTTTCATGCATCAATACCAGCAGGTTTAGTTGGATACTATTTTAAAATACCTAATTTGATATCCGTTCATAACTTGTTTTTATACAAATGGAAAACATACTTTAATCCATTCATATCTTCTTTATTTTATGCTTTTGAAAGAATTGAATTCAGTGTGCCATACAGTAAAATTATTGCTTGCGATCATTTCAGTCTTAGAAACCTTAAACTACTCGGCTTAGAAAATAAATCAGTCTATATCCCTTATCCAATCCAAACTCAAGAATTTCGTTTGAAAAAAAGGAAACAAGATAAAATTGTTATTGGCACCGCTGGAAGACTCTATGAAAAAACTAAACGATTGGATATTTTTATGGATTTGGTTAGAAAATTAAAAGATAGAAAAGATGTAGAATTCATTCTAATAGGGCCTTATAAACCTTCACAAGAAAAATTTTTTAAAAAATTTAATAATTTGAAAGCTATGGGGAAAATAACACATTCAAAAATGTTTGACTACTTGAAGAAAATAGATATTTTTATAGCTCAGGGTATAGTAGCAAAAGAGGCAATGGGTTGTGGTTGTGTGACGATTTTAAATGACGTTGATGATAGACTCTTAACATATCACAAGCCAGAAATTGAAGAAAAAGTATTACTATCTGGCAACATTCCAAAATTAGTAAATAATTTAATTGGCAATGAAAAAGAAAGAGAAAAAATTGCAAATAAATCCATAAACTTTATAAAAGATAATTATTCGCCTGAAATTATCGTTGGAAAAACGTTAAAAGTTTATAATAGTATAACAAATTAAACTGTGTTCTACATGCCACATGTGACACTAATTCAACCATCGTTCTTGGATAGATGTATTCATTTTCCTATAGGGCTTGGTTATCTTGCTGCAGTTTTGGAAAAAAACAATATAAATGTTTCAATCGTAGACCTAAATTTTTCTGATAAAAAAATCCTGAAAAAATTAAAATCTAGTGATGTTGTTGGAATAAGTACTATGACTAAAACGTTTCCATCAGTCTTAAAAACAGCAAAACAGATTAAAGAAATTAATCCCGATATTCCTATAGTTCTTGGTGGTCATCACCCATCTGTAGCTGCTGAGTCATGTTTGTCCTATCCAGAGATAGATTATTGTGTTATAGGCGAAGGCGAATATACACTCTTAGACTTAGTTAAGACAATTGAAAATAAAGGTGACATAAGTAAAATTAAAGGAATAGCGTATCGAAATAATGGTGAAATTAAGTGTACAGAAACACGTCCATTGATACAGAATTTGGACGATCTGCCATTTCCTGCATATCATCTCTTTAATAAAAGAAACTATTTCTATAGCATAATTGGAGTTGGTAATGTAAAGAAAATACCCTGGGTCAGTATTGTTACATCAAGGGGTTGTCCGTTCCAATGTATATTTTGTAAAAGAATTTATGGACAAACCTTTAGAGCCAGAAGTCCTGAAAACGTTCTTGATGAAATGGAATTTTTGGTTTCAAAATATAAAATAAAAGAGTTTCTCATTGTTGATGATAATTTTACTCTCATTAAAGATAGAGTTGAAAAAATTTGTGATATGATTATTGAAAGAGATTTGGATATAGCTATAAGATTTCCCAATGGTATGAGAGCCGATGCTGTAGATTTTGAACTGTTAAAAAAATTGAAAAAAGCTGGTATGTATAAAACAGCATTCGGAATCGAATCTGGTTCAACTCGAATGTTAAAAATAATGAAGAAGAATTTAGATTTAGATAAAATTAAAAGAACAGTCAAAATGTGCAGAATATTAGGCATAAAAACTATTGGGTTTTTTGTTGTGGGTTTACCCGGAGAAACTCGTGAGAGTGCACTTCAGACTATAAAATTCGCAAAAGAACTACCTCTAGATGACGTTGCATTCTATCCAGCAACTCCATATCCAGGTACTGAGTTTTTTTACTGGGCGATTAAAAAAGGTTATCTAAAACCAGAAAATCTCGACTGGGATAAATTTGATTTATTAAATTATAACAGCGTTTGTAGAACTGATGATCTATCAACTGAAGAAATATCTGAGCTAGTAAAAAAGGCAAGTCGTGAATTTTATTTTAGGCCAATCACTTTAGTAAGAAAACTTTTGGACATGCGCTCATTTAAGGAGTTAGAAATAGCATTTGGAGAAGCATCTAATTGGTTTAGAATTCACTCCAGATATTATTCTAGAGTGGAAGAAAATTAGAATTTATTTTCTGAAAAAAATTTTCATTTGTTCAACTACATAATGGATTTCTTCATCTGTCAGTTCAGGAAATAAAGGTAGAGATATTATTTCATTGGCAAGTTTTTCAGTTACTGGATAAGATTCCTTATTATAATTGCTGTAAGCCCTCAGTTTATGAATGGGAATGGGATAATGAATTTGCGCACCAACACCATTGTTTTGTAAACTGTTTATCAATTGATCTCTGCATTTAGGTGATACTCTTATGACAAAAACATAGTATACATGATATGCCCAGTTTTTTTCAACTGGTAATGTAATATGATTTGATAGATTTGCATCTTCAATCATTTCTTTGTAAGTTCCCGCCAATTTTCCCCTCTTTTCATTCTTCTTATCTAAATTTTTTAATTTAATTCTCAATGCTGCTGCTTGAATAGAATCCAATCGAGTGTTTATTCCAAATACATCATGATAATACTTTTTACTTTGTCCGTATTCTCTAAACATTCTTAATTTTCGAGCATACTCTTCATTATTCGTCGCTATTATTCCACCGTCTCCTATACAACCTAAATTTTTTGATGGATAGAAACTAAAACAACTGACATCACCTAAACTACCCACATTTTTATTCTTGTATTTAGCACCATGGGCTTGAGCACAATCTTCCACTACAAACAACTGTCTTTCTTTTGCTATTTCTAATATTCTTTCCATATCTACAGGATGACCATACAAATGAACTGGTAATAAAATTTTTGTTTTTGCTGTGATTTTTTTCTCTATCAGGGTCGGATCAATATTATAGATTTCTGGGTCGACGTCTACAAATTTTGGTACACCACCTGCATAAATAGTGGCATTAGAAGTGGCAACAAAAGTATTTGCAGGGATAACTGATTCTCTATTTTCTATATTAAATAAATTACATGCAGCAATTAAAGCATCAGTTCCAGAGTTTACTCCGATGCATTCTTTAACCCCAATATAACTAGCAAATTCTTTTTCAAAATTTTCAACCTGCTCCCCTCCAATATACCTGCCAGAATCTATAACTTCCAGAATAGCATTCTTAACTTTTTCTAATTCATCCTTATCTCTCGTAGGATCGAATAAGGGTATTTTCACTCTTTTTACCTCTTTTTTAAAAATTAAATTTTTTTATATGGTTTACCTGATGGATTCATTCTAGTTTTACATTTCAAGTCAAAAACTGAGCCACATATTTTTCCAGGATTGCCGAAAACAACTGAATTTTTTGGGATATCTTTCGTTACAACCGAGCCAGCTCCGATTAGAGAATTCTCACCCACTATTATTCTCGGTAAAATAACACAGTTTCCACCAAGCTTCGCATTTTTTTTAATAGTTGGACCTTTCATACACTCCTTTTCATACTTACATTCTGGATGAAAACTGTTTATCAAAATAGCATTCGGTCCGATGAAAACATTATCTTCAATTTTTGTTCGCTCAAAAATCCCAACCCCTTCCATTATGCTAACATTGTTCCCTATATCAGTCTGATAATCAACATAAGAATTAGACCAAATCTTACAATTATTTCCGATTTCTACTTCCTCTCTTATCACAACATTATGGCCAGTTTCAAAATTCTCACCTATCTTTGAGCCTTGATATATAACGGAATGAGAACGTATATGCGAATTATTCCCAATTTCAAGATTAGTTTTTTTTATTTTACGTCCAGTAGAAAAACCAAGTATCACAAAAGGATCGATTTTACTACCTTCTCCTATTTTAGTATCATTAGAAACTATGCATGTTTTGTCTATAGACACATTTTTTGCTTTATCAACGTATTCCATAATTTTCACTAAACTTTATTGGTATCCCACCCTTTTTCATTGACTCATTTGCTGCGTCTAATATTTGAACAACTCTCAAACCTTGTAGAGCATTGGCTCTAGGTTCCTTATTCTTTTTTATAGATTCAAAGAAATCCAATAAAACACTCTTTAATGGATCACCATAATTCATGTGCGGCATTTCTTTACCTGTTATTTGTGTAATCCATTTAAAACCAAGACCATCTGGTTGGGGGGCTTTAACAAATCTCTGATTATATATTGTCAGCAATGAATCGGAATGAACATCATCGAATATTACCATTTTTTTACTACCAGCGATTTCTGTTAATCTAATCTTTTGTGGTGCATACCATGATATAAATATGTGTGCCTGGGTATCGTTCGGAAATTCAAGTATAAGCGAAGACACATCTTCTTGTTTGTCAATATAAGATTTCCCAGTTGACCAAACTCTATTAGGAAGAACATAAGCACCATCTTTACTCAGCCAGTACAAAATCATTGATATATCATGCGGTGCGAAATCGTAGATAATGTTTACGTCAGTTCTGACTCTGGGCCCTAAACCTTTACGCTCAGATTTTATATAAAAAATATTACCTAATTCTCCAGAATCTATCAGTTCTTTTATACGTAAAACAGCGACATTGTACAAAAATACATGATCAACACATATTTTTTTATTCTTTTTTTCAGCCAATTTCATAATTTCGTAAGCAGATTTAGCGTTATCCGTAATCGGTTTTTCAATAAAGATATGTAAATCATTCTCCAAACAATCTTTGCATATTTTGAAATGGGTTGAAGTTGGAGTTGCTATAATCACTGCTTCGGAGCTAGAAAAACATTCTTTATAATCAGTTGTAAATTTTGTGTTCTCCAAAAAAGTGAATCTTTCGGAAAGAGATTTTAATAAAGTGTTATCCTTTTCGACTATATAGTCTATTGATATACCTGGAATGAAACATAGGTTGCTCAATAATATGGAGCCCCAATATCCCCCTCCTATAAGAGATACTTTTGTCATTTTAATCAACAGCTGCGATTTAAAGATAATAAAATTTAGATATAAAAATCTTTAAAAACGATAAAACTCTCATAAAATCAATATTATAAAACTTATTAATTTAAAACAATACCTAAAAGGTCCACTTTTTTATGTCTATTAAAGAATCTGAAAAAAAGGCATACATTGGGATAACACCGAAGCAAGAATTATATGAAATAAATAAACCTATAACTCGGATAGAATATGTCATAAGAAGAAAAAAATTCGATTTAATGGTTTCTTTTATTGGTAGTATGAAAAATAAATCTGTTTTAATTCTTGGCTGCGGGAGTGGAATGGAATCTGAATGGCTCTCTGCTCACGGCATCAAAACTTTTGGGATTGACATTTCGCCACAAATTATTAGAATAGCAAAGAAAAGATTCAAGAAAAAAAATTTAAAAGGAAGTTTTGTGATAGGCGACATGGAAAATCTGCCCTTCAAATCAAACAGTTTTGATATAGTAATTTCTTATGACGCACTTCATCATTCTGAAAAAATGTATGATTGTCTTTCAGAATCGCATAGAGTAACAAAGAACTTCATAGGCGCTATAGAACCAAATATAAATTGTCTCACTAGAAGATTTGCAAGTATATTTTTTAAGAACTATTTAATGGAATTTACAGGTTCTTTCACAAAGGCATACTCAATGAAATTTTATCTAAAAGAATTCAAAGAAGTTGGTTTTAAAATTTGTAATTACACATTTTGTAATATTGTACCGCCTGAAGTATACGATCCATCATTTAAAATATCCTATGGGATTTTTGGAAATTTATTATCATTAATAGTTCCGCGTATAGATAAAATATTTGAAGTCTTTTTTCCATTTTCATGTTCATCTTGTATCATAGTATGCAAAAAATATTAATGATGAAAGCATTTAACATAAAAACTTAAAGTGAAATATGTAAGTGAGACTAACATGAAAAAAGCATTAAATTTGCTCAAGAAAAACATCCATCTAGTTGTTTTAATTTTCATTATTTATTTAGGTGTATACGTAAGGTCATCGACTTCAAACACAAAAATAATGCTAGATTACGATCCATGGTGGTATTATAGACACACAAAATTTTTAGTAGATAATAACTTTCAAGTTCCTAAATGGGATTTACTAAGTTTTTTCCCACCTGGCAGACCAGTTTTCGATCCAATGGGTTGGGAATATATGGTCGCTATTTCTTACAAAATAGTTTCTATGTTCATATCGATTGATTTCATGAGATTCGCCATTTGGTCGCCTGCGATTATTTCTGGTTTAATAGCTATTCCTGCTTACCTAACAGGAAAAATTATTACAAACAAGTGGGGAGGTCTTGTCACAGCATTATTCTCCGTCCTGGCACCATCTTTGATTGGTGTATCCATGGCAGGTTACATGGATACTGATGCCTTGGTAGTTTTCATGACATTTCTTTCAACTTTTGCCATTCTGCATGCTTTACAAAAAAGAACAATCTTTAGTTATGTACTAGCCATTTTTGTAATGTGGGTTTATACTTTTTCTTGGTCACAATCTTGGTATGTGCTTGAGATATTTATTTCATTCTTGTTCATCTACTTTGTTGGTTCTATTGTTATTTCATCATCTAAATTAATAGGTAAAGGATTAAATTTCATTCAAGTATTAAAGGAAACAACTAAAAAATTCAAACCATATTTCGTATGTTTACTAATTATAGCGATAGCTTCCAACGTTTTAGCCATAATAACTAATCGCCCTGATATTATTTCCAGTACTTTATTTGGTTTTAATTGGCTACTTGGTGGTGAAATGATTGTAAACGTTTCAATAGCAGAATTACAACCCATAAACATTTTTACACAATCCGGTTTTCTCATGGTAGCTGGCAGAACAGGAATCTCGCTCTATTTCGCTTTGTTTTTACCACTAATAATATTATTTAAATTCTGGAAAAAAATGAAAATTAGTTTTGGTGAAGTTTTTGCATTTTTATGGTTGGGTATTACGTTTTATTTAATCCTACATGGAGTAAGATTTTCTCTCTTATTTTCTGCTGCAACTTCTGCTGCCGCTGGATTTGTTGTTGGTAATTTGTTAACTATTTTCAAAACAATGAGTTTTGATAGTTCAGAACTTTTTAAATCAGCTATAGCCGGTTTTATTGCAATTTTCATTTTGATGGAATTGTCGAATGGTTTACAACTTGGCAATTCAATGGGTGGTATGGAAGTTGATGACAATTGGGTTGGTATGTTAGATTGGTTGAAAAACAATGCGACAAAAGATGCCATAGTTTCTACTTGGTGGGACCCTGGTCATATATTAGCTGGTTACACTGGATTGAGAGTGCATGCGGATGGGGCTCATTGTGGTTCATCGGATTGTATTCCTTATGATCACAATATTCGTATCCAAAATATGGGTAGAATAATGTCAACAAACGATGAATCTGAAGCAGTAGATATTCTAAAAAAATACATGCAATTAACACCAGAACAATGTCAAGAAGTTAAACAAAAATTTGGTAATATAGTTCCAGAAGAAGCATGCAAACCAGCTTCAGAAATGTACTTTATTTCAAGCAATGATTTAATTGGAAAATTCACTTGGATGAACTATTTTGGGGGTTATAGAGCCCCAATAAAATCTGGTACAGATTTTGAAAAAAACCCTGGAGTCTGCTGTGCTTCAACACCCAAATCTGAACAAGATCAAATTCCATGCGGGGAGTTTGCTAGTCAGGGAAAAGGTGTATGGATATGGTGCCCATGGATATTCAGTTTATCTGACGTGCAACAAGACGATCAAGGCAACCCAATCTATGTTTACGATTACTCTGGGTTAAAGATGTCAATAGTTCAAAAACCGAACTATCTAGTGCCGATATACAACAACAAGTACCTAATCAACCATATGACCTTTTACTCTGGTGGCACTCAACAGGATATAGATTTGTCAGATTCTTCAATCACATTGGAAAAGATTGACGGCTTAGTCTGGGTCGATCCAAGCTTTAGGAACTTAATATATTTTGCCCCAGCTATTAAAGATAGTATTTTCACCAGGACGTTTTTCTATGACGGTAAAGGTCTAGAACACTTTGAATTGGTCTATTCTAATCCAGAAATAAAGCTTTACAGGGTTAATTTCGATTAATGAGCTCAGATTTTCCTTTAAATAGTTAGAAAAAAATTTAAATACTTTCTTTTTCCTTAAAAATATACAGAGGTGTTATTTCATGGTTAAATATCCAAAAAAAGATATACCACTAGCTCCTCTAGAACGCATATTAAGGAAAGCTGGAGCTAAAAGAGTCTCTAAATCTGCTGTAAAGGAATTCTCTCATGTTTTAGCAGATTACACGCACGATTTATCTGCTGAAGCATTGGCGTTAGCCAAACATGCTGGGAGAAAAACGATAGTAGCCACAGACATTAGAATGGCAAAGAAAAGGATGGAATAGTTTTTAATTATTTCTATTTTTACCTGCATAGTTGTATAGTGGTTAAATGCTTTCTCTCGAGGATATACTATCAGAAATGGAAAAAAACACCAAATTCTCTCGAAAGCAGCTATATGAAAGGGTTAAGAATAAACACGAAGAATTATCCGGTTTAATATCGATGGAAGGAGCGGCTCATCTTGTTGCTAGAGACCTTGGAGTCAGCATTCTGATACCAGACAAGAGAGAACTGAAAATAAAGGATCTCGTCAATGAAATGAGGAATATCAGTATCAAAGGTAGGATCATTCAAATTTCGGACAAGAGAGAATTTGAGAGAAAAGATGGGAAAAAAGGAAGGGTATGTAACATCATCATAACCGATGGTACAGGCGAAGTTAGAGTTCCTCTATGGGACAAACAAGTCAATATACTGGACGAAGGAAAATTAAATGAAGGGGACGTAGTTCATGTAAGGAATGCATTTGCCAGAGATAATGTGTTTGGTGGAATAGAAGTCAGACTATCTAAATTATCTAGAATTGAAAAAATTGAGGATGATGAATCGATTCCACGTCAAATAGTCGGGACTAGGTCCAAAAGAATTCAAATAAAAGAGGCAAAAGAAGGTAGTTATGAAATAAAAGGAAACATCGTTCAAGTATTCAACGTTAACCCAGTTTTTCGGACATGTCCTCAATGCAGAGCAAAAGTTGAAAAAAATAAGAAAGGGTATAAATGTCCTGAACATGGCGCTGTTAAACCAGAAAACAACATGATAATTTCTGGCATCATAGACGACGGAACTGCCAGTATAAGGGCTGTATTCTTTAGAGATCAGGCTAAAATTGTCACTGGCCTAGAACCCGAAACACTCTTGAAAATCTCTCAAGATGAAGCCATAAACCTAATAAAAGAAAACACTCTTGGTAATGAAATTATAGTAAGAGGCAGGATTCAGAAAAACAAGATATTCGACACTTTAGAGATGATAGCCAACGAAGTCGAAGAAATAGATACAGAAAAAGAGAGTAAAAGACTTATAGATGAAATTAAATCATTAACACAGGTGGTCAGTTGAAAAAAAAGGAATTTAACCTGGAGGATATACCAGGTGTTGGTCCTAAACTTGCTGAAAAACTCGTGGAACTGGGCTTTACTGATCCTATGTCCATAGCTGTTGCTTCTCCTGGTGAACTCGCTAGTATTTTGGAGATAGGCCAGGCCACTGCAGGAAAAATAATAGCCAATGTAAGAGAAATGCTCGAAATAGGATATACCCCGGCCGACAAGGTCCTGGAACAGAGGAAAAGTATAGGCAAGATATCTACTGGTAGCAAAGCTTTGGATGATTTGTTAGGTGGAGGGGTAGAGACTCAAGCTATTACCGAAGCTTATGGGCCGTTTGGTTCGGGAAAATCGCAAATAGGATTTCAATTGTCTATTAATGTTCAACTTCCTACTGAAAAGGGTGGTTTAAATGGGAATTGTTTGTTCATAGATACAGAAGCCACGTTTAGACCTGAAAGAATAAAACAGGTTGCAGAAGCGACGGGTCTAGACCCAGAAAAAGCACTTAAAAACATCTTTGTGGCAAGGGCATACAATTCTGATCATGAAGTCTTTCTTGTAGAAAAATGTAGTGAAATAATTCAAGAAAAAAACATTAAGTTACTCATAGTAGATTCACTCACATCCCACTTTAGAGCAGATTATGTTGGCAGGGGTGAATTGGCGCCTAGACAACAAAAGTTGAATAGACTACTACATAATTTACAGCGTTTGGCCGATTCGCATAACATCGCTGTTTTTGTTACGAATCAAGTTTTAGCTAACCCAGCTATTCTATTTGGTGACCCCACTATGCCTATTGGTGGCCATGTTCTAGCTCATCAAGCAACATACCGAGTTTATCTGAGAAAATCTAGCGGAGAGAAGAGGATAGCGAAGATGATGGACTCACCCAATCTACCACCAGGGGAATGCGTATTCAAGATAGCTCCAGAAGGAGTTCGTGACGTGAAGTAAGAATAAAAATATCCAAACCAAACACCTTTCTATGAGAATATTCGCTGATTTACATATCCATAGTAAATATGCTCGTGCAACCAGTAGAGATATGGATATTGAACATTTGACTAAACAAGGAAGATTGAAGGGTCTAAACTTAATTGGAACTGGCGACTTCACACATCCTAAATGGTTGGAAGAGTTGAAACAAAAATTACGACCTGTTGAAGATAGTGGGTTGTATGTATACGATAACACCAATTTTATGTTGACAACTGAAATTAGCACAGTTTATACGCAGGATAATAAAATTAGAAAAATACATCACGTCATCCATGTTCCAAGCTTTGAGATTGTCGACCAAATCAACGACCGATTAAAAAAAGTAGGGGCAAAACTAGACATCGATGGCAGATTACTTCTTAATGGAATATCCAGTGTAGAATTCATAGAAACTCTCACAGGAATATCTAAGGATATGTTAATCGTTCCTGCGCATATATGGACACCTTGGTTCTCATTATTCGGTTCTAAATCGGGGTTTGATAGTGTTGAAGAATGTTACCAAGATCAAACTAAGTACATTTATGCGTTAGAAACAGGATTGTCAAGTGATCCTAAGATGAACTGGAGGTTATCGTCTTTAGATAAGTTCACTCTAATGTCTAACTCTGATTCTCACAGTCCATGGCCTTGGCGCTTGGGTAGAGAATGCAATGTTTTTGAATTAAAAAAACCCAGTTTCTGGGAGATTCTGGATGCAGTTAAAAAGAAAGATAATAACAGGTTTTTATTCACAATAGAAGTCGATCCTGCTTATGGAAAATACCATTGGACAGGACATAGAAACTGCAATATAAGGTTATCATCCAAACAATCCCTGAAAGTTAATGATATTTGTCCTAAATGCGGGAGAAAAATGACCGTTGGAGTAGAAGAGAGAGTCGAAGAATTAGCGGATAGAGAGGAAGATTTCATACCAAAAAATGCAATACCATTCAAAAGTTTGATTCCACTTTCAGAGTTGATCAAGACTTTGTTAAAAATAGATACACTCTACTCAAAATCTGTTTGGTCAGAATATAACAGACTAATTGAAGAATTCGATAATGAGTTTAACGTTTTGCTCAATGTACCAAAAGAAAAACTAGAAGAAATAACTAAAAAGCAACTAGTTGATGTGATAATGAAAAACAGAGAAGGTAATATCAAAGTCTTACCGGGTTATGATGGCGTTTATGGAACGCCAATATTTGATGATTTAGAACTTAATAAATTTCAAGAAGAACAAAAAGACATAAAATTACACTCACAAAAAAAATTATTTGATTTTTAGGGTCTGTAGTCTAATGGTAGGACTTGTAAAAACTAAAACTACCCTCACACGGTAGGGAACGCGGTTCGATTCCGCGCAGGCCCATTTAATATCTGAATGTTCTTTATATTCATTCTTTTGACTAACTGCAGAAACAACAACACCGGCTTCCACATTCAGTGTATCCAGACGTACAATCCCAACTAAGTCCCTCAGCGGTGCAAAGACTCCTACAAACTCCTACAGTAGAACAAGCTCCACCGGCATCAGTACAATCAGTTGTTATAGGTGTAGTTGTCGTAGATGTCGTTTCTGCATATCCAGTAGTTTCTTCATAAGTCGGATTAACAGTTATAGAAGTTTTGCCATCCACGTAATATTCATATGCTAAAATTATCGAGAATTTTTTATCCAGTTTGTTAGTCCACTCTGAACTTAATCCCGGAACAGTTATATTACAAGACAGCATGCCAGTCTTTCCACGACTCAGTTTTAAAGTCGTTTTATCACACCTAATAAATTCTGAAGGCATCACATTTGCAACCCTTATTTGGTGTATTTTCGTGGTATCACTGAGATCTCTGTCATAGGCAAAACCACTACCAACGTTTTCCACTTTAAACTTAATTCCCCGTTCCTCAGAATTCGAAGAACGTACTATGAAGTGTCTACCGCTTGCACCACTTACACTTAACGGTCCTCCACTTACAGACGATTCAACGACTCCACCTTGTTCGATTAATTTATTCCTCTCATCTTCTGTCAAAGTTCTCAGATAATCATTATCTATGATTCTTACAGTCCCAGTGTAAATAGTGCTATATCCATATTCCACTCTCACATCAAATGTATAATCAGTCGAAGTTCTGGTTTGAGTAGGGGCTTGGGGCAACCAAGAATAATACCAAGTATCACCCTCAAATCCTGTTGTCGGATCCGGAGGAAATAAAGGATCTTTTGGAAAGTCGGTATGACTAGTATCCATTTTAAATGTTTCACCAGGTTTTGGGAGACCCCACGTAAGTTCAGAAGACGAACCTTCTTTTACATCAACACCGTAAATTGTTACTTTTTTCAAAATACCCCTTTCCTCTCCTACATTCTGAACTTCTAGAGTAAGTCCTATTTGTTCCCCCGAATATATCGGCGAATAATCAAAACTAAAGTCTTTTATAATTATACCATTATTTGCTTGAGATTTATCCCCTTGACCCATACACCCTGAGATAAGAAAGACCAAGACTAAAAATATTAGCAACAGTTTTTTCATTTCAAATCTATTATATCTATTGGTCAATTTTAAATAAAAAGTTAAACCAGAAAAGGAATAATAAAATAAATAAAAAAATCTCTGAAAAAATTCTCTTAACTCCTCCTAAATCTCTTGGTTTTATTCCACTACTGGGTTTACTGTTATCGATGCTGAACTGTCAACATAGTATCCATAGCTTAATGTCACTGAGAACATCTTGTCAACTTTGTTCGTGAAAGTTCCTTGTACTGGCGGTGTGAACTCACAAGATATTACACCTGATTTTCCTCTACTCAATGTCACATCGCTTCCTACGTTACAGCTTATTCCTTCATTTGACAGTACTGTAATTTTGTATAAATTATCTGTGCCGAAAGGTTCTTTGTACGGGAATCCGCTTCCAACATTGCTTATCTTGAATTTAATTGCTCTTGCTGTTCCTCCTTCCCCTTCTCTAAGTATAAAGTGTCTACCACTAGCTGCTGTCAATGCTAAAGGACCACCTGTTACTGATGCACCCTGTACACCACCTACTTTTATCAACGCTTCTCTTTGATCAGCTGGTAAACTCCTTAGGTAAGAATCATCGACTACTTGAATCTTTCCTGTGAAAGTTGTGGTATAACGATACTTGATTCTCGTTTGGAATTCATAAGTTGTTGGTGATTTTATGCCTGTTGGAGATTCTGGTACCCATTCCTGGAAATATTCTTCTCCTTCAAATCCTGTGGTCGAGTCTGGTGGTAACAATTCTTGATCTATACCTGTTAAAGTAAAACTGTCACCAGTTCCATAACCCCAAGTGAGAACCCCTGCTGCTGCTGCTGGTGCATCAACACCAAATATTTCTATTTCTTTTAATGTTCCCTTCTCTCCACCTACGTTCTGAAGAGTCAAAGTTAACCCTGTTGATTCTCCTGAATATATCGGTGAATAATCGAAACCAAACTCTTTTATGATTATTCCGTTAGTTCCTGGTGTTACTCCGCCTCCTCCAACCCCTCCAATACAACCGGAGAGGATCACTATACTCGCCAAGAGACACAAAGGTATCAAAGCATTCTTCATATTCATCATATTTAATTTGTTTATTTTGCTTATTAAATCTTTCTCAATGAAAATCTACAGAATAAAGAGGTAAAGAAAGATTAACAGTATAGGTTGGTGAATAAAATAAATTAACAATGCATTTCTACCCAAGAAACAGAGCAGGCTAGTAAGTGGGAAATTGGAAATATCTGGTATCTTTAATCTCCTCTTTCCGTCTGGATAAATCATATTTCCAAGGAATAAACCAATTAGAGTTACACCAAACCATGGGAATATCGGGAAGTAATCAACTGTGTAGAAGTAGTGTGGAATCAACCCCAACCATATTAGCCAGTAAGAATTCAGATAAAAATTCCCTATATAGATTCCAATCATTATAAAAGTAATACCTAACAAAAGATTCCAGAATCGAAATTTTAAAAAAGGATAAGACAATATAATCGAAATTCCTATGAAATGAAGTATACCAAATACGATGAAACCTCTTTTTAAAAATATCCAAGTTACAAGAGTGATTATTAAACCATAACTGAATATCTTCAATCCTCTAAAAAAATACTTCTTGAACAAATTTCTTTTTTTCATTCTTTTTATTTTTGAGTAGCTGAGGGTCAATGATATCCCCACTAGAAGAATGAAAGTAGTGGCAATTGTCCTTCCAAACCACCACCAAAACCCAGAATCAAAATTAACTCTTTGTGCGCCGAAATAATTCAAATCATAAAAAAAATGAAAAGCTATCATCATGATAATTGCGATACCTCGCAGAAAATCTATCTCCCAGAATCTTTGTTTTAGAATTTCAGTCATGGGGGCACTTAGATTTCAATTTTCTTTCAGAGAATTTATACATGATTAAATAATATTCTTTTATGCAGGACTATCTTTACAATCTTTTTTGCAACACTACAGGTTATACGGTAGAAAGTACGTCTATTTTTGCAATCATTCTTATAATTACAGTTTATGCTATTTTCAAGGTATTGAAGTTTCTTAAGATTAAAATCGATAAGAGACTCGCTGTCGCTGTTACTCCTTATGTTATCCTTGGCAGTTCTCTCAGAGTTTTGAAAGACAGTAGAATGATTGAGAGTTGTTTGTTCCAAACACCAGGAATTTATTTTTTTGTTTTTGGTATAACTTTTTCTTTGTTAGTTATCTTAACGATCGTTGAAAGAAAAACAAATATTCCATACTACAAAGTCATGTTCATCGTGGGTTTATTCCTAATCAGCCCAATCTTAGGAGTTATTCGTTACAGAAATTTTACTGGTATTGGTTATATCATCGTTTATTTAGTACCTTGGATAATTCTCTTGAAGTTGATTCCATGGTTGTCAGAGAATAAGATTGTTACTGGTTTGCATACTTTCGACGGAACTGTAACTTTCGTCTCGCTAAATTATTTTGGATATTACGAACAGCATATCTTACCAAGATACTTGATTGATTTCTTTGGGATACCCTTCTCATTCGTCATATTGAAATTCATAGCCTTAGTTCTCATTCTGTTTGTTATAGATAACTATTCGACTGACAAAGAATTCAACAACTACATAAAATTAATAATAGGTATCCTAGGAGCTTCAACAGGAATTAGAGATTTTATGCGTTTATTTTCTTTGGTTTAACTCTCAGGCTGTTCATGGGTTATTATTATCTTGGCGTTTTCTATTTCATAACTAGTTTCCTGTTCAGTCGAGAAAGATATAATGTTCATACCTCGAACCAAACCAACTTCGGCAAAATCAAAACTCAATTCAAATGGCCCACGTCTCACTCCTTCGTACAGGGAATAACCATTTATCTGGACTTTCAATTTACCATTGCCTTCATAATTATTAACATAGAATGAAACTAAACCTTCCTTGAAACCAGTGAGTTCATCTTTGTAAACTTCAAAGGTCTGTTTCTTTTCTATATCCCCAAAATAGTTAATCTTGAATTCAATTTTTTCTATACGATAAACGCTAGTAGTCCAGAATTTCCAACCCGGTTTTGACGTGCTAATTTCAATTACATTATAAGATGTTAATGAATTCTTACTCAATGGTATAGTTATTTCTCCAAGTGTTGCTTTATTATCATACACAACTTCATTGTTGAATTTTACAACCAAGTTTCCTTCACCGTTAGTGTAAAAAACATCTAAAATTAGAGAGCCTCCTGTGACCAAATTTATATCACGCGTTATGCTTGCACTTATAGTAGTTTTTTTATCTTCGGACATACTTTTTTTAACTTCAATATTTCCCTCTTTTTTAACCGTTTCAGTTCCCTGGGCGTAACTAACTGTGAAATCACCTATGTAAATAGAACGTGATAATTGTTCTGTTCCAGGTTCAGTTATTGCCTTTACTTTTATAGTTAAAGGCATTGTTACTTGTCCTCTTTCTTGAGACTCAACGATTATAGAACCATAGTACTCCCTCTCTTCTTCCCCTTTAGGAACTTTAACTGTAACTTCAACATTTGTTAACCCTTCTGATTCAAAGTTATTATCACTAAAACTTACCCAATCTTTTATAGTACCACTTGCCGTCAAAGTAACGAGTTTTGAAGTAACGTTTATTTCAAGGATGAACTTATCTGAACTACCTTTTTCTATGGATAAAGTCTTAGAAGTTGGGTTTATTGTAGGAATTTGAGTTGGGCCTGGGATTCCCCATACTAGTAGCATAACAATTATTATAACCAATCCTGCAAGGAGGACAAACGCGAATTCATCCAACTTACCCTGTCCCTTAACTCTCATCATATAGAGAATTATTAGACTTTTATACTAAAATCCTTTACCACTCAATTTAATTTTAAAAAACTACATTAAATTTGGTAATAAAAATGAAAATCCTAAAATCAGACTTTAAGAAAGGCTTTGTGATAATAAAAATTGATGTTAACGACGATTTGTGGTATTTAGAGAATATACTAGAAATAGGAGATTTAGTTAAATCAAGGACTTTGAGAAGTTTATTTATTGAGAGAGAAGGCAAGAGAATAAAGGCGGGCAGAAAACCCATGGTTCTTAAGATTGAAGTTGAAAAGATTGAATTCCAGAAATATTCCAATAAGTTACGTTTAACTGGAAAAATAAAAGAAGGACCGGACGAAGCACAAGTAGGCTCTTATCATACTATTGAAGTTGAACTCGGCACAGTACTGACGATTTACAAGAAAGTATGGGCGCAGTATCAAATAAACAAATTAAATAAAGCACAGACCAGAGTTCCAGAAATTCTTATCGCAGTTACAGATTCAACACAAGTAACATTTGGTTTGTTAAAAAGAAGTGGTGTTGAAATAATATCAGAATTCAGAAACCCTCACTCTATACAGGATGAAGATAAGTTACCAGAGTTCTATAAGAAAGTTGCTAATGAAATCAACAGATTTTCTGATGTTAAAAAAATAATTCTAGCCGGCCCTGGTTTTGCAAAAGAGCATGTACAAAAAATTATCCAGAACAATTATTCTGAAATTAAAGATAAGTTGATTATTGACAGTGTTTCTTCAGCCACCGAATCTGGGATCAATGAAATATTAAAGAAAGGGACTCTAGAAAAAGTGATAAAAGAAAGTGAGATAGTAAAAGAGAGTCAAATTATCCAAGAGTTCTTTATCCACTTAAATAAAGATGATGGTTTAGCTGTTTATGGATTAGAGCAAATAAAAGAAGCAGACAATGCAGGCGCTGTAAAAATTTTTATAATCTCTGAGGAAAACATAAGAAAAGAAGAAGTTGATCAACTGGCCAGACAAGTGGAAGATAAAAAAGGCACGATAGAAATTGTATCTAAAACTCACAATCTTGGTGAGCAATTTTATAGAATGGGCGGATTGGGAGCAATTTTAAGGTTTAGAATTTATTGAGCTTCTATAATAAAGAAAAACTATGTTTCTACAACTTCCTTTGCAATTATCGACGAGGGTGATGTTAAGATGAGTTCCATATGAAATTATTTTCTTGTTGAAGTAAACAGTAATAACAAACTATAATTGAATGTTATGAATTGTGTGCCACTCGTTTAAAGGATTAAAGCGGCTCGTATGCCTAAAATGATAAATTTTTTTATTGGATGATAAATTTTTATTTTTGATGATAAATTCTCTGGCTTGACTTCCAATAGTGATTAATATTTTGGGATCTAATATTTCTATTTCCCTTAGAAGAAATCTAGCACAATTATCCTTCATTTTATTACGAGATTTTTCATTTTTTTCCTCGCATGGACATTTGTAGAGATCTGTAAACGCAATTTGGTCAAAATCCAACTTTAGACCTTTTTTAACCCAGTTCCAATTATTTAAGATCTTCCAATTGCCGTTATTGAGAAATTTTTTGAATAAACTGTAGAACTCCTCTTCAGATTTGGTATTTTTAATATCATTCAGTATATTATAATTTTTTCCAGGGTTTTGACCTATGATAAATATTCGTTTTTCATTATATCTTTTCCCGACATATGTTGGAACTGGATAATTTTTATACCCTTTAATACCCTTACAAAGTTCACAAGATTTTATTTCATTAAACAATCCCATAATTCATTCCTGGAATTTCAGACTTAAACTTAAATCTATTTGATTCGGGTTGATTTTTTATAATAATTTATATACAAATATACTCCAAATGCAATAAAACCTAAAATACCAAACCCTGCTACTTCACCAACGTTACACCATAAAGCATAATCCCAAGACTTTCCTTCTGGTGGTAAAACAATGCAATAAGAGATATTTGTGAGACCCATAAATAAAAATAAAAGTGAACCAGCCATAATTAAAATAAGGACATAATTAATTCCGTTCTTTATGTTTTCTTTCATAATTTTATTTTTCAATGGTGTGTTTAAAAATATATCTAATTTCCCAAATTATCTGTAACCGGTATTCCTTATCAGTTCATGTCTCGTACAATCCTTGTAAACAATGTTCTTACTGACTTTATTCTCTTTAACCAAGTCATTAGGAGTCTTACTTTTCTCGAATTATTTTGGAATAATTAAATCTGACACTTATTTAACGAGTTTTTAATGTGGTGAAACACAAGAAAAATGGGACTTGATGTTCATCGCAACTTTGCTCCCGAAAGTCTGTTATAACCAAAATTTAAAATTTTAGTTATGGAATGGCATATTTGGGATTTCCCAGATAATATCAGAGTTTACTTTAAAGATGAATTTAGAGAAGCACTATATAAAAAGTTAATTGAAATTTGTAAAACAAGAATAGAAATTGCTAGAAGGCTTAAAAGCGATAAAGAAACCATAAGAAGATGCTTATATCTGGGATACAGAAAACATAAAAATGGTAGGAAGGTAAAAACTTACACTTCAGTACCCTTAATAAAGAAAATAGTTGAGATATTTGGTTCTAAATTAGGAGAAGATTTTATACAAAATTTTGATAAGAGTGTAATTGCTTACCGTTCTTGGAATGGATGGAATGTAATTAATCCTATACTACCGATAAAAGAAACGCCAAGACTGTATTCGATAGTTTTTCATTTAATTGGAGACGGGAATGCTAGTATTAGACATTCACCCTTTTATTCTAACAAGTGTGAAGAATTAATTAAAGAATTTACCCAAAATTTACAAATTCTAGGAAGAATAGAAACGAAAGATAAGCCCCGAGAGAATGGAGTAATTGTAGTCTATTTTCCAAAGGCGATCACAGACATTCTTAAACAAATATTCCAAGTAAAACTTACAAAACCCGAGTGCTTGCCTGAAAGGGTCTTTAAAAGTTCCCTCAAATGTAAAACTTCAGCTATAAGATCATTTGTCGATGATGAAGGTTGTGTATCGGGTTCTTTTTCGATAACACAAAAATCTGGAAATCTTTTAAAACAATTTAAAAAACTACTTAAGTCTATAGGTATAAAAACTGGAAAAATTTGCGAAGAAAATGGCGTTCATAAGATTTACGTATTCTCAGAACATCATGAAAAATACCTGAAAATGATAGGATTTACAAATCCTAGAAAGAAAAAAACTCTGGAAGAATCAATCAGAAAAAGAAAAATTAGAAAAGAAAGAATAAGAGCGGATCAAAAACAGTACAAGATATTAGAACTCTTGAATGAAAATTATCCTTTGACTAAACATGAGATTGCTTGTTCGTTAAGACTAACTTCATATTCAGCGTTAGATACTCTATTAAATCTTAAAGAAAAAGGTAAGGTAATAGGGAAACCGGTTGGTAAAAATAAACCATATCTTTGGTACCCTAAGGTGTAATTCTTTTTATGGAGTAATACGTTGTGTCCCCGTCGCTGTCCACTATAGCCCATATCATCTCAGTTCTTATATTTTGAGCAAGTCTCACTGCCCTTGATAATTCAGGAAAAGAACAAGTGTACTCTTCTGGAATTGCGTGAACAACCCATCGAGTGTGTTCAAAGGCTTGTTTTGGACCTTTTTTAATCTTAACTCCTCTATCATAAACTCTAAAATCACAACCGAACTTAAAAGCTGTCTTAACCAAGAATCCTCTATCCCTTAAATCAGTATAAACAATCAATCTTGCATGAAAATTTCTTTCATTTTTAGTGCAATACTCATACAGTTCCCCTTTGGATAATTTCTTTTTTTTCTTCCCTTCTTTAACAAAAACATTCAATTTTCCTTTATTGAACAAGAACATTGTCTCAACCAAAGCCAATTCTAAATGATCCTCTACTAACTTTCCAAAACCCGAATCTTGTAGTTCATCAAAACCTTTCTTATCCCAGATGACCACACGTTGCTCTAGCAATTCCCCTTCTAACATAAAAATCACTCTTGACTCAATCTATTTAAACTTTTCATAAGCTTATCTG
>Ga0172363_10000435_pt1 | contig 31188 bp, 44 predicted proteins | sample LakKivs2_kivu2a2_FD_114541 | JGI IMG/M metagenome (GOLD analysis project Ga0172363, IMG submission 114541) | Sediment microbial communities from Lake Kivu, Rwanda - Sediment s2_kivu2a2 | ecosystem: Environmental > Aquatic > Freshwater > Lake > Sediment | place: Rwanda: Western Province, Lake... | reverse complement strand
GAAACTGCCTAAAGTGGGGGCCTAGCACAACGTGCAATAGCGATGGCATCCATGATTATGTCCTCCCAAAGCAATTCATGGACTGCGATGACAAGCCCGGGTCAAATGCATACCTTATGAATGGGAACACCCTGAGAGCCTCCCCAAATCTTGGATGGAAAGACGACTACGTGGGCGAAGAATACTCTGCATGGCATGTACATCCGTTTTCACCGGTCAATCTGCACACCTGCAACCTTATGAGCTATGATTTCAACTGCAATAAGGGCCGGGACGATGGATATGACTACTCGCTTTTAAAACAGGGTGGGACTCCCTTTGATTGGGATATCTCTACGGGAAGAGAATACGCAGAGCCGGGCGGCTTACTCAACGCATTTAGCTATCCTGCAGACCTTGACATGGCATGCCATACCGAAAATGCTTATAAGCCGGCGATTAAGAAGACGATGGGGGCTGTTGCGATAGTAATCCTTATAGTCGGTGTTTCAAGCTTTGGCATAGGTGCCCTTGTAAAGGCAGGCGTTGTGGCCAAGGGGAGTCTCCTTGCGTCCATAGGCGTAGGCTCTGGTTCTGCAGGCATGGTGGGTGGCCTCGCGCTTTCTGCAACCGACGCGCTTATTTGTATTAGTTCGCTGCTTGACAGGAAAAACGCCGATTGGTCTTGGTCCGGAGTCACAGAACATTGCGTTGGAATGACTATCGACGCAACTTTATTTGGCGTATCCATGGTCGGGAGAGGACTGTCAAAAGGAAAGCTGCTCCTTTCAACAGCCGGCAAGAGCGATGACGCGTATCGCGCCGTGAGAGTTCTTGGAAAGGATGATGATGCCTCCCGAGCCATGTTGACGGGTTTAGATGATGTTGCAGACAATGCTAGATTCATTGACGCCCCGCGACCGGGCTGTTTCCTCGCCGGCACGCAGATAATGCTTGCCAACGGGACTCTAGCAAATATCGAGGATATCAAAGTCGGCGACATGATAATGGCCTACGATCTTGCGAACAAATCTGCTGTCGCCGCGCCTGTGACAACGACCTTCGCAAGGAACGCAACTGAATACCTCATAATCGAATATGAACCCGTCTAAGGCGTTTGGGATTTTCGCAGTCTTAATTGCCTTGTCATTGCCAATAGCTTTTGCCCAAGAGCCGGAGATGAAATACGATGAAAAGGAAAGGCTGATAATGTTGGACTACCCAGGCACTTCCGATGACGTCTCCTATGAATACTATGGCGACTCCGACTCATTGAAGAAGATAACCGCCGCCGACGCAGTCTATGAGTACGACGAGAATGGCCAGCTCACTAGCGAGAAATACCCCTCCAACCCGGAGAAGGACAGGACTTACACTTACTACGAAGACGGCAGCCTCAGGTCAGTTTCGGGCGGCGGCTCTGCGATAAGCTATACCTACGACTACGGTGGCCGTGTCACCGCTGTTTACACAGAGATAGACGGAAACATCCTCTTCGAAAGGTATACATATTACCCTGACGGCTCGCTGAAGAGCGTTGAGAATGCAGCTGGGATGACCACATACGTCTATGACGGCGCAGGCAATATAATACAGGAGGCGATAGAAGACTATGCAGGCGCCACGGCCCGCGTCTTCTACGAGTATGACGGCAACGGGAACATCGTGCGCGCGTATGACTCGAACGGCAACGACCTCTCTTGGGACTACGAGGACGTACCCTACGCCTGCACTGAGATGGTCTGCAGGGACGAGGAGTGCTCAGACTTCGACCTACTGAACACCACATGCACATACTCGAGGCTCAAGTCGAGGACAGTTGGCAACTACCGCGTGTCACTAAACTACTCAGATCTGGGTGTCGTCTACCAGGACAACGCTGGCTCAGAGCGCAGGCCCATGGAGGTCTACGACGACAACGGTCTGTTAGTCGAGGATGACGAGTACTACTATACTTATAACAGCGATTACCAGCTTGCGAGCGCCACCAGCAAGCTTACGGGCGAGACCGCGAGATACACTACAAACGATGATGGTCTTATAACCCGCGCTGAATACTCTACGGGCGGTGTAGAAGACTACTACTACGACCCACTAGGCCAGGTGATAAAGGTCGTGCATACCAGCTCTGACGGCGCATCCAAGACCTACTATGCGGCCACCGCCGGCGATTTGGGCACCCTTGTGGAAGAGTCGGCAATATCATTCGCGCCCACAGGCTCGGTTGTCCTCCCGCCGGCCGCCGGGCCGGAAACCGTGGAGCCGGAATCTGGCCAGCCGGCTCCTGTTGGAGGTCCGGACTACCTGCTCTCTGCGATAATAGGCATAGCGGTCCTCATAGTGGCCTTCATAGTCCGCTCGAGGATGCGCGGGAGGTAGACGACGGCCAGAATAATACCCGTTTTGCTCTTGTGTTTGCCCTTGTTTCTTGCTACTGTTAGTGCGGAGAGCTTGCAAGTCACCTCCGAGCACCCGTTCCTCCTCAACGGAAGCTGGATGGAAGCGCAGGAGTTGAAGGAGGGCGACCTTCTGACGACGCTCGACTTAAGCCAAGTAAGAATAACCCGCATAACCAGAGTAGTTCCCGAAGCACCGGTAACGGTCTACAACCTTGAGGCTGGGGTCTATCATGACTTTGTAGTTACCAATGGATTGGTGGTGCACAACAGCAACAGAATTGGCGAGGGCTTCGAGTGCACCTCATGTGGTCGCGCCCAATTTTGCCCTCTCGACAACCAGAATCCCGGTTTGTGCGGTGGGATGGGTTTCCCCACAAGGTACTATGCGCGCGTGGTGGGCAAAGAGGAGCTTGCGCAGATCAAGGTCACCGGCATGTTGACGAGCCAGAATCCCGGAGAGCTGATACCTGTGCTGAACCCGGTCAGCAGAAGGGACCTTGACTTTCTGTTCAACATGGAAGGCAGGGGCGTGAAAAGGCTGTACCAGTCCTTGGGTGGCAACGGGGACACACGAGCATTGATCCTATTTGAAACGGAGGCCATACCCGAAGTGAATGGCATACCCTTCAGGAACGGGCTGCCGGTACACGCCACCGAGTCAAAATTCGCATCTGGGGCTGGCATCCGGGTTATCAAGATAATCAAGAACTGATTTCCGGCTTATCTCTTATAGCTCGCTTCGCCGAAGAATATGAACCTGTTGGACGCCCTGTCCCAGACCCCGACCACACGCCTGCCGCTCTTCCTGTGGACCACGATTTTCACGCCCGAGAGGTTGCTCGGGTTCAACCCGTATTTTCCCATGAACTCCCGGCCGGCGCGCGACCCCAAAAAACCAGACACATGTTCCGCGACATTACCGTCCCTTTCAGTAACGTCCACGATGCCGTTTCTGCCCCCTCTTGTGCGGCCTATATAACCGTAGGTCAAAGCAGAATTCATATCTCTCTTGAACACCTGCGGCTCGTGCGCAATTCCAGTCAAGAGGGGGTGGTCAAACCATACCTCGGCCTCACTGACCGTACCTTTAGGGAATGTCGAGTTTACTTTCAAAACCGGCAGCGGGTGCCCGCCCCTTAAGTGATCCCTGGCTGCGCCCACAAACTCGTCCATCCGGAATCCGCTCTTGCGGAACGGTCTGGTCTTTATCATCGTGCCCTCTTGGCGATTATTTAATCCCGCAAAACTTATAAATAGTCACGACACGTTATCGCGGGCATTATCCTAGACAAGACTCAAGACCTAAGACTGCAGACAGCCCATCTTCCCTCATCTTTTTATACCCCTATCTTCAAATAAACCACTCTTTTCTAGGTGGATCTAGTGCAGACCGTGAGGTTTGGCTAAGCTACCTTTTGAGTTGCGTTAGAAATTTCCAAACAAAATGGCAGGCGGTGAATTTTCGGCCAAGAAGTATGAAGACAACCGTGACAAGTTCAGGTGGTCCGATGAGGGCTACATAAGGCGAATAGACCGCATCAAGGAAAAGCACGACCCGCTGCAGGGAAGGCATCAGGCCTCTGGGATCGTTCTTGAAAAGGTTGGCATCGAGGCCAAGCAGCCCAACTCCGCAATCAGGAAGTGCGTGAAAGTCCAGCTCAAGTTCACCGGCGGCACGATAACCGCGTTCGCCCCCCGAAACCACGCGATAACCTTCATAGACGAGCACGACGAGGTCCTTATCGAGGGGATTGGCGGCAGGAAGAGCCGTTCTTACGGCGACATCCCCGGCGTGCGATACAAAGTCATCAAGGTCAATAATCAATCACTGATGCAGCTGGTGAAGGGCAAGGCCGAGAAGGCCAGAAAGTAAAGATGGAAAATATCGACAAGCTCTTCGGCAAGTGGGGCTACAACGTCGTAGTCCTCGACCAGGGTCTCCAGAGCTATATAAACCTCAAGCCAGTCTCTGTCCCGCACAGCGGGGGCAAACACTCGGGCACCCGTTTCTGGAAGGCAGAGAAGGTCAACGTCGTCGAAAGGCTGATAAACAAGGTGATGAGGAACAGCGTCGGCAAGAAAAAGTTTGGCGGCAAGTTCATAAGGGGCGGCCGCGGGACAGGCAAGAAGTCGATGGCCACCCGCATGATTCAAGAAACCTTCAGCATAATCGAGCAGCGCACCGGCGCGAACCCGGTGCAGGTCTTCGTCGATGCGATACAGAATGCGGCACCTAGAGAAGAGACGACCACTATCATATACGGGGGCGTCCACTACCACCAGGCCGTCGACATCGCCCCGATGAGGCGCATAGACATGGCACTGAAGAACATAGTCGTGGCTGCAAAGGGCAACTGCTTCAACAAGAAGATGTCCATACAGGAGTCGCTGGCTGCGGAGATAATCGAGGCCGCGAATAACGATCCAAAGTCCTTCGCAATAAAGAAGAAGGAGGAGATGGAGAGGATAGCGCAGTCCTCGAGATAGCAATATTAATCTAAGACAAGACCGAAGACTCGAGACTGAAAACATCCAAGAGATGCTAATACAATGGGACGCCGCGAACAGATGGTGGAGAAAGTCACAGGACTTATGAAGCAGAAGGACAGGATAAGGAACATGGGCATCGCTGCGCACATAGACCACGGCAAGACCACCCTCTCCGACAACCTGCTCTCCGGCTGTGGCATCATCTCTGAGGAACTTTCCGGCAAGCAGTGCTTCATGGACTACGACGAGCAGGAAAAAGCCAGGGGCATCACTATCAACGCAGCTAACGTCTCCATGGTCCACCCATACGGGGGGAAAGAATATCTTGTCAATCTTATAGACACGCCAGGCCACGTGGACTTCTCTGGCGAAGTTACAAGATCGATGAGAGCCGTGGACGGTGCCATTATAGTCATCTGCGCTGTCGAAGGAATAATGCCACAGACAAAAACAGTCGTCGGCCAGGCCCTTAAGGAGCGGGTGAAACCACTACTCTTCATCAACAAGGTCGACCGCATGATAAACGAGCTGAAGCTCACCCCTGAAGCCATGCAGGAGAAGTTCGTGAAGATCGTCAACGACGTGAACAAGCTCATCAGCCAGATGGCCCCGGACCAGTTCAAGAAGGACTGGCTGGTGGACATCAAGACGGGCAAGGTCGCGTTCGGCTCGGCCTACAACAACTGGGCCACTTCTGTACCTTACATGCAGAAGGTCGGGCTCAACTTCAAGGACATCATCGAGCATTGCAGGAACGAGAAGCAGAAGGAGCTCGCGAAGAAGACAAAGCTCCACGAGGTCCTCCTCGATATGGTAGTCCGCCACCTGCCTAGCCCCATAGAGGCCCAAAAATATCGTGTTCCAAACATCTGGAAGGGCGACATGGAGAGCGACGTAGGCAAGGACATGCAAGCGTGTAATGATAACGGCAAATTCGCGATGATGGTGACCAAGATCATGCTCGACCAGCAGGCGGGCGAGATTGCGACAGGGAGGATCTACTCTGGCAAGCTTGTGAGGGGAATGGAGATATACTCAAACGGCACAAAGCAAAAGATGAGAGTGCAGCAGCTGGGTGTTTACATGGGCCCGGACAGGATAAACGTCGAGGAGATAGACTCCGGCAACATGGCCGCCATAGTAGGCCTGAAGCACACTTTCTCTGGCGACACGCTGAGCAGCGAGCCCATGGAGCCGTTCGAGTCGGTGAAGCACTTCTCTGAGCCTGTCGTCACAAAAGCCATAGAGCCGAAGAACCCCGGGGACCTTCCGAAGCTCATAGAGGTCATGAGGGGGCAGGCCAAGGCCGACCCGACGCTGGCAGTCACTATCGATGAAGAGACGGGCGAATATCTCCTTTCTGGAATGGGCGAGTTACACTTAGAAATAGTAGAATACAGGATCCGCAACGATTGGAAGGTGGATATAAAAACCAGCAACCCGATAGTCGTCTACAGGGAGACCGTGACAAAGCCGGGCACAGAGCAGCACGGCCGTTCGCCAAACAAGCACAACGACTTCTTCTTGATAGTAGAGCCGCTCGAAGACACGGTCTACAACGCTGTGTATGAAGGAGAGTTCAAGGAAGGCCGCAGAAAGGACTCCAAGGATATCTGGCAGAGGCTCAACGAGCTGGGCATGGACAAGGACCAAGCCAGGAACGTGTGTGATATTTTCCACGGCAACATGCTCATCGACGCCACAAAGGGGATACAACATCTCGACGAGGTCATAGAGCTCATACTAGACGCATTTGAGATGGTCATGAAGAGGGGCCCGCTCTCCCAGGAGCCGTGCACCAAAGTAAAAGTACTTCTCACTGATGTCAAGCTCCACGAGGATGCCGTACACCGCGGCCCGGCACAGATATACCCCGCTGTCAGGAACCCGATATACAGGGGCATGCTGGAGGCGGGCGCCGGCATGCTGGAGCCGAAGCAGAACGTCTTCATACAGACTCCGGCCATCTACATGGGCAACGCCTCGCGCGACATACAGTCCAAACGAGGCGTCATCACGGACATGCGCCAGGAGGGCGAGACCTGCTACATAGACAGCAAGGTCCCGATAGCGGAGATGTTCGGCTTCGCCGGCGACATCCGCTCGGCGACGGAGGGCAACGTCTTATGGTCCACTGAGAACGCGGGCTTCGAAGCGGTGCCGCGCGAGCTGCAGACCAGTGTCATCGTCCAGATAAGGAAGCGCAAGGGGCTGGACCCGAAGATACCGGCGGCATGCGACTATGCAGACTGATTTTTTTTCGAATCGCATTAAAGCAAAATAAATAAAAAAATAAAAAAAGAAAACAAGAGGAACAAAAAATGGCAGAACTACCACACCTAAACCTTGTGACCATAGGTCACGTCGACGCGGGTAAATCCACTCTCGTCGGTAGGCTGCTCTACGAGCACGGGGAGATTGATGAGCAAACCATCAAGAACCTGAGGGCTGAAGCGGAGAAGATCGGAAAGGCGACTTTCGAGTTCGCCTTCGTGATGGACCAGTTGAAGGAGGAAAGAGAGAGGGGCCTTACAATCGACGTATGCCACAAGAAGTTCAAGACGGGCAAGTTCTACTTCACCGTCATCGACGCGCCCGGCCACAGGGACTTCGTGAAGAACATGATAACAGGGACGTCGCAGGCCGACGCCGCAATCCTGGTTGTCGACGCAGTCAACGGCGTCCAGCCCCAGACGAAGGAGCACGCGTTCCTTGCCAGGACTCTCGGCGTGAAGCAGCTGATAGTCGCCATCAACAAGATGGACATGGCAAAGTACGACCAGAAGCAGTTCGACAAGGCAAAGGAGGACGTGACGAAGCTCCTCAAGTCCGTGGGCTACAAGGTCGAGGAAGTCCCCTTCCTTGCGATATCCGCATACGCCGGCGACAACATAACCAAGAAGAGCGCGAACATGCCTTGGTACACCGGCCCCACAGTGCTGGAGTCTCTTGACAAGTTGCAGGTACCGCCGAAGCTGACAGACAAGCCGCTGAGGATGCCGATACAGGACGTCTACACCATCACAGGTGTCGGGACCGTCCCGGTAGGCAGGGTCGAGACCGGCGTGCTGAAGCCGAACATGAAGCTGATCTTCATGCCGATGAAAGTCAACGGCGAGGTGAAGTCGATTGAGATGCACCACGAGCAGATACCGCAGGCGATCCCCGGCGACAACGTCGGTGTGAACGTCAGGGGCGTCTCCAAGCAGGACATCCGAAGGGGCGACGTAGCCGGCGACCCGGCGAACCCGCCTACTGTGGCTGAAGAGTTCACGGCACAGATAATCGTCCTGAACCACCCGAGCGTGATAGCCCCGGGCTACACGCCTGTCTTCCACTGCCACACAGCGCAGGTGGCGTGCACCATCACGGAGATAGTGAAGAAGATAAACCCTGCTTCAGGCCAGGTGATACAGGAGAAGCCGGACTTCATCAAGACGGGCGATGCAGCGGTAGTAAAAGTGAAGCCGACCACGCCAATGTGCGTCGAGAAGGCTTCCGAGTACCCGCCTCTGGGGCGTTTCGCCATCAGGGACATGGGGCAGACCGTTGCGGCCGGGATGATAATAGACCTGGTCCCGAAGAAGGGGTAAAACCCTTCGTTTGTTTTTTGATGCGGCCGTTTCGACGGCCACTCACTTTCACAAAAGCTTGCAAGGGCTTTTATTGCTTCAAAATCAAATCACCGAAAATGCAAAAAGCGAAGATAAAACTCATCGGCCGGGACGAGAAGAAGCTCGACGAGATATGCGGCGAGATAATAGATATTGCCAAGAAGGCCGACGTCGACGCGTCCGGCATAATCAGGCTGCCGACCAAGAGGCTGAAGGTCACGACTTTGAAGAGCCCGGACGGAGAAGGCCGGAACACATGGGAGCGCTGGGAGATGCGCATCCACAAGCGTTTAGTCATGATAGCGGCCGACGAGAAGGCCCTAAGGCGCGTCATGAGGATACAGATCCCGAAGGACGTGCACGTAGAGATCAGGCTGTAAGGTCTGATTGTAGCGCACACTGCAAGTGTGCGCTTGAGATTAGGTTGTAAGCGCCCAAAACTATTTTTAAGTTTTAACCAGTTAGTCTTAGCGAGTCAAAATGGCAAGACTAAGACCAGTGACCATGCTTACTCCGGGCAAGGCATTTGCAGAGCATCTCAAGGCCGGCTTGAGGATTTATCCACACGTAGTCACCCCGCAAGGGTGCATCACAGTCTATGACATGGGGCATCCGACAGTCGGGTCCAAGTTCAGCTATGTCACCCAGCAGGCTGCCCGCCTCGGCAAGCCGGGGGAACCAGCATTCATGGGAGCCGTCGCGGCCCAGAGCGCGAGGTTGTTCAGGAATGCCATAAAAAATAGCTCCCGTGTTGGCCGGGGCGAGAAATACCGCTTAAGCACCCTGTTGGACCATAATGCTGCTACCGGGTACGACATCAGCAGGGCCTTGGCACAGCACCTGGCCAAAGAAGGCCTTGATGCGACAGTTGTAGTCACGACCAAGAAGGGCGGCGGGCAGCCGTTTTTCAGGGTACTCAGCTCTGGATATTACATCAACCCCCTCGGCGGGACGGCCCATCCTGCAGAGTTTCTGACTGCGAGGGATAATGTGCAGGCCTTAGAGACACTCAGACAATTCCCTCTGTCCCAGTATCAAAGGCGCTTCGACTACGAAGCTGTTCGTCCGGGAGCGGAGCGCAGGCGCGTTGCAATGGCAGCGAAAGAAGCCGCCCGCCGGCCAGCTCCTGAAAGGGAGAGCCCGACTGCGGAGAGGGATAGGACTATGAGAGAAATAGCCGACGACAATCGCAGGAGTCCGCTGCCTACGGATATACTTGAAGGCAGGGTCAGGGCAGCCAACCAAAAGGCCGAGACACGCAGGCGCCTTAGAAAAGAGGGCTATGACGTCTAGTCCCTTTTATCCAACCATCCCTTAACTTCCCTATGAAAAAAGGCGGCATATTCCTGCTTTTGGCGTTTGCCCTGATTGTGGTTACAATAATTCTAATCTATTACTACGAGCGCCCGGTCAAAGCTGATTCCATCACGGCCGCTGAGCTTACGGAGTGTGGTTCCGATACAACTTGTGTCGCCACAGCAATCGCTCGTGCCTGCGAGCCGGCCCATTTCGAGCTTATAAACCCCTTCAATGAGACCTGCGTTCTTAGCGGGCTGGTGAAGGCAAGAGCAGTCGGCAAGTGCGAGGTCGTCCTCGAGGACACTTTTAACGGGGATACGATGACTTGTTATCTGGATGCCCCCCTGCCTTCGGATTTCTCGGCCTATAAGTCGCTTGCGTCCTCCTGCTCAGGCCCGCTCTTTGACCGGATAAAGAACATCTGAGCTTTTCTACTAATTGCCCCATTCCGTAAAGCTTTTTATAGCGTATAACATAATATATCACAAAATATTACTTGGTGTTTTATATGGCGAAGATAGTCACTAAGGTCAGGAAGGCTGGAGGCTCGCTGATACTGACTATACCCAAGGACGTGCGCGATTCACTTTCTATAAAGGAGGACCAGCTGGTGGAAGTCGACGTGACCAGCCCGAAGATCGACTTCTGCGGTGCCATTCCCAAGCTAGACCCTTTTTCAGATGCCAACTAGGTATGTGCTGGACGCGCATGCCTGGGCGGAATACCTTAGGGGTAGCCCTCCCGGCAGGCGAGTCAGGGAATTAGTGGAGAGCGGGAGCGTCTACACCACAGCTGTGACTCTAGCTGAATTGGCAGGCCACGTCGCGAGGCAGGGCGAGGATGTCCCCCTTGCGGTTAGGGCAGTGCAGACAGTCTCAGAAATAGTCCCGATAGACAGCGAACTGGCTGTGAAGGCTGCTGAACGGAGCGTCCGCGGGAAGATCCCGCTCAGGCACGCGTATGTTATCGAAGCGGCCAAGAGGCTGGGGGCTGAGATAGTTAGCGGGGACAGGAAGCTTGGCTCTGCGCGGGTTATACAAATTCTATAGCCTTTTTCTTCTAAATTTACAAATTAAGCGCCGGTTTCTACAGGACCGAAGACTGGGAACTGTAGACAGCTAAGCTTAAATCAAGCTTTGCCGGGATGGCGGAATCCGGCTAACGCGCTAGACTTGAGAGAGCCCCTTTTCTCCCGAACTTCACGGGAGTGAAGTTGGGCGCAGGTTCGCAACAGCGAACCTCGCGTTCAGAAAGAAAAGGTGCTTCACCCCCAAAAGAAACGAAAGACGGGGACCAAGACATCTAGTGTCCGAAAGGACGTTTGGGTTCAAATCCCAATCCCGGCGCATATTTCTTTGGTTAGCGGCGCCGAGATTTATTTTTAAACCTTTTTATACCCTTCGCTTCTAACATACCGCGTTTTTCTCCAGCGTTGAACTGGTTGTCATGCAGGGCAGCCATCCCAAACTCGTTTCACATTACATCTTAATCACTTTAAACCATGGGTAAAACCAACAAGCCGCGTGCCGGCTCTATCAGCTATTCACCAAGGGTGAGGGCGAAGAAACAAACGCCCAGCATAGGCAACTATCCAAAGGTAAAGGATGCAGTGCCTCTAGGCTTTATCGGTTACAAAGCCGGCATGACGCACGTCATCGCCAAGGACCTCTACAAATTCAGCCCCTCCCACAATCAAGACGTCCAAATCCCAGTAACTGTCATCGACTGCCCACCGCTTATGGTCTTCGGAATACGCGCTTATATAAAGGGTTACAATGGTACTGAGGTGTTCACAGATGTGCTCGCCGAGAAGCTTGACAAGGACCTGGCCCGCGCGATGTCCGTTCCAAAGGAAGTCAAGAATGCCGAAGATATCAAGAAGATAGATGAAAAGATAAAAGAGCTCGAGAGCATCGTGCTTCTCGTTCACACTGAACCGAGGAAGTCAGGAATAAGGAAGAAGACGCCTGAGATAACCGAGATAGGCATCGGCGGAGACGTTGCGGTCCAGTGGGCGTATGCAAAAGGCGTCCTCGGAAAAGAGATAACGGCCAAGGATGTCTTCAAAGAGAACGATATCCTCGATGCAGTCGCAGTCACAAAGGGCAAGGGATATCAAGGCCCGGTCAAGAGGTGGGGAATCAGAATACAGAAGAGGAAGCACCGAAGGGGCGGTCACTCCAGACACGTTGGTGCTATAGGCCTGAGAGGCCTGCACAACCTTGCATGGATGGTCCCGATGGCCGGAAGGATGGGCTACCACAACAGAATAGACTTCAACAAGACGCTCCTTAAGATAGGCGACAAGGGCGAGGAGATAAACCCGAAGGGCGGGTTCGTCGGCTACGGGCTTGTGAAGGGCACCTACCTGTTCATAAAGGGTTCGCTTCCCGGCCCGAGGAAGAGGGCCATCGGCTTGCGCAAGGGGATGCGACCGCCGAAGCACTTAAGATCATACGCTGTCGAGAAAGTCTCAACAGCTTCACACCAGGGCACATAATGGTTGCGACAAAGACTGCAGGGACCGAGAAGAAAGAGGCTCACATCGCTAAGGCCGAAAAGAAAGAGATTCCGAGGTCGGCCAAGTCAATCAAGAAAGCTTCAGTCCTTACAATAAAGGCTCAGCACAAGTCTGATGTCGCCCTACCGGTGGCCTTTGATGTTCAATACAGACCGGACCTCATCCTGCGCGCATTCACTGCGGAACAGTCATGGGGGAAGCAGCCGTACGGCAGCGACCCAAAGGCAGGTTTCAGGACTACTGCAGAATACTACTCAAGGCGAAAGGGCGCTTTCCGCGTGACCATGAACAAGGGCATGTCTAGACTCCCGCGTCAGAAGATACCCGGCGGTGGATTGGGTGAAGTCAGGCGTGTTCCCCACTCAAAGGGAGGCCACCGTGCTCACCCACCTAAAGCTGAAAAGATCTGGGCCAAGAAGATGAACGAGAAGGAGTGGAAGCTCGCTTTGAAGTCCGCCATTGCAGCAACCTCTGACATAGAGCTTGCAAAGGCCGAGGGCAGGAGCCATGTTATCGAGAAGGTGAAGCTGCCGCTTATAATCGAGGGCTCTTTTGAGTCGATAAAGAAGACAAAGGAAGTCGAAGACATATTCGACAAACTCAGCCTCACTGCCGACGTGCAGCGCGCGTCAGAGGGCAAGATGAAGGCCGGAAAAGCGCGCACAGGGAAAAAGAAGTTAGGCAAGTCTGTACTCGTGGTAGTTTCAGGCGAGTGCCCGGTCGCAAAGGCCGCGGAGAACCTGGCAGGAGTCGACGTGGTGTCTGCGGATTCCCTCACTGTAAACGACCTCGCCCCGGGTGGGCACGCTGGAAGGCTCACGCTCTGGACCGAGAACGCACTAGACAAAATCTAGACAAGACTCAAGACACAAGACCGAAGACATGAATCGAAATTCAAGATAACACAATAAAAATGAACGTGCTGCTATATCCTGTGATGACCGAGAAGTCATTCAGCCTCCTTGAGAGGGAGAACAAGCTAGTCTTCGCTGTCGACGACAAGGCCACGAAGGCGCAGATAAGGGATGCAGTAGAGAAGACTTATGATGTGAAAGTGGAATCGGTGAAGGTCATAAACGACTTCCGCAGGGAGAAGAAGGCGATAGTCAGGCTAAAGCCAGAGCACGACGCTGGCAAACTGATTTCAGACTTGGGCATGATGTAAAATGGGAAAGCGAATCGTACAGCAGGCTAGGGGGGCGGGAGGCCCGAGGTACAGGTCGCCCAGCCACCGCTCAGTCTCCAATGCGAAGTATATGGACCTTCAGGACTTCAACAAAGGCGGTGTCCTGCAGGTGGTTGATTTCAGCAGCGACCCAGTCAGGTCATCCCCCCTGATGAAGGTGCTGAACGAGCAGTTCGAGTCCACTTATTTGATCGCCCCAAACGGCGTCAGCGAAGGCGACGTCCTTGAGTACGGCGCCACAGTCTCGGTGAATCCGGGCAACATAACGGTCATAGAGAAAGTCCCTGAGGGTACTCCCATTTATAATATAGAGCTGGTGCCGGGCGACGGCGGCAAGATAGTCAGGGCGTCTGGCCTGGCTGCGTACGTGATGTCGCACGACCGCGACCGCGAGAAGACCGTGGTGAGGCTGCCCTCAAAGGACAAGGTCGAGATAGACTTCGGCTGCAGGGCGACTATAGGGTCCATAGCTGGGGGCGGCCGCGTTGACAAGCCGTTGATGAAGGCAGGTAATGCCCACAAGGACAAGGCATCACGAAATAAGCTATACCCAATAGTAAGCGGTGTCCACATGAACGCGATTGACCACCCGCACGGCGGAAGGACGCACCTGGGCAGGAACGACTGTGCCAAGAGGAACGCCCCGCCGGGCGCGAAGGTGGGCAACATCGCACCGAGGAGGACCGGCGTGAGAAAGACCAAGATAGCTGAGGGGGCGTCAGGATAATGGCAAAGAAGGAATTCCTTTTCCACGGTAAGAAGCTTGAAGAGCTGAAGGCGATGAGTATCGAAGACTTTACGAAGATGTTGCCGTCCAGGCAGAGGCGCAGTGTAAAGAGGATGCTGGCCGCCAAGGATAGCGACGAGAGGCTCAAGCTGCACAAGAAGATGACGAAGCAGCCCGGGAAGAAGATAAGGACGCACCGCAGGGATTTTGTCATCATACCGGAGATGGTCGGCACGATGATGTCGATACACAACGGCAAGGAATTCAAGGATATCCTGATAACAGAGAAGATGCTCGGCCACTTCCTGGGCGAGTATGTGGGGACAAGGACGTTCCAGCAGCACTCCGCCCCGGGCATCGGCGCGTCAAGGTCGACTAAATTCGTATCGGTGAGAGTATGAAGATCGATTATGCATTTGCTCCGGAAGACGAAGGTTTTGCTGCCAGGGCTATGGGCAGGGAGCTTCGCGTGAAGTTCAAGGACTGCAAGGAAGTCTGCGCGGCGATACGGGGCATGAAGGCAGAGGAGGCCAAGACGCTGCTGGAGAAAGTCCTCGATGAGAAGGCCTACATCCCGGGCAAGAAGATGACGCGCCAGGGCGGCCATAAGCCGGGCATGAAGCCGTTCGGATACCGGCCTGTCAAGACTGTGAAGGCAGTGCTCGCGGTTCTAAAGTCGGCAATCGCCAATGCCGAATTCCGCGGCCTTGATGTTAAGAACTGCATTGTGAAGAGCGCCCTTGCGCTGCGCGGCAGAAAGACCAGGCGCATGAAGCCGAAGGGCAAACATACCGTTTTCCAGATAAACCTTACAACAGTGCAGATAGTATTAGAGGAAGTCTCAGAATAACATGGCAATTGAAAGACTGTTCATCGGTGAGGGTGTCAAGGAGATGGAGGTCAAGAGGTACCTCAACAGAGAGTTGAAGAGGGCCGGCCTCGCGGGGATAACTATACAGCGCACGCCACTAGTCACACGCATAGTGCTCTACTGCGACCGCCCGGCGATAGTCATCGGCCGCAAGGGAAAGAACGTCAAGGACATAACCCGCGCCATAGAGCAGGATTACAAGATAGAGAAGCCCGAGCTGGAGATTAAGAAGGTCGACAACCCGAACCTCGAGCCGAACATAGTCGCTTACCGCATCACGTCAGCGCTCGAGCGCAACATGAACCCCCGGAAGGTCGGTTACAAGGCGCTGCAGGCGATGATGAAGGACGGCGCGAAGGGTGCCGAGATAATAATGTCCGGCAAACTTATAGGAAAGGGCGGCAGGGCGAGAACGCTCAAGATGCGCGCAGGCTACATGAAGAAGTGCGGCCGCCCGTCCATCGACCAGGTCCTGCACGGGCATGTGACTGCCAACTGCAAGCCGGGCGTCATAGGCGTCGAGATAAACATAGTACCGCCGAATGTCCACTTCCCTGACGAGCTGAGCATAGTCAACCCCTCTGAGATAGAGATAATAGAAGAAGTGGCCGAGGTCGCTCCTGGGACTGAAGTGAAGGCTGAAAAAGCTGAGGGCGCTGCCGAGGCTAAGGTCGAGAAGCTGAAGAAGAAGGGCGAGAAGACTGCGAGCGACAAACCTAAGAAGCCGCGTGCGAAGAAGGAAGCCAAGCCAAAAGAGGCCAAGTCGACTGAAGCTAAACCAGAGGCAAAAGGAGCTGCCACTGAAGAAGCAAAGACCGAATAAAAATGGTTTTGATAAGACTCTCTGACATGAATGCGATGTCCGCTGACCAGATAGACGCGAAGATAAAGGAGCTCTACACAGACTACGCCAAGATGAAGAGCCAGGTCCGCTCCGGCGGCGCTCCCGAGAACAGCGGCAAGATGCACAACATCCGAAAGACCGTAGCGCGCCTTGAGACGATAAAGCTCCAGAAGATGAGGGCTGCTGAGAAGCCCGCTGGGGCTAAGCTGGCGAAGCCCGAGAGCCCTGCGGAAGCAGTTAAAACTGCCGGCAAGAAGGCTGAAAAACCGAAAGCGGCCGCTCCCAAGCAGGCCAAGAAAGCGAAGTAGCATTTATATAGGCTTCATTTCAAACTAAGACACCAAATCATGCCAGAGATTTGCAACAAGTGCGGATTGCCAAAAGAGATATGCGCCTGCGGCGAGATCTCGAAGCAACAGGCCAGCATCAAAGTGCAGGCCGAAAAGCGCAGGTATGGCAAGTCTGTGACACTGGTGACGGGCCTTGATTCTGACCAGAAAGAGGTCATGAAGAAGCTCAAGGCGAGGCTTGCTTGCGGCGGGACGCTCAAGGAGGGCGTCATCGAGCTGCAGGGCAATCACGTCTCAAGGGTGAAGGACATCCTTATAGGACTGGGCTTCCCTGGGAACACAATCGAAGCGTCATAAGCGCAGAATCGAGATGGCAATAACGCCTTACAACATCCTGAGGCATGAGCTTGTCGGTCTCGAGGCGAAAGTCGCGGAATCGCGCGATAAGAGTCTGGTCGGGCTGTCGGGGAAGATAACCGACGAGACGCAGAAAACAATCACGCTCACCGGGCCGAAAGGTCCAAAAAAAGTACCGAAGGAGTCAACGACTCTTTCGATCCACACTGACAGCGGCGATGAGCTGCTGATCAATGGGTCACTGCTTCTTGGCAGACCCGAGGAACGCATAAAAAAGAAGATACGAATTGCGTTCTGAAGTGCGCAAGTGCTTCAGATTGGCGCATCCGCAAAGGATGCGCCCTGCTGCAACAGCTCTTCGGTTGCGTTTCTATAGAACGAAGGTCAAGGGCGGCCGCAAGGCTGCATTTCGAAAAATGACTGACAAGGTTAAGAAGGAGACTGTCTCTGACAGCAAGAAGATCACCACGCACGGCGCGGTTATAGATGGCACTGTGATAAGCGACAAGATGCAGAAGACGGTTACAGTCAGGTGCGATTACATAATAAAGGTGCCGAAGTACGACAGGATGAAGAGGCGCCACATGATCATAAAAGCTAGGAACCCGATCGAGATAAGCGCTAAGGCCGGTGACAAGGTAAAAATCGCCGAATGCCGCCCATTGTCAAAGACCGTACATTTCATTGTATTAGAGAAACTCGGGAAACCGGTGGAGAAGAAATAAAATGGAAGGACTCGCATCTAATATCTCAAGGACGCTCCCTGTCGGCACCCAGCTCGTTGTCGCTGACAACACAGGTGCGAGGATATTTGAGATACTAACGGTCAAGGGATATAAGGGCGTCAGGCGCAGAGTGCCCGTGGCTGGAATAGGTGATTACGTGATCGGCACTGCGAAGAAGGGGAAGCCCGAGATAATGCACCAGGTGCTCAAGGCCATAATCATACGCCAGAAGAAGGAGTACAAGCGCGCCGACGGCACTCGCGTGAAGTTCTCAGACAATGCCTGCATAATAGTAGATGACGACGGCAAGCCCAAGGGGACCGAGATAAAAGGCCCAGTTGCCAAAGAAGTGCTCGAGAGGTGGAAGCTCGTCGGGGGCAACGCGAAGATCGTAGTCTAAGGTAATTAATAAAATTAATTTTCAAATGGCGACAAAGACCAGACAGGCAAGAAAGCAGAGGACGCGGCTCTTCACGCTCAGTCTGCACCAGAGGAGGAAAGCCATAGTCGCGTCGCTCAGCAAGGAGCTGCGCGCAAGGTTCAAGCGCAGGAGCATCGCCTTGAGGAAGGGCGACAAGGTCAAGGTCATGTGCGGTGACTTCAAGGGAGTCACTGGCGAGGTGATGAGGGTCGATGTCGCAGAGAAGGAGATATTCATAGACAAGGTCACAGTCAAGAAGCGCGACGGGACTGATGTCCTCCGTGCGATGAAGGCCTCTAATGTCGTTGTCACGGACATCGACATACGCGATAAGAACCGCCAGAAGATACTGGCGAGAAAAGTTGGCGAGAAAGTCGTCGAAGAGGAGGCCAAGAAGGAAGACGCCCGCATGAAGAAGGCCGAAGAGGAGCGCAAGGCCAAAGAGGCCGAGATGAAAGCCAAGGAGGCTGAGGAGAAGGCCAAAAAGGAGCAGAAGGCCGAGGAGAAAGCCGCTGAGGGGGGCAAGGAGAAAGAGGAGATCAAGGTTTCTGAAAAGGGAATTGATGAAAAGACTAAAAAGGACTGGATTGCTCAGAAATGACACACCTAAAGACAATCGCTGCACCGAGGACCATGAAGATCTCCAGAAGAGAGACGAAGTTCATTCTTTCGCCTATAGCTGGGCCGCACGCCAAGGCCGCGTGCGTACCGCTTGGTGTAGTTCTGCGCGATTATTTGGGTCTCGTCGAGAACCGCAAGGAGATCAAGTACATGCTCAACAACAAGGAGGTGCTCGTCGACGGCCGCAGGGTGAGGGACGAGAACCGGCCGATGGGGCTCTTTGACATACTTTCGATACCCGAGATAGAGAAGACCTACATAATCATGGTGAACCACCGCGGGGAACTGCTGCCGCAGGAGATAGACAAGAAGCATGCGGACTACAACCTCTGCAAGATAACTGGCAAGACCGCGCTTAGGGGTGGCAAGATACAGCTGAACTGCTACGATGGCAAGAACATACTCGTAGATGCTAAGGACGGGAAGAAGTATACCATCGGCGGCACGTTGGTGCTCAAGCTCCCCGAGCTGAAGATAACCGATTTCATGCCGCTTGAGAAGGGCAAGACAGCGATAGTCGCAAAGGGCCGCCACGCGGGCAAGAAGGGCAAGATACTCGACATAAGCAAGAGCGACTTGAACCTCGGCAGCCTGACGACGCTGGAATGCGACGGCGAGAAGGTGCTTACAAACACTGACTACATATTCATGATAGGCGACAAACTCTGATTAACCAAGATTCGCGACACACGACTCAAGACACACGATCGAAATGGCTGACTACGAAAAGATGTGGGCTGAAGAGCCGATGAAGAGGCCTTACATAGAGAAGGTAGTCGCCAACATAGGTGTGGGCTCGTCTGGCGAGAGGATGCAGCCTGCGCTAAAGCTCCTCCAAAAACTCACAAACAAGAAGCCGGTTCAGACTTACTCAAAGAAGAAGATACCTGCTTGGGGTCTGAGGCTCGGCCTCCCAATCGGCGCAAAGGTCACCTTGAGGGATAAGGAGGCTAAGGAGTTCCTGACAAGGTCGCTGGGTGCAGTCGACAAGGTACTCAAGGACAGCAACTTCGACAAGAACGGCAATCTCACTTTTGGAATAGAACAATATGTCTTCTACGATGGCGTCAAGTACGACCCGGACATAGGGACGATGGGGCTTCAGGTCTCTGTTACGATAGAGCGCCCGGGCTTCAGGGTCAAGAGACGGAAGCTCAAGAAGTCCGTCGTGGGCAAAGAGCACCTCGTCACAAAGGAGGAGGCTATGGCATTCATCAAAAAGGAGTTCGGCGTCAACATAGAAAATGGCTAAGAACGACAAGTGCAGGATCTGCGGAAGGAAGCAGGCTCTCATAAAGAAGTACAACCTGGTAGTCTGCAGGCAGTGCTTCAGGGAAGTGGCTCGCGATCTTGGATTTGAAAAATACAAGTAAATATAACAAGAGCAAGAATGACAAAGAAAGACCTTATCAACGACACGCTGGTTGCAATAAAGAATGCTGAGGCTGTCGGCAAGTCAGATGTCACAGTCGAGCCTACTTCCAAGCTACTTAAGGGCATCCTGAAAATAATGCAGCATGCGGGCTACATAGGCGACTTTGAGTACGTCGATGATCATAAGGGCGGCAAGTTCAAGATCAGCCTCCAGCACAGGATAAACAAGTGCGGGGCCATAAAGCCGAGATTCGCAGTCAAGAGGGAGGAGTATGAGAAGTGGGAGCAGAGATACCTCCCCGCAAGGGACTTCGGAGTCCTCATAGTTTCAACTTCACAGGGTCTTATGACACACAATGAGTCTAAGGAGAAGGGCCTGGGTGGCAGATTGATAGCATACATATACTAAGATGTACTCGATGAGCTACAAGATAACGGAAGACGTGCAGCTCGAGGTGGCCGGGTTGTCCGTAACCGCCAAGGGCAAGAAGGGCGAGGACAAAAAGGTCTTTAAGGCAAAGCACATCGTACTCAAGAAGGAGGGCGATACTTTTACGGTTACCACAGACTCGCCGAGAAAAGTCGACCGCACGGACGTCGGGACCATAATAGGCCATGTCAAGAACATGGTGGAAGGCGTCGAAAAAGGCTTCACCTACAAGATGAAGGTCGTTTACGCTCACTTCCCCGTGACCGTAAAGGTCACTGGTAAGAAACTTGTCGTCGAGAACTTCCTCGGCGAGAAGATGGCGCGCTCCATGGATCTAGTGGAGGGTGTCACCGTACAGGTCAAGGGTCCGGAGATAACGCTCACTGGCGTCGACAAGGAGCTCGTTGGTCTGTGCGCCTCGCAGCTGGAGCAGCTCTGCAGAATCAGGGACCGCGACCGGCGCGTCTTCCAGGATGGTATTTATATAATAGAGAAGAACGGTGTCTCCACTTTACACAAATAACTCTCAACGATGACTGAAAAGCAACACGAGGCTGCCGAGAAGGCAAAGGAGCATGAGGCCAAGAGTGCAGAGGCCAAAAAAGCCGAAGCCAAGCCGAAGGCCGAAGACACGGGACCCAGGACAGCCAAGAAAAAGCCGAGCTACAAGATAGTCCGCTCTGTCGAAGCTGTTAGAGCGGCGCTTGAGAAGCAGCGACGTGAGAAAAAGAAGGGTAAGTTCAAGAGGCCATGCTACGGCAAGTGGGACAAGGTCAAGAACCGTTGGAGGCGGCCAAAGGGTGTCGACTCCCGCCAGCGACAGGGCTTCAAGTGCAAGCCTCCGATGCCGAACGCTGGCAACATGACCTCACCGGAGGTGAAGGGTCTTCATTATTCTGGCTACCTGCCTGTGCGCATCTTCAATGTTGCAGGCCTTGAGAGCATAGACCACAAGAAAGAGGCGATAATAATCGCAGCCACCGTCAGCAAGAGGAAGCGCGTTGAGATACAGAAGGCAGCGGTCGAGAAGAAGATACAGGTGCTGAACTACAAGGAATAACGATAAACAGGAAACTAACATAACAATAAAAAAAGAAAATAAATAATCACGATACAAGATGAGCAACTTAAGAACTCAAAAGAGGATCGCAGCGCGCGTGCTGGGGATCGGCGAGAGCAGGGTGTGGGTGAACCCGGCTGCAGCGACTGACATCGCGCAGGCGATGACGCGCGAGGATGTGCGCGGCTTGATCGAGCAGGGCCTCATACAAGAGAGGCCAAAGACAGTGCTCACCCGCCAAAGGGCCAAGGAGCGTGTCGAGAGGCGCAAGAAGAGACATGGCGTCGGCCATGGTAAGCGCAAGGGCTCTGCCAGTGGTAGGAAGTCCAGTAAGGAAAAGTGGATGGGCAAGATCCGCGCACAGCGGAATTTCATCAGGGGGCTGAAGGTCAAGAAGGTGATAACGCCTCAGATCTACCGGCAGTATTACCTGAGAGCGAAGGGCGGCAGTTTTGTCACTCTCAAGCAGCTCAAGGAGACTATGAGGACCGAGGGCGCGCTCAAGGAAGTCGCAAAGAAGAAACAATAAGTAATAATCAACAACACACAAGATGGTTCACGGACCGAAAGAGATAGTAAAGTTCCGCAGGGAAAGGGAGTTGAAGACGGATTACAAGAAGCGACTTGCGCTCCTTAGGTCAAGGTCTGTGAGGTTGGTGGTCAGGGTCTCAAACAAGAATGTAATATGCCAGCTCATAGCGCATGCTGACGAAGGTGACAAGGTATTTGCGTCTGGCAACTCTAAGGAGCTGCAAAAGATGGGGTGGTCTGGCGCCAGGGGTAACACGCCTGCTGCTTATCTCACCGGTTATCTGTGCGGTAAGAAGGGCAAGAAAAGCGGCGTCCAAAAGGCGATACTCGACATTGGTTTCCAGAGCATAGTCAAGGGCTCGAGTGTATTCGCCGCGCTCAAGGGCGCCGTTGACGCAGGTGTCGAGATACCGTATGATATTTCAGTTTTACCTTCTCAGGAGAGGCTTGACGGGGCGCACATAAACGACAAGGTCAAGTCCCAGGTAGCGGAGATGAAAAAGAAGATAGACTCCATGAAATAAAATGGCAGAAGAGAAGAACGCGGGGAACGAGGTCAAGAAGCACATGCCTAAGGCTGTTGAGGCAGTGCCAGCAGCCGAGAAGGTCGAGACCATGGAGGGCAATCTGATCAATGCAGCTGAAGCTGCTGCTGGTGCCGTCAAACCGATTGTAACTGAAACAGAGGTTGTTTCCCCAGGGAGCGGAGAAGCTAAAGGCCGTGAGGGCAAGGGCAAGTTCGGCCGTAGGCCGGTGTATGACGATGAAGAGAAAGAGGTGTGGGTCCCGAGGACTGCAATTGGTAAGAAGGTCTATGAAGGCACAATAACAAACCTTGACGATTTGCTGCGTGCGGGTATGCCAATTTTGGAAGCGGGCGTTGTTGACAAGTTGCTTCCCGGCCTTAATGAAGAAGTGATCCATGTCCGGAGGGTTCAAAGGACCATAGACAGCGGACGAAGGATGAAGTTCAGCATTTTGGCTGCTGTCGGTGACAAGAACGGTCACGTCGGCGTTGGCATGGCAAAGGGTGTCGAGGCCGGCCCGACAATAAAGAAGGCCATAAACCGCGCGAAGATAAGCATAGTGATGGTTCCGAGGGGCTGTTCATCATGGGAATGCGGATGTGGCGAGCCGCACACCGTGCCGTATGAAGTGACTGGCAAGATGGGATCTGTGAATATAACGCTAAAGCCTGCACCAAGAGGGGTTGGACTCGTAGTGGGTGACAACTCGAAGAAGGTCCTGGATTTTGCGGGAATCAAAGACGTGTGGTCGTTCTCCAACGGGCACCGCAGGACCGTAGTTAACCAGGCATTTGCGATATACGATGCGCTCAAACAGCTGTCAGCCGTCAAGAGCGAGGCGATGAAGAAGAAACAAAAGCACGAATAAAATGACAGAAGCAAAAAAGAAAACACTGGCAGTCGTCCGCGTCAGGGGTCGCGTCCACGTGAAGAGCAGGATAGCTGACACGCTCGAGATGCTTCACCTCAGAAGGGTCAACCACATGGCAGTCATACCCGCGACACCCACATACATGGGCATGCTCTATAAGGTCAAGGACTACGTCACATGGGGCGAGATAGAGCCATCGATATTCGAATCAATAGTCGAAAAATGGGGCCGAAAGGCGGCTTCTGCAGGGCTCACGAAGGCCGAAGCCAAGGAGTTCTCAAAGAAGTTCCTTGCAGGCGAGACCACATTCAAGGAGGCTGGGATACAACCATTTTTCGGTTTACATGCGCCTTCGGGCGGCTACGAACACGGTGGGGTGAAGAAGCACGTACGGTTGGGTGGTGCGCAAGGCAATCGCGGCAAGGAGATAAACGTCCTGCTTGCGAGGATGGCCGGTCTGAGGGAGAAAAAGGAAGCTCCGAAGGAGAAGAAGCCGGAAACAAAAGAGCACAAGGTCACAAAGGAATAACTATTAAACAAAGATGGCGCAAAAGAACCGAAAGATACAGAAGATGCGAGGGACACGGAGCTGCGGATATGGCAACGCCCAGAAGCACAGGGGTGCCGGTTCGCGCGGCGGCCGTGGGAATGCAGGTTCCACCAAGCACCACCAGAAGCTGATGTACATAATGGGCGGCAGGCTGGGCAAGATAGGCTTCAACCGCCACCCCAGTTTAGTTTCCAGCCAGAAGGCCATCAACCTCGACGACATAAACCTCCGCATTGAGGCGTGGGTCGCGGAGGGCAAGGCCAAGAAGACTGCGGGCGGCTACGTCGTGGACATGTGTGACCTCGGATACAAGAAGGTCCTCGGTTCAGGCAAGCTGACGCACAAGATAGAGATCAAGGCCTCCTCGTTCTCAGAGTCCGCAAAGGCTAAGATAGAAGAAGCCGGCGGCAAGGTCTTGTCAGAAGGCGCCAAAAAGGAGTAGGCTCCTGGCGTATAGCGTTCATGTTCAAATCATCAATGGCCTCGATTCTGTATAAACTTGAGCCTCTGTACAGGCACTTCCCGGAAGTCAAGTCACCGGAGAAGCACGTACCACTTAAGGAAAAGATAATCTGGGCAGGCATCATACTGATACTTTTCTTCATCATGGGCCAGGTGACACCTATCGGCGCCGCCATGCCCACATCCTCCAACCTCGGTGTGATGCAGATAGTCTTCGCGTCGCAGTTGGGCACGCTGATGTCAGTCGGTATCGGCCCAATAGTTACCGCGTCCATAATCCTCCAGCTGCTCGTCGGCGCGAAGATGATAAACCTGGATTTGAAGAATCCAGAAGACCGCGGCGTTTTCCAGGGTACTCAAAAGCTATTGGTAATATTAGTGGCGCTTTTTGAGTCCTATGCATTCGTCAGCATCGGTGCCATCCCGCTCACCGTGCCAGGAGATTTCGGCCTCATACTGTTCGTGACATTCCAGATAACCTTCGCCTCAGTCCTCCTCATGTTCCTTGACGAAGTCGTGTCCAAGTGGGGCATCGGGAGTGGTATCGGGTTGTTCATCGCGGGCGGCGTCGCGCAGGTGATAGTCAACGGCGCTTTCAGCTTCGTCTCGACCGGATCAGGAGGTTTTGTCGGTATAATACCCAACTTCCTATCCCAGCTTTCGATGGGCAATCTAGACATCCTATTGCTGTGGCCAGTGCTGATGACCGGCGTGATATTCCTGATAGTAGCTTATCTGGAGTCACTTAAAATCGAGATACCTCTCTCCTACGGCCGCTTTGGGATAGGCGCGAGGTATCCATTGAAGTTCTTCTACACCTCCAACATACCAGTAATATTAGCGTCAGCCGTTCTTGCGAACGTGGTCATATTCGCCGGCATATTCCAGGGTATAGGAGCGCCGATACTCGGCCAAGTCCAGAACGGGCAGATAATACAGAATCTCGAGCAGGGCGGTATAGGGTATTTGATAACCCCTGGCGAACTGGGTTATAGCAATGGCGTCCTCAGCCCGACGGGCGTTGCCCGTCTTGCCGAACCAGCGGTCTGGTTACATCTTGCCGTGTATGTACTTGTGTTCCTAGCGATCTGTGTCCTCTTTGGCGTCTTCTGGGTCATGATGTCCTCCATGGATCCCGAGACCGTGGCCAGCCAGATGGAACAGTCGGGTTTGCAGATACCCGGTTTCCGCGCGGACAAGAGGGTCATACAGAAGGTGCTTGAGAGATATATACCACAACTTACCGTAGTCTCGTCGGTTTTCGTCGGTCTCGTGGCCGTCACTGCAGACCTCGCAGGCGCGCTGGGAACCGGAACAGGTATATTACTTACGGTCGGCATTCTCTACCGCATGTACGAGGACATCAAGAAGGAGCAGGTGAATGAGCTGAATCCTGCGCTCAGGAAGTTCCTCGGCGGAAAATAAGTCTCACTATAACCATTAGTATAAACTCGGTGTAAAAATGCTTTGCGTCGTCCTTGGAATACCAGGTGTCGGAAAGACCACTGTTCTAGAAGCCGCGGCCAAGCACGTAGAGCTCAAGAGGCTCAACTTCGGCGATCACATGTTTGCAGAGGCCAGCAAGGAGGGCCTTATCAAGGACCGCGACGAGATGAGGAAGCTTCCGCGCCACACGCAGATAACGCTCCAGCAGAAGGCTGCCGAGAAGATTTATAAGAACTCGCGTGAGGGCCACTGCATAGTCGATACGCACGCCTCGATAAAGACGCCGCGCGGCTTCATGCCCGGTTTGCCGGAGGCTGTATTAAGGGCGCTGTCACCTGATGCCATAGTTATAGTCGAGTCAGACCCAAAGGAAATATTTGCAAGAAGGAACAAAGACGCTTCACGGGCAAGGGACGCTGACACTGTAGAGGATATAGAGCAGCACCAGATGATGAACCGCGCATTTGCTGCGGTCTATGCAGACCTCACGAACTCCACGGTCCTCATAGTCAAGAACGAAGAGGGGCGCGTCGAGGAAGCTGGCAAGAAGATAGCGCAGGTGTTCAAGTAAGTCTCAAAAAATACTGTCTTAAACCATGACTTGGGAGCTTTTGATTCCCGGTATCGCCGCAGGGCTATTCTTCATAGGCTTAGGCGCTGAACTGTTAATGCACGATCGCGAGAAGGCGCAGAAGGTCGAGCTCGCGATAAGGAAAAAGCAGAAGGAGATAAAGCAGCTCCAGAAGGAGAAGAACACCAAGGCCATGATGGACGCCAACAAGGAGCTCATGGGGCTGATGAGCCAGAACTTCAAGCTCCGCATGAGGACAATGTTGATAACCATGCCGCTCTTCTTGATAGTCTTCTGGCTACTGAGCGGGATGCTCAGCGTCGCCCCGCTGTATGCTGGCCAGGCCACACAGATGGGTGTCGATGTGCGCAACCTTGGGCAGTCGCCACAGGATTTAAAGATCGAAGCTGTTTCGCCCGCCGGCGTCACTGGCACAAATGCCCGAAACATCTCCCTGGACGACAAGGGCGACGAGGGCGACCATCAGCAGATATGGTGGAACGTGACCCCCCAGATGGGCGAAAAGGAATTCACAGTCAAAATCACCTCTAAGAACAGCACGGAATCCAAGCCGTTCCCAATAGTAATCTCCCAGCCGGGCGCACTAGATGCGGGTTTCAAGTCGCTGGGCGACTACGCTTTGGGCAAGTCGGTGCAGCTTACCACGCTTTATAAGTCGGTCGAGGTGAACATACTTGGCATAAATCTGGGTTGGTTCTGGTGGTACTTCTTGTCCTTCCTGGTTATGAGCGCGGTGCTTTCACCAGTCAAGAACAAGCTCCTTTGGGGCCATTATAAGGGCATAAAGCACATAGAGAAAATGGAGTCTATGAAAGAGAAGGGCTACGTTTAATCCTATTAAATACCGATAAAAATGAAACAGAAAAAAAGCAGACAGGGAATAAGGATTCGCAGGGTCCGCACCCCTGACGGGAAGAATGTCATGCGTTATGATAAAGAGAAGCCGGACAGGTCGATATGCGCGCGCTGCGGCGCCATCTTACAGGGAGTCCCCAGAGACATACCTAGCAAGGTACGGCGCATGACCAAGAGCAAGCGGCGCGTTGGCAGGAAATACGGCGGTGTTTTGTGCAACAACTGCGTTGTCGAAGTCGAGAAGTACAAGACCCGCATGGAGGATGGGTTCGCTGTCAGGCGCGACCTAACTATAGAGAAATATCTCCCTGTTGGCTGGTTCTCTTCGCTGCCCGAGGCAGTGCAGGAGGCCTCAAGGAAAGTAGTGGCAGCCAGGAAAGTGGAGTTAGCGATCTCCGAAGAGGTCGCCGAGGAGCTCGGCAAGCCAAAGCACAGAAAGGAAAAGGTTCCCGAATCCCTAATAGAGGCCGAAGCATCGTCCAAAGAAGTCGAAGCGCCATCTGAAGAGGCTAAAGCTGAAAAACCCAAAAAGAAATCAAAAGCGAAGGCGAAGGAGTGATCCACTGCGCCTCCATCAAGATGATAATAACAGTCGGGGGTTCAATCGGAAGCGGCAAGAGTACCTTGGCTCGGTCTCTTGCCCGCAAGCTCGGCATTAAGTACTGCTCTGTAGGACAAATCATGCGCGACATCGCCAAGGAGCGTGGTCTTTCGATACTGGACTTCAGCCTCGAGGCTGAGAAAGATTCTTCGATAGACAAGGAACTAGACGAGCGGCAGAAGGATATAGTCGAGGAAGCCGAGAAAAGTGGCGGCTGCGTTATGGACTCCCGTCTGGGTGCCTACATCCTCAAACCCGATTTTGCCATATGGCTTGACGCTTCTCCCGAGGTGCAGGATGCAAGGATCTCCGGAAGGGACAGCATCTCCATTGCTGATGCGCGCCTTCTCATCGCTCGCAGGGAAGCCAGCGAACATGAGCGTTACCTGAAGATATACAACATTGATCTCGACGACCAGTCTGTGTACGATTTAATTCTGAACACAGACAAAATGGCCCCAGAACAGGTGCTAGACGCGTGCATCACTGCCATCAAGAAAAGGCTCCGTTAGCTCTTTTCACCGTGTTCTACAGCGCGATGGCGCCGGTAAAAACTCGCTGCACCTTAGTGCAGCGCTTGTTTTTATACCCTGTTTGTCAAATTATTGGCCCAAGGAAAGAAGATGGTTGCCATAGAAATAGGTAGAGTCTGCAAAAAACTCACGGGCAGGGAAGCTGGGAGGTTCTGCGTAGTTATAGATTTGATTGACGAAGGATACTGCATGGTGACCGGCCCGAAGAACGTGAGCGGTGTCAAGAGGCGGCAATGCAACATCTTGCACCTTGAGCCGACAAATGATGTTCTTGGAATAAAGAAGGGCGCTTCTGATGAAGAAGTTGCCGGTGCCCTCGAGAAGGCAGGCCTCACCGAGAAGGTCAAGAGCAAGTACGCTCGCGAGGTTTCCGAGGTCCCGGCCGAGAAGCTGGAGAAGGCTGAGAAGCCTAAGAAGAAAGAGGCTAAGGAAGCGAAGCCGGAGAAGAAGCCTGCGGCCAAGAAGAAGAAAGAGGAGTAGGCTCCCGATATTTCTGCACGTTCTAATTCAATAACAGCTTAGTTTTATCCTTATTCCTGCAAAACTCACAATGCAAGAAGTTCTTGTGAAGGCTGAGGACTCGACAGACCCGCAGTACGGCTGCGAGCCCGACAAGCGGCCTATAGAACAGCTGCTGATGAAGGGCGTCATAAATTTGGACAAACCCAGAGGTCCGACTTCGCACCAGGTCGCTGCCTGGGTAAAAGAGATTCTTGGGGTGAAAACAGGCCACGGTGGCACACTCGACCCGGCGGTTTCAGGATGCCTTCCTGTCTTCTTAGGAACTGCAACCCGCCTCGCTGATACATTGCTCCTTTCAACAAAAGAATATGTCTGTCTCATGCGCCTCCACAAGCACGCCTCGCAGAAGGACATAAGGTCGCTGTTCAATATGTTTCAGGGCCAGATTTGGCAGCGGCCGCCCGTCAAGAGTTCCGTGAAAAGAGATTTAAGGAAAAGAACCGTTTATGGAATTGAGCTTTTGGAAATGGAAGGGAACGACGTTCTTTTCAGGATACAGTGCGAGGCTGGCACGTACATAAGGAAATACTGTCACGACTTCGGCCTGTTACTGGGAACGGAGGCCCATATGCAGGAGCTCCGCAGGGTGAAGAGCGGTTTGTTCACAGAGGAAGACAATCTTGTTACGCTACAAGACATCAAGGATGCTTATGTCTTCTGGAAGGAGGGCAAAGAAGAGAAGTTTCTCCGCAGATGTATAATGCCGATGGAAAGCGCTGTCGCGGAGCTGCCCAAAGTCTGGGTGCGGGACTCGGCTATCGACTCCATCTGTCATGGCTCCGAGCTTGCGGTGCCCGGGGTCGTCAAACTGGAGAAGTTCGGCAAGGACAAGGCCGTGGCCATGATGTCGCTCAAGGGCGAACTAGTCGCAGTTGGCAAGGCCCTAGAAAGCACAGAGGAGATAATGCGCGCCAAGAAAGGTTTTGTCGTGAAGACCGAGAAGGTCTTCATGGACCCGGGAACATATCCCAAGGGCTGGAAGAAAGACGAAACTGCCGCTGGCACGGATAAAGAAGCTGAGGTTACCGATATCACATGTGATTCTGAAGATGAAAAAGATTGCGGCTGCAACTGACATTTTCAAGCCAGAAGGCGAACACTACTTCACAAGAAAACCGAAGTCCACCGAGCGGCCACGCCAGCTGCGCCTTTTCGTCAACGGACGAGAGCTGTACTTTGGCACTTCCTCAGGAATGTTCTCACCGAAGAAAGTTGACAATGCAACACTGCTACTTATCGAGAACATGCGGCTGGGGAAAAGGATAATTGATTTGGGCTGCGGTTACGGCCCGATAGGCATCGCCGCTGCTGTTGCAAGGCCCGACAGCGACGTGGTTATGGTCGAGATAAACGAGAGGGCGGCGGGCCTTGCGATGGATAATCTCTCAGCCAATGGCATACGCAACGCCTTGGTAATAGAGTCGGACTTCTTTGAGAGGCTGGTCGGCGAGAAGTTTGACACCATATTGATGAATCCTCCGATGTCTGCCGGACTATGCAGGGTCTTCGATGTCATCGAGCAGGCCAAGCTGCACCTTAACAGAAGGGGCTCCCTTCAGATAGTCGCCCGCCACGGGAAAGGCGGCGAGAGGCTTGAGGGGAAGATGAAGGAAGTCTTCGGGAATGTCGAGGAGGTCGCAAAAGGCGGCGGTTTCAGGGTTTATATGTCGGTCAATGCAAAATAGACGCTTTTCTAGATCAGATTGCCGAGGCCATGCTCGCATTTAACGAAATATGCAGCTCGCTGGCCTCAGCGCTCATTTGACTAGGGACACATTCGCGCCGAGGTGGCGGAACCTGGCAACGCGCTGGACTGCTAATTCAGTGCCCTTCGGGGCTTCTGGGTTCGAATCCCAGCCTCGGCGTCTCACCTTTCGGTGAGGGTCTCAGGTCGTCAGTCATGGGTCCTGTCGGGAGGGGGCTGGTAAAGTCCCCTGTTGTGGGTCTTGGGTCTTGTTCTAAGGAACGAAAAATGACTGATGCATTGAGATTTGAACCGAAAAGTGCATCGCCCGATTGGGCGGTGAACCACTTGGGTAAACGCTCCAGAGTGGGAGTTGGAACTCGGGAACAACCGGATATACGACCTGGGCCGCGATTATGAGCGCAGCTTCGCGGATTTGACAGCGGGTCAGCCGCAGGAGAACGTGGAGATCTACACAGACTTTCTTAGGCGTGCCAAGTTCGAGGGGATAAGCCTGGTGAGGCGCATAAACTACATGCGCGCCTTGAAGAGGCTCAAGGGTATTACGGGCGACCTGCCGCTTAAGGAGCTCTCCAAACGCCACATAGATGCCTATCTGGCGCAGATAGGGAGCACATCTCCCGGCACCAGGCAGATATTGTTCTACGGGCTGAAGCGGTTCCTGCGCTTCTTGGGCAAGGAAGACCTCCTGAAGGGCGTAAAGCCCGCTCCCGTGAGGGAGCTAAAGGTCAGCGCGGCAGACCTGCTTACCCGCGAAGACTTGGGAAAACTGCTGGAAGCCTGCT
>Ga0172363_10000428_pt1 | contig 31361 bp, 28 predicted proteins | sample LakKivs2_kivu2a2_FD_114541 | JGI IMG/M metagenome (GOLD analysis project Ga0172363, IMG submission 114541) | Sediment microbial communities from Lake Kivu, Rwanda - Sediment s2_kivu2a2 | ecosystem: Environmental > Aquatic > Freshwater > Lake > Sediment | place: Rwanda: Western Province, Lake... | reverse complement strand
GCGGCGTGGGATATGCCACGGAATATTTCAGTGACAGCGGCGGCAAGGTGATGCGTGAGCATGTTCACATCGGTCGCGTGGGGCGAATTGAGGATTACAAACCATTTGACCGCGCAAAAATCCCCAACAGAAACCCATGATTCGTTTTAACAAGGATGGACAGGATTAACAGGGTGTGATTTTTGTTAAGTGTGTGTTGGTCTTTGAGTGAGCAGATTGCCTCAAAGTCATTAATTTATTGCGAAATTCTTTGACCTCTTCACATTCTCCAGCCGTGGCGTTGATAAAATCAGCATAGGAGGAGAACTCCGCTTTTCTTTTTTCATATTCTTTACGTAATTCCCGTTGAATGCGATTTTTCATTTCGACACAATCAAAAGATTTTTTCATATATAATCCTATAAATAGTATTCCAAGATTTTTGCCAATTCTTTCCCAGTAATGCTCTTCATATGGCGATTTCCACAATACGCGCCCGGTCTGAAGTTTTGGGGAATTGAACATCTATGGACAGGCATCCTTCGATGGCTTCAGATAGATTATTCATGAGTTCTTCGATGGTTTCTCCCTGTGTGGCACAGCCGCTAATAGCTGGCACTTCAGCCCAATATCCGCCCTCTTCTGCTTCATGAATAATGACTTTTAATTTCATATTTTTATCCTTATAGCGAACAATTGATGTATTTTTAAGCATGAACCTGTCGGAGATGTCATGAAGGTCTAAAATAAAATGAGCAATTCGCCCCAATGCGATATCCTGTCTATCCTGCATATCCTTGTTAAATTTTCTTAATGTTTTAAGTATTTCTCATACCACGCCGCATTTTCTACGCGCATGGTGTCGGGGACTTCATGCTCGGCATCCTTGTCTATGAAGAGTTTTTTCGGGACGTCCTTCGGGATGCGATTCAGCGCCACAATGCCATTAAGCGGCGGGCAGACAGGGTCTTGCGCCCCAACGCAGATGAGCGTTGGCACCTTGATGTCCGGCGCTAAATTCGCGATGTCAACATATGACAGTGTCTTTTTCACGCGCTCGCCGATATCCGCTCGCTCCATGTATTGCTTGAAAACGGTGCTTGAACCGACTGTCCCGAGTCGGATGAAATCGGGGAAGTTCGTTATGTAAGGCACATTGGCGCACACACAGGCGACACGCTCATCCAGTGCGCCCATTGCGAGGGCGAGTGCACCGCCCTGACTTCCTCCCTCAACGCCGATTTTCCGTGCATTTACCTCCGATCGGCTTGCGAGGAAATCAATTCCCCTGCGGCAGTCCATGAATGCCGCGCGATAATAATAATCTTCCGGAATGTCTATGTTCCAGAGATGATGCTCAACGGGGATTTTAAAATAGTCCTTGGATGGTCCATGATTTTTCGGATTGAGGGAGAGGGTGATAAACCCTTGCGCGGTGCGGTCAATCGGTGGTTCCTCAGCACCCCAGCCGGGCATGACCTGAATGGCAGGGTATTTTTTTGATGACTCCGGGTGCAGTGGATCAACGTCCTTCGGAACAAAATACCAGCACACAATTGGTATGTTCCAGTAAGAGTTGAGCGTAACCTTATAGAGTCGACCGGTGGCGGTATTTTTTTCAGGGACGGGCTCAATCTTCGGGTTCATGGGGACGAGTGCCAGTTTTTCCTTCGCCTCACGCCAATATTTTTTAAAGTCGTGCGGGCGTTTGAGGAGAGCCGAGCCCATGTAATCGAGTGCGCGTCCACTTTTAAAAAACATCGCCCGCCACTCCGCCAGCTTTGTAATTTTTCCATCATTATCCGATTGCTCCACACGCACGCCGAGGATGTCAGCATGTCCGCGTGTGGGAAGTTCCAACTTGTAGGGCTCCTTGCCGGAAATTTTGTCCGTCTTGAGGATGATTTCCTTTTCATCCCATGCGTAAGCCGTAACGACAATTTTGCCCTTGAAATCATTCCCTTGCGGCAGAGGTGCAATTTCAATGGTTGGCACTCCGCCCTCGAGTGCGGGGTTAAAATCAATCTTCACCGGTTCACCCTCCTTGACCCTTTTCGCCTGAAGACCTGAACACAGGAAAAGAAAAATGCACAGACACCATGTGCAAAGCCTGAAAAAACTTTTATTCATGGATTCATCCCCTAAAACAGGGTTAAAATATTCATCAGAACATGGGAAATGAGTCAAGGGGCTTTATATTACGGAAGATTCTTGGAGCGCATCACCGGTGAGCGAAAAAATATATAAAAGACTTGAAATGGCGTTTTGGTGGGTGGTAAGAGATTAATCCGTTTTTTGAACGTTGGGAAATCATGGAGAACGTTTAAAAAGTTTTTTTGAAGAGCGTGTGCGGTGGGTATAGCTCAGCCTGGTTAGAGCGCCAGATTGTGGCTCTGGAGGCCGAGGGTTCGAACCCCTTTACCCACCCCAGAATATTTTGCGCCTGTAGCTCAGGGGATAGAGCACCAGCCTCCGGAGCTGGGTGTCGGACGTTCAAATCGTCTCAGGCGCGCCAGATATAATGCCCCGCTGAGCCAGTAAAATCGTGGCTTCGCGGGGTATTTATTTTAAGAATCGGCATAAGCCACGAGTAAGAAATAATGTTGTGGTATTTTCTTGCATATGGTGGGATAATTTTTTACATATCTGATTTCGTTAATCACCTGAAAAACAAAAGGAGTATTTTATGAGGATTTATCTTTCCTGCGATATTGAGGGTGTGGCAGGGGTGCCAAGCTGGGAATATGGCAACCGCAACAAGATGGATTATCCTGAAGGTCGTCTTTATATGCTCGGCGAGGTGAACGCCGCCATTGAAGGCGCTCTCGAGGAGGGCGCAAAGGAGATTATTGTCAATGACTCCCATGCATCCATGATAAACCTCCTGCCCGCAAAAGTGAACAAGGCGGCGCGCCTCCTCCAAGGCGAGGTCAAACCCTGGTCGATGATGGAAGGTATGGACAGTCGTTATGACGCCGCCGCATTCATCGGCTATCACTCAATGGCGGGCACAAAGAAGGGTTCAATGGCGCATACGTATAGTGATGCAATCATTCAGGCGCGCGTAAATGGGGAGGTCTGGGGCGAGGCAGAGCTGAACGGCGCTTTCTGCGGCACGCACAAGACTCCCCTTGTCTTTTTAAGCGGCGATGAGGCAGTGACTAAAGAAGTAAGGCGCTTCATTCCGAATATTGAGACGGCGGCGGTGAAGAAGGGTTACGGCATGAGGGCGGTGCTCTCGCTCCATCCGGAGGTTGCGCAGGGGATGATTCGCAATGGAATTCGGAAAGGCATTCGTCGGCGTCGCGAGATAAAACCTTTTCTCCCCAGGAGTCCATATACGCTTGAGGTGGAACTTAGAGAGCCAGACATGGCGGACCTTTGCAGTCGCATCCCTGGAACTGTGCGCCCCGCTTCGCGAATAATCCGCTTCAAACACAAGGATTACAAGGAAATCTACCGCGCCTTGCTCACCATAATGAGCATGTCAAGCCGTGTATAACCTTGTCATATCTTAGCCCTCTCTGATAGATATTGGTGACACTTGCAAGGGAGGGAGATATTGTAAGATGTCAAGCGATTCACAAGCTTCGCCCCATCTTTCTCGCTCCATCCTCGTTCTGAATATTATCGCTTACGGTTACCTTGCCTTAATTATCTTTGCCTTCACGCCTTTTACAAACAATCTCGATGAAATCAAAGTCGCGGCGCTTTTCGTTGGGGGACCAATTTTATTATATTTGTATCTGATTTTTGCGGCGAAGGGGGAATTGCGTCTTTTAACAGGAACCCCCCTTGCTTTACTCGTCGGCTATGCAGTTGTGCTATTGCTTTCCACCCTGATGGCAGGGAAAACATACAGTTGGGCAGGTAGAATAGAGCAGATGAAAAATGTTGCATGTCTTGGCGGATTTTTCATGTTCTTCGGGCTCATGCGAACAAAGCAAGACATCTCACGTTCCCTTTTTATATTGGCTATATTAGCGTTCATAACAGCAATCTTTGGATTATTCCATTACTTGGGCGGGTTTGAACTCTTTGTGAAATACTATTTTAACCCAGGCACTGTTGTGCGGATTTTGTGCGAGTCTCTGGCAAAATCGAAGGGGGAGATGTTCAGCACCTTCCTGGGACAATCACTTTTTGCCTCTTTCCTTATAATGTTGATACCGATTTTACCGGGATATGTGATTATTGAGAAGAAACGGAGACGGCGCATCTTTGTCTCAATCACGATAATAATGATGATAATATGTTTCATTCTCACGCGTCCCCTGGATATATATTTTAAAGGATTTATGAAGCGCTCTATTCTCTGGAAGGGCGGCTGGGAAATGTTCATTTATGGACCTGGCGGAAACAATTGGTATGAGGTGAAGAATCCCCCGCTGAATCCGCGCACAATCATAATTGGATGCGGACCCGCGAGTTACCGAATCATTTTCCCACGTTACCGAAGCCCCGATTATTATAAATACAATATAAGCCATGTCACATTGAGTTCGCATAACAGTTACCTCGACCTCCTATCCGAGACGGGCATTCTCGGATTTGCCTGCCTCATGGTATTCTTATATGCCTTTTTTGCATCGGGACTGAGGTTGTTGCGGAGAACCAATGCTCGCAAAGAGAGAATTATTATCTGTGGAATTCTCTGCGGCATGTTGCTTGTGTGTCTGGCTGATATTTTCACACCGAGCACACGCTGGGAATCCTTTGCCGCCGTATTTTGGGTCATGCTGGGAATTGGCTTCGGTGTCTTTGAGACGATGAAGAAAGAGATGCTAACAGTTATTTCACCGAAAAAGTTCGTTCGCAGTTTGGAAATTATATGTGGTATATTAGTTCTATTGATATTCCTCGAAACCGGTTCATATGGTATCTATTACTTCATCGGAGCGGTTTACAATAACAAGGGTCTCGTGAATGCCAGTATGGGTGAAAATTTAATGACAAGGAATGAGTATGATAAGTCAAAGCAAGATTTGACTCATGTGGCAAAGGCATATTATTTATCTGCCATCTCTGATTATAAACGGGCGCTCTGGTATAATCCCACCTTTCTCACGTCCTATTACAAGATGGCTCATGCTTACAGCCAAATCGGCGATGAGAATAACGCCATAAAGACCTATAAAGAACTGCAAAGATACGCGCCCGATTATTCGCAGGTGCATTACAATCTTGGGGTTTTGCATTGGGCTCTTGGGCAAAAGACAAAAGATCGGACTATTGCGTGGAAGCACTGGGAAGAGGTGTTGCGCGAACTCAAAATCGCCGCTCACATGTCCAATGAGGAATATGTTCAGGATATATATCGTAAATTCGTAGAAGCAGATAAACAGTTTCAAGGCAAATAAGATTATTCAGGTTGTGATGATATACATTGCGCGTCATTGCAGGACGGCGTGGAATATGACGAACATGATTCATGTCTCACTTTTCGCACGCCCCGATTGAACTTGACAGATATCTTACGGGTGAAATATAAAAATCTTCGGTTATCGACAATCACTTTATGATGTTGCCGGAGTGGCGGAATGGCAGACGCAGAGGACTCAAAATCCTCCGAGGGCAACTTCGTGTGGGTTCAACTCCCACCTCCGGCACCACAACGTTATTTTTCAATGCCCGCCAGTCCGTACCTCAACGTTGGGGAAATGTGCACCTGTCAGTTTTTCCGAAATGTGATGAAATTTCACTATAGTCTAAAAGGATGCTATGGGAATTGACCTGAAGACATGCAGGCTTGTTGTGTTTGACCTCGATGGTACTCTTGTGGATACATTTGATGATATTGCCGCGGCAGTCAATTATGTCATGAAAGAATTTGGACTGCCCTCCCATCAGACATACGATGTTAAAATCCATGTGGGCAATGGCGCTCGTGTCCTTATGGCGTGGTCGTTGAATAATGCCTCCGGCAAAAAACCCGGATGGGCACAAGATGCGATGATAGACCGTGCTGTGGCGCTCTGGAAGGGATATTATCTGGAACATCCTGCCGTCCACTCACGCCTTTACTCAGGTGTCCTTGATATGCTTGGGGAATTGAAAAACCGTAACATCAGAACTGCAGTCCTGTCTAACAAGCCACACGAGGTTGCCGAGCAACTGCTCGACGTTCTCGGGATAAAGGATTTGTTTGATTATATTGTGGGTGAAAGCGTCAGGATTCCACGAAAGCCCTCCCCCGATGGCATCAGTTATTTGATGAGTATTGCCGGAGCAAAGCCGCAAGAAACCTGGATGGTCGGGGATAGCGAGCCAGACATACAGGCGGGACTTGCGGCAGGTTGTCGCGTCTGTGCCGTCACCTACGGTGTTGGGAGGAGGGAGGAACTTGAGCGGCTTGGGGCGCATTGCATTGTCAATACCCCGATGGGGATTGTGACATGACAACTCTTAGTATTCTTCAAGGTTATGAGTTTAATTCAGAATTAAGTCATTTTTCCCTTGCAAAAAGAGTCATTGGGGAATATGGGAAAAAACATATAAGGACAGTAAATCAATACCTCATTACGAATGGGGGGTTTTTGAGATTAAAGAGGGGTGAATAATTATGTTTTTTGGTAAGAAAGTAACAGTGGGTCTGGATATTGGCTCCAGCATGGTTAAGGTGGTTCAACTTAAACGTGTTGGGAAGGGAATAGAGCTTGAGAAATTTGCCATGGAGCCAATTTTTTCAGGACGGGATAAGAAGGCGGCAGGAGCGGATGTCAAGCAATTGAAGATAGAGGCTGCAAAGCGCGCCATAGCTTCCGCAGGAATCAGTGCTAAATATTCAGTGTCCTCTGTCAGTGGTGAATCCATAATTGTCCGGTATATCCAGCTACCGGACATGCCAGAGAATGAGCTGAAGAATGCCCTGAAATGGGAGGCGGAGGAATACATCCCCTTCCGTATTGACGAGGTAAATCTCGATTCAGTCATTCTTGGAAAGGTAGAGGGTGAAACCGGCAAGGTCGATGTCCTTCTGGTCTCCGCCAAAAAAGACCTCATCACAGAACACCTTAACATCATCCGGGATATAGGGCTGACGCCGCAGATTGTAGATGTGGATTCATTTGCATTTCTGAACTGCTATGAGATGAACCATTCCCCTGCTGCCACCGATGTGGTTGCATTGGTGAATATCGGTGCAGAGGTGACCAACATAAACATTTATATGAATGGGAACTCACGACTTTCCCGTGATATTTCAGTTGCCGGCGATACCATCACAAATGCCATTGCAACCAAAATGGACATGGATTTCACAAAAGCTGAGAATATGAAGATTGCCGTGGGTGCGCCGTGGGAACAGCCGGCGCAGGCAAAGCCGCAAGAGACAGGTGGTATTATTGCTGGAATCCGCGGCACGGTGGATAAGATTACCGGCGAAGAGATAGGGTATGATACCCAGGAGGCAACCGCCCAGAAGATTATCAGGAATAATCTTCAGAACCTGTTGAGTGAAGTCAGCCGGTCAATACAGTTCTTTGAAAACCAGGCAGCAGGTCGCACAGTGCAGAAGGTTATTCTGGGTGGCGGGTCATCCAAGATTAAGAATATTATCCCATTCTTTTCCAAGGAGTTGGGGCTTCCCGTGGAGATTATCGACCCACTCCGGTCAATTACGGTGAAAGATTCCCTGGTAGGAGCAGTAACGGCGGCTCAGGAGCACCTTGGCGTCGGAATCGGTTTAGCGCTACGAAAGGTGGTAGATTAATCCGCCTGAGGCGGATTATGGTTTAAGAGTTTAAAAAGTTTCAAGGAGTTATATAATGATCAAGATCAATCTCCTTCCTCCTGAAATGACCAAGTTTAAGAAGGAACCTGTGAAGGTATTCAAGGTCCCTTCAAGTACCAAGCATATCGTCATCCTCGCACTCGTCATTGTCTATATCATCGTCATTGGCGTTGTATATTCAGTGGTGCATAAGAAGTTAAAGGATGACGGGGAGGTCAATGCGCTACAGGTGGAACGGGACAACCTTAAGAAAATGGTTGAATCAAAACAGGCGCAGTTCAAGGACCTCATCGAGCTTCGCACCATTCTGGCGAACCAGATAGAGATTCTTAAGGCGCTTGCCCCACCTGACCGACTGCTAGGGGCTGAGAAGATAAACATGCTTGCGGATATTGTCCCTCCCGGGGTTTATCTCACAAATATGGATGTCAGTGAGGAAATCAAGGAGGTGCAAACACAGGAGTCCATAAAGATACGGGAGGCGTGGATAAGAGGCGGCAAGAAAGGGATGGAACCTCCTCATATTAATAAACCCGTCGTTACACAAACTTTCGTCATTGAGGGGATTACCTGGGCGGATTCGGCTGACCAGCGCATCCAGCTGATTATGAAATTCCATGATGCCATGAGAAACTACAGCAAAAAGGGCATGAATGGAGACGAGCGCCGGTTTATGGACAATTTCCAGGACATCAAGATTGAGGCTACATACTTAGATAAGGTTGGGGGACGCAATGTGAATCATTTTAAACTGATACTTACGACTAAACCACTTGCGGCGGTTGAGAAAAAATAATTCGCCTTTTTTAAATTTACGGCGGATGTGGAGGAAGCGTTATGGTACTGGATGAACAGGCAAAGAAAAATTTGTCAGTGGGCATCTTCTTAGCCATCGTAATCATGGCCGGTGTGGGCTGGTGGCATTTCTACATCCTTAAGCCATATTATGTGCGAAATGAGACACTCAAGAAGACGCTCAAGGAGGAGATCAAAACACTGAAGGATAATCTCAAGGAGATTAATGAGGCGGAGAAGAACCGTCCCATCGTTGCCGAGATGCGCAAGGTGGTAGAGGAAGCCTCCAAGCGGCTACCATCCTCTCCTGACGCACCCGGATTCTTTCAGGAATTAATCCGCATTCTGAGAATCACAGGTGTTCAGGCACGGCGCGTGGACCCTCTCGAACGCCGCGGCTCAGCCCTCTATACTGAAATTCCTTATAAAATTGAGTGCAACTGCCGCTATCATGAATTTGGACAATTCCTCAACCTGATTGAGGAAAATCAGAACCGCTTCATGCGTGTCAAATCTTTCAGTATAAGTGATAATGAAAACCGACCGAGCATTCACCCTGTCACGGTGAATATCGCTACATTTATGTTTAATAAGGCATTGAGGTAGTAATGGATTATAGACATTACTGAAGGAGTGATAATAATGAGGCAGTCAGGCAGATTTCATTGGAGTTTTTTATTGATTATTATGTTTGTGGTTCTGTCCGGCATTCCCAGCCGATTCAGCGGAGTGGGTTTGGTTCTTGCCGGTGCGGGACCTGACGACAATAATACGCCTGCGCCCACACCGCAGTCCACAGTCCCGACCGTTGTCCCCTCTCCAACTCCCACTCCCCGTGAGGTTATTTCTGAGGTTCAGATTATGACCCTTCCCGCCATAGAACAGCCGACCAAGGAGAGTGAGGAAGCCGTCAAGTCGCGGAATATCATTAATGACCCTGAGGTAAGAAGGCTTCTGAAGCAGTCCCCGGATTTTATTTATAATCCAGGAGACCTCAAGGACCCGATGATTGTCCCGTGGATTCGCAACACAATCCTCATCAAGGAGTATATCCAGAGTCTCCAGAAACTCATCAAGGAACATCAGGTGGAAAGTGCCAAGGTGGTTATCAATCGGATTAAAGAAGTCCTCCCCGAAATCACGGAACCGGATGTGAGTAAGGAGGCTGAGGCACAGATTGCTCTTGCAAACCAGGAGATTATGAAGATGAGTTCCACCACAACCGAGGCTCCCGGGCAACCAGGCGTATCCCCAATTGAAACCCCAATTATAATCATGCCCTCCTGGATAGAGAGCCATGTGAGTGGCGTTATATGGCAGCCCAAGGCGGAGGAGCGAACCGTTCTCATTGGTGATGACATTCTTAAAGAGGGGGAAAAGATTCCGAGGTATCCCGATGCGGTGGTGCAGAAGATTAATCCAACATCGGTGGTGATTTCATACAGGGGTCTTGTGAAGGAAATTTCTGTAATAGGCGGCGAAACCGAGTAATCCGCTTGAGGCGGATTATGTTTGAAGGTTTCAAGTTTCAGGGGTTTAAAAGTTTAAAAGAGGAATAAGTTTTTAATTTTCTAAGGGCTCTTTATGATTGATGCCACGAAGGAAAGGAGCGGGCGGAATGATTAAAAGGAATCTCTCCCATTTGGTTTGTGGTGTCGCCTTGATGATGCTTCTTGCGGTGGGAGCGACGTCGGAGCCACCAAGGATCAATGGTGCCAGCATCGAGGCAAGGGGGAATGCCGAGGTACTGCGCATTCAACTTGACCGCGCTCCCGCTGTGGGCGGGACACCCATTTATCAGGACCATCTCTTCTATCAGGCTGGATACGGGTACATAGAATTCCCCGGTGCCGTTCTTGCCGGTGGGGAGCGCGTCCTTAAATATGACGGCGTTTTTCTTGAAAGCGTTCGCCTGAAGTCGCAAACGCTTCATAGCTCTGGCGCCGGAGAGGGGGGAGAAGACTCGTCCACTCCCTCCGTCAGGGTTTATTTTTATTTTAAAAAACCCGCCTCTTACAGAATCGAACAGGAGGCAGATGAAATCCGTCTCATCTTTGCCGAAAAACCTGAGCAACAAAGCGCCATCCTACCGGATGCTGATATGTATTTTTCCATCTCTGACCATGCAAGCCCAGCTTTGTCCTCTGCGCCTGCGCCGGACTCGCTTGACCGCGCCGTGGATGCAGTGAACGAAAGTGAGAAACCACTCATCGTTGCCCAGGCGAAACAGACCGAGACCAAAGCCTCCGCTCCCTCATTTTTTGTCCCTCCCACAAATAAGGAGACCGCCCCCAAGCCCTCAACTGCTGTCCTGCCGGAGGAAGATATCTTTGCACAGCTGGTGACCTTGCGTTTCAAGGATGCCGACCTTCAGAACGTCATCCGCATGATAGCCCAGAAGACGGGGCTGAATATTATTATGGCAAGGGCGCAGGTAACTGGCACCGTTACCCTTGATTTGGAGGATGTCCCGCTTGGGAATGCCCTTGATGCCATCCTGAAGACGAATGACCTTGCATTTGTCCGGGAACCGGGAGGTATTGTCCGCATCGTCCCGCGCAAGGAAATCCGGGTTTCCGCCCTTGAACTCAAGACCGTCCACATCCCGGTGAACTGGGTGCCGGCAACAAAGCTTGCTGATACGCTCAAGCCATTTCTCTCCACGGCGGAGGGTGCGCAGATTCAGGCAGACGGCGATTCCAATGCCCTCCTCATCACTGACACCCCGCCCAATGTGGAGACCTTGCTTGCCCTTGTGGAGAAGCTGGACATTCCTGAAAAACAGGTCATGATTGAGATGCGTCTCGTGGATATTGGCAAGACACTCCTGCAGAATATCGGTATGAACTGGAGTTTGACTGAACAACAAAGATATAAGACCGTTGATACAACCACGCCACACTATAATCCTATCACTGGAGTGGTTGATGGTGTAACGCATAATATTACAAAAACCCCCATTCTGGACCAGTTGGATACCTATCAGTCTTTCACTGGAGCGGCAGAGGGTAGTGGGTCTAATTGGACATGGGGTAGAAGTGTATCCATACTTGGAAAAGGGTTTGATTTTAGTGCCTTTCTCAATGCCAACCAAAGCACGACATTAATAAGGGTCCTCGCCAATCCACGGGTTATAACCCTGAATAATGTTGTCGCAAAAATAGAGATCATTAATGAGATTCCATACGTAAATAGCGTTATTGGTTCTGGCGGTGCCACCACGCAACAGGCGGAATTTAAAGACAGCGGAATCACCATGGAGGTTACGCCATATATTACAAATAACGGGTATGTCCGGATGAAGATTAAGCCTGAGCAGATGATTTATCGTGGAAGAGACGAAGTTACAGGAACACTGCCCGTGATTGATAGAAGGGCAGCCGAGACAAATGTCATCATACGTGATGAGGAAACCGTTCTGCTTGGTGGATTGCGTCAGGATACGGATACAGATGTGAATATTGGAACGCCATGGTTTATGGAGATTCCTGTGATTGGTTGGTTCTTTAAGCGTAATAACGTTGATAATAGAAAACTTGAAACGGTCATGTTCGTAACGCCGCACATCATCAAGGAGCCGGCGCTTTCAGAGCTTGAGAAGACTCAGTATAATCAGATTGATTACGGCTGGGACCTCCCCGCTGAATTCTTCAAGATTAAAAAGGAGACGCCAGCAGAAAAGAAGTAATCCGTTTATATTTGAGAATTTGAGTATTTGAGAATTTATGCCGCATCTGGCGGAGAGAAAGGAAATGGGAAAGAGCCATGAACATTAAGAATGGTAAAGTGATGCTTTTCCTGGTTCTTGTGCTCATTTTGAATATGGCGGTATGGGCGCAGTTGCCGTGCCCCTTGCGCCTTGGAGATGTTGGACAGACGGAGGGAGTGGCGGGCGTTAAAATTAAGGGCGCAACTGCAACGCAATATTGCAATCTTGCCCTGACAGGCATTGGGGATTTGAACGTGGATAATCTTGATGATTTTGCCTTAGGGTTTGTTGCTGGTGATGGAACACCCGGGTATTTCGTGATTGTCCCCGGCAGTCATGAGAGTATCGGTACGGGCGGAGTGCTGGATGTAACCCCCAGCACAAAGGGAGCAGAAAAAAACCCCAATGGTGTGGGCGTCAGCATTGCCGGAATCGGTGATGCGAACGTCAATGGCGTTAATGATGTCCTTTTCGGAGCCCCCAGCGTCAACAATACCGGCTCGGCTTATTTTGTAGATGGTTTCTCGTTTGTAGAACTCATGCTTTCTCAGAAGACACAACCCACGGAGTGGATTGAGGCACACAGCGGCGCACGCCTCGATGGAGTTGCCGATGGGGATGATTGCGGCTGGAGTGTCTCATGTGCTGGTGATTTCAACGGTGATGGAATACCTGATATGATTGTTGGGGCTCCTGCCGCCGATGTGAATGGACAAATTAATGCAGGTGAGGTTTATGTCATTTTCGGGAACAGTAACGGCATTGGAATCGGCAGCGTCCTTGATCTGAGCAGACTGGACGGCACCAATGGATTTGTCCTCCGGGGAGGTTCGGCTTACGGATTTGCTGGGTGGAGTGTTGCCAGCGTGGGCGATGTGAATGGCGATGGCTATGGTGACATCCTCATCGGCGCGCCTTATGTGAGCATTAATGGCACAAACAGCGGTGCGGTGTATTTAGTATATGGAGGACCGACAGCGCCCGGGACGAGCGGCGTTGCCTATCTGGAAAATCTTGGCGCCCGCGGGAAAAAGTTCGCGGGAGAGGCGACTTACGACTATTTCGGTTGGTCTGTGGCTGGCGGGCAGGATGTCAATAAGGATGGGCTTAAAGATTTTATAATTGGCGCCAATCTTGCGGACAATGGACTGGAACCCAACACCGGCAAGGCGTATCTATTTTATGGCAAGCAGGGAGGCGTGACCGCCACGCCAACCACCCTTAATGGAACAAATGGTGTTGTCATCCCCGGTCTGGATGCAGAAGACCAGCTTGGTTTTTCACTCGCCATGTTGAAGGATGTGAACTCGGATGGTTATGCCGATATTCTTATCGGTGCGCCGGGCGCTTATATATACGGAGGGAAAGCCCTCGGCGAGGCTTATTTAATCTATGGCGCCAGCAGTATAGGCACAAATGGAGTCTTTGACGTATATGACCTGGATGGCAAGAACGGAATTCGCATCTATGGCGGTGGCATGAGCTGTAGCAGCATTGAATCGGGTATATGCCTTGCCAGCGCTGGCGATGTGAACGGTGACGGCGCTGATGACATCCTCATAGGAAGTCTCGGAGGAGGTGAGTGCTTTCTCATTTACGGCGTCACAATAGACATACGGATTACCCCCACATCACTAATTCTCGATTCAATGGTTCCCATGGCACAACAGACGAATTCATTTATCGTCAAGAATCTGGGCACGGGGCTTCTGGTGGTGAATGATATCAAGACTGTGCTCTTCAGCAACAACGCACCTGTCAATTATATTAATCTTTCTCCCCCGCCCCCATATTTTCTTGGATATAATGAGTCGCAGGTGGTGACTGTGACGCCGGATTGGACGCAGGCACCTCAAAATGCGGACACACTTCTCCACCTGCTGGTTTATTCAAATGACATTCTTAAAAACCCGTACCCCGGTGGTATTTATGTAACGCTGAAAAATCACGGCACGCCGACGCCGACCCCAACGCCGACGCCGACCCCACTCCCGCCAATCATTCGTGTGGAGCCTTCGCAGATTATTTTTTACAGGACAGAGGTAGGGAGTAGCGGCGGTGATGCACTTAATGCCGCCGCAACCGCACCGTCCGCGACTGTCAGCAAAGTTGCCCTTACCCGCGGTGTGATTGACCCCATAGCGAATAAGGGATTTGCGACCGGACTTCGCAACGCTGGCACAGGACGCCATATCCTGATGCAGTTCAATGAGGCGCCAACGGAGAAAGGTGTGAAGTCACTTGAGAAGGAAGGTATCAAACTTATCAGATATCTTCCTGATAACACGTGGTGGGTAGCCGTTGGAGCCGATGTGAAGTCATTGAATGACATTCGGTCTTGTGGTGGTGTGCGCTGGGCATCATCCATGCCGCCTGAGTATAAAATTGCCCCCACCATTATTGACAGGGAATTTTCGCCCAATATTATTTTCCCCAACGGGGAAGTCTTATTCTATGTTCAGACCTTCTCGGACGTTTCGGACGATGAGTTTCAGCAGGCACTGAAGGGGCTGACATTTGCCTGTGAATCCAGCGGGAAGGCATTTGGCAATGTCTGGGTCATCCGCACGGCGCCGGAAAATGTTCCCGCCCTTGCCGCGCTTGACCAGGTGGAATGGATAGAACCCGCACCATCGACAAACAAGGTCTGCAACTCAAACGTTCGCGCCCGCGCTGAAGTTGACCCCCTGCAGGTTACATCTAATCCGCTCTGGGACCCGTGGCTGGCACAACTCGGCTTTGTTAATGGAGTTGACGGTAGTGGCATTAAGGATAATGAGGGTAATATTATTATACCTCCAACGAGAGTCGGTGTCTGGGATGCCTATGCCGTGGATGCCCACAAGGACTTCAACTTCACTCGAGTTTTTTCCGGTGATGGCTCCAAGGTTCCGGAGGTAACTCAGCCCAATCCGCCCTGGTGGTGGCCCATAATTTATCCTAATGCCCTCTGGCAGACGAATTTCTACACTGTGTCCCACGCCACTCATGTGGCGGGCACAATTGGCGCGAATGGACTGCGCTATCTCCAACTCACCCTTGGAGGTTACTTAAAGGGCGAAATGACCGGACTTACTGATTGCGAGCAATACTATATCGACCTGAACCGCGATCACAAGATAGATGTGGCTGATATTGTCAAGTCTCTGCACTGGAAAATCTCCCGGACTCTTGGCGTCGCCCCCGGTTGCGATATTTATTCCTATAATTTTGATAAAGACATCGAAGAGATGGCGAATGCCGTTGTCAAATATGGAATAGATATTACCTGTAATGCTTACTCTGCCGAGCTCGGCTGGGAAATTCGCTATTATCAGTTGCCAGACCCGAATAACCCGAATAATACCCTGTATTATCCTTACTGGGTATATCTCGGCAATGGCGGCGAGTTTGGACGCTACACCACGGAATCCTCCGCCTGGGACAGCATCTCTTACGGGACGGGTCTTCTCATTGTCAAGGCGTCCGGTAATGACCGGGGCGATGGACCCGATGCCAACTGGTGCGTCCCCACAAACGAGTGGTATTGTGTGGATGGACCTTATGACTGCATTGACCCCAAGGGTTCCGCCAAGAATGTCATCACCGTGGGCGCGGTGGGAGATAATGGTGAGGAGCAGTTCGCCAGCAGTGCCGGTCCTGTAGATGATGGACGCATCAAGCCCGACCTCGTTGCTAACGGTTATTCTGTCTTCTCACTTGGTGTTGGCAACTGTTATTATGACTCCATGGCTGCCACCAACTGGGAGATATGCGGGCTTATGGGGGCAACAACGTGCACACTTGCCCAGACAATAGTTTTTGACAAATTCGGCAGTTCAAATGCCTGCGCCGCTGTTACCGGTTGCGGCGTCCTGCTCCAGCAAATGTATGAAGCCAAATATGGAGTAAAGGCAAAACCGGAGACCATCAAGGCGCTGTTAATACAGGGCGCTACGGAAAAGGGAGCGAATCCCGGTCCTGATTATGTGTATGGCTGGGGCGAGGTTAATGTCTATAACAGCTCACAATACTTATTGAATGATGCCGTCATGAGCGGCATGGTCCGCGCCGGCGCAAATCCTGTTCGCTTCCCCATGTATGTGCCTTCGGGTCTTACTACCTTGAAGGCAACAATTGCCTGGACTGACCTTGAAGGTGCGCCGGAATCCAAGGTCGCGCTCATCGACGATATTGACCTTGTCCTTGTCGACCCCAATGGGACGAAGTATTATCCCTGGAGTCTCGACCCATGGGACCCGCAGGCTGCCGCCACAAAAGGCGCGAACCATACAGATAATGTGGAGGAGGTTCAGGTGAATAACCCCGTTGCCGGCGTGTGGGAGGCGCAAGTCATACCTTACAATATTCCCGCCATCCAGCAGGACTTCACACTTGTGGTTAATGGAATCCAGCCTATCAAGCTTACCAAGTCAATCAAGGTCTATAATGATGGCGGCGGAGACCTCATACTTTACTCCATTACACCGGACCACGCTTACGATTGGCTGAGCATCACCTGTGGTGGGAAGGAAGTCAAAAACATCGTTATCAAATCCGGCCAATACGCAACAATTGACCTGACGGTTGATTTTGCATACTCACCTGAGGGACAGACGGTGGTTCTGACCTTCAACTCCAATGCGGCTCAAACCCCCCAAGCGGTCGTCCTTGTGATGTCAGAGTGAGCAATTAATGATAAAGATGAAGCCCCGGGTGTGAATGATTTCCCCCGGGGCGATTTTTTGTTACCTTATATTTCCGCGTTAGATTTTCCGAGAGTTTTGAAAAATCTGAGGCAAAGCATTTGCGAGCCATTTCAGAATGTGCTCGGCTGCCTCTCTTGCTTCTCTGGTATCTTCTTCGGTGGGCGTGAACCAATCGTCAGGATAGCGAATTTCAACCGAGTAGGGCATCAGTATCGCGAGTGCATCACGCAGATTCTCTGCGTCTTTGTTCAATGGAAGTATCTTTTCCAGAATAAGAAACAGGTCGTGAGTGATAGGGTATGATTGACCGGTTCCAACCAGATATGCCTTGAGAATTTTCTCGGCTGCCTGTTGACAGTGAAAACAGACAGTGTCAAATGGGACATCTTCAGATTTGAGATTGTTGTCTGCGTTCAGAAGGTCATTTTTAGCCTTGGCGAGCCATTGCCTTGCCATTTCCATTTCATCGGACATACAGAGTTTTTCCTTCTTTTAAAACGGTTGATACGAAAGAGGCAAGCGACCTCTCGGCTTTTTCAATCTCCTGTGGAGTATATACGACCAGGTCCATGCCAAAAGGATGAGGACGCAACAGAGAATAAAGTTTTCGGCTTCGCTTAAATCTCGGCAAATCACTTTCAGCAATAATCATCAAATCAACATCGCTATTTTCGTGTGCTTCGCCCCGAGCGTGGGAACCGAATAAAATAACCTTTGACGCATTAGCCGCATTTCCCAAGAGAATTGCGACACGTTCTATTTCACGTTTATCAATCATATTACAAATATCTAAAATCTATTCCCTTTTGCTTCGCAAGCATTTTATCGAATCAGAGCATGTCCCTGATTCTCTTTAAACCATTATGGACACGGATGAAAATTCTTTAATCCTCCGGTTCTATAATTGCCTTGTCAAATGGCGGGTGAGGGAAGCGGCTCGCCGGATGCGCTCGCCGGTGTTGCGCCCTTTGCCGATTTCCCTGATGAGGGCGCTCCCGACGATGATGCCATCTGCCCTGCCCCTGAGAAGAGCAACGTGCTCCGGTCTTGAGATGCCGAATCCAACAGCAATGGGTTTGTCCGTCATTCCCCGCAGGGTTTTCAGGTGGGAGAGGATGGATGGGTCAAGAGAGTCCCTTGCGCCGGTGACGCCTTTTGTGGAGATGTAATAGACGAAGCCGGATGATTTTTCAGTAATGATGCGGGCGCGCTCGTGGGGCGTGGTCGGGGCGATAAGAAAGATGTGGCATAAGCCCCGCGCATCACAGAGGCGTATCAGGTCGTGCGCCTCTTCGGGCGGAAGGTCGGGGACAAGGAGACCATCAATGCCGATGCGGGCGCACTCGCAGATGAGTGCCTCGATGCCGTATTTGTAAAATGGGTTGTAGGCGGAAAATAAGACGAGTGGTATCTTTGATTTTTTTCTGAAGCGCCTCACAAGTGCGAGAATCTTTTTCAGAGTGGTTCCGGCGTGGATTGCATCCGTTGACGACCTCTGAATTGTTGGTCCATCGGCGATGGGGTCTGAAAATGGAACGCCAAGTTCAATCATGTCCGCCCCCGCCTTTTCCAGTGCGGGCAAAAGCGCTTCCGTTGTGGCAAGGTCGGGATATCCCGCCGTCACGTAAAGTATGAGAGCGGACTTTCCTGCCTTGCGCTTATCCTGAAAAAGTCTGTCAATTCTATTCATGTCCGGAGCTCTCCATCCCTACCCAGATGCTTTTGTAACGTGAACACATCCTTATCGCCCCTGCCGGAGAGGCAGACCACAATCAGCGCGCCCCTTTTGACCTTCGGGACGAGACGGGACAGATAGGCAATGGCGTGTGCAGTTTCAAGGGCGCAAACTATGCCCTCCGTTTTTGCAAGCAGGGCGCAGGCATCGAGTGCCTCACTGTCCGTCACGCTTACATATTCCCCACGACCGCTCCATTTATAAAAGCTGTGCTCGGGTCCCACGCCCGGATAATCCAGCCCCGCTGAGATGGAATGCGCTGGCTTCACCTGACCATCATCTGTCTGCAGGACATAGCTCTTACTGCCGTGAAATATTCCCATCTCGCCCATGCTGATGGAGGCGGCGTGTTTGCCGGTGGAGATGCCGAAGCCCGCCGCCTCGACGCCGTGGAATTTTACCCGCACATCATTGTAGAACGGCGCAAACAGCCCGATGGAGTTACTGCCGCCCCCCACGCAGGCGACAAGATGGTCGGGGAGCCGTCCCTCCTTGCGCTTTAGCTGGCGACGGGTCTCATGTCCGATGACTGATTGAAAATCCCGCACCATCATTGGAAATGGATGAGGTCCGACCACGGAGCCAATGATATAATGCGTGTCATCCACATTTGCCATCCAGTCGCGCATTGCCTCATTCGTGGCGTCTTTTAGAGTTCTGGTGCCAGATGTGACGGGAATGACGCGCGTCCCGAGGAGCTCCATGCGGAAGACGTTCAGCCTCTGGCGTTCCATGTCCTCCGTGCCCATATAGACATCGCACGACATGCCGAAGAGTGAGGCGACCGTTGCGGTAGCGACGCCGTGCTGACCGGCGCCCGTCTCGGCGATGAGGCGTTTTTTGCCAAGGTGCTTTGCAAGGAGTGCCTGACCAAGGGTGTTATTAATCTTGTGTGCGCCGGTGAAGGCGAGGTCTTCGCGTTTGAGGTAGATGCGGGCGCGGTTGCCGAGCGTCTCAGAGAGACGGCGCGCGAGATATAGTGGCGTGGGGCGTCCGGCGTAATCGGCAAGGAGTCCTCGCAGTTCCCGCTTGAAGCCCGGGTCATTTTTGAGGCGGTTATATTCCCGCTCAAGTTCAATGAGGGCGCGCATCAGCGTTTCGGGGACATAGCGCCCGCCGAAGGGACCGTAATGACCGGAACTGTCCGGCAGTGGGAAATGGGTCTTTCTTTTCATGATTGTATCCAGATTCAGGAGGGGATGTCCCTCACAGCGCGGATGAATGCACTGATTTTTTCATAGTCCTTTTTCCCCGGGGCACTCTCAACGCCGCTGGAGACGTCCACTCCGTAAGGGTTGACAGCCCGAATCACTTCAGAGACGTTTTCCGGCGTCAGCCCACCCGCAATGATGATACGATGTTTTGAGACATAAGGTGCAAGCAGAGAGACGTCAACCCTTTTCCCCGTGCCGCCGTAACGCACGGGATGCCAGGCGTCACACAGCCATGCCCAGACATCTCCCCGCCCCAGCATCTCAAGGTTCTTTGCGTTCTTTATGCGGATAGTTCTGATGATGCGGCAGGGCGCAAGACTTGATAGATAATCCGGCGGTTCATCGCCATGAATCTGTGCGGCAAAAAGTCTGAGCCGGCGGTAATATTCCACGACCGTTTCAGGTTTTTCGTTCACGAAGACCCCAACTGCCTGAGGTTCAGGAAAACCGTTTTGCCGGAGGAAGTTCACTATTTTGGCGGCTTGTTCGAGGGTCACGTATCGCGGGCTATGCGGATAGAACACAAACCCAATGAAATCCGCGCCAGCATTGAGCGCCGCCAGCGCATCCACGCCATTCGTCATCCCGCAGATTTTAATTTTTACGGGAGTCGTCAGCAAATTACAGCGACTCCGGGTTCGTTCACGATAGAGGCGTTCGGTGAAGCCGCCTTCGGTAAGAAACATCTGTTCGAGCTTGCTCAATTGTCGTCCAAGAAGGAAGCTTGCCTGATTAATAAGGCAGATAATCGTGTTAGCCGCCGCCTCATCGGAGGCAGAAGAAATATTGTAAGGGTCATACCTTTTTGACATGTCAGACCCGTCGGACTTGTCGGACCTGTCGGACTTGTCAGACTTGTCCGACCGGTCGGAGCGATACTTTCCTCTCACAATTAAGGCTTCCGGCGAATCTTTGCGCCAGATCCGTAACCCTCTCTGGCGAAGGAAATCTTCATAGTCGAGGAGAAGTTCCTCAAGACTCGCCCGTGCCACGCCGGTCAGTTTGAGTTCGGACTTCTTTGAGGTTGCAGAAGCAATACTGCCTTCTGCAATGTTTTGCACCCCGCTACGTGCCGCCTGTATCATCTGGTCGTGAGTGCGGGAATGTTTGTCGACAAAACGACTGCAAAAGATTACCGTGGCATCATAGACCATCTGGGCGGTTTGGAAACTGCGCAGATTTCGATAGCCGCCATGCTGGGGAATAAGACGACGGCGGTTTTTGCTGGCGTCGGACAAGTCGGACAGGTCGGACGTGTCAGACATGTCAGACTGGTCTGGGTTTTCGGGGTTTTGGGGCATTTTTTTTCTCCGTTTGTATAGGGCTTACCTGCTTTGCTTCCGCACGGTTTCTATGAAGGCGAGGATTGCCTCTAATTTGCCGCGTGCCTCCAGTTTTTCAGGATAGCCATCCATGAGACTGACCTGATAATACATGTCGCGCGCGGGAATGGCGAAATTTTCAAAGACGCCCCATTCAAAACCGATTCGCTCGGGCGGCATCCACGTCACGTATTCCCTTGCAAGGGTGAAATAAAAATCTGCCAGATGAATCTTGTGGGAGGGAAGGTTTTTGCTCTCTTTATGCTCTTTTATGATTGCCTTCCATTCCTCAACGGCGCGTTTTGTGCCATCTTGCAGAAGATGGCGGTTATCCTGAAGAAAAACGGCGAAGTCAACCTCCGCCTTTTCCTTTTCGAGGCGCGCAAGTGGTTCAGTGTCCTGACCGGCGCATCTTGCTATCAGCGTGTCAAGCGAGGCAAGTTTCGCTTCATATTCCTGCATGTATTCCTCTGCGTTTTTTGCATTGGTGGAGAATGTGGTGATGGTTTCAAAGTTCTTTGCAGTTGCAAGACGCTCCTCCGCACGGGAGGACATCTCACCGCTCATGGCGGCAACCTGGAGATAGTAATGGGACGCCTGGGTATAATCTCCCAGCCGTTCATAGAGCCGTGCCCGCATGAAGGTCAGTGCCTCTGTGAAACGCCCCGGATAAAGTTTCTCATAGTTCGCAAGGCGGACAAGGGAACTCTTATAGATGTTCTGTCCGGAGGTGTCCACCGGATATGGGAAGCGATATATGTCAACCGCGAGTGCGCGCTGGCAATCCGCCATTATGGTGAGGAGGTTTTCGTAAGGATGTGTGACCGGCTTGTGAGACAGGGAGGAGCAACCCCACGTGAAGACAGAGAGGCACACCGTCAAAAAGAACCGTGCTGGAATTGTGGAAAGAGATTTCATGTTTGCGAGTGGTTCAGGAGAGATTCCCTGAGATGACCGGATGTCCGTAGCTCTTTCTATCCCATCATGAGTTATTGTATTTTCGGGGCGACGGGTTTTCCGCCGCATTCTTTAATCCAGTCATTGACCTTTTCAAAATCCTCACCGCCGAGTTCAATGTATTTAGTATACTCTACAATCGCCTTTTTGGTCTCCTTCAATTTTGTGTGATACATAATGCCCAGACCGAGATAATAATTAGGATTTTTGGGCTCGAGTTTCTGGGCGGTAAGAAAATTATCCTCCGCATCTTTGAAATTGCCCATCTTGGAGTGCGCCTGTGCGATGAGGTAATACGATTCAGCGCAGTCCGGCTGGTATTTGAGCGCCTCATTAAAGTCGGCGAGGGCGATGCGGGGGCTATCGAGGATAAGGTTCAGTTCTCCCCTCTGATTCAGCGCCTCTATGAGGAGTGTCATATTCTCCGTCATGTTTAGATGTCCACCTTCAGTGAGACGCTGGACAACATTATCAAAGAGAGACCGTGCCTTCACATAATCCTTGGCATCCTTGTAAAGGGCGCCGGAGAGGATTGTTGCCTCGATATGGTCAGGGTTGGTCAGGAAGACCTGGTCAAGGTATTCCCGAGCCTTTTCGGGTTTTTCAAGTTTTTTATATGCCCTTGTCAGACCGAGGTAGGCGCGGTATTTTTCCTTGCTCAATTCCCGCGCCTTATCATAATATGTTATTGCCTGGTCATATTTTCCGCCATTGAGATAATAATCACCCATGGCGCAGAGTGCATCATAATTGTTAGGATTCAGGAGCAGTTCGCGCTCGAAGGCATCCCTTGCATCCTCATATTTTTTCTGCCTCAGATAGCACATTCCGAGATAGTAATGGACGTCCGTGATTTTTGAGTTCATATTGTTCAATTCTATGCATTGTTTCACGGCATCATCGATATGGTTGTTGTCATAATAAAGAAGGACGAGTGCGAAGTGTGCATTTGTGGAATATGGGTCAGTTTCCAGTGCGGCGTTCAGGAGTTCCAGCCTTTTGCCATATTCCGTGGGTGGTGCCTGCGCGGCGAGATTCAGATAATCCTCAATAATTTTCTGCTTGGTATCGGGGTAATTGATGGGGTCCAGTTCCAGAACTTTTTTGTGTTGTTTGATGGCGTCGGCGTAATTTTTTTCCTGCTCCATAAGGGTGGCGACCTTGCGGCGGTAGCGTGCCTTCTCCTCCTTGGTCAGATTATTATCTCCAGCCTCAAGCCCTCGCAGGTAATTGTCAATTGCCTGCATATTGTTTTTAGTGGAGCCGGATAAGATGTCCGCATACATAAGATACGCCTCATATGCGCCGTCAGAGATGCTGATGGCGCTTTTCAGGGCATCGAGCGCCTTGAGGTCGTCCACGACATTTTTGTATTCAAGTGCACGCCTGTAATACAGATGGGCAATTTTATCCTTGACCGGTTTGGCAAGGGCGGCGTTGGGAATGGTGGCAAGAATCTGATTGAGGAGTTTTTCCGCACCATCAAAGTCCTTCAGGTCCATGAGGCGCTCTGCCTGTTTTATCTGCTGACCAAAGCGCCGTGTGACCTCCTCCTCCTGAATCTTCTGGATACTGGCAATCTTTTTTCTGATGGATTCTGTGTTCTGTCCTGTCTTCAGCGCCGCCTGGTAATAACTCAGCGCCTCATCATATCGCTTGTCCTCGAGGGCGATGTCCCCAAGCACCTCATTTTGTGAGAGGGTGGCTTGACGCTCAATCCTTGCGATATTGCTCCGGAGGATGTTGATAGACATGGTGGGTGTCAGAAAGGTAATACTATTATCGTCCTCCTTGAGGATACGTCCCTCCACGCTTTTGCCATTTTTCATAAAGATGGTATCACCGAAAACAAGGGTTGCCATCGATGCGCAGATGGCAAGATAGAGATATATCTTATGGGAATAATGCCTGAACATCAGAGATATATCCCCCATTTCCCCGGACTATACAAAATATTATTAAATTTCTTTTTCGACTGAAAGCTTCATAAGTTAATATATATGAAAAATCATAGGTGTCAACCATATTCCAATTCATCCGTTGTGTTTGCCCGGGAGCCCCGAGTCCTAAAAAATCTCCTGCTGAGTCACCCCTTTGAAGGTTAGGCGGTGAATTTCACACGGTCCTGACTTCGCCAGAGCCTCTATATGTTCCCTTGTTCCGTATCCCTTGTTCCGGGCAAAATTGTACTGGGGGAAGCGCTCATGATATTCCCTCATCAGTCTGTCCCGCGTGACCTTGGCAATAATCGAAGCCGCCGCAATGGCATGTGACAATGAGTCCCCGCGGACAAAAAACCTGAGCGGTGTCTGAATCCTTTTCAGATTCAGGAAATCGGTGATAATCAGGTCAGGTTTTGCGACAAGCCTGCTCAGAGCCGCCCTTGCCGCCTTATGTGTCGCCGCAAGGATATTTATGCGGTCAATCGTCCCCGGACCAACAATCCCCACGCTGACCTCAACCGCCCTTGTCAGAATCGCATCATATAGCGCCTCGCGCTGCGCCTCTGACAGTGTTTTTGAATCCGCAACGCCGGGGATGGATACTCCCCTGGCGAAGACTGCCGCCGCCGCCACCACAGGTCCTGCAAGAGGTCCTCGTCCCGCCTCGTCAAGCCCGCATAAAAGCCGGACCCCTTCCCTGAAAAATTGCCTGTCAAAATCATACAAGGCGCTTGAAGACACCCCTATTTGCTCACCTCCTCCTTGAACACAAGCATTCCTTTCGCATCGTAGCCGAAGATATAAACAGTGCGAATTCCGTTATCGTAATAGGAAAAGTGGGTTGCGCCGCTCTTTTTGGCGCGATTAACCAATTCATTGTAATTATACACAGGCATCTGCTCCAGACCATAATCACTCCCCCTGTCAGGAGTCCCCATCAGCTCCTCCACAAAGGCAATCTTCGTGCCAAGCCCGGCTTCTTTGAAGTGCTCGTATTTGGTGGCGTTCCACCCCATGAGAAAGCGAAAGAACGTCCTCGCACCGAAAAAAACCACCACTGCAATGATGATAAAAGTGATGCCCCGCTTGATTGCCCATGCCTTAGGCGATGGCGTACCTTTTGCCTTCTTATTCCCCTTTCGCTTTTTCCAGAATGCCATTTCATTCTCCCGAAAAAATCTTGATGAACGATTAATCCAGAAAAATATCATATAATTTCCAAACATCGTCAAGATACAAACGCATCGCCCGCAGTGTAAATCTCATGTCATGTAATGATTGGATGCGGGAGGTGCAAAAATGAATGAACTTTTCCGTGTGAACAGGGTCAGTGCGATACTTGACTGCTCCAAGAAGCATATTTATCGGCTTATCAAGGAGGGGAAACTTGCGGCATTGCAGTTTGGACCGAGGCAGACAAGGGTCACGCGTGAATCCATAGAGAGATACGTCCGTGAGCGGCTGAATGAATACCGTCGCGAAAACGCAATAGATATTCTCGATAAAATCAAAAGCCAAAATGGGAGATTGCACGGATGATTGTGAGAAGCGCTTGCCAGAGGGTTTTCAATCTATCGGGATGTAGTTGAGGTCGAAGCCAAAATATCGCGGACACAGTGTTTGAAAAATCTTTTTTTCCTTCAGGACCGGATTGCAGGGAAAGGCGTATATTTCCATGGGCATTCCTTCCCCGATGTCGCCGTTTCGCACCGGTTTTACAGTCTCCGGGTTGATGCAACTGATAATATCAGGGCTTGAGGCGATGCAGTTATCATTTTTCCAGAGGATGTGATTTTCATTTTTAAAAAATATCCGGGCGCTTCCGCCTTTATCCCCCTTTATCGTTGTGAATCCAACATAATAGTTATCCTCCTCGCTCACCTTTTTATCAACCACTCTGCCTTTGAAGAAAAATCGCCCGCCTTTCTTTTCCATTGCGGCGCAAAGAGGCATTTTCCCATCTCTCGCTGAGCGCAATAATTTTCCGAGATGAAATGCACGGCTGACCGTTCCCCTGACGAGGAGGCGTTTCAACTGTTTCCCTGTGACTGCGAATCCTGCCATGCCGGTTGAGCCAAATGCGACGCGGCTGAGATGTTTCCCGATTCGCTCCGCCAGTTTGATGTTAATCACCTCTTTTATGATTGTGACGTTTCCGAATTTGTCAACGCTTGTGCCGGGGCAGAAGGGGACGTCTTCCAGAGAGAGGGTTGTCTGGAAGATTTCCGGGATTGCCCTTCCTGCAAAATCGCCGTCAACTATGGTTTTATCCAGCTTTTTCGCGACTGCGATGGGGACGGGCATATTGGAACCGCCCACCTCAATGGGGACAACTACATCCGCCTTTTTGCCGGTATAATTTTCCCATTCAAGGACGGCATTCATAAGATTGATGGGGCACTTAACCTCGCTCAGCCCCGCCTCATCGCGCTGTTTTGCCCTTTCGGGCGTCATGGGGGCGGATGAGCCCATGAGAAATGTGCAGACGGCGCATGCATTATCATCAATACGCTCCACGTCAATCCAACGGATGGCACCTTTTTCTTCGAGGGCGCTCTTCAAGGCACGGAATCCCTCTTCCGGATTTCCTCCACCGCCCACGCCGAACAAGGCACAGCCGTCAATAAAATCTTCCAGCTCGCACACATTTTCTATTTTCATTGCGATCGCCTCCGCAAAAGAATTATCCGGCGTTAATGTATGTGTTTGTATTTTCCGGTCGCATGAGAATCAAGTAGAAATCGCAATGGGGATGATTAGGAAGGGATTGTTTTTTACTTGACCCATCGGGGTGCTTCACGGGTAATGAATTTTAGAGTGATGGAGAGGAAGGTATAAAGCGTGATGGAGAGAACGGGGGAGCGATTTGACTGGAGCGTGCCGCTGGCTTTGGGTTCCATCTGGGGATTATCTGAGGCGGCAATGGGGATGTATCTCCGCGGTGGATGTGCCAGATTACTGTCGGGTTCTATAATGACCGGTGTGGCAATTTTTTTCCTTGCGATGTCATTCGCATCAAACCGCAGGACTATAGGACTTCTTCTCATGCTTGGCATTGCGAGCGCTTTCAAGTTTCTTGACGCCGCCCTTCTCAGACTGCCCGTCACACATGGCGCCATAGGAAATCCCATCTTCGCCTTTTACACGGAGGTCCTGACTTTTATTTTCCTTCTTAAGGTGCTGGATGTGCATCTTCAGGGAAAGGTGTATGGACGTGCCATCCTTGGAGGATTTTCCGCCCTTGTGGCGGCAAACCTGTTTCCGCTTGTGAGGTTTGTCACCGGCATTCCGGCATGTGTTTACCCCGGAACGAATTATCCGCTTTCACTGTATTTTATGCCTGTGGCGGTCGGGCTTTCCGCTCTGACATGTCTCCTGGGAATGCTGTTGGGTGAGAAACTTGCCCGCCTTGCCGTAAATGATGTTATACCTGCGCGGGCACACCGTCTTGTTCCGGCAATGATTCGCCTTGCGCCGGTTGCGGCTATTGTCATGATAATTTTACTTCGTCTTGGATGAGGATTGATGCGCCAAGATGTGCGTTAACTGTTTATTTCCGTATCATCCCGCTTGATTATTTCGCTATTTTTTTATGCTGTATTTCTATGAGTTTTTTTCTGACCTCTTGGGCGTGTTTATCCACCTTCACATTTTCCCACTTATAGACGATGGTGCCTCCCGGATTAATAATAAAGGTGGTGCTTAAAATGCCAAATTTTTCGTCGCCGCCGAGTTTTCTCAGCCGCCAGACGCCGTAGTCCTTGCAAGTTTTTGCCTCGCGGTCGCTCAGGAGGAGAACCTTCAGATTGTGTTTGTGCGCAAAGGTGAAATGGCTATGGACAGAGTCGGTGCTGATGCCGATGACAACGGCATTAAGGCGGTCAAAGTCATCGAGGCTTTTTGAGAAATCAGACGCTTCGATGGTGCTGGTGGTAATGTTATCCTTCGGGTAGAAATAGAGAATGACCCATCTGCCGAAGAAGTTGCTAAGGTAAACAGACTGAGCATTCAAGTCCGGCAGACAGAAATCCGGCGCCTTATCACCAACATTCATATATAAGTCCTGCCATTACTTTATGTTATATAAGTAATATGAATTTGTGTCACTTTTCCAATCATATGTCAATCAATTCTTTTTAGTTTTTCCACAGTGGAGTTATTCTGAAAGGGCAGAAATCCCTGAGAGTATCGCATGGAAGCAATCCACACAGATTTCACAGATTTTCGCAGATTGAAGATTTAAAAGTATTTATCCGTGTCATCTGTGCAATCTTTGATTGTACCTATGAAAGGAATATATCACCTTCGTGAGTTCCCTTCTGAGTGAGGCAAGTTGAAATTCAGGGATTGACATACTTATCTTGTGAATGTTAACAAAAATAAGGTTTGTGATATTACTGTTCATGAAGGGTAATTTGGAAAGACAAACGATGAACCTGAGGGATATAGAAAAATACTGGTTGGAATCATCAGAGGATGCTTTTAATACAGCTCGCACACTATTTGAGAATGGGAAATATGAGCATTCCATGTTTTTTTTACATCTCTCGCTTGAGAAAATGCTAAAGGCATTGTTTATTAATCACAATGTTGAGGAACCTCCATTCGGTCATAATCTGCAAAATATAGCGAGCAGGATTCGGGAGGTTGATTTTGACAAACAAAAGATGGAATTACTTGCCCAGATAACCACATTCAATATTGCCGCAAGATATGATGATTATATGTTAAACTTCCAGAAAATATGTGATGCTAATTTTGCAGAAAAATTTCTGAAAGTCGGTAAGGAGATGATAGAATGGCTGAAATCCCGGTTCAAATCATAAACACGATAAAAAGATTCAAGGAAAGAATAAGGACAGAACTATCGATTAAAAGGGTGATACTTTTTGGGTCTTATGCCAGTGGGAACTTTTCTCATGAAAGTGATATTGATGTCTGTGTGATTGCTGGAAATGTGACGAATAATTTCCAGGCGATGCTCCAAATTGCGCCAAGGGCTGTTGAGGTTGATGCACGTATAGAACCGGTTGTTTTTTCTGACGAAGAATTTGAAGAGGCACAATCTTTCGGTTTGCTAAGAGAAATCAAGTCGCATGGACTGGAAATCAAATAGATGATTCCTCACCAAATTTTCTCATATAATTGTCTAATGAAATCTTGAATCACACTTGGGGCTGTTTGGAATTTTGCTTTACAGTCTGTCTCCCCTGATTGTAATGGTTTTTTGAATTGAAATGAAAAGTGAGGTGAGTGGGATGTATGCTAAAATGACGTGTGTGTTTCTGGTGCTGTTTATTATCATAGCGGCGGGAGCAGGTGGGGCGGAGAAGGCAACGCCGACGCCCACCCCACGTCTGCCCGAAAAGGTGATTATTGTTACACAGGATGGTTTTACCCTTAAGGGAGAATACGTGAGTTCAGCGTCCGCCGATAAACCGGTTGTGGTCATGCTTCATCAGCTGGGAAAGACAAGGTCAACGTGGGTGCGTTTCAGAAGCGAACTTCAGAAGGCGGGTTATGGCACGCTGGATTATGATGCCCGCGGTCATGGTGAAAGCGCAATTCGCAATGGCGAAAGGGCAACGTATGAGACGTTTGCCCCCACGGGAGAAAATAATGACTGGAATAAAATGAGTGATGACCTGAAACAGGTGATCGGGGTGCTGAAGGACAAATATAAGGTGGAGACGAAGAGGGTCATTATTATTGGTGCCAGCATTGGAGCCAATGTCACACTCAAATTTGCGGCGAAGAATAAAGACGTAAAGGGAATTATACTTCTCTCACCGGGACTCAATTATCATGATGTCATGAGTGAGCCACCTGCAGAGGAATGGGATGGGCGTCCCTGCTTCATTGCATGCTCAAAGGGCGATGTGTATTCATACGAGTCCTGCCGTAAATTGAAAGAGGTCATGGAGAAAGGTGCGGAGGCTAAGAAGTCCAAGATTGTGCTCGAAGTGATGGATGGGAGCGCACACGGGACGTACATGCTTGGCGGCGCACTCGATAATAAGATTATGACATGGATTAAAAACCTTCTGAAATAACTCATTGTTGCAAATTATGAATTGGTGGCGGGATAGGATTTCATCGGTTGCTGGAAAAGGAGGGAGTGATGGGAACGCAGGGAACGACGATGGTTTTAACCGGTCTGGACATCTGGGTCATTATCATTTATTTGGTCGCGATGCTTGCACTCGGGCTTGGTTTTAGCAAAAGAGCCGGGAAGAGTCTTGAGGATTATTTCATCTCCGGGCGCGCCCTGCCGTGGTGGATTGCAGGGACATCGATGGTTGCCACCACATTTGCGGCGGACACCCCGCTCGCAGTGACGGGGCTTGTAATTAAGGATGGCATTGCTGGCAACTGGGTCTGGTGGAGTTATGCAGTCGGCGGGATGCTTACAGTTTTTCTTTATGCGCGGCTCTGGCGTCGCTCACGCGTGGTAACCGATGTTGAGCTCGTAGAGATACGTTACAGTGGTCAAGAGGCATCCTTTCTGCGTGGTTTTCGCGCCCTTTATCTCGCCATTCTCATGAACTGTCTTATTGTCGGCTGGGTATCCAACGCAATGATTAAGGTATTGCATGTGACGTTAAAGCCGGAGGAGATTCCCGCCCTTGCCCCAACATTCAATTCCATCACGCACACCCTGAATGCAACACTGGGGACAAGTTGGAGCATAACTGACGTTTCCAATGCCATGATTCTCCTTTTATTATTAGCCATTACGGGGCTTTTCAGCGCAGTCTCAGGTCTGTGGGGCGTTTCGGTGACGGATTTTGCCATGTTCTGGATTGCCATGTTCGGCTGTGTTGCCCTTGCATTTTTTGCCATGCACTGGGTGGGTGGAATGGACGGGCTGAGGACTGGACTGACAAAAACTTATGGGTCGCATCGTGAGGTGATGCGATTCATACCTGATTTTTTTGCAAAAAAGCCCCTTATGCCTCTTGCGGCGTTTTTTGTGTTTATCAGTGTGACGTGGTGGGCATCCTGGTATCCCGGTGCGGAACCGGGCGGTGGGGGTTATGTGGTTCAGCGCATGGCGAGTTGCAAGAATGAAAAACATTCCCTTCTTGCTACCCTCTGGTTCACAATGGCGCATTATGGTGTGCGACCGTGGCCATGGATTATCGTGGCGCTTGTGGCGGCGGTAAAGTTTCCGTCTTTGATTTTACCGGCGGCGGATGCGGATGCTGGTTATCCGAAGGTCATGGCGGCGGTATTGCCTGCGGGCTGGCGTGGATTGTTGCTTGTAGCTTTTTTTGCCGCCTTCAT
>Ga0172363_10000427_pt1 | contig 31381 bp, 21 predicted proteins | sample LakKivs2_kivu2a2_FD_114541 | JGI IMG/M metagenome (GOLD analysis project Ga0172363, IMG submission 114541) | Sediment microbial communities from Lake Kivu, Rwanda - Sediment s2_kivu2a2 | ecosystem: Environmental > Aquatic > Freshwater > Lake > Sediment | place: Rwanda: Western Province, Lake... | reverse complement strand
GATGGTTGCCCAGACCGGTGCGGTGAATTAGAACCAGGTGAGGTTCTGATTCCCTGGGGTAAATCAGTATAAGGACTGCGGCTTTAATACAGGTATCCACAACATCCAGGTAGGTCAGGCGGGTTGGAGGCGGCCATGGACTCATCTTTAACTGAGCCTGGAGTCCGGGCCGGCCCTGACGCAGACGGAGGGGGAGCCACTCCATGATCGAGTCCAGCTCGAGAGTCTTATTCATTATCCGGACAATTCTTCCCGCAATTGATTACCTCAGCCAGCCCAGGGTTCTGACCAGCTGTTCACCGGTGCCGATCCTATAACCTTCAGCGTAGAATATTATCTGGCCCCCTCGCCGGCAGGCCAGAACCAGTGGCAGGCTGGAAGTTTCTTTGTTCAGAGCGTTGCTGATCGCTTTCCTGACCAGGTCTTCAGAATCATAGAGCAACCTGGCTGAAGTCGGAATCCCCCGATAATCAGAGAGGTTAAAACCGGCCGGCAGGGCATCACGGGCGACCACCACGGCCAGCAATCCATCCCAGGCTGAAAATTGGTCACCCAGTGCCTGGATCTCCTCCAGGAGATGCTTGGTCGGCTCTCTGTCTGGCTCGACCAGCATCAGGATATAATTCCTTTCTCCGGTAATGGTGGACAGGTTCAGACCGGTCTGCCTTTTGAGGTCATAAACCTGGGCCCAGGGATTAAGGCGACCGAGGATTTCCGGTTCCTGCAGCCTGGTTCTCAGCCCGAAGCTAACCCGGGTTTCCTTTCCGGGGGGAACCTCGAAGAACTTGAGCCGGGCAAGAACGCTGCCGTCGGGCTGACGGTTGCCGCTGATGAGAACATAATGCCCGACGTCGACCTGAAGCCGGCAGGGAAACGAATCCAGGGCCGGTTCATTCTCATAGTCCAGAGTCCGGTATTTTCCCTGGCTGAGACGGGCCAGAGTAAAATGAGAATAATAGACCGGTCTGGGTAAACCCGGGGCAGGTTCGTATTCAAGAACGAGGCTGGATTTGGTCAGGGCCTCAGGCCGGGTTCCTTCGTCAGCAAAGTATACTTCCTGCCACTGGCCCTGCTTAAGAAAGCAGGGACGGCCGGTTGCCCGTTCTATCCTGGCAGGAATTCCGAGCGTCCGGGCCAGAGCTACGAAGAGAATTTTCATGGAGTACTCATCGGCCCGGCCAAGCTGTAAAGCCCGGTGGGGGAAAAGGGGAACCTGGTAATAGTTGCTGTCATCAAACTTTATATTTGCTTTTATCCAGCTGGCAATTTTATCCGGATTTTTCTGAAAATCGGCCATTTCCTGCTCACTGAACCTTTCCTTAAGGCTCTGTCTCCAGGAGGTCAGCAACTCCCGGCCGATACGTGGAGAGACAACATAGTTTATGTAAGTTTCTTCATCCAGATCTTCGGTCCTGACCGGTGCTTCCCGCAGGTGGTGAAGCAGAATCCCGGCCGGGGTATCGCGCAGGTCCTTGGCGGTTATCGCCCCCAGCAGGGCGAGTCCTCGTTCGAATTCTTCAGGCTTCAGGGCATAAAGGTACTCCAGGATTTCTGGCCAGTTGCCGCGACTGGCTTCCAGATATTTCCAGGTCAGGTCTTCGGGCAGACCTTTTTCCCGGGAAAAGATGGAAGCGATGTCTTTATTTATGAATGATGATTCATATGCGGCCCTGATAATGTCTTCCAGCCGCAAGCGGCGGTTGTTCTCTTCAACCCGGGCCGGGTCGCTGGGCTCCACCGGCCTGGCCACCGGGGGAATTATGTCCAGGTCGATTTCTCTTTCAGTCAGGTCGGGTTCATCCAGGTTCAGGACCACCCTTTCAACATCTCCCGGCGTTGTTTTTTTCCAGGCGGTGAGATTCTCTTTGTAAGCAATAACCAGCAGGTCTCCCAGGCCGGTGATTATCGAGGCCTGGCCTTTCTCATCGGTCGCTTTGGTGGCGAGGGGATAGAACTCGGCGTAATTGTAAAGACAGAACTCGACGCTGGCCCCGGGAACCGGTTCGCCAGATTTATTCCTGACTTCTACTGTCAGCTGGGCCGTCGGGGCATACAGCGGCAACTGGTTAATCCGGGTGTACAGCTCGGTGCTGACCAGAGTTTCCTCCGGGCCCCGATACTGACCAAAGACCGTAGTATGAACCATCATGGCTCTTTTGGCCGGACCCGAAAACCATCCTCTATTCAACTCCGGTTCCGGTTCGCAGGCTCCCAGGTAGTACCAGCGGCCGTCAACCCAGACTTCCACCCAGGCGTGATTGTCATCAGTGTGGGCCCAGCGCGGAGTATATACCTGCCTAGCCGGAATGCTGACCGCTCTCAGGGCAGCGACGGTAAAGGTTGATTCTTCACCGCAGCGGCCATAAGCGGTCTTAACCGTGGCCAGGGGAGCAGAAGTCCTGTCATCCGTAGGCCGGTAGGTCACTTTTTCGTGGCACCAATGGTTGACTTCCAGAGCTGCCCGGTACAGGTCAAGGCCCTTAATTCTTGCTTTCAGCTCTTCAAAGAAGACCTGGCGGGCGCGGTCGGGATTTTCGTTGTTTACCCGGTAGGGGAGAACGAAATGCCGGAAGATATCGTCCGGTATATCCCGGCCCCAGGGAAAATACTTTCTGGCTTCAAGGGCGGTTCTGACCTGGTCGAGAAAATAATGGCCATCCAGGTTGGCCAGGTCGCTCAGGGGCATAAAGGCAAACAGGAATTCCAGGGCTTCTTTTTCTTCTGTATTAATTCCCTTAAAGACCGAGAAAAGTTCCTGCTGCCGTCCCCTGGCCAGTTCGACTCTTTTCAGGAATTGTTTGTGAACCAGCTGGCGGTAAGACGGGTCCTGAAGGAAATGTTCTTTGCGTTTGCAGGCAGACGACAGCAATAAGCTGACGGAAATCATCATTATAATCAATACTCTGTTAAAAGATAGATTTTTATTCTTCATGGCCTCAGTTCCTTTAGAAATTTAGGACAGGTTTGATTTTATAATCCATGGGGATGGAATATCAAGCCCGCTAAGGGCATCTAATCCCTGGGGGCCATGGTTATCAAACAAATTCTTTCTAAATATTTCCAGCTTGAATATAATCTGTTCTGGAAATAAAGATTGGAGCCCCAAGGAGGTCCAGATGAATTCAACCAGCCCAGCCGGGAGGAGATTTATCCGGCTTCTTTTTGGCCTCTTTATTTTACAAATAATGTTTACAGGTACATCCTGCGATAAGAAGCAAGCAAGACATCCGGCGGAGGCTGTCGCTCCCGCTGTCAAACCCGGGGTGGAAGTTCTGCTGGAAAATAGACTCGACCTCATCCGGGGCAAAAGGGTAGGTTTGATTACCAACCCCTCGGGAGTTGACCGGAACCTTCGTTCAACTGCTCGTTTGCTGAAGGAGCATCCCGAGGTAAATCTGGTCGCCCTTTATGGTCCCGAACATGGCATCAGGGGAAACGCTCAGGCCGGTGAATATGTTCCCTTTTACTTTGACGACAAATATGAGCTTCCGGTTTTCAGCCTTTATGGCCAGTCCTTCAAGCCCGACCCTGACATGCTCAGTCATATAGATGAATATATGAGACGTTTTGACACCGTGGCTGCCGGTAAGGTCCCGGAAAAGGAAATGGTCAAAAACATCCAGGCGATGATTTTTGATATTCAGGACGTGGGGACCAGAGTTTATACCTACGTTGCTACTATGGCCCAGGCCATGGAAACCTGCGCCGCCCTGGATGTGGAATTCATTGTGCTCGACAGGCCCAATCCAGTTACCGGCCTGATCATGGAAGGCACCATACTCAGATATCCTGAATTCAGCTCTTTTGTCGGGCTTTACCCAATTCCTCAGCGCCATGGGATGACCGTCGGCGAACTGGCCAGGATGTTCAACGACCGTTTTCTGAAGAAAAAAGCTCGACTGACGGTAGTCCCCATGGAAGGCTGGAAGAGGGAGATGTGGTTTGATCAGACCGGCCTGCCCTGGGTGATGCCCTCGCCAAACATGCCGACACCAGAAACAGCCGCGGTCTATCCGGGTCAGGTTTATCTGGAGGGCACAAATGTCTCCGAAGGCCGGGGAACCACGCGGCCTTTTGAACTGTTCGGCGCTCCCTGGATAGACGGTTATGATCTGACCGAGCGGCTTAACCGCCTGGGTTTACCGGGCGTTGTATTCAGGGAAGCCTGGTTTACTCCGAGCTTTTCCAAATACCGCGGAGAACTGTGCGGGGGGTGTCAATTGCATGTGACCGACCGTCTGGCCTACCGTCCTTTTCTGACGGCTCTCTGGATTATAAGCACGATAAAAAATATGTATCCTGATAAATTTGCCTTTCATTCCGACTATTTCGATAAAATTATGGGTAATTCTGAAATCCGGCTGGCCCTGGAGTCCGGACAGTCTCCACTGGAAATCATCGGGCAACTGGAAACCGGCCTGAAAGAGTTTGACCGGTTGCGCCAGCCATATTTGCTCTATTAAGCCGCCAGTTTCGGGCTTCCCGAACGACTAAATATGTGACCCGGGAGGTAAAAAGAATTGTCTCTGTTTCAGCGCTCTGGGGTAGAGATTGCCGCCGGACGGCGGGCAGACGGTTGCCCTTGACTCGCAGGACATTCCCCGCAGAGATGGGTGATATCAGGGGTTGCAGTCGAGCCCGTGGGGCGGGATCATTTTCTGCCGATAGGCACGATCAGGCAAACCGCTAAATTGAGAGATCCCGGCGGGCACTTGTCAGAACCATTTGATTTAACATAAAATAATGGCTCTTTCTGGAGGAGCCGGAAATAATAATAAATGATAAGGAAGGTTGATATGGTGTCAAAAAGATCTTATGCCCTTTCCAACCCCGTGGCCGCCCTGCTGGACAAGGAGCCTAGGGATTCTAAGAGACAGGATTTTCTTAAACTGATTGAGGATAGAAAGCTGGAGAAGATAACCTTTCATTACATCGGTCTGGACGGCAAGCTCAAAGAACTTAAAATCCCGGTGCTGAATCCTCTCCAGGCTGAAACCATACTGGCCGAGGGAGAAAGGGTGGATGGTTCTTCTCTCTATAAGGGGCTGGTGGATATGGGCCTGTCCGACCTGTATGTGGTGCCTGTTTACCGTTCGGCCTTTCTCAATCCCTTTGATGACCGCAGCCTGGATTTCATCTGCCGTTATCTTGACAGCGATGGTCTGCCGGTCAGGTTTACTGTCGATAACATCCTTATTCGGGCCCATCAGGTCTTCCGGGAGCATACAGGCCTGGAACTGAGGGCCTTGGGTGAACTGGAATTTTTCCTCCTCAGCGACCAGCCGACCATATACCCGGCCCAGAAACAGAGGGGCTATCATTCCTCCTCGCCATTTGTGAAGACAGGACCGGTGCTGGATGAAATGGTCCGCTTGATCAGCCAGCTTTCCGGAGCTGTTAAGTATGCCCACAGTGAGGTCGGCTATGTCGACCGGGTGGAAAGCGAGGTGGAAGAAATAAACGGCAAGATAGCCGAGCAGATGGAAATCGAATTTCTGCCCGAACCGGTTGAAGAGTGCGCAGAACATCTGGTCCTGGCCCGCTGGATTATCAGAAACGTTGCCTTCCGTCACGGAATGGTGGCCACCTTCACCCCGAAGATTGAAGAGGGCGTGGCCGGAAATGGGCTCCATTTCCATCTGGAGTTGAAAAGAGAAGGGCGGAATATAATGACCAATCCTGATGGCAGTCTGAGCCAGGAGGCCAGGTTGCTGATCGGCGGACTCTGCCATTATGCCGATTCTCTGACCGCTTTCGGCAATACGGTTGCCTCATCCTATTTTCGACTGGTTCCCAACCAGGAAGCTCCAACCAGAATCTGCTGGAGCGACCTTAACCGCAGCGCCATGATCCGGGTGCCGCTGGGCTGGACCAGGGTCAGTAACCTGTCGGCTCTGGTCAACCCGAGAGAGATGGAATTGTTTGAAGCGGCTGAAAGCCGACAGACAGTTGAGCTGCGAACAGCCGACGGCAGTGCCCTGATCCATCTTTTCCTGGCTGGGATGACCATGGCTGCCGATTGGGGACTGAGTGCCGAAACCGCCGGCATCTGGGGAAAGGAAGCGGCCGAACTGGCTGATAAATTGTACGTCAGCGGTAACATCTTCCGGGATAGAAAGTTGCTGGACAGCCTGCCAGAGCTGCCGGGCTGTTGCCTGGAGTCGGCCAGGATTCTGAGGGAGAAACGCGGTCTGTACGAGCGGGACCTGGTATTTCCTTCCAGCATCATTGAATATGTGGCCCGCATGCTGGAAGAGGAGGGTGACGATACTCTCAAAGAACAGCTGATGTTATTATCGGACGAAGAAAGACGAACCCTCGTCCGCAGGGTAATGCACAAAGACCTCCACAAGCATTAAAACCTGTTTCGGACGAGTCGCCGGTGCTCGGAAAATTCTGAAGCCAGTTTCTGCCAGAGAGAATTAAACCTTGACTGCAGTTCGCGGTAAAGAGCTGAGCGCTCCGGGTCAGGGCTGATGGTCAGCCTGTCTTTTTTTATAAGTTCCCTGGCCAGGTCAGAAATTTTCAGGTCAGCCACTTCCTGTCTTTTAAGACACCAGATGGCCTGCAGGGCAGCCCCATAAGCAGCTGATTCTGGTTCTTTCAGGGTGACCACCGGAGCTTCCAGCACATCGGCTACCACCTGTAACCAGGTGTGGCTCCTGGCTCCTCCACCGGTAGCTCTGATTTCAGAAGGCTTGAGTCCCAGGGCTTTCATCCGGCAGAATCCGTAACCAAGGTTGAGCACCGTTCCTTCGATCACTGCCCGGGCCAGTTGCCGACGGTTGAAGTTCTGGCGGGTGAAACCGAAAAAGACACCCGAGGCTTCAGGCAGGGCGGGAACCCTTTCCCCATCCACAAAAGGCAGAAAAATCAACCCGGCCGCTCCGGCTCCCGCCTGTCCGGCCAGATTCTCCAGTTCAGAATTGTCAATCATGAGGAGTTCTTTCAAAAGCTCGGTGGTGTTGGTGACATTCATGGTACAGAGCAGCGGCAGCCAGCCTCCGGTGCTGTCGCAGAAGGCAGCGATTTCACCTTCGGGGTCAACGAAGGGCTGTTCGGAGAAAGAAAAAATTGTGCCCGAAGTCCCCAGACTCACGGTGCAAATCCCTTCGCTCACGTTGCCGGTTCCTATGGCCGCCATCATATTGTCTCCACCCCCGGCTGCTACCAGCACCCGTTCGAAACCAAATCTGGCGGCCACTTCAGGTCTGATGTAACCGATGGGTTCTGCCGGGTGAGAAATCGGGGGCAATTTGCTTTCAAGTTCCGGGTCTATGGCCTGGATGGCTTCCCGGTGCCAGCACCGCTTTCTGATATCCATCAATCCGGTGCCGGAGGCATCACCGTATTCCAGGCGAGCGATTCCGGTGAGGTACAGATTCAGATAATTATGGGGAAGCATTATCAACTTCAGGCGGGCATAATTTTCAGGCTCGTTCTTTTTCAACCAGAGAATTTTGGAAGCCGTATAACCAACAGCCAGGTTTATTCCGAGTTTATCGATAAAAGCTTTTCGGCCTCCCAGAGCCTGGCTTATTTCTTCGGTTTCTTTCACGGTGGAAGTGTCATTCCACAGCTTGGCCGGTCGCAGCGGATGATACCTGACGTCCAGGGGAACAAAGCCATGCTGCTGACCGGAAATGCCCAGGCAGACAACTTCCCTGGGATTTATTGCGGCGCCGGTCAGGGCCTGACCAATGGCCTCTTCCATAGCCTTTACCCAGTCACTGGGGTCCTGCTCGGATTCGCCGGGCTTCAGTCCGGGGATCAGTCGATGGCGGGCATAGCCCCGACCCATAACCTCGCCAGTTTCTGCTTTTACCACCAGGGCTTTGGTTCCCTGAGTTCCGGAATCGAGACCCAGTGCTATCATTTCAGACCCCGGTCTGGGCTTCCTGTCCGGCTCCGGACCAGATCCTGCCAACTATCTTGATCAGAGAAACCATGCTGACCACAAAAAGCACTGTCCAGAAAATGGCCAGAGGCCATCGACCGTAAATATAAGCTCCCGTGCCGAAGAGGGCTGAATAAACAAAAATACAACCGGCTACCCAGCCGGCAAAAGACAGGGTCAGGCTGTCGGGTGAACCTTCCAGGCCGGCTTCAGGCCTTATTTTCTTCCAGCCGGGTCCAGCCGGTTTTACCAGACGGCAGAAGGAAACGAGTTTTTCCCGGTCAACCGGTCTGGTCACATATGTGACCACTAACCAGACGACCGTGGTAAAAGCAATCGTTACCAGTAGCGAAATATGCTGGGGAACCGGATGCCCAGTTTTGCCGCGGAGGAAAAAGAAAACAGCCACAGTGAATGAACTGGCCATGGCTGCTATTTCCGACCAGGCGTTTATGCGCCACCAGAACCAGCGCAGCAGATAAATAAGACCGGTGCCGGCACCGATGGACAGCATCAGGTCGAAGCTGGCCTTGGCCGATTCCAGGACAAAGGTCAGAAGACTGGCCAGGACCATCAGGATGACGGTCATGATTCTCCCGGCGGTCACATAATGTTTTTCTCCGGCGCCCGGTTTGATAAAGCGGCGGTAAAAATCGTGGACAACGTAGGAACTGCCCCAGTTCAGATGGGTAACCAGGGTGGAAACATATGCCGCCAGCAGTCCAGCCACCATGATTCCGAGAAATCCGCTGGGCAAAAACCTGAGCATGGCCGGGTAGGCCATATCGTTGCCGATCAGCCTCGGGTCCACTCCCGGAAAAGCCTTCTGAATGTCGGATAGCTCTGGGTAGATGATAAACGAGCAGAGGGCCACCAGAATCCAGGGCCAGGGCCTGAGAGCATAATGGGCAAAATTAAAAAACAGAGTGCCGGAGAGCGCATCCTTCTCACTTCTGGCGGCCAGCATTCTCTGGGCGATATAGCTGCCACCTCCGGGTTCGGCTCCCGGGTACCAGACCGACCACCACTGAACGGCCACCGGGATTATAAATATGGACAGGGCGATGGTCCAGTTGCCGAAATCTGGCAGCAGACCTAACGTTCGGGCGTCAAGTTTAGAAAACAGCCCTGACAGCCCTCCAATTTCGGGCTGTTTCAGAGCAAAGATGGCTGCGGAGAAAGCTCCGGTCATGGCGATGCCGAACTGAATAAGGTCAACCACCAGGACTCCCCACAACCCGGCCAGGGCGGCAAAAGTAACGTTGATGAGACTGCAGATAATGAGCGTTCTGGCCATTGGCCAGCCCAGGATGACATTGGCAATTTTGGCTGCGGCCAGGTTGACCGAAGCCATGATCACGCAATTAAAGAAGAGTCCGAGATAAATGGCTCTGAAGCCGCGGACAAAGGAAGCGGGCTTGCCAGAATATCTCAGTTCGTAGAATTCCAGGTCGGTTAGCACCCGCGAACGTCGCCAGAGGCGGGCGTAGAAAAATACAGTCATCATGCCGGTCAGCAGGAAGGCCCACCAGACCCAGTTTCCGGCCACTCCGTTATTGCGGACGATGTTGGTCACCAGGTTGGGCGTGTCGGTGCTGAAGGTGGTGGCCACCATGGACACACCTATCAGCCACCAGGGCGCGGCCCGGCCCGAGGTAAAAAATTCTGCCGTGTTTTTCCCGGCCCGCCGGCTGAGAATCAAGGGCGGGAGAAAGCAGATGCTTATGGAGACAATGACGATAATCCAGTCAAGTGTCGTCAGATGCATGACTCAGTCCTTCTCCGCAAATCAAGGTTAAAATCTTATACCACAGGCAGGAAAAACAAGTCAAAAAGGGAAAAAGCTTCAGGCAGGAAAAGGATCCTGTTGCCGTCTGTCCCCACCCTCCTCGTTCGCCCCATCCCGGACGTAACCTCCTTAGCTGCAGGCGGCAGGATAAAAGCCAAGCTAACATCCTGCTGTTATGGCCCTGGCCGCGAAAGAAAAGGGCTTGCCGGAACCTGTTCTCATATCTTCTGCCACTCCGGCTTATGTTCAAAAACCCAGCGGTAGTAATCCAGATTCTTCAGTTCGGAAGCGGCTTCGCGGTCGAGCAGGAGTATGGCTCTGGGATGAAGCTGAAGAGCTGAAGCCGGCACCATGGCCGTCAGGGGACCTTCGACTGCCAGGGCAATGGCCCGGGCTTTTTTCTTGCCGAAGGCCATCAGCAGGCAGGTCCGGGCGTCAAGAATCGTTCCTATCCCCATGGTAATCGCATGAAAGGGAACGTTTTCTTCGCCGCCGAAAAAGACGGCGTTATTTTTTCTGGTCTGGTTGGTGAGGGTCTTTATTCTGGTTCGCGAGCTCAAGGATGAGGAAGGCTCGTTGAATCCGATATGGCCGTTGGTGCCCAGGCCGAGTATCTGGAGGTCAATTCCCCCGGCCGCCTTGATCTCCTGTTCATACTTTTCACAGCAGGCAGGAATGTCGGGGGCCAGACCGTCCGGGATATGCACATTTTCGGGTTTGATGTTGATCTGGCTGAAAAGGTTGGCCCACATGAAATGGTGAAAAGAAGCCGGGTGGTCAGGGGACAGGCCAACATACTCGTCCAGGTTGAAGGTTATCACCCGGCTGAAATCCAGCCCTTCCTCGCGATGCATCTTTACCAGGTATTTGTATAGCTGCAGCGGAGTGTTCCCCGTAGCCAGACCGAGAACAGGTCTGTTTTTTTCCAGAATAATTTTTCTGACCAGCCTGGCGGCCAGCCAGCTTGCCTGTTGACTGTCGGGTTGGACGATGATTTCCATGGGATGCTAATCCTTGTTTTTTATTATCTGGGGCAGGGTAGCCGCGGCGACCGCCTGGCCGACCCGCCGGCTCTGTTCATCGGTCAGGTGGATTTCAATTTTTTCCCCGAGTTCCGGAAATTCTGTGGCCAGAACCCGTTCGGCTTCCTGCTTGATCAAATCGCCGCCCGAACTGGAAGTGACCCGACCCAGAATCATCAGGGTTTCGAAATCATAGAACAGAGAATAAAGCTGGGCGGCATAACCAAGGTAAATTCCTATGTCCTTGAAAATCCTGATAGCCCGTTCATCCTCCTTTTCGACCAGAGCCTGGACCTGTTTGAGTCTTTCCGGAAGTTTTATTTCTGGCGGGAACTTGAAGCCGGCGGCCTGGGCCAGTTTGTTTACCGCCTGCTGGGAGAAATACATGGCTCCGACTCCGCGGTCTCCCGACCATTCGTCCACGGCTGCCTCCGGGTTAAGGTCAACCGGGGCGAAGGCGAGTTCGTCCAGCCAGCCCGGAAGATGCCCCTTCCGGTTGAGATAGCCCCCGGCCTGGCTGGAGCCCATGGCAATGCCCAGGACGGCTGTCCGGTTGAGACTGAGATATCCGGCCAGGGCGGTGACCTCGCCGTCGTTGATCACCTCGAGCGGGACTCCCCATGCGGCTTTCATCTCAAGAAAGAGATTTTTCACTTTTTTTTCAAATAGCTCTCTTGGCACCGAGCGAAAGAGAGAAGCAATCCGGATCTGGTTGTTGATGTAGATTCCGGCCGCACTGCCGCCGATGGCCTCCACCCGGGGCAGGTTAGAAGCGGCCAGCTTCAGACCCTGCTGTAAATGCTGGCGGTGATATTCCGGGTCAGACTGTTCCTGGGGATTCCAGGGAATCTCCTGACTGAATACCACCCGGCCTGCCATCACCGCCGCCACCTTGAAATCACTGGCCCCGAGGTCAAAACCAAGACGGCAGCCGTCGAGGTGGCCGCCCAGCGCCAGTGGATTATCTGAGTCCACGGGCAATTCTCCCGGCTCTACCCGGACCACCTCAAATGGCCGTTCGTAGACTGTGCTCATGAGGTTGACGTCGAATTGCCTTTGACCGTGACCTGAATAAAGCTCTCTCAACCGGATAAAAATTTCTTCCGGTCCCTGAAAATATATTTTCCATCCGCCTTTCTGCCAGAGCAGAAACTTGGCCAGTCTTTCCACATAGGTTAAGGTCAGTGGCCAGGTCTCGGGTGAAAGCGGAAGAATTTTCGTCTTCCAGCTGGATATAAGACCGTTTTCTCTTTCTATGGCCAGTCCGATTTCTTCCGGACTGCCGGCAGCTTTTTCCCGGTACCAGGAAATAAATTTGCCCAGCGGCAGAAAGCCGGGGTCATAGGCAGGTTGGAGAAGGGGGCTCGTTTCTTTTACCATTAATTGATAAGCCTCAGCGTTCATTTTTCACCTCAAGATTAAAATTATAACAGGATTCTAATTTGATGACGAACAGAAACTAGCAGCCGGTGACCCGGCCCGGGTCAGATTTCAAACCATGACCGGGATGATTTCTGTGATATCATTACCAGGTCGGATTTTTTAGAGAGCTGTTTTTTAGACCAGGATTCCGCTCTGGTCGGTTGACAGACCTGGGCACCTTAAAATAGGATTACAGTGAAAATGAACTCAAAAGACAGTCTCAGAATAAAAGAAAACAGCCTGAACAAATATTTGCTTCCGGCTCTGGTATTTTTAATTTTTGTTCTCTTTATCCCATTCAACCTGGAATCGCAGAAGAGAATCAGCCGCCCCTTGAAACCAGGTGAAGAAGGACGGGGGCCCTGGTGGATGAAGGCTACGGCCCTGACTCCAGATGGACGCCTGCCCGGGCTTAAATCCCGTAAGTGGTGGAAAAAGTCCCTGGAGCTCAAACCGGGCGAGACACTCATGCTGGAAGAAGGCGGGGAAGCCCGGGACCGGATGGCCATCCGACTGGAAAGTTATGAGCTGGAGGATGGACAGAGAGTTGAAGTCCTGGTCTTGGTCATAGATGATGACGGGAATGAAAGCCTGAAGTCCGGCGGCGATTATCACGATGATTGTTATCTCTATGACCTTAATCGTGATGGTCAGGTTGACCTGATGGTTGATTATGCCGATGAGAACAGGGACGGGCAGGCTGATTTCCTGGAAATCAGGTATTTTGAAAGAGGTTATCTGACCAGAGCCTGGATCGGATACGACTTTGAAAACATCGGCGAAATCATCAGTTTCAAAAATCCCCTGGAACTGATGTCCGAAATTTTCACCCAGAACCTTAACGGGAAAAAGCTTCACTTCCAGAATATTTATAATCAGGCTCTGAGAAGCTGGCGACCGTCAGGAGTCTGCCCGGTGGCCAGTTTTGACCTTAACGATGATGGATTGACAGACCTTCTCGTCCGGGTCAACCTGGGAAGCGAAGGTGGAAATCCGGTAATAGCCTCCCTGGAAATCAGTCTCGACGCCGACCGCGGAAATGGTCAGGATGCTCCCTTCCACTATGATTTAGGCCTGACTCTGGCTGGCAAGCATCCCTTTGATTTCAATGAATACCGGATCTTTTCACCAGAAAGGAGGCCACCCCAGGAAGTTTTTTCTGTCCCCTATGAAAAAATAAGCCGTCTGATCAGTGACCTGGAGGTGTCCGAAGCCGGCTTTTCCTGGCGGGAATACCGGGACGATAATCTGGAAGCCAACCCGAAATGGAAAGAGCAGGAAGGACAGGGGATAGGCTGGTCCGGCGAGCGTCGGGTGCTGCCTTCGGCTTCAACCTGCTTTCAGAAATGGAATGTCAGAAGAGAAATAGCCTCCGTCGGGGGGCCGCTTGAATTGTACTACAGCGAGGTTGACCACAGGATTCACCTGTTCCGGGCAGAAGAGGGCTGGCTGCCCATAGGATACCTGGCCGGCCTGCCCCGGGTGGGTGAAATCCGATATTTTGATACCGACGGAAACGGCTACTTTGACCGCAGGGAAATTTACCTGACCAGCAGCACCAGGCCGGTAATGACCCTGCCTTTGCCTGAAGACAGAAACAGAAGACTGCCTTTCGATTTGAACCTGATCTCGGAAATCTATCTCAAAGAAGCTGTAGCTGCCTCCAAAGTCAGAAATGAATTCTTGATAAATTCCATGAAGAAGATTTATCCTTATGACCCGTCGTCAGGCCTGAAAGCTGCCCTGGAGCGGGCGACGGCCGCTGAGACGAGCTATCTTCTGGAGCTTTTAAGCCTTCTTTACTTTATCAATTTAAGAGATCACTTTCTGACCATCGCCAACCAGACCCTTTTTCAGGAGCTATTACAGAATAGAGAAGGTCTGCCGGTGGGCGACCTCAATCCGCGTGCCTTTAAGGACCCGAGAAGGGTGTCGGAACCACTGCCTTCGGACCGGGCCTGGAAACTGGCCAGGCTTCTGACCGAGCTGGAACAGGCCTACGGCCTGGCTCAGGTGGAGCGCTTTGATAAGATTATCGACCGGATTAAGGAACTCGGCTTCTGAAACCGGGCTCAGACCTTTGCCTGCTTTTTCTTCAGGATTTCCTCAATTTCGCCGACCAGCTCGGGAGAACCCAGGTACAGTGCCGTCCTCTGGTGGAGATTATCGGGCCTGATTTCGAGGATGGGGCGGCCGTCTTCATCCACTGCCTGGCCCCCGGCCTCCCGGCACATAAAACTGACCACCGCCGCTTCGTACATCAGCCGGAGCTTGCCCCGGGGATAGTTTTTTTGGGGGTCGGGATGGTTGACTATAGCTGGATAGAGAAATAGCCCCCCATTGCTCAGGATGCGATGAAAATCACCGGCCAGAGCTCCGAGATAACGGAACTGGTATCTGGTTTCATTTCTGTAAAGCCAATCGCGGATCGCCGGGGCAAAATATTCCCGATGAGCCGAATTGAACGATAGTTCCCAGGTTCTCCTGTCGGCCGGCAATTCCAGCCGGGTCGGCTTGACAAAATTCATCGTTTCATCGATGTGGAAGCGCCAGCAGCCAGCTTCTTTCAGGGCTATGGTGAAAGTGCCGGTGGGAATCACAAACATTCCGGCAGCGATGAATTCCTGACCGGCCCTCAGGTGTCCGTCCTCCGGACCTTCCAGATTTCTCTTGGCAATGCCGAAAAGAAACCCGACCGGCAGATTATGTGGTATGTTCGAGGAGCCGTCCATCGGGTCATAATAAACAAAGTAGCGGCCGGCGGCATTCATCGGAATTATCTCTTCCTCTTCCTCGCTGACGGCGTAAATCACCCGGCCGGATCTGGCCAGATAATGCTTGACCACCTCGTTGGCGATCTGGTCGAGCTTCATGACTTTTTCACCCTGGATATTCACCAGGCCGCTCAGTCCCAGGTTTCCCTTCAGAGCCCCGGTCAGATAATAATGCTGAATCCGTTTGGCGGCGTTGAGGATGCTGTTCATCAGGATGAGAAAATGATAGGTGCGGCCGTGCCGCTCCTGGTGTTCCAGGAGAAAATCCATGAAGGTTATTTCAAAATTGAGCATTCTCCACCTCTTGGCTTTCCTTTGAGTTCTTAACTATCACAGGTTCGGAAAAAATTCAATCACTCCCGGGTGGCAGGCAGCAGGCGGGGAAAGGCCGGGTTCCTGGCCAGCTTCAACTTGAATATATAGGTTTGAAACCCTTGCCAAGGACCTCATAAGTATCATTGATGATGACAAAGGCCAGGGGGTCAGTTTTCTTGATAAAAGCTTTTAGTTCGGAAAGTTGCTTGCGGTGAATGACAGTGATGATGATTTCGCCCTCACGGTTGAGGTAGAGAGAGCGGGCTTTCAGGGCGCTGCCGCTGCGGTCAAGCTGATTGATTATAAAGTCGGCGATCTGATCAGCCCGGGTGGAGGTGATGAACACCAGTTTGGAAAAACTCCATCCTTCGAGGACCAGGTCAATTACCCTGGAAGAGATAAACAGGACGATATAACCATAGAGCGGAGCTTCCAGGTTTCTGAAGACCAGACCGGAGGCCGAAATGATAATAAAATCGGTCAGCATGATGCTGATGCCTACTGTCAGGCCAGTATATTTGCTCAGGATCAGGCCGATGACGTCCGAACCGCCGGTGGAAGCCTGTCCCCGGAAGACCAGCCCCAACCCCAGACCCAGCATCAGCCCGCCATAGATGGAAGCCAGAATGGGATTTTCTGTGCCCCGGGGCAGGCTGATTAATTCGTTGAACAGGTCTATAAACAGCGAGGAGACGGTCATTCCCAGAACGGTGGTCAGGAGATACTTTTTTCCCAGGAATCTGTAACTGAGGAGAAAAACAGGAATATTAAGAGCAATGGTCAGCAAACCTACCGGCAGCTTGAACAGATAATTAAGGATGATTGAGATGCCGGAGACTCCTCCTGGAACAAGATGGTAGGGGATGAGAAATAGAGAATAGCCGAGGCCCATAATGATCGAACCGGCCAGCAGCAGAAGAAGATTCTGGCTGATTTTTTTTAAAGACTCCATCTTGAGGTGAATGCTGGTAGCCATTTTTTGCCCTCGAAAAGAAAATTTTTGATTTTCTAACACAAGCCTGTTTCGCTGTCAACCCGGACCGGACTCTGAATTATGACCTTTTGAGGGAGTTGATTTTTAAGCAATATGTGTTATCATTAAGAAAGACTCTGTTGTGCTGGCTGGGCAGAGTCAAAGGATACCCTCCTTCAATCATCCCCTTATATGAGATTTTCCCCTAACCCCAACAGCCAGCACCCTGTTTACAAACACCCGGAATTCGGTTATTTTCTTACTTCTTATTTTTGAAATTGACCGGGAAAACAGATGACACCAAAACCCAGCCTGAACAACCCGGCGGGGCTCTGGAGCCGGGATTTCATTCTCGGTCTGTCGGCTTATTTTTTTCTTTTTCTCGCGGTCAGTCTTTTCTTCCTCTTGCCTTTATTCCTCAAACAACTTCAATCAAGCGGCAGCCAGGTCGGTTTGATTATGGGCATTCATAGCCTTACAGCCATTGCCATCAGGCCCTTTTTTGGAAGAATTATTGACCGACAGGGTGGAAAAAGAATCTCCTTGCTGGGCATAATCATTCTCATGGTCAGCGTCCCATTCTTTCATCTGGTGAGGGAGGTTAACGTTCTGCCGGTTCTGTTGAGGGCTCTGACCGGAATCGGCTGGGGCATCAGCATGACCGCTACCATCACCATGTGCACCGATCTGGCCCCGGTTCAGAGCATGGCCCGCTCGATCGGTATCGTCGGAGTGGCCGGGTTGATTGCCAACGCCGTGGGTCCTTCTCTCGGAGAAGAAATAATACGACGAGCGGGTTTTACGGGTCTGTTCAACTGCAGTCTGATTTTTCTGTTGCTATCGTTCATACTGGTGAACTTAACCCGAGAATTGCCGAAAGAAGACCGGGGGCCGGGCAGCTCTTCACCTCTGTCGGGTCTGCTGGGTTCAGCCTCAATCCTGGTTCTGCTAATCATAGGTTCGATGCCGGTGGTACATGGTTCTGTCCGGGGAGCAATGATTTATTTCATGCCCCTTCTGGTCAAAGCCCTGGACCTGGGCCGCGTCGGTCCGTTTTTTGTAATATTCTCGGCAGCGGCCATACTGTCCCGATTCAGGCTGGGAGGCCTGGCCGACCATTTCGGTCCCAAGAAGGTGGTCCTGCTTTCGGCAGCTACCATCGGCTTTAACCTGTTTTTGGTCTGGCAGATAAAGTCTCTGGCCGGGCTCTGGCTGACCGGTTTTATCGGTGGCTTCGGCCAGGGATTAATCTTTCCAGCGCTCAGCACCTATTTAATAGATTTTCTTGGTCATAAGAATAAAGGGCTGGCCATAAGTCTTTATAATTCTCTGTTTGATGTTGGCATGGGACTCGGTTCAATCTTATATGGCTGGGTTTCCGAGATCACCGGACTGCAGACGATGTACCTGATAGCTGGAATCCTGTTGCTTTCCTTCACGATTATTTTTAAGATAAAGGCGCCTGACCTCAAACGGCCAGCACTGACCCCATCCACGGGAGGTTGAGCATGGAAGACTTTCTGGAACTGATCAGGAAAAGAAGGACCATTCGCCAGTTCCGTTCAGAAGAAATTCCGGATAACATCCTGATCGAACTGGTCGACCTGGGACGGCTGGCGCCTTCAGCCGCCAACCTGCAACCCCTGGAATTCATCGTCGTCCGGGACCCCGAAATACGAAAGCAGGTTTTCCCCTGGCTGCGCTGGGCAGCCTACATCAACCCGGCCGGAAACCCCAAGCCGGACCAGGAACCGGTCGCCTACATCATAATCCTTGTCAACACCGGAATAAGACAGAAAGGCTATGAATACGATGTGGGGGCGGCTGCTGAAAACATCATCCTGGGAGCTTTAACCCAGGGGATAGGGAGTTGCTGGCTGATTTCAGTCGACCGTGATCGGTTGAAAAATATCCTGGAAATTCCAGAAGACTATAAGATCGACTCGGTCATCGCTCTGGGCTACCCGGCCGAAAATCCGGTGGTTGAAAGTTTTCAGGGCTCGGTCAAGTACTGGAAGGATGAAAACGAAACCCTGCATGTGCCAAAGAGAAAACTGAATGATGTGTTGCACCTGAACCGCTTCGGACAGAAAATCGACAAATAGAATTCGATTTATTTACCGGCCACGGTCATTTCTGCCACCCTGATGGTGGGTCCGCAGACCGGACTCTCAAAATGGATGTCGTTACCGACCAGTTCAATGTTCTGGAGCATCTGACCCAGATTTCCAGCTATGGTCACCTCAGATACGGGGAAGAGTGCCCGCCCGTCTTCAATCCACAACCCTGAAGCCCCGCGGGAAATATCTCCGGTAACCTGGTTCAGGCCGTGTCCGATCACTCTGGTCAGAAGAAAGCCTTTTCTGGTGGATCTAATTATTTCTTCGGCTGTAACCTTTCCCGGCTCCAGATAAAAATTATTCGGGACCACACCGCGGCCGTTGCCGTTTCCTGTAGCCGGAAGTTCCAATTTTCTGGAGGCGTAGGTATTGCAGAGATAATTTTTCAGAACCCCACGGTCTATAACCACGGTCCGCTGGGTGGGCACCCCTTCCGAATCAAAGGGTCTGGTGCCGAGCCGGCCGGGAAGCAAACCGTCATCAACCACGGTCAAGAGGTCGGAACCGATTTTTTCGCCCAGTCGTCCGGCAAGAAATGTAGTCTGTTGATAGACTGCGGTCCCCGAAACACAGGAGAAAAGAAAAGCCAGAAGCCAGGAGGTCATGGTCGGCTCAAAAATAACCGGCACGTTCTGAGTTTTTATTTTCTTCGGGTTAAGCTGCCGGACAGTTCTTTCCACTGCTATTCTGGCCACTTCTTCCGGGGAAGCCAGGTCGCTTAAATGTCTTTTTGATGAAAACCAGTAATCTTCAACCAGCCGCTCGCCCTGACCGGCCTGGAGTCCAAGACTCAGGCTGCAGTAGGTCTGCAGATATTCTCCGCTGAAACCGCTGGAATTGACCAGCACCGTTCTCAGTTCATTGGTGACAAAGCTGGCTCCGAAGGAATTGGTTATCCTCTTATCCTGAAGGGCGATTCTTTCAGTGGCCAGAGCCATTCTTATTTTTTCCTGCGGCTTCATCATGGCCACCTCGGGGTCGTAGAGTTTGAGAGAGTCTTCGGTGACCTTGAATCTGGCCGGAGCCGGCAATCCGGCAAACTCGTCGGCATGAGTCAGGCTGGCTCTCTTCAGAGCCTTCTGGACCAGAGATTGGAGAGTGGACTGACTGAGGTCGGAAGAACTGGCCGAAGCCACTTTCCTGTCCTTGAATAAGCGGAGAGCGCAATAGCGAGAATCGGCTTCAACCAGATTTTCAATCCGGCCGAGCCTGACATCGACATTGAATTCGCGCCCGTCGTACATCGTGACTTCAATTTCATCGGCACCCAGCTTCAGTCCGTACTGGACCAGCTTTTCAGCCAGTTTTCTGAGGTCTTGGCTGATGGTTTTCATTTCAGCCCCCCGACGGTCATTCCAGATATTTTTATGGTCGGACAGCCGTCGGCTACCGGAACGTCCTGACCTTCCTTGGAACAGGTTCCGGTCTGCCAGCCAAAATCCAGGTCGCTTCCGACCATTTCCACCTTTTGCAGAATGTCGAGGTTGGTCCCGATCAGGGTAGCCTGGCGGACCGGCCGTCCGAGACGCCCATTTTCTATGAGGAAACCGAGAGTCACGGAAAAAGTAAACTGACCGGAATCTTCCACCTGACCACCCGACAGGCGACTGACATAAAAACCTTTTTTCACGCTGCGGATGATTTCTTCCGGGTCATATTCACCCCGGTCTATGAAAGTATTGCCCATTCTGGGAAGAGGCCAGCAGGAAAAATCCTGGCGGCGGCCATGTCCGGTTTTTTCTTTTTTCATCAGCCGGGCGGAAAGGCCATCCCGGAGAAAACCCCTGATCACGCCTTTCTCCACCAGCAGGGTTTTACGCGGGCGGCTGCCCTCGTCATCAAAATTGTAAGAACCCCGGAAACCCGGAATCGTCGGGTCATCGTAAATGGTCAGCTGTTCGGAGCCAACCCTTTTTCCCAGCTTGTTCCAGAGGACTGAAGTCTTTTTACGGATAAAATCAGCTTCCAGCAGGTGTCCAACCGCTTCGTGGATGAGCACCCCGCTGTGCCCGGGGGACAGGACCACCGGCATCTCGCCGGCCGGCGGGTCGGCGGCCTCCAGCAGGAGACAGGCTTCTTTCGCCGCTTCCTGGCCTATTGCTTCCGGGGTCAGCTCGCGTTCAAAGTATTCCAGACCCACTCTTCCGCCCCCGCCGCAGAAGCCAGATTCCCGGCGGCCGTCTTTCTCAGCCAGGGCCATGACCACCAGTTTGACCAGCGGCCTCTTATCCTCAACGAACAATCCATCTGAATTAATTATCCGGACGTATTGCAGGGATTCCCCGTAAGCCACCTGTACCTTTTTGATGGCCGGGTTATGGTTAAGGGCTGAGCGGTAGGTTCTTTCTACCAGCTGGATTTTTTCTGGGAGAGGCCGGGAAGTGGCTATCAACCTGGCCTGGGAGACATCTTTATCCGACCTGAGATGCTTGAAACGAAGGGGGAGCTTCTGACCGGTCTGACCGCTGGCAATGGCCGAGGCGGTCAGAGCAACCGACCTCAGCTTTTCCTCCGATAAATCATTGGTGTAGGCGTATCCGGTCCGGTCTTTGCGGATGACTCTCAATCCCAGCCCCAGAGTGACACTCTCGGAAGATTCCTTGATCAGGTCTTCTTCCATAAGAATGGACAGGGAAGTTCGGTATTCCAGGAAGATATCGGCGAAATCCCCGCCGCGGGCCAGGGCCAGGGACAGAATTCTTTTCAGGTCAGCCGGCTCGAGCCCGAATTCGTGCGGTCTGGTCTTCGCCTTTATCTTTTTAGAAGTCATATGTTTATCCTTTGCCAGGTAAAAAACAGGAAGAATTTTGACATAAAATCTGGTCCGGGGCAAGATGAGGGACAACTATGTGCGCCGGTCAACGCCGGAACAAGGTTGACGTTATTCTCTCAAATCCTTATAATCAATTCCCATGGACTGGCAAAGAATTGATCAGCTGATAGACCTGGCTCTGGCCGAAGACCTGCCAGCTGGAGACATTACAACTGAAGCCCTAATCCCCGAAGCAGCCATGGCCCGAGCGGTTTTCCTGGCAAAACAACACGGAGTGCTGGCCGGGATTGAGGTTGCGGCCAGAGTTTTCTTCCGCCTGGATTCCCGGGTTGAATTCGTAACAAGACTGGAAGATGGAAAAGAGTTCGAGCCGGGTCAGGTGCTGGCCGAGGTCAGCGGACGGGCAGTAACGCTGCTAAAAGGGGAGAGGACTGCCCTTAATTTTCTCCAGCGTCTTTCAGGTGTGGCCAGCCTGACCAGGTCATTCGTTGAGGCTACCAGGGGGACGAAGGCCCGGATCCTGGACACCAGAAAGACCACTCCCGGCTGGCGGCAGCTGGAAAAATACGCTGTCAGGATGGGTGGAGGGACCAACCACCGGATGAGTCTATCGGATATGATGCTGATCAAAGACAACCATCTCCGGCAGGCTGGAGGGATTTCTCCGGCCCTGAAAAAAGCCAGAGAATATCTCCGGCAGAAAAAGCTTTCCGGTATCAAGATTGAAGTCGAGGCCACTAGCCTGGCTGAAGTTCGCGAGGCCCTGGAAAATGGAGCCGACTGGATAATGCTCGACAATATGACTTTGGAGGAAATTAAAGCAGCCGTGGCCCTGGTCTCAGGCCGCCTGCCGCTCGAAGCTTCGGGCCGGGTCAGCCTGGAAAACGTCCGGGAGCTGGCCTTGACCGGAGTTGATTATATTTCAGTCGGCTCGCTTACCCATTCTTTCCGTTCGGCTGACATTTCACTTGAATTTCTTTAAGCATGAATAAAAAAAGATGAGAAATAAACCGGAGCAGGAAGAGTACTATTCAGACCTGTTAATCATAGGCGGTGGTATAGCCGGAGCCACGGCTGCTCTGGAAGCGGCCAGCCTGGGCCTGGAAATTAACCTAGTGATTAAATCTTCCGGTCCGGAAGGTTCCAACACTTTCTGGGCCCAGGGGGGCATAGTGTCTTTCGGGGACGATGACGACCCCGAGCTGCTGAAGGCAGACATTCTCAAAGCCGGCGACCATATCAACAGCCCGGAAGCGGTCGAGGTTCTGGTCCGGGAAGGTCAGCAGGCTATCGACAGGGTTCTGATCAAGGAGCTGAAAATTCCCTTTGCCCGTTCTTCTCCGGAGAAGCTCGACTATGCCCTGGAAGGCGGTCATTCCCGGCGGCGGATTCTTCATGTGGAAGATTTAACTGGGCAGAGGATTTCCACTGCTCTTATGGACAGACTCCGGCAGTTGCCGAACGTTCATTTCTTTTTTGACCATACAGCCGTTGACCTGCTGAGCGTTCCACACCATTCAACCAGCCCGCTCAGTTATTACCGGGAACCGTGCTGCCTGGGAGCTTATGTTCTCGATAACCGGACAAGAAGGGTGAAAAAATTCCTGGCTCCCTATACCATCCTGGCCACCGGTGGTTGCGGGGCGGTTTATCAGTTTACTTCAAACCCCAGAACCACCATCGGTGCCGGCTATGCCATGGCTCTCCGGGCCGGGGCCAGAATTGTTAATATGGAATATATTCAGTTTCACCCAACTTCCCTCTATCATCGTGAGTCTGACGGGTTTCTGATTTCCGAATCGGTCAGGGGAGAAGGGGCCAGGCTTAAAACCAGGGACGGCCGGACCTTCATGGAAAAATACAGCTCCCAGAAAGACCTGGCCCCGAGGGATGAGGTGGCCAGGGCAATTTATCAGGAAATGATCAACACCAATTCCAGCTACGTTCTTCTGGATCTGGCCGGCTATGCCCGCGTGGATATCAGAAAAAGATTTCCCCATATATATAAAACCTGTCGGCAGTACGGCCTTGACATTACAAGGGAGCCTATTCCCGTGGTTCCCGCTGCCCATTTCTGCTGTGGAGGGGTACTGGTTGACACCTGGGGGAGGAGTTCCCTGAGGCGGTTGTATGCGGCGGGAGAGGTGGCCTGCAGTGGCGTTCACGGTGCCAACCGCCTGGCTTCAACTTCGTTGCTTGAAGGCCTGGTCTGGGCTATCAGAGCGGTCAAACACATTGCCGACCATTTCGAGCCGTCTTTTCCCTGCAATCCCTCATTGATCCGTCCCTGGTATTATCCTGAAAATGAAGAAGCCATAGACCCGGCGCTGATTCTTCAGGACTGGGCTACGATCAGAAGCACCATGTGGAATTATGCCGGCATAATCAGGACTGCCAAGAGGCTGGAGAGAGCCAGGGCTGACCTGGAATACCTGAAACACCGGATAGATAAATTCTATAAGGAAGCTCCCATGGACCCGGAAATCGTAGGCCTCCGGCACGGAATCCAGGTGGCTCTGATGATCACCCGGGCCGCCCTGGCTAATACCGAGAGCCGCGGCTGTCATTTCCGTCAGGACTGAAGCCCGGAAAATTGAACCGGAGCAGTGGCAGATCGAGCCCGGCTGTTCTATAATAGAAAAAATTGATTTGCCCGGTGGAGATTACCTATGTCTGAACCGATCGATCTCAAAAAGACTTTAAGCCTTCCCCAGACCTCTTTTGCCATGAAGGCCCAGCTGGCCCAGAAAGAACCCGAAATAATCAAAAAGTGGGACAGTCTCAACCTATACGAGAGGATTATAGAGAACAGAAAGGGTCGGCCAACTTTCATCCTGCATGACGGCCCCCCCTATGCCAACGGCCATATTCATCTGGGCACGGCGCTTAACAAAATACTCAAAGATTTCATAGTCAAGTCACGCACGATGATGGGCTATCTCTCCCCATACATCCCGGGCTGGGACTGCCACGGGCTGCCGATCGAAATCCGGGTTGACCAATTGCTGGGAACCAGAAAAAAGGAGATGTCGGTCATAGACATAAGGGAAGAATGCCGCAACTATGCCCTGAAATTTATTGACATCCAGAGGGAAGAATTCCGGCGACTGGGTGTTTTCGGCGATTGGAAGAATCCTTATCTGACCATGAATCCGGCCTACGAGGCCGATATTCTGAGATTTCTGGCAGAATTTTTTGCTTCAGGAAATATTTACAAGGGGAAAAGACCGGTTCACTGGTGTCTTCACTGTCAGACGGCACTGGCTGAGGCTGAAATTGAATACAAAGAAAAAAAATCACCATCCATCTATGTCAAGTTCCCCCTGCAGTCAGACCTTTCGGCCAGATTCCCGCAGCTGGCGGGGAAAAAGGTTTCGGTCATTATCTGGACGACTACCCCCTGGACTCTGCCGGCCAATCTGGCCATTGCCTTTCATCCGGATTATGAGTACGCAGCGATCGAGGCGGGAGACGAAGTATTCATCCTGGCCAGAAGATTGCTGCCGCTGGTGGCAGAAGATCTGGGCTGGAGCAATTATCTTGAACTGGCGGTTATGACCGGGCGCGACCTGGAAGGGTTAAAAGCCAGACATCCTTTTATCAACCGGGAATCCGTTTTCGTTCTGGCCGATTATGTTACTCTCGAAGACGGGACCGGATGCGTTCACACAGCACCCGGCCATGGCTATGACGACTACCTGACCGGAGTGGCCTATGGACTTGATATCTATACTCCGGTGGACGAGGAAGGCCGGTTCCTGCCTCAGGTTGAACGTTACGGCGGCTTGAATGTTTTCGAAGCCAATCCCAGAATTGTGTCGGATATGCAGACAGAGGGAACCCTGCTCCGGCAGACTGAAGTCAGCCATTCATACCCCCATTGCTGGCGTTGCAAGCAACCGGTAATCTTCAGGGCCACCGAACAGTGGTTCATTTCGATGGACAGAAATGGCCTGCGGGAAAAAACTCTGGAAGAAATCAAGAAGATCCGCTGGATTCCATACTGGGGCGAAGAGAGAATAGCCAATATGATGCAGAGCCGCCCTGACTGGTGTATTTCGCGCCAGAGGTCCTGGGGTGTTCCCATCCCCGCCTTTTATTGCGAGAATTGCGGCCAGATCCTGGCCGACGAGCATATTACCAGAAGGGTGGCCGATATTTTTGAAAAATGCGGTTCAAACGCCTGGTTTGAAAAGACAGCGTCGGAGCTCCTTCCACCGGGGCAGAAATGTCCGGCCTGCGGCGGTTCCAGATTCAAAAAGGAGAATAACATCCTTGACGTCTGGTTTGAATCGGGAGCCAGTCACGGCATTCTGGGCAAGAGTCCCGAACTTCCCTGGCCGGCGGACCTGTATGTCGAAGGTCACGACCAGTACCGGGGCTGGTTTAATAGCTCTCTTGTAATTGGGGTCGGAGCCAGGAATGGATCACCATACCGGACCTGCCTTACCCATGGTTTTGTCCTGGACGAACAGGGACGGGCAATGTCCAAGTCGCTGGGCAACTACATTGAGCCGAATGAAATAATTGCCAGACATGGAGCTGAAATTCTCCGCCTCTGGGTGGCCATGCTCAATTACAAGGAAGATGCCCGCTTCGGTCAGGAAATTCTGCAGCGGCTGGTCGAAGCTTACCGTAAGATTCGCAACACCTGGCGTTTTCTGCTGGGTAATCTTTACGATTTCCGGCCCGATACCGACACCCTGCCGACAGAGGAACTTCTCTGGCTTGACCGCTGGATTCTGGAAAGGGCCCGTCAGGTTCGGCAGCGGGTGACTAAAGCTTACGAGGATTATGAATTTCACATTGTCTTTCATTCCCTTTATAACTTTTTTACCGTTGACCTCAGTGCCTTTTATCTGGACGTGATCAAGGACCGCATGTACTGTTCAGGTCCCGAATCGAAATTTCGCCGTTCTGGGCAGACGGCCATGTTCCGGGTGCTGGAGAATACTCTTAGGTTGATGGCGCCCATCCTGCCCTTCACCGCGGACGAGGCCTGGGAAGCCATGCCAGATTTCAGAGAAAAGGCGGCCTCGGTTCATCTCTGCTCTTTTCCCGGGGACAGCCAGCCCTGGCTGGAGCCGGAAATGATGAAGAAGGTCGACCGCCTGCTTGAAGTAAGAGAGCAGGCCCAGAAGGAAATGGAGAAAGCCAGGGAGGCCAGGCTGATAGGCAATTCCCTGGAAGCCAGACTTATCTTTCAGGCTCCAGAAGAGGTCTTTGACCTGCTGGAAGAATTCAAGGCGGACCTGCCGGCCCTGTTTATTGTTTCCGAGGTGGAGGTCAGAGCCGCTGTGGACGGAGAGCTGAAAGTCCAGATTTCCAGAGCCAGTGGTAATAAATGTGAGCGCTGCTGGAATTATTCTGTCAGTGTCGGGCAGGAACCTGATTATCCGGCTCTCTGTGAGCGTTGCGCCCGGGTGCTCAGAGATGAAATGAAACTGAAGCCATGACTATTTTTAAAAAAAATTATTTTTATTTCCTTTTCATTTTTTTCTGGCTGTCTCTTGACCAGCTATCCAAATTACTGGTGGCCAGGTCTCTGGTTCTCTATCAGGTGGTGGAGGTAATTCCGGGGTTTTTCAATCTGACCAGGGTCCATAACCGCGGAGCCATTTTTGGATTCCTGGGTAACAGTACCAGTTCTCTGGCCCTGGTTTTACTTAATGTCGGGGCTCTGCTGGCCTTTGCTGCGGTTACTTATTATTTCCTGAAAACCCCGCCCGAAATGTTCCTGACCAGAATTTCCTTTGCCCTGATTATAAGCGGAGCCATGGGGAATATTCTGGACAGGATATTCAGGGGCTATGTGATTGATTTTCTCGACTTCTATGCCGGTAGATTTCACTGGCCGTTCTTCAATCTGGCCGACAGCTGTATCACCGTCGGGGCGGTCCTGCTGGTATTTAATCTTTTCAGGAGTCAGAAGAAATGTTCCCCATCCTCTTCCGAATCGGCCCGGTAACTGTCCACACCTACGGCTTTTTCATGGCTCTGGGGGTGGCCGCGGGACTCTGGTTCATCTATGTCCAGGCCAGAAAATTCAATTATGACACCAATAAACTGCTTGATGCTGCTTTCTGGATAATCCTGATTTCCCTGATCGGGGCGAAATTGATTCTGTTTTTCAGTCACTTTTCTTATTATCTGGAAAATCCGGGAGAACTCCTGTCGCTGGCCAGGTCGGGGGGAGTCTTTCAGGGAGGTCTGACCTTCGGGGTAATTTTTGCCATCATCTATTTTCGCAAAAAGAAAATACCACTGTGGCCCGTGGCTGACCTGGTTGCTCCGGCCATAGCTCTGGGGCATGGTTTTGGTCGGCTGGGCTGTTTTTCGGCCAGCTGCTGTTACGGCCGCGAATGCTCACTGCCCTGGGCGGTGGTATACAGGAGCGAATATGCGCACGAGCTGACGGGCATTCCCCTCAATATTCCCCTGCATCCGGTCCAGCTTTATGAGGCCGGTCTGAATTTTTTAAACTTCCTGATTCTGTTTGCGGTTCTGAAGCGCAGAAAATTTTCAGGCCAGGTCTTCAGTCTTTATATTATTAATTACTCCATCATCCGTTTTTTTACCGAGTATTTCCGTGGAGACCATGAAGCCAGGGCTTACTTATTAAAAGGGGAGACCGCCTTGAGCAGTCTGTCGCTGCCGCAGCTCTACTGTCTGGCCGGACTGGCCGCCGGGATTATTCTATACAGGCTGTTGAGACATAGAAAAAGTGATTGAGAAAAAATTCAGGGTAGAATCAAGCAGTCACGACCGCCTGGACCTGTTTCTCAAAAAAAGGTTGCCAGAGGTAAGCCGGGCCCAGATTCAGAAGGCCATCAGGGAAGGTCTGGTTCTGGTTAATGGCCATAGAGCTAGGCCCGGACAGAGATTAAAAGTCGGGGATGAAATCGACCTGACGCTCGCGGATTCCGCTCCTGAGGACGGGCTTCAACCCGAACCGATTGACCTGAACCCCATCTTTGAAGATGAACATATTATTGTCCTGGACAAACCTCCGGGGCTGGTGGTTCATCCAGGAGCTGGAGTGAAGCGGGGGACCCTGGTCCACGGATTACTGAATCGCTATCCGGAAATGGCGACCGTTGGTTCTGCTGCCCGTCCGGGGATTGTTCATCGACTGGACAAGGACACCTCTGGAGTCATGGTTGTCGCCCGAACCCAGACTGCTTACCAGTTGCTGAGACAGCAGTTTGAAGAAAGATCAATCCACAAAACCTATCTGGGCCTGGCCCTTGGCCGTTTCAGACAGAAGAAGGGAACGATTGACCTGCCACTCGGACGACACATCCATCACCGGGAAAAGATTTCTGTCCGGACCAGAAAACCGCGAGTAGCCATTACTCACTACGAAGTTTTGAGAGAATTTAAGGAAACCACTTTGCTGGCACTTAGGCCAATTACGGGCAGAACCCATCAGTTACGGGTTCATCTGTCGGCAACCGGGCATCCACTGGCCGGGGATACAAGATATGGCGGAGGCAGCCGACCCAGGACCAGATTCTCCCGCCTGTTCCTGCATGCCTGGAAGCTTCGCCTGAAGCATCCGGCCAGCGGACAGGAGATGGAATTTGAGAGCCCGTTGCCACCGGAGCTTGAGAAAATCCTTGAGGCCGAGGCAGCCCTTAAATAAATGGGTGGCCTGTCTTGAGTTAATCGCCTTTTTTTACTATTATATATACTCATTTAGCTCCCAAGAATCTCTTTCTTGGCCTGAAAAAACCTGACTGGAGGAATGAATATGGCCGATTATAGCCCGGAAAAGCTCAGGAACATTGCCTTTATCGGACACGGCTCATCCGGAAAAACCTCATTGACGGCAGCCATACTTTTTGCCGGCGGAGTGACCACCCGGTTGACCAGAGTGGACAAAGGAAACACCGTTACCGACTTTGACCCGGAAGAAATCGAAAGACAAATTTCCATCAACTCGGCACCCTGTTTTGTAGACTGGAAGGGAAATAAGATCAACATAATAGATACCCCCGGTTACAGCAGCTTTCTCTGGGATACCAGAGAAAGCCTCAGGGCGGTGGACTCAGCTCTGGTTTTGGTCTGTGGTGTGGCCGGGGTGGAAGTGGGCACGGAAAAAGTCTGGGAAATGCTGGAAGAACTCCACCTCCCCCGGATGCTGGTAGTCAACAAACTTGACCGTGAAAATTCCAGCTTTAAGCGGACAGTCGAAGAGATTCAGCAGTTCTTCGGGCGCCAGGCCATCCCGGTTCAGATCCCCGTGGGAGAGGAAAAGGACTTCTCCGGTGTGGTTGATCTGATCAAAAAGAAGGCCTATCTGTACGAGAAAGACGATAGTGGAAAGTTTCAGGAAACCGATATACCGGCCAATCTGAAAGAAGAGGTAGAAAGGCGATATACCCAGCTGGTAGAGTTGGTGGCCGAGAGCGACGAAAAATTGATGGAGAAATATTTTGAAAAAGGAGAACTGACGGCTGAAGAACTTCTCCAGGGATTGAAGAAAAGCATTCTGGCTCATCAGATTTTTCCGATTTTTGCCGCCTCAGCCCTGAGCAACATCGGGACTCATAAGATTCTGGATGGGATTGTTGATTTTATGCCCTCGCCGGTGGATAGGGGCAGTCTTAAAGCCCGGGTAAAAGGTCAGGAGCAGTCTTTTAACTTTTCGGTTGACGGACCCTTTGCGGCTCTGGTTTTCAAGACCATTTCCGACCCCTACACCGGACGAATCTCGCTGCTGAGAGTATTTTCGGGGAAGGTCAGCGGAGATGCCACCGTTAGCAATAGCACCAAGGATACTGATGAGAAGCTCGGAGGTGTCTTTTTCCTGCAGGGAAAAGAGCAGGTTCCGGCCGGTCAGGCCAGAGCCGGCGACATTGTGGCCACGGCCAAACTGAAAGCTACTCTGACCGGCGATACCCTGTGTGCCAAGGGCGCGGAAATTGAGTTTGAGCCCATCAAGTTTCCTGAACCCTCAATTTCTTTTGCCATAGAGCCCAAGACCAGGGCAGACGAGGATAAAATATCTCAGGCTACCCATCGGGTAACAGAGGAAGACCCGACGGTCAGAATAGAGAGAGATCCGGAAACCAACCAGCTGCTGATTTCCGGTAATGGTGAACTCCACGTCAGAATCATCACTGACAAGCTGAAGAAGCGTTACAACGTGGATGTGGATCTCAAGCCGCCCAAAATACCTTACCGGGAAACCATTAAGGGCAGATCCGACGTGCAGGGCAAGTACAAGAAGCAGACCGGAGGTCGCGGTCAGTACGGCGATTGTAAGATCAAAATGGAACCGCTGCCCCGCGGCAAGGATTTTGAATTCGAAGATAAGATTTTCGGCGGAGCTATTCCTAAAAATTTCATCCCTTCCATTGAGAAAGGCATTCAGGAAGCCAGGAAGAAAGGGGTGCTGGCCGGCTATCCGGTGGTTGATTTCAAGGTCATTCTCTACGACGGCTCCTACCATGAAGTTGATTCATCAGATATTGCCTTCAAGATAGCTGCCTCCATGGCCTTCAAGAAGGGGATGAAAGAAGCCAGGCCCACCCTGCTTGAGCCGGTGATGAATGTTGAGATCTATACGCCGGAAGCCTATATGGGTGACATCATGGGTGCTCTGAACGGCCGCCGCGGCAAGGTTCAGGGCATGGAACAGAAGGGCAACATGAGAATCCTCAAAGCTCAGGTGCCGATGGCTGAAATGCTTGATTTTGAGCCGACCCTGACCTCAATCACCGGGGGCCGGGGCTCTTTTATAATGGAATTTTCTCATTACGAAGAGGTGCCGGCTCAGATTCAGCAGAAAATAATCTCCGGGGCCATCAAAGAAGGCCGGGTGAAGCCGGAAGAAGAATAAAGTCAATCAGAATTAATACCCGGCCCGGAGATCTGGTCAGGACAATAATTAATAGGGAATCTAAATGTCCTGAATTTTGCTTCTGGGCTGGTATAAGCGCCAGGGGTATCTATCTCAATCCAAGAACCTTTTTCTATTTTGATTTCCCGATTAAGCCCTCTTTTGTATATCCCCACCGGCCTGATCGATTAGTCTGACCGGCTTACCTTCGGAGAGCTATACTTAAAATTCCTGAGTCCGAATGATTTCCCGGTCAGGAAAATGATTCTTCGGCCAGTCTGTATCTAACCCGATGCTCAGTTGGGCCGGTTTTATCACTCGGAAGAAAAGATTAGACCCATAAATATGAAGCCAGGCTCCTTAATTTCTTAGCTCTGAAAAGCAGGGCAGGGGGCAGATGTTTTCTGAGGCAGAAGCCATTCTGGGCGGGAGAAGAAATTGATTTTCTT
>Ga0172363_10000425_pt1 | contig 31420 bp, 32 predicted proteins | sample LakKivs2_kivu2a2_FD_114541 | JGI IMG/M metagenome (GOLD analysis project Ga0172363, IMG submission 114541) | Sediment microbial communities from Lake Kivu, Rwanda - Sediment s2_kivu2a2 | ecosystem: Environmental > Aquatic > Freshwater > Lake > Sediment | place: Rwanda: Western Province, Lake... | reverse complement strand
TGGATCATGCCAAGGCAAGAGGAGCAAAAATATATGCCGAACTGGCAGGTGCGGGAATGACAGCCGATGCTTTTCATCTCACAGCACCTCACCCGGATGGACTTGGGGCATGCAATGTAATGAAGCTTGCAGTGGAAGACGCGGGACTCAAACCAGAAGATATCGATTATATCAATGTCCACGGCACAGCTACTCCCCTTGGAGATATATCAGAGGCAAAAGCTATTGTTTCGGTATTCGGAGAACATTCCTATAATATGAATATAAGCGCAACAAAATCAATGACAGGTCACCTTCTGGGAGCTGCCGGTGCAGTAGAGGCAATCGCTTCAATACTGGCTGTCGTGCATGGGATTGTCCCTCCTACTATTAACTTCAAGGTTCCTGATCCCCAGATTGATCAGAAACTGAACCTGACACTCAATACATCCCAGAAAAGAGAGGTTAATGCTGTAATCAGCAACACGTTCGGCTTCGGCGGCCACAATGCCTCGGTTGTCTTTAAGAAAGCAGACCTATAAAGTGTCCTTCCTTACCATTAAATCCAATGGCACTTATATTCTCGACAAACGGGAATTTGGTTCCCGCCTAAGAAAAATAATCGGATTTAAGCCAGGGAATCTCCATCTGTACGAGATCGCTTTTATTCACAGATCGGCATCATATACCCTCCCTGATGGCAAGAAAGTGAACAACGAAAGACTTGAGTATCTGGGCGATGCTATCCTTGATGCAATCCTTTCTGATTTTCTCTTCGATAAATTTCCCGATGCTGCTGAAGGATTTCTGACAAAGATCAGGTCCAGGATTGTCAACAGGGAAGTTCTCAACCAGCTTGCCGTTTCAATGGGAATAAATACTCTTCTTGTGAGCAATGTAAGCTCATCCCACACTACTAAAAATCTTTTCGGAGATGCTTTTGAAGCCCTTATCGGAGCTGTATTTCTTGATAAAGGATTCCGTAAGACAAAAAAACTATTTATAAAAAAAGTACTTAATAAATACCTCGATCTGAATCAGATAGTCAATACGGATAATGACTATAAGAGTCTGGTTTTTGAATGGGTTCAGAAAAACAAACTAAACCTCATTTTTACATATATTGAAGAGTATGATCCGGATCTTAAAAAACCAGTTTTTACTACCACACTATATGTAAACCGGCAAGAATTCGGCAAAGGACAGGGTGCTTCAAAAAAGGAAGCCGAACAGGAGGCAGCAACCATGGCCTGGAAACGGGTTAGCGATATTTCCGGTAGAATATTATAATGTCAACCTGTTTTTTGCTATCTTTATAGGTTCAGGTGACGGGAAATGGGAACCGCTTCAAAGATTACCAGGGTGCATTTAAAAGTAAATCAGGATTTTGAATCTGCCCTTCTCGGCATTGTGTCTGCTGAACCCGATTACAAATTAAGCCTTGCACTTAACAGGTCGCTCAGGATATCACTGAAAAATGTTTCACCTGCTTTGGTTCGTGATAATAAATCAGAGACAATCTTCAGCAGGTTTTCTGATGCCTCTACTTCACCTGGTATTATCTATGAACTTATTTCAAACCGCTCGGACAGGGATTTCTTTATTAAAAAACTTAAGAACATAGATTACATATTCCATGTTTATGACCCGGATAAGTCAATAGACCAGGAGGAAATTGCAGCAATCATCAGAGATACTGAATACATTACAGCTGTATTTAACCTCAATACAGGAAAAATAAAAGATAAAAATCTACAACTTCTAATCCACTGAGATATGGAAAATCTTTTCTACAACCTGTCGGAAGAAGAATTCTCTAAAAGCAGAAAGATCCTTCTGTGGATATTCGTTGTTCTTTTCTTCCTTGGCGGAGTATATGTTGCCATAAGCCATCTGCTGGGCATTCATGAAATAGACCCGGTTCTTTCAATAGCTCCGTTCAGTATAAGTCTGATAGTTGGCATAATAGCTGCCTTTGCATCCATAAAGAGAAAAGATATCTTTTTCTCAATCGATGAAGAAAAAATAGAATTCAGATATGGACTGATACGGCCAAAAAAATATTCATTCCCCTGGAGCAATATTCAAAAAATGGTGTTGCCGCATAAAGAAAGAAAAGCTAAGCTAATATTCATGGACGGTTCCTCCCATGTTATTGATCTCTCTTATATCCAGAGAAAAAAATCAACTGCCATTCGAAAACATCTTTACCATGCTGCAAAATATAAAAACCTGACAATAGAAAAAGTGACACACCTGAAAAAGTAAAAGTATAATCATCGGGAATAAGAAGAGGCTGACATTTATCGTCAGCCTCGTTTGTTGATAACCCTAAAACTAACCTAACCTATGAAAAAAACCTCTGTTAATACTATTTCAAATTCCATGCCAAAACCATGCAAATATAAATCCCGGATCTGACACTGAAAAGTTTTTAATGCATCAAAAATGAAAATTAACTATACTTTAATGAATTGTTAAAATTCTTTATCGTTTAACAGTATAAGCACAACCAGAGTCTTAATGGACTCTTTGTTGTTAAAGAAAGTTAAAAAGAGTGAAAAAATAGACATTATCCAAGTACTTTTGTTAATGTATGAAAAGAAGAACTATAGTATTGCTTGCAATATTTTTCTTCCTGGCAATCTCAGGTCTTATTCTTATTCAGCTGTACTGGATAAAGAATGCCCTTGAAATTACAGATCAGCAATTCCGTCAGCTCGCCAATAAAGCACTCGAATCAGTCGTCCTCGATCTTGAAGAGCAGGAACTATTAAATAACATCATGGAGGAAATAGATGAAGCCTCTGCCGATTCTGTCATTCTTCCTGCCAATTCTCCTCTGGCCCAGAAACTAAGAGGATACCAGCCCAATGCAAAACTGCTTGAACTATACGGTCTTATCGATCCGGAAGAGCCTATTGCCATAACCAGTTCCGGGCAGAAGATCTTTATCTCAGCCCAGGATTTCACCAATTATTCTGCTGATGAATCCACTGAAACCACCGAACAGACAATCAGCGCCGAACTAACAGGAAGGGTTACGAACAAAATAGTGTTTGTTGAAAGTATCATGGATAAAATCCTTAAAAACAGGCCCGGTATCCTTGAGAGGATCAATCCTGAAGAATTGCATACGATGATCAGGAATGCTCTCAACAATGTGGCAATTTACCTGGATTTTGAATTCTCAATACGATCGGGTCCGGAAGGAATCGTGTGGAAAACACCAGGTTTTACCGATAACAGGCAAAACAAATTCATGATACAGCTTTTCCCGAACGATCCTGTCCCAAGCCAGAACCATATTGTAATGTATTGCAATCAGGAGCAGCAGTATAAATTTCAAAGAATAGGCAACCTGGGATTCCTGTCCCTTCTGTTTACAACGCTGCTGCTGTTGCTCGCCACAGGTACTTTTATAGTGATTTTCCGTCAGAAGAAAATCTCGGAAATACGGAATGATTTCATAAACAATATGACTCATGAACTTAAAACACCTATTTCGACTATCTCACTTGCATCCCAGATGATGGCCGATAAAACCATCTCTGAAGAAAATAAAAATATTGACAGCCTGTCAAAGGTAATATCCGATGAGAGTATGCGGCTGAAATTCCAGGTCGAAAAGGTCCTCCAGATGGCTATATTCGAGAAAACCAAAATGAGACTGACAATTGTTGAAACAGATCTCCATACCCTTCTCGGCAACGCCATTGATAATTTTTCTTTACAGATTGACAGCAAAGAGGGTACAATAATAAGGGATTTCAAAGCTGAAAATCCCTTTACCGGAGTTGATGAAATTCATTTTCTTAATGCAATCTCCAACCTTATAGACAACGGAATTAAATATTCCGGGGATAAACCTGAATTAACAATATCAACGCGCAATACGAAAAAAGGCATAATAATAACTGTTGAAGACAAAGGAATAGGAATAAGAAAGGAAGATCTGAAAAAAATATATGACAAATTCTACCGTGTACCATCCGGAAATATCCATAATGTGAAAGGATTCGGACTCGGATTGAGCTATGTAAAAAAGATAGTTGAAGAACATAATGGTACAATAAAGGCAGAAAGCCAGCTAAACAAAGGAACAAAATTCACTCTGTTCATACCTCAAAACGGACGAAAATGAAAAGCATAAGAATCCTTCTTGCTGAAGATGACAGCAATCTCGGGAACCTGCTGAAAAACTATCTGACAGCCAAAAACCTTGAGACTTCACTTTTCACAAACGGGATAAAAGCGCTTGATGCATTCCCTTCCGGACAGTTTGATATTTGCATACTTGATATAATGATGCCGGAAATGGATGGACTTACCCTGGCAAGGGAAATCCGTAATCTGAATCCTTCAGTCCCATTAATATTTCTCACTGCAAAAAGCCAGAAAGAGGATGTCCTGGAAGGCTTCAGGACAGGCGCCGATGATTATCTTACAAAACCATTCTCCATGGAGGAACTGCTTTACCGCATTCAGGCCATCATGAAAAGGATCAGCCAGTCGCCTCCGGGAAGGAAAGATAACCTCTACATAATAGGGAAGTATTCATTTAATCCCCTGAAGCAATTGCTTGTAATCGGCGATCATGAACTAAAACTCACTACCAAGGAATCTGAACTCCTTGAGTTGCTTTGCAGGCATGGGAATGAAATCCTGGAACGCAATTTTGCCCTTAAATCAATATGGATTGATGATAATTATTTCAATGCCAGGAGCATGGATGTATATATCACCCGGCTTCGAAAATACCTCAAGAAGGATCCTTCCGTGAGGATCCTGAATGTTCACGGGAAAGGATATAAGCTTATCAGTTAAAAAAGGGGCTCTTAAGAGAACCCCTTGAATTGCTTGGGTTAGTTAGCAGGATTAAGATTTTCTGTTATCTGCATTTTAACTTAATGCTAAAATAATATTTTTTTCGGAATTTGCTTGTCTCAGAAAAAATTTCCTTCTCTGATCATCTCCGGTTTTTGTGATCATCCTGTCAATCCAGCTTCAGAACAGCCAGAAAAGCCTGCTGAGGAACCTCTACATTGCCTATCTGCCTCATTCTTTTCTTGCCTTTCTTCTGTTTTTCAAGGAGTTTCCTTTTTCGGGTTATATCACCGCCGTAACATTTTGCAGTAACATCTTTCCTTACAGCTTTTACTGTTTCCCTGGCAATGATCTTGGCTCCGATAGCTGCCTGAATTGCTATCTCAAACTGCTGACGGGGGATAAGTTCCTTAAGCCTGACACACATTTTTCGTCCGAATTCATATGCATGCCCACGGTATATCAGTGTCGACAGGGCATCGACCATTTCACCGTTAAGCAGTATATCTAGCCTTACAAGATCGGCTTTCTGGTATGCTGTATAATAATAATCAAACGAAGCATATCCCTTCGAGATGCTCTTGAGTTTATCATAGAAATCGAACACTATCTCCGACAAGGGCATTTCAAAAGTAAGTTCAACCCTGTCTTTTGTCAGATATACCTGGTTCTTCAGGGCACCTCTCTTGTCAATGCAAAGCTTCATTATAGGACCTACATAATCGGCTAGTGTAATAACCTGTGCTACAATATAAGGCTCCTCGATCCGCTCTATATGATTAACAGGAGGAAGTCCCGAAGGATTATGTACATCTATCTCTTCCCCCCTGGTCGTAAACACCTTGAACGATACGTTGGGGACCGTCGTTATCACATCCATGTTGAATTCCCTGTCAAGTCTTTCCTGGATTATTTCCATGTGCAGTAATCCGAGAAATCCGCATCTGAATCCAAATCCCAGGGCTGCCGAGGATTCAGGGACGAATGAAAGTGAAGCATCGTTCAGCTGCAGTTTCTCTATGGAACTCCTTAGATCTTCGTATTCATCAGCATCAACAGGATACATTCCTGCGAATACCATCGGTTTGACTTCCTCGAATCCTGAAATTGCCTTATCACAGGGATTCTTAACATGAGTAATGGTGTCGCCAACCTTTACCTCGGCCGAGTTCTTCACCCCGGATATAATATACCCGACGTCGCCCGCGCCAAGTATATCCCGCGGATCCTGCTTAAGCTTCAGCACTCCGATCTCCTCTGCGTTGTATTCATGATCGGTGCTGACGAATTTTACATGGTCTCCCCTGCGGATTGTTCCGTTAATAATCTTAAAATAAACAATTATCCCCCTGAATGAATTAAAGATGGAATCAAAAATCAGCGCCTGCAGGGGTGCATCAGGATTTCCTTTCGGAGGAGGGATCCGGTTAATTATATCGCTGAGGATCCTGTCGACCCCCATTCCTGTTCTTGCACTTGCTTCGATTATGTCATTCCTGTCGCATCCTACAAGATCAACTATCTGGTCTTTAACCTCTTCAGGCATTGCATTGGCCATGTCCATCTTGTTAAGGACCGGTATTATTTCAAGGTTATGATCGATTGCCATGTAGAGGTTGGAAATTGTCTGTGCCTGTATTCCCTGCGTGGCATCAATTACCAGCAAGGCGCCCTCACATGCAGCAATTGACCTGGAGACTTCATAGGAGAAATCAACATGCCCGGGTGTGTCAATGAGGTTAAGAATATACTTCTCTCCCTCATGATAAAAGATCATTTGAATTGCATGGCTTTTGATAGTTATACCTCTTTCTCTTTCAAGCTCCATATCGTCAAGAACCTGGTCCTGGAATTCCCTTTCCGGAATTGTATCAGTCTTTTCGAGAAGGCGGTCAGCCAGGGTGCTTTTACCATGGTCGATGTGGGCTATAATACAGAAATTACGGATGTTCTCCATCAGAAAACCTCATTGAAATCAGGAGCAAATATATAAAATAAGTAGAGGCGTTGCATGCAACGCCTCTACAGCTATAAACAAATAATATATATATGGTTCAGGTTTTACATCATACCCGGCATTCCTCCGCCCATGCCCTGTGGCGGCATCGGTGGGTTTTCTTCCTTTTCCTCAACCACTACAGCTTCAGTAGTAAGGAACATGCCTGCAATTGATGCTGCATTTTCAAGTGCAATACGTACAACTTTTACAGGATCAATGACACCCGAACTGTACAGTTTCTCATAATTATCTGTCTGTGCATTGTAACCATAGTCGCCTTTACCGGATTTTACCGTCTGGGTAACAACTGCACCCTCCCTTCCTGAGTTTACTGCAATCTGGCGCAGAGGTTCCTCTATGGCACGCTTGATTATTTCAATACCTGTTGTCTGGTCTTCATTATCTCCCTGAAGTCCTTCGAGTGCAGATATAGCGCGGATATAAGCAACACCTCCTCCGGGGACTATACCTTCCTCAATTGCTGCGCGGGTGGCATGCAATGAATCGTCGACACGGTCTTTTTTCTCTTTCATTTCAACTTCAGATGCAGCACCGATATAAAGGACAGCAACGCCGCCTGCCAGTTTTGCGAGGCGTTCCTGAAGCTTTTCCTTATCATAATCAGATGTTGTTGTGGTCATCTGCTGCTTGATCTGTGCTATTCTAGCCTTGATCATTTCCTTATCGCCTGAACCGTTAACGATTGTGGTGTTTTCCTTGTTGACAGAAACCTTTTCGGCTTTCCCAAGCATGTCGAGAGTTGCATGCTCAAGCTTAAGTCCCTTTTCTTCGGAAATAACGGTACCACCTGTCAGGATAGCGATATCCTCAAGCATTTCCTTCCTTCTGTCGCCGAAGCCAGGAGCTTTAACGGCACAAACCTTCAGTGAACCGCGAAGCCTGTTCACCACGAGAGTTGCAAGAGCTTCACCTTCCACATCCTCTGATACAATAAGAAGAGGACGCCCTGTCTGAGCAGTTGATTCAAGGATCGGAAGCATATCTTTCATCGTGGCTATCTTTTTATCATAGATAAGGATGTAAGGATTCTCCAGTTCCGATTCCATCTTCTCGGCATTGGTAACAAAATATGCTGAAATATAACCGCGGTCAAACTGCATTCCTTCGACAACCTCAACCGATGTAGATGTTCCTTTTGATTCTTCAACAGTGATAACGCCTTCCTTATGCACTTTGCCCATAGCCTCAGCTATCAGCTTGCCGATTTCCTCGTCGTCATTTGCAGAGATTCTTGCAACCTGTTCAATCTTGTTGAGATCATCACCAATGACTTTTGCCTGGGATTTAAGGTGCTTGACAACTTTTTCAACAGCTTTGTCAATGCCTCTTTTTATATCCATGGGATTAGCTCCGGCTGTGATATTTTTCAGCCCTACATTTATTATTGCCTGTGCCAGAACTGTGGCTGTTGTTGTTCCGTCACCTGCTATATCGCCGGTTTTGGAAGCAACCTCCTTAACCATCTGGGCTCCCAAATTCTTGTATGGATCCTTCAGTTCTATTTCCTTCGCGACAGTAACTCCGTCTTTTGATATCTGAGGAGCTCCGAATTTTTTCTCAAGAACAACATTCCGTCCTTTCGGACCAAGGGTTACCTTTACGGCATCCGCCAGCTGATCAACACCTTCTTTAAGAAGGGCGCGCGCATCAATATTATACTTTATCTGTTTTGCCATATTAAATAAGTTTTATTGGTTTTCAAATTAAACTATGAAAAGGATATCAGACTGAGAAATTAGGAGATATTCTTCGCCATTAATGGTAAGCTCCTGTCCTGAATATTTCCCGTAAAGAACCTCATCTCCCTTTTTGACTTCCATTTCTTCATCTTTTTTAGCTGCGCCTGCAAGAACAACTTTCCCCTGACGTGGTTTTTCCTTTGCTGAATCCGGAATGATTATTCCGCTGGCAGTTTTAGCTTCAGCTTCGTAAGGTTTTACCAATACCTTACCTGCCAGAATTCTTCCTTTTAATTGTGCCATTGTTATTTAGTTTTAAAGTTAAACGTGTTTTTCCGACTTTCTTAACCAGCACATATTATGCCAAATGCCAAAAAATGACAATTTTGTGCAATTAACAATAAATAACGCATCTGAATCTGCCATCAATAATTCACCGGACAATCATCAGGATTCACATAAATCTGTATTTCAATATTTTACGTGATAACAAAAAAAGTGTCAGTATGTGACAAACTGACACCTTTTGAAAATATCTTTATGGTTTCTCAATTACCTGGGCGGCTGACCCTGCCCCGTTGTCGTGGTACCGGTTGAAGAAGGAGGCACCGCAGTAGGCAGTGTCGGGATGGCATTTGGATCAACAGTATTATCAATCTGGGTTTGTATTCTTGACTGACCTGATCCTGATCCTCTCGGTATTGTTGCTGTCGCTACAACACAGAGAATGAGAATGGCAGCTGCAAGCGTCCAGGTTGATTTTTCAAGAAAATCGGCAGTCTTGCGTATTCCCATAGACTGGCCTGCCGAAGTGAAATTTGCTGCAAGCCCCCCTCCTTTTGAGTTCTGGACCAGTACAATGAGAACCTGTAAAACACATGCTACTATGACAAGAACTGACACAAAAATATATATTCCCATCTTAAGGTTATTTTATTAAATCCTTTACTTTCTCAATAAACGCTGCAAAGTAACTGCTTTTTTCCGGAAACTTCAAACTTAATTTTTCATAAATGTCTATCGCTCTTGAGTAATACCCCTGCTTTACATAAATTCTAGCAAGCGTTTCAGTTACAAATTCTCCTTTCTCTTCAACAAAAGGTTTTGAGATATCCTCAACCGGTGCATCGGATTTTTCCTTTCTCGGCTCGATCCTGGGATTGGCAAGTATGAATTTATCGATCAGATCCGACTGTATTTGTCTGGTTGAAACTTCATCCCCGCCGGATTCCACCGAATCTGCTACCGATTCTTCTGCAGCAACACTGGTGACCTTCATTTCAATGTCAAGTTCGAGTAAATCCGGGTGCTCTGATATTGAGAATCCGGGATCCATGTATATTACCTTTTCCTCAACCGAACCCGATTCCTCATCAATAATCAGGACAGTTGCATTTGAACCATCATCCTCGGTTTCAGAAGTAATCATTACCGGATGGGATATTTCCTCTCCGGATTCCATTACAGTTTCGCCTGATATACCTTCACCTGAACTCTTTTCTATTTCATTTATCAGTTCCTCACTGTTTCTTGCTGTCTCTATCACAACCTGCTGGGTGTCGGCAGTTTCTGTATCAGGTGTCTTTCCCCCGGGTACTGATGGTTTTATCTCCTCCTTCTGTACTGTCTCTTTTTTCAGAAAATAATAAAGCACCTCCCTGTCAGCGATATGCATGGCTGTTGTCCTGAGCTGATTCTCAAACTTTACATCACCTGTATTCTGAAGGCCTCTGAGCATAAGCATGTATGCACTCTGGAAATACGGGAAAATGGATATAAGCTCACTTATTTCTCCTATCGTCTGGCGGTCGGAAGGTCCTGAAGTTTCAATTACCCGGAGAAAATCATTTCTGTTCATGACATTTACCAGTTCACAAATGCTTTGTTGAATATGTCTTCTACGAGAAGTTCAACAATTTTTTCTGAAAGTTCTTTTTCCACATCTGCCAGGTCGCGATCGCTCGGGTAATCTTCGTATCTGGAGAATGTTTGCTCAAAGCTGAGTTCAGGCTCTACGGCATTTGTAAATTTAACCTTCACGGAAATTGTAAACCTGTTTGTTGCAGCCTGAGCATCCGCTGCAACGGTAAGAGGGCGCGTATTGTAATCAGTTATCTCGCCTTCAAAATTAACATCCCCGATCCCGTTAACAAGCCCCAGATTTGTCTGGGCTTTGCATTTGTCGATAAGGGCATCGGTGATATACTGGCTTAAACCAACCTGTACCAGGCTCGCCCTGTTCTGAAAGTACTGAATACTCACGGTTTTGACAGCAGGAGAAATGCTTGCACCGGAAAATGAATAGCTTATCTTGCATCCGCAGGCCACGGCTATCCAGATCAGAAGAGCCGGGAATAAGACACTCTTCATGTGCGGGATTCTGCCCCTGCTACATCTCGATGCCATACTCTTTGATTTTACGGTATAAAGTCCTCTCCGATATGCCAAGTTCATGTGCAGCCATTTTTCTCTTACCGTTATATTTTCCCAGCGCTTTCTTTATCATCTCAACTTCCTTATCTGCCAGAGAAAGTGATTCTTCAACAATTTCTTCGGTATCCTGGATATCTTCCCTTCCGGTACGATGCGTGAATTCCGAAGGTGCCGGTTCGCTTACCTTTTTCACATGTTTATCCCCGGCCTCTCTCAGCAGATCCCTTAAGGCTACAGAATCACCCTCTTCGAAAACCATATCTACATTACCATGCCTTATAAGATCATAAACGAGCTTTTTAAGATCGTTCATATCACTTTTCATATCAAAAAGAATCTTATAAAGTATCTCTCTCTCGGAAGAGAACGTCTTGTCATCTTCCTTTCTGATAACAGCAGGAAGCTTAATTCCATCATATTCAGGAAGATACGTTTTAAGAGTAGTTGCTTTTATTTCTCTTTCACTTTCAATTATCGAGATCTGTTCGGTTATATTTTTAAGCTGCCTTACATTCCCGGGCCATGAATATTCAAGCAAAAGATTCCTTGCATCATTATCAAGCCTTATGGCAGGCATTCTGTATTTTTCAGCAAAATCAACAGCAAACTTCCGGAACAGAAGAATTATATCATCACCTCTCTCTTTCAGTGAAGGAACACGTATAGGAACCGTATTGAGCCTGTAAAAGAGATCTTCCCTGAATTTGCCGTTATCGATGGCCCTCGACACATCTACATTGCTGGCAGCTATAACCCTGACATTTGTTTTCTGAACCTTTGAGGAGCCCACCCTGATGAATTCACCCGTTTCAAGCACTCTCAGAAGCCTGACCTGGGTAGACGGGGGAAGTTCGGCGACTTCATCCAGGAATATAGTGCCGCCGTTTGCCACTTCAAAATAACCTTTCCTGCTGTCCGTAGCTCCCGTAAATGCCCCTTTCTCATGGCCAAAAAGCTCAGAATCGATAGTGCCTTCCGGTATTGCTCCGCAGTTGACGGCGATATAAGGACCGTGTTTCCTTGCACTATGGCTGTGGATAACCTGGGGAAACACTTCCTTTCCAGTACCGCTTTCACCTGTGATAAGCACAGAAAGATCTGTCGGTGCAACCTGGACAGCTATATCTATTGCCCTGTTCAGCCCTTCATAATTTCCAATAATGCCAAACCGCTGTTTTATGCTTTGCAGATCTTTCATATGTCCTTTTCGCGATGCTGCGAATTTAAGCTTTTTTTAAAACATTGGGAAATGCATTTTTCGTAAATTCGCGTGATGAAAAAGATCTCAGGTTATCAGTTTGCCGGCATTATTCCTGCCAGGTACGCTTCTACAAGATTCCCGGGCAAGCCGCTTGCCATGATTGGCAACAAGACCATGGTCCAGAGGGTTTATGACCAGGCATGCAAATCCCTGGATTTAGTTTACGTGGCAACTGATGATGAAAGGATCCTGAATTCGGTAATAAAGGCTGGCGGGAAAGCAGTGATGACACTTGCTGAACATCAGAGCGGGACTGACAGGTGTGCAGAAGCTGCCGAAAAAATAATACACGAAACAGGTATCACGATAGATGTTGTTGTCAACATTCAGGGCGACGAACCTTTCATTAAACCGGAACAGATAGATCTGCTTAAATCCTGTTTTAACGATAAAAGCGTGGAAATAGCAACACTTATAAGGAAAAACTCTCCCGGTGAGGATGTTTTCAACGCGAATCAGCCTAAAGTGATAATCAATTCCCGGGGAGATGCAATCTATTTCAGCAGGAATGCAATACCCTTCATACGTGACTGTGAACCCTCAGAATGGGTAAAAAAGCATGTTTTTTACAAACACATTGGCATGTATGCCTATACTGCCGGAACATTAAGAAAGATAACCAGGCTCCCAAGAAGTGTTCTTGAAATTGCCGAATCTCTTGAACAAAACAGGTGGATAGAAAACGGGTTCAAAATCAGAACAGTAGTCACGGAATGGGAAAGCACAGGTATAGATACACCCGATGATCTCATGAAGGCTCTGGAAACAAGAGATCTTTTTTTATAAAAATATTGTAACTTTAGCATAATTTTTGATGTAAACTCAAAAAACAGTGTTGGGTGAAGAGGATATTACTCCTTATATTATCCGGTTTATTTGTCATAACCATTCAGGCACAGAAGGATAGTGTTGCCGTTAATCCGCTTGCATTACAAAAGAACCCGTCGGCGGATGCCTCAGATATAAATATCAGCATTTATCCGGTTCCTGTAAGAAATAACCTTCTGAACATAAAATGTGATAAGGCAATATCATCTGTTAAAATTACCAATATCATTGGTCAGGACATTTTCAAAATGCAGTACAATAATCCTCAGACAATACTGAGGATCACTCTGGATAATCCCCGAAGAGGAATGTATCTTGTTACAGTAATTTTCAGTGACGGCATAAGGATCGTTAAGAAAATCCTGATTGAGGAATCTGAATAACTACGGGAGCCTGACTTAGTAGAGAATTCGGGGGAATAATCCCATAAATTATTCTGATGTTGCCTTTATGACTATACTATTATTAAACTATAGTGCCTGCTGATTGTTTTATAATAATTACCGGACTTTTTAAATATTTTGTGCCATGGAAGAAGGAAATAATGTTTTTTCAATCAGGGATCTTGAAAACTTTTCAGGTATCAAAGCCCACACGATAAGGATATGGGAAAAGAGGTACCAGCTTCTCGATCCCGACAGGACTGATTCAAACATAAGAACTTATAATGAATCAGAACTGAAAAAGATACTGAATGTCGCATATCTTAACCGTAACGGCCTGAAGATATCTAAAATTGCAAAGCTCAGTGATGATGAACTGGCGCAGAAAGTTATGGCTGTAAACAGCAGCATGGATGAACCGGACAAGGATTTTCAGCCTGGCAAAATACTGATGACCGCCATTAAATTCAATGAGGAAGTGTTTAAGGAATCTCTATACCCTTTTATCAGGAGGATGGGTGTTGAGAAAGCTTACGCTGTTTATCTTTATCCTCTGCTTGAAAAAGCAAAGATACTCTGGCAAACCGGAAGCCTTTCAAGAGCCCAGGAACAATTCATACGTAATACAATCAGGCAGATGATCATTATTGAGGACAGCATGCTGAAGCTGTCGTCATCCAGGCAGAAACCGGCTGTCGCGATGATCAACACATCAGATAATATGACTGACAATAACTTCCTGTTTTACAAATATGTTGTCCGTAAGCGCGGGTTTGATGTTATTTTCACCGGAGGAATACTTCCTGTATCCGAAGTGGTTGAAATATTCAAAATAAAACCCTTCGATTACCTTGTGGTAAATTCAAGTGCTTTTGATTTTCCAAGCAAAAAGATAGGGTACCTCAGTAATATCGGCAAATCACTAAGGATCAAGAAGATAATCCTTACTGATTCGCCCCATGAATACGACACTAAATTGTCTGATAAAATCATTATAACAAAAAATCCGGAAGATTTTATTAAATGTATTGAAAGACTTGGTTAAACAGCCGGCTTAATCCTTACTACAATTGAATCCGCAATCTCAAGAGCTGTCGTAAGCGTACTGAGATCCGGGAACAATTCACCGGTTTTTCCTGAATAATGACTATGTCCAACCGGTTTCATAAGATATGAATTATCAGGTGATTTGCTGTCAATTACTATTTCGTAAACCAGTGCCGGCTGGCATGACATTTTATAGTACTCATCATCCGGAAATTTGTCATTTGTCCAGTATTCATTCCAGTCCCAGTTCTGATTTATTTCAAGCATGACTTTATACCTGTCGGGCAAGGCTTTGTCTGCACGTGAAGTAAGAATAAATCCTGTGACTGGAGTTGCTCCCGTATAAGCATCAGGAACAGATGTACCAGAATCAGGCATATATAGTCCGTCTGATGCCAAAATGCCTCTTTTATGCGCCCAGTAAGGAAGAGTCTGGGGGGCTCTTTTGGAGTCAGTCAACCATTTGTTTTTTTCCTGCCTCGCGTATCTGAAGACACCTGTGGCGACAGATTTTGATACATAGAGTGTCTGGATATATTTTCCGTCATCATCCTCAAGCCATATGGCAAAAAGAGGATAATAAAAAGATTTGCCTGCAGTAAGATCAACAATTATTTCAGGTCCGCTGCCTTCCGGATTTGTCGAAAGAGTGGCTTTCACCTGTCTTGTCTCATCTCTCTTCATCACTGTTCCTGCCGAGCATCCGCCCAGTATAAGAATAACCGTTACAATCAATATCCTGTCCATTTATGAAGTACTAAAATTCAACAATAACTCCTATCGTCGGGAGAACAGTCCCTGCCTCTCCTTCCAGATATTTGAGCAAATATTTATCAGGATTACCCGGATCTGTAACCGGATTCCCGTTTGCATCCGATTCCCTGATCAGCAGTGCGGGCTGGTCTGCTTTATGATTATACACATTCTGCACATCTGCATACAGCATTAATGACCATCCCCTGAAGAAAAACTGCTTGTCAACACGAATGTCAAGCTGATGGAAAGCTTTAAGGCGTTCTGTGTTGAATCTTGAATAATCGAGATAACCCTGCCCCTGAAGGTCCCATGCACTTTTTACTGCTGATTTTTCGAGGTCGTAAGGTGTATAGGGAGCTCCTCCGACATACCTCCATTTAAATCCCATATCCCAGTTTTTGTTAAACTTCTTTGTGGCCGTGACATTGAAAAGATGCCGGTTATCCCACGAAGATGGGATCCACCTCGAATTAAGATCCCTGAATTCGCTTCTGACAAATGTATAGGAGAAAACCATGTTCGTTTTCTCAAATTCCTTTAGCCTTCCAAGGAGTTCAATCCCATACGCCCTTCCTTCCGATACCGAAATCAGCTCTTCATCTCCGAATATCCCGTAACCGGCACTTTTGCTCGAAAGTGGTACTGCATCTCTTACGGAAAAAGGATATTTTGAATATGTTTTCAGAAATCCCTCAAGCGTGAACTGTATATTTTCAGATGGAATAAGCTCAAGCCCTGTTACAAGATGATCTGACTGTATGTACCTGAGATTATTTTCCTTATTTATGAAAACTCCTGTAAAGCTTGAATATCCCAGAGCTGTATATGGAGGAAGCTGATAATAACGACCTGCATTGAAATTGATATTCAGCCTGTCCGTAATGGAATATGAAGCAGAAAACCTCGGTGAGATTTGTTTCAGGGGATTTGACATCGATGCGGAATAAGTGCTGAGGTCAGTTCGAGCACCAAGTGAAAGCTTAAGTTTTTCATTCAGGTACGACTTGCTGACCTGTCCGAAAAGATTGAATTTCCCCAGTTTCAGATTTGTATCATAATTGATTTCAAGTTCCCCGGGGATTGAATAAATAAGCCTGTATGTCGAATTCCTGTAATGGGTATATTCAGATCCTGCTCCGAGATTCAACCTTAATCCCTTATCGCTTATTATCGTTCTTTCAAACCTTGCCTTAATCTCACCTTCACCTGAAAGGTAATCAAGCAACCTGTTTGTGTCGGCTACCACATTACCGGAATATTTATACTGAGAATTATTGAGATAATTACGGCTGAGCACCCAGGTGTCATATCCGTTTTTCCGGAAATGCTTATAGACCAGCCCAGTTATATAACTGTACTGCTCCTGCACAGGAATGTAATCAAGTATATACCTTTGATATTCAGTTTCGTCAGCTTTAAGATTAAGCTCAAAATCATCTTTGGCGCCGAGGCCGATAACAGTAAGTTCATTTTTCTCGTCAAGCCGCACCCTGTATTTAAACTGAAAATCCGTGTAATTGGGAAGAAAAGGCAATCCAAGAGCACCGAAAAGGAACTGGAGGTATGATCTTCTTACTGATACCAGCAGGGAGCTGTTTTGACCTGTCGGACCATCAACTGTAAGACCCAGGTCTGATGCGCCGACTGTTGCACGGTATTTCATTTTTTCCCTGTTTCCGTCGAGAAAAGTGAAATTCAGGACAGAGCTCAGGGCATTCCCTCTTGATGCAGGAAATGCTCCGGAAATAAAATCCACCGACTGGACAAAGTCTACATTTATTATCCCTACAGGCCCTCCGGATGATCCCTGTGTTGAAAAATGATTCAGATAGGGTATCTCAACATTGTCGACATAAAACCTGTTTTCATTTGGTCCCCCTCCCCTTACGATAACATCATTCCTGAATGCAGGGGTTGATGCAACGCCCGGGAATGACTGGATAACCTTTGAAATATCCCTGTTGCCGCCCGGATTCTTTTCAATCTCGTCAATCCCTATTATTCTTACAGATACAGGTGATTCAATTCTCTTAACGAACGGTGATGCTTTAATTACCACCTCGCCTATATCAACGGCAGCTTCCTCGAGTGGCAGTTCTATTGTTACAGTATTGCTGTTAGTAACGAGCAATGCTGAAGATATGAACGGTTTAAACCCGACTGAGGATGCCCGCAGTTCAACATATCCGGGCTTGATTCCCGTAAACAGGAAGTTACCGTCAAAATCAGTAATAGCGCCGATTGTTGTACCCCATATCTGGACAGTTGCAAAAGGCACGCCCTCATTGGTCTTCGGGTTGAAAACGCGTCCTTTAATAATTCCGGAATTGGATTGCCCGGAAATCAGGCCCGATGTTATAATTAAAATTAATATTATAGAGTATAAACTTTTCATATAAAGGAATTTTGTCCTTAAACAAAAATCAATACATGATTGTTCAAAGAAGTCGACTGAAAAATAAAAATGTTCTAAAACCTGCTATATCAGCAGAGATTCAAAGTATTTTTTTTCCGCACTCAGGTTTATGGAAGGGATATTATTTGATACGGAATCAATCCTTGAAATCATGTTTTCAGCAAATTTTCTTATCCCGAAAGCGGATTTTGACTGTATGCGATGTGATATTGCCCGTGTTATTTTGCTTACCTCATTCCAATGGCCGAGAGTCCTGCCGTCAAAATAACAATCAGTGAATGCCTTCCATGTGTAGTCCACAGCTGCCTGTGAAGGATGGAGCATATCTTCATCATAGAAGCGATAGTCCCTCAGATCGTCCATAAATATCTCGTAGGCAGGGAAATATCCGGGATTTGACGGGTGTTTGAGCAATTCCTCGACAGCAAGGAACAGCACGGATTTGCTCACCTGATTGCCATGAGCCCCGTCTTTCAGGTGGCGTACAGGGCTTATTGTGAAAATTGTTTTCAGTCCGGGGTTGAATTTTCCAAGTCTGTCCAGCATGGGTTTCCACAGGTCAACAATATCCCTGACCTCCAGGAGTTCACGAGTGAACAGTGAAGCCGGGATCTTATGGCAATTTGAAACAATTTTCCCGGTCTCCTTCCACCTGTAAACTCTTGCTGTACCAAAGGTTATGAACAGAAACCTTGCCGATGCAATAAATCCGGAAGCCTCATCCGCCTTTTCATTCAAAGCTGATAAAACTGCCTGCTGATCCTCTGAAGAAAAGTTTGTATAGTGATTAAAACTCAGCCAGACTCCATCATAATTATACAGATCGGCCGCGGAAAATTTTTTGCCGCCAGTTATTGCTTCAAGGGTATTACAGACAGAAACAGGATTATAGACTGTTCCGGAAGGATTGATGAGAACCTTCATGCGGCCTTCATGAAGTTTCGCCCCTATGGAAATTGCAAAACATGAACCTATGAAAATCACCGGATCGGCATAAGTTATCTTTAGGGGAGAGGGTTCAATATTAACAACTGTACGTAACTGCATAGCCTTAATTCCAGATCAGGCAAGCTTACTGTTGATCCACGATATTATATGTGCCATAACTTCATTCCTGCATAAATCGTTGTGAAGTTCATGATACCCTCCATCCCATATTTTCAGCTCCGCTCTCCGTGTTTTTGAAGCGAATTCCCGGCTTCCTTCCGGAGAAGTTATACGGTCATCACTCCCGTGAATAAGCAGAAGAGGCACCTTGAGATCTGAAGCATGCAACAGGGCATTTTTTGCATTGCTCATCATCCCATTGAACAGGCTGACGGACATTTCCCCATGAACCAGGGGATCATTCTTATAGTTCTTCACAACGTCCTTGTCGCGTGATAAAAAATCCACCGGCAATCCGGTAGGCTGGCTAAGGCCGGGTATTATATATTTCATTATTGATGCAAGTACAAGTTTATATTTTTCAGGTTCAAAACCTATCCGAAGTGTTGGTGATGTAACAATTGAACCCATAACTGCAGGATGCTTTCTGAGCAAATAATCGAGGACGATTAAACCTCCAAGACTATGACCATAAATAAAAACAGGTGTGTCCGGAAATGTCTTTTTGCATTCGTTTATCAGGACATTAATCATTTCATGATAGACCGTGAAACTCTGAATATGTCCCCTCTTGCCGTCAGATCTGCCATGACCCGGAAGGTCAACACCGGTAAAACCTAAATTCTCTTTGTTGAATAAGTCAGCCCAGTGGATATAGCGTTGAATATGTTCTCCATGTCCATGAACAAGAATTATTACTGCGCGTAAATGCGCACCCGGACTTTTTATTAAACCCCTGAGGATCTGACCATTTTTAAGGCTGATACTGTAATCCATCTGTTTTTTTCTTAAAAATACAAAACTTTTCCTTAAGTACTTCAGGAAACCTGTTTAGAGGAGCCTGAAGCAGCAAGTATAATTTATAATTAATTTATACTATCATCTGTGTTTTTGGCATAATCCAATCATTATCAATATATTCTTCCGGATAATTATTTAGAACGAACCGGGAATCAAAGGATTTATGGATATTAAGATTTGTATATCTTCTATTATTGATTTACTTTTGCCTCGATTAATTAAATAAAGAAGCTATGACAACATTTGAATTCACAAACAGTCTTATAGGGATGAAGTCCAATCTTCAAAGGTTTGCCATGAGCCTCACATCAGACCGTGATACGGCTCTGGACCTTGTTCAGGACACATATCTCAAAGCAATAACATACAAGGATAAATTTGTAGATTATACTAATCTCAAGGCCTGGGTTTTTACAATAATGAAAAACACATTTATCAACAATTACAGGCGTAATGTTAAGGAAAACACCATAATTGACGGAACACAGGATCTGTATTATATCAATTCACCGCAGGATAAGGGATTTATTTCTCCTGAATCAAAATATGCTGAAGGGGAAATTGAGAAAGCGATAGATTCCCTTGAAGATGAATTCAGGATCCCGTTCAGGATGCATCTCGAGGGCTATAAATACCAGGAGATTGCCGATAAACTCGGTCTTAAGATAGGTACTGTAAAGAGCAGGATATTCTTTACTCGCCAGAAGCTTATGCATATTCTTAAGGATTACGTTAGTTAATACTCATTTTCAGGTAGTTAGGTTTATAAATCATGCTTTGGAACGGCGCTTTGCGGGGTGCCGTTTCTTATTTGTCTGAATACAATCCCGGAAATGACAAAAAGGATAAACAGACCTGATACGATCCATGCCCATTTGTTTGTTGTTTTCGATTCTGCCCACATTTTATAATCCTGAGTCATGAAAAATTCAGATTTGACAGGCCATACCATGATCCCTGTTGAGTCAAGAAAGCCATTGGTACCTGTTAGTTTCCCCGGCAAAACAATCCTGACCGAATAAGTATGGAAATCAGGCAGTATTCGCTCAGTGGCAAGATTAACGGCTGAATCTGCCTCAGTTCTGAACTTAAGGGTATTGTTTTCACCAATAAACTCTTTTAGTACCACACCATTCTCCCATAAGCTGTCAAATTCCTCATCGTCCAGTTCAATTCTTTTTATAAAATCATCCTCCCGGCTTTTCAATGATTCAAGTGTAAGGTCGTCCCCGGCTTTCCCTTCCGTAAGTCCTGTAAAAGAAACGATCCATTCTGAAATAAGGCATTTCAGTATCCACCTGTCGCTTTTTTTACGGACGGTATCATCAAGAGCCCTGTATTTAATGCTGTCAGGTCCGTCAAGGTTGTCATTAATCACATTCTCTGGAGAATAAAACCATTTCATTTCCTCCTGATTTAGGAAATCTGTGACAGGATATCCGTTCAGGGACTGTCCTTCAATTATTTCAGCAAACCTGTATTCGGTGTTAAACCATTTAAACGTTTTTGAGAATTCAGCTCTGCGGGAGATATTCCTGTTATTTCCGCTGTCAGCCTTGTAAGCCTGGTTAAGCTCGCCTGTATTTTTGAAAAATTTCTCCGCCCTTTTCACCCAGGTCGTATCACCTTTATCGTTTATTTCCAGAGAGTCCCTGATTATCCATGTCAGTGTGTCAAACGGCACCTGGATATCAGAGATTTTAAATTTATTCTCCATATTTTTCATTTCAATTTTCCTATTTATTGAACCATCTGGATGGACAATATCTGTGACAACTGTTTCCGGCTCATCGCATGAAGCTGTCATAAACAGGATAAATGTAATAACGAGTTTCAATGATTTTCTTTTCATGTCATAAAAGATTAAATTTCTTTCTGTGCTTTTCGGTCATTCTCTTCTCAATTTCCTTTTTCAGTTCCGGGTCTTCTTCTATCAGTTTTATCAGGTCTTTATACCTTGTCTGCAGATCATCCACCGATTCCAGAAATTCCTCAATCTGTTTTTCTGAGACCATTGTACGATCCTTTTTTATCTTGCTACCTGTAAGTTTATAGATAAATATCTTCTCCCGGAGATTGTCCTGCAAGCTGGTTTTTAAGTTGCTTTCGTTGATCAGTATCCGGTTACTGAGTGTATTAATGCGATTAAGAATAACAGCCTGCTGATATACGAACATCCCAATAAGAATAACAGATGCCGCAATAAGGCTGTTTCTCACCCAACTGATATAGACCCATCCGAATAGGTAATCGAAAGCATTCATTGTCTCCTCTTCTCTTTTCCCGGACTGCCGGATCCTGCTGATAACTTTATCCTTAATATCTTCAGTATCCTGTAGAATTGGCTTTGATTCCCTGAGGATTTTCAGCAGTTTCTCATATTTTTCGTTTGCCTGTGTCATGTTCAGATATGTTTCTTTATCAATTCATTCATTCTTTTTCTGGCATGATATAGGTTAGCCTTGACATTCTTTTTGCTCATACCTGTTACTGAAGAAATCTCTTCGTTGCTCATCTCCTCGAGGTCTCCGAGTACAAATACAGTTTTCTGGGCAGGGCTCAGTTTGTTTGTTAGAAGGTCTATTATCCGGGCAGCTTCCCTGTAATCTATCTCTGAAACCTGGTCTGATGAAGTATGATTTGATATCATTGCCCACATTTGTTCATCAGCTCTGATTTCCAGTTTCCTTTTTCTCTTCCTGAGGCGATCGTAGCATTCATTCAATACAATTTTATAAATCCACATTTTGTAACTATCAGGAGATTTAATCCTGTTCATCTTCTGCCAGATCCTGATCATGGTCTCCTGGACAGCATCTTTTGCCTGTTCTTCATCCCCGAGCATTCTGAAAGCAACCGAAAAAGCAAATGGTGATGTCATTTCTACCAGTTCTCCGAATTTCTGCAGGTTTCCTGATCTGCATTCTTCTATCAACGTCCGGTCGATCAAATTCAAAACGTTTTTCTGTTAATAAGACGTAATTTTAACAGCAAGGTAAAAAACAAATGGTAAATTTAAGACTGAAATTCTTAGTGCGCTTAATTCATTTAACCACAAAGGAAGGAATATATAAAGAACACAAAGGGAAAACCAATATTCAGTTAGTTAAACAGATATGCAAAAAATACTCATTATCAGAACCGACAGGAAAAGCGGCTTATATGATATCACAGATAAAGTATCCGGAGTCGTCAGGGAAAGCAAGGTAATGAATGGCATTGTTTCAGTTTATGCAAGAGGATCCACAACAGGAATAATGATCCAGGAGAACTGGGATGAATCTGTCCAGAATGATGTCGTCACCCTGCTTAACAGGCTGATACCTTCAGGTATATGGCAGCACGATCACCAGGATAACAACGGTGATGCTCATTTAAAATCAGGAATGGTCGGGGCGTCTGAGACCATTCCGGTTATAGAAGGGAAACCGGGGCTTTCAACCTGGCAGAATATCTTTTTCTGTGAATTCGACGGACCAAGAAGTCAGAGGGAAATAGTGGTTACAGTTTTAAGTGACAGATAGTCACATCCCTAATATTCCGGAGGAAAGCTTCGTATCCAACCCTTTCGACCGCAGTATTCTTAAACAGCTTTTCATATCTTTCCCTGGATAATTTTAGCCATTCTTCCAGAGTCATTTCCGCCACTTCCGGATTAAGTTCAAATTCAGGAGTCATATCCGGTTTTGCATTTTTATTCCAGGGGCACACTTCCTGGCACAGGTCACAGCCGTAAACTCTCCTCCCGAGTAAAGGGATTAATCCGTCAGGAATTGGTCCCCTGTTTTCTATAGTGATGTTGGCGATACATTTTCTTGCATCAACAGTTCCGTTATTGTTGATGGCCCGGGTCGGACACGAATCAACGCATATCATACATTCTCCGCAATATTCTCTTGTGAAAGGTTTATCATATTCAAGCTCAATATTCAGGATGAGCAATCCTGTGAAAAAAAACGAACCGATCTCTTTGCTGATCACTATTGAATGCCGTCCCTGCCAGCCAAGTCCTGCTTCGACGGCCCAGCCTTTTTCCGTTATCGGTGCAGAATCACATAAAGCTTTTCCTTCTGTTCCCGGATGTATTTCCCGGATATAATCAAGAAGCATATTAAGTTTCTGAACAATCACATCATGATAATTCCGTCCGTAGGTATATCTTGACAAAACCGGAGCATTGGGATCTTTCTGCTTTTTATCAGAATAATAACTCAATCCTGCAACCACAACTGATTTTGCCCCGGTGAGGTGCATTTCCGGATCAAGGCGTTTTTCAAGATTCCTGCCGAGATAATCCATTCTGTCATTCATCCCTGCCTGAAGCCAGGCTTCGAAAACAGGCCGCCGTTCTGACAATTTCCGGGCCCTGGCAATACCGCACAGATGGAAATCCAGGGAATATGCCTTCTCCTTTATCAGAAAGGAAATATTATCGTTCATTTTCTTTTGTTAAAACCAAATCCTAAAGAAATCCGAGCTCGAGCCTGGCTTCATCACTCAGCATGCTTTTATCCCAGGGCGGATTGAAAGTAAGTTTCAGGTCACAATCCTTAATTCCCCTGGTTCCGCCGACTTTATACTTAACCTCTTCGATCAGCTGTTCGGCCATGGGGCAGTTAGGTGCCGTAAGAGTCATAGTAATATGGGCAACATTCTCATCATCAACCTCAATATTATATATAAGTCCAAGATCATAAATATTGACAGGAATTTCAGGATCGAAAATGCTTTTCAGCACTCCCACCAGCCGGATTTCTATTTCAAGTTTTTCAGAATCGTCCATATCTTAACAATTATCAATATCTTATTCTCCGGTCGCCGTCCCGATAGCTATCGGGAGCCGGTTGCCTTATAAGCCATGGCATAAAGTTTTATCTGTCGTATCATGGAAAGAAGCCCGTTTGATCTTGTCGGTGACAGGTGCTGCCTCAGACCGATCTTCTCGATGGAATAGAGTTCAGCAGATATTATTTCTTCGGGAGTCCGGCCCGAAAGAATTCTAATAAGCAGGGATACAATACCCCTTGTAATTATAGCATCGCTGTCTGCCGTGAATGATATTTTATTGTCCCTGAATTCAGGGTGAAGCCACACCTTTGACTGGCAGCCCTCAATGAGGTAATCCCTGGTTTTAAATTTCGGATCTATCGCGGGCAGCTCTTTCCCCATATCTATCACCAGGTTGTATTTGTCCATCCAGTCATCAAAAACCGAAAACTCTTCCACTATTGCATCCTGAACCTCGTTGATTGTCATTTTATTATATTAGGATAACATTTTCACAGCCTTTTCAATTCCTGTGCCAAGTGAATCAATTTCTTCCCTAGTATTATAGAAACACATTGAGGCTCTCACAGTTCCTTCAATTCCAAACCTGTCCATCACCGGCTGTGCACAGTGAGTCCCGGTACGTACAGCAATCCCCATTTTATCGAGGAGCATCCCTGTATCGTACATATGGATGCCTTTCAGGAGAAAGGATATTAATGGGATTTTTTTCTCGGAATGGCCATATATCTTAAGCTCCTTTATCTGAGACAGCCTCTTATTTGCATAGTCAAGAAGATCTTTTTCCATGCGTTCGATATTCTCCGTCCCTATTGACCGGATATAATCAAGCGCTGTACCTAACCCTATTGCCGCGGAGAAATTCATAGTTCCTGCTTCGAATTTAAAAGGCAGTTCGCCATAAGTGGTTTTTTCAAATGTGACATTTTCAACCATATCACCGCCTCCCTGGTAAGGAGGAAGCTCAGCCAGCCACTTCTCCTTTCCGTACAGTATACCTATTCCTGTTGGTCCGTATACCTTGTGACCTGAAAATACATAAAAATCACAATCCATGTCAGCGACATCAACATCTCCGTGCTGAATGCCCTGTGCCCCGTCGATCAGAACGGGAATATCCATGGAATGTGCTGTTTCAATGATTTTTTTAACCGGAAGAATGGTTCCGAGAGCATTTGACACATGCGTTACTGCAACAATCCTGGTCCTGGAACTCAGCAGTTTAAGATATTCATCAAATATGATTCCCCCGTTGTTGTTTATTGGAATCACACGGAGGATAGCACCTTTCCGGTCGCACATCATCTGCCAGGGGACAATATTGGCATGATGTTCAAGGTGGCTGATTATTACTTCATCACCAGACCTGATGTACCTTTCCCCGAAGGAAAAAGCGACTGCATTTATTGAACCCGTTGTTCCGGATGTAAAAACTATCTCGCGGCTTTTTTCAGCATTTATGAAAGACCTGACCTTCTCCCTGGCGTTCTCATATTCCTCTGAAGCCTTGTCACTTATGGCATGAACCCCCCTGTGAATGTTTCCATTATAACGAGAAAACACTTCACTGACTTTATCAATGACACATTGCGGCTTCTGTGAAGTGGCTGCATTATCAAGATAAACCAGGGGTTTATTATACACCTTCGTGGCAAGGATCGGGAAATCGGCTCTTATGTCATTGATATTCTTCAAATCAATGCAGTTTATCACATTTCACCATACAGCTTGCACATCGTGACAGCTCGCCCCTCAGCCTCTGCATCACCAGGTTGTCCATTCTTTCCTGCAGGGCTTCGACTTTTATGTTCCTGATCACCTCATGCGCAAAACCGAACATCAGCATAAGCAATGCCTCACGTTTATTTATTCCCCGCGATTGCATATAGAACAGGGCATCATCATTTAGTCTACCCACAGTTGCTCCGTGGCTGCATTTGACATCATCAGCATAGATCTCAAGCTGCGGCTTGGTATCCATTTTTGCATCATCGGTAAGAAGTATGTTATTGTTTTTCTGGTATGCCACAGTTCCCTGGGCATCCTTATGAACATATATCCTTCCATTGAAAGCCCCGGTTGCCATTTCATCCAGCACACCTTTGAAGAGCTGGTTGCTCGTACAGTTTGGAAATGCATGGTCAACACTGACATAATTATCCACATGCTGCCACTTGTCGGCAAGGAATAATCCGTATGAATTGCTCTCTGCACCCTCGCCGCCCAGGTAATGATATGTACTGTTGCGTACAAGGCCGCCATGAAGTGTTATATTATTGGATGAAACACGGCTGTTCCTTTCCTGGTGAATGAAGGTATGGGTGATCTTGCAGGCGTTGTTATGCTCATTCTGGACTCTCATAATATCAAAACTTGCATTCTCTCCCACGTATACTTCTGTCACAGCATTTGTCAGAAATTTCACCGGGGAAAGCGCATGATCACAGATGATAATGGTAAAATCCGCGTTATCCTCAACAACGATAAGATTGCGGTGCTGACTGAACATATCTGTCTCTGAATCAACCAGGTTGACAACCTGCACTGGTCGTTTAAGGACAGCACCTTCAGGGACATAAATAAAGACTCCGTCGGAAGCCATGGCAGTATTCAGGCAGACCAGTCCGTCAGGATTACCATTAATACATTTACCGTAATGCTTTTCAACCTTATCCCCGAATCTGTTTGCAGCTTCATTGAGGCTGCCAATACGGATTCCTTCAGGTAGTTCACGAAGTTCCCCGTTTATTGTGGGATAGAATCCATTTAAAAGCACAACGCCGTAAGCGTCAAGGTCTGTTACGTCACATCTGAAATCTTCAGCCTTTAAGAAATCAGATGGCCCGGGAATAAAATAGCTGTTATAATCATGATTAAAAAAGGCATCAAGGTTTGTATACCTGTAAGACTCATTTTTCTTTGTCGGGATGCCTGTTTTGAGGAATCCTGCTATTGCATCCTCACGGAAGGAATTGATAAACGGAGCCGAATTCTCCGCTATTTTCTTTATGTTCTCCTCATAAAGCCTGTAATACCGTTCTGCTCTTTCCGGAAGATTATTCATCGAAATTCTTTCTCTTAAACATGTTCTTTGATCCACTCGTATCCTTTTTCCTCAAGTTCCAGCGCCAGCTCTTTTCCCGCGGTTTTTACTATCCGGCCGTCGTACAGCACATGCACAACATCAGGGACGATATAGTCGAGGAGCCTCTGGTAATGGGTAATGACAATTGCTGCATTATCCGGCCGTTTCAGCTTGTTCACTCCATTAGCGACAATCCTGAGGGCGTCGATATCAAGTCCTGAATCAGTTTCATCGAGTATGGCGAGTCTGGGTTCAAGTATTGCCATCTGGAAGATCTCATTTTTCTTTTTCTCCCCGCCTGAAAATCCTTCATTGACCGATCTGTTTGTCAGCTTTGAATCAATCTCCACAAGCTCTTTTTTCTCACGCATCAGTTTTAGAAAGTCTGAAGCCGAAATAGGTTCAAGGCCTTTATGCCTGCGATGTTCATTATAAGCTGTTTTCATGAAGTTGACCATGCTCACTCCCGGTATTTCAATCGGATACTGGAATCCGAGGAATATTCCTTCCTTGGAACGATCTTCCGGAGCCATATCGAACAGGTTCTTCCCCAGATAAGTTACGGTACCTTCCGTTACTTCGGCAAACTCCCTGCCTGCCAGTACACCTGCCAGTGTGCTTTTCCCCGACCCGTTAGGACCCATAATAGCGTGGATCTCGCCGGCTTTTACCTCCAGGCTTATCCCTTTCAGGATCTGCTTGCCGTTTATTGCAGCTTTTAAGTCTTTAATTATCAGCATTGTAATTATCTTGTATCTTTTATCTTGTATCTTTTATCTTAATCACCCTACACTGCCTTCAAGGCTTATCTGCAGAAGCTTCTGTGCTTCGACAGCAAATTCCATAGGCAGCTTATTTATCACTTCCCTGGCATAGCCGTTTACAATAAGTCCGACAGCATCTTCGGTTGAAATACCTCTCTGGTTGCAGTAAAAGATCTGATCCTCTCCTATCTTGGAAGTTGTAGCTTCATGTTCGACAATAGCAGCCTGGTTATCAACCTCAAGGTAAGGAAAGGTATGAGCCCCGCATTTATCGCCCAGCAGAAGAGAATCGCATTGCGAGAAATTTCTTGCACCTGTCGCGTTCTTCAGTACTTTGACCAATCCCCTGTAACTGTTCTGTCCATGTCCTGCAGAGATACCCTTTGATATTATTGTGCTTTTCGTGTTTTTGCCTATATGGATCATCTTGGTTCCGGTATCAGCCTGCTGAAAATTATTTGTAACGGCAACTGAATAGAATTCTCCGGTTGAATTATCTCCCTTAAGAATGCAGGAAGGATATTTCCATGTTATGGCAGATCCGGTTTCCACCTGGGTCCACGAGATCTTTGAATTCTCACCCCTGCATAATCCTCTTTTAGTGACAAAATTAAATATCCCTCCCTTTCCATCCTTATCGCCTGGGTACCAGTTCTGGACTGTTGAATACTTGACTTCTGCATTATTTTCAGCAATAATCTCGACTATCGCAGCATGAAGCTGGTTTTCATCCCTCATAGGGGCTGTGCACCCTTCAAGATAGCTGACATAGCTTTCTTCATCAGCAACAAGAAGTGTTCGTTCGAACTGTCCAGTGTTGGACGCATTGATCCTGAAATATGTTGAAAGCTCCATCGGGCATTTGATCCCTTTTGGTATATAGCAGAAGGAGCCGTCGCTGAAAACAGCTGAATTAAGCGAGGCAAAAAAATTATCCGTGTATGGAACAACCGTTCCGAGGTATCTTTTTACCAGCTCCGGGTATTCTCTGACGGCATCGCTGAAGGAGCAGAATATTATTCCGGACTCTGCCAGTGTTTCCCTGAAAGTGGTTTTTACTGAAACGGAATCCATTACCGCATCAACTGCCACACCGGCCAGGTGTTTTTGTTCCTCGAGGGGTATTCCCAGTTTATCAAATGTTTTTTTAAGTTCGGGATCTATATCATCAAGACTTTCCGGAGACTTTTTCTTTTTCGGAGCAGAATAATAGATTATGTCCTGGTAGTCTATGCGCGGTATCTTCAGGTTTGCCCATTCCGGCATTTTCATAGTCTGCCAGTGTCGGAACGCCTTAAGACGGAAATCCAGCAGCCATTCCGGCTCGTTCTTCTTTTCCGAAATGGTTCGGATAATATCTTCATTAAGACCTTTGGAGATCTGTTCCATTTCAATATCGGAATAGAAACCGTACTTGTACTCCCCTGTGGTCACATCACCGATTATTTTATCCTGGTCCTTTGCCATCTGAATGTTTACAGATTTGTTTCCGAATATACTAACAACCGGAATTAAGGTTTGTTAATTATATTTAATCTAAATAAACATGCAAAAATATAAAATAACCGGAAAGATTCTGACGAGGAATTATGGAAAATTATCGTAAGGAAATGATGTAAATCATAAATAAGCTGAAACAATGGTAATAAAAACCTATTAATTTGGCGGCCTGATTTCCAAAGGTCATATGTTTACATTAATGCGTTCTTATCTTTCTGTCAGCAGCAAAAAGCTGGTTTTCTTCTTTATTATTCTCCTGATCCCGGTATCTCTGATGGCGGCCGGGGGTGAAGCTCCGTCAATAGGTCCGGTACGTATCGAATTCATAATATTTGCATTGATTCTTCTGGGAGTGGCTCTGTTCCACAGGCAAACATTCTGGGTAGCTGTGACAGGCCTGACCATTTTGCTTTCTTATAAACTCGTTTTTGATACGGATTTTCATCTCTGGAAGCATCTGTTTGGAACCACACCCTTCATCGAACAACTGATGAATAAGGAACTAAGGCAGGGCGAATGGGGTATATTACTGAACCTGCTGGGTTTATTACTCGGATTTTCATTGCTTTCAAAGATATTTGAGGAGTCCAGGATCCCGGAATTATTACCACGTTATCTTCCCAACGACTGGAAAGGGCCCATGCTGCTCTTAATCTTCGTATTTGTGCTATCGTCATTTCTTGATAATATTGCTGCAGCTCTTATCGGAGGGACCATAGCACTTGTTGTATTTAAGAATAAAGTCCATATCGGTTACATCGCGGCTCTTGTAGCAGCCAGCAATGCAGGAGGCAGCGGCAGTGTTGTGGGAGATACAACAACGACAATGATGTGGATCGACGGAGTAGCTGCCTTTAATGTGCTTCATGCCTATGTAGCAGCTTTTATCGCACTGGTATTTTTTTCCTGGTTTGCGTCTCATCAGCAGGACAAATATCACAAGATAGTCCAGGATGCTCCGGCAGATATCAGGATTGACTGGCTGAAACTCGTACACGTAGTATTGATTCTTGCAGGCGCTATAATCTCAAACATCCTATATGATATGCCGGCCCTGGGCGTATGGATAGGTATCGTCGCCGGGGTATTGTTACGTCCGGTCCCGTGGAAAGAAGTCCCCGGGTCCATTAAAGGAACCATCTTCCTATTATGCCTTGTCACCTGTGCTTCTCTGATGCCGGTAGAAGAGCTTCCCGATGCTTCATGGATAACCGCACTGGCACTGGGATTCCTGTCAGCTGTATTTGATAACATCCCGCTTACGAAGCTGTGTCTTGACCAGGGCCATTATGACTGGGGTATACTGGCATACACTGTTGGTTTCGGAGGATCGATGATATGGTTCGGATCTTCGGCAGGTGTCGCGATAACAAACAAATTCCAGGAAGCACGGAATGTTGTTCTCTGGGTAAAAAAAGGCTGGTATGTTGCTGCTTCTTATATCATCGGATTCTTTACACTGTATCTTCTGCTGGGATGGGAGCCTGCAGACAACAAAGAACACAAGATCATCAACTGCCCTGTACCCGGATGTCCTATGGCAGGTAAAAATGAAGCTTATCAGGGATCAGGCACAATCAGTTATGTTGATGTTATTAATTAATCTGTCGTTCAGATTTTTTGGTTACTTTTGCGGCAGCACGGAAAACCTGAAATCTCTTTATTAATGATTGACAACCTGGTCATCTTCATAAGAAAAGCCTTAAGAAAGGCTTTTTTATTTCTTTTTTTGTTGCTGCTCCCTGT
>Ga0172363_10000424_pt1 | contig 31474 bp, 34 predicted proteins | sample LakKivs2_kivu2a2_FD_114541 | JGI IMG/M metagenome (GOLD analysis project Ga0172363, IMG submission 114541) | Sediment microbial communities from Lake Kivu, Rwanda - Sediment s2_kivu2a2 | ecosystem: Environmental > Aquatic > Freshwater > Lake > Sediment | place: Rwanda: Western Province, Lake... | reverse complement strand
TATTGTTGATTTACCAGCAGAACTAGTTCCATCAACTAATATAAATTTATTATCTTTACCTCCACCAATCATATCTATATCATTACTTTTTAATTCTAAATATTTAGTTTTATATTTTAAATATTTCTTTTAATTAAGCCTATTGACTTTAGAATTTAGTGTTTTTAATAACAAAGCATTGACTTTTTAAATGCCTCAACCGGCATTTAAAAAGCGCAACGCTCTAAATGTCACAATATCATATAAATTTATTTCTATTTGTTCATCCATTTATAAATTATTATTTTTAAATAATCATTATTTTTTTAAATTATATGATTTTTGATAAAAAAATAATATTAAATTTAATTTAAATTTATTACTTGAGAAGGAGAATTATTTCCAATCATAGAAACAGTTAAACAAGTAATTAATTTAGATTTATCTTCTTGAGATAATTTATTATCTAATTTATCACTTATATCGTTAATTAGATTGATTGTTGCATCAACTAATTCTTTTCTTGCTTCAATTGCTGCTTTTGCTTTTTGTTTAACTAACATTGTATCAGCTATTTCAGGAGCATAATTTATTTCAAGTAATCCAGCTTTTTGAGCTTGAATACCATAAAATTCTGCTTTAGGGTCCAAATTAATTTTTTGAATTAATTTTTCCGTTAAATTTTCTTTTTGATTAGAGGTTAATTCATTATATGAATATGTAGAAATAACTTCCCTAACAATATTTTCAATCCAATTTGATAACACATCAGGTGAATCTAAATTTACAATACTATTAACTGGATTTGTTATATTATAAATAATAAATGAACTTACTCTAATCGGATTTGAAGCAGAATCAGTTAAATGCATATTCGTATGTGACAATGTTATATCACCACAAAAAACTTGACTATATTTTGAAAAAGGAGGAATCCAAGTTAGCCCACTTGTTCTATAACCATCATATTTACCAAAAGTAAAATATGGAGCAATATGATTTTGTTTAACAGAACAAATTCCAAAAGGTGCTCCTATTGTATTTAATACTACTTTAATTAAATGTTCTAACGGATTTAATTTAGGTAATGTGTTTTTTGTTTTTTCTAATGATTCAACAATTTTATGGTCAATTGAAAAATTTCTTAATCCTATTTTATTTTTTAATAAAGTTTTAACAAATATATTTGAACTAAACATTTTATAAATTTTAGATTTACTTATATGATTTAATTCAATATTATATATAAAAATCAATTTTTTTAATAATTTGTAATAATTAAATAAATAATTACAAAAAAACAAATTTTAAATACTATAACTCAGAGTTATATTTTTTATAACAATCCATATTTTCAAAAAATTTCCATTTGGAGTCACATTTTGATGAATTGTCTACATTATTATATTTTGAATATTTTTCTAATTCTGAATTCCAATTTGATTCATTTCTCACATAGATTGGAATTGATTTGGTGTAATAATCAGAATCAGATTCTAAATTTGAAATTACTTCATCAAATTTATAAACATTATTTTTTATTTGATTTGTGGTCGTTTCTTTACCCAACCCAATATGCAAATGTAAATGATATGTTGAAGGTAAATAATGAAATTCACAATGTAATTTTGATTCATCCAAACTTTTGATATATTTTGAAATAACCTCAATAGCTTTTTCTTTCATTCTTTTTAATAAAGGAATATGATTTGATTTTAAATTTCTTATAGTTCTTAATTTACTATCAAATGGAAATACAAGAATATCAAAATTATATGGAATTGTTTTAACGAGTTCAGCTAATTTATTTTTTTCTGAAGGAATAATTAAAAATTCATTTGTAACACATTCAACACAATCTAATTCTTGTTTACCATCAAAAATTCTATATACCCAATCGCAATTTTTTTCCCCATTTCTACAAATTTTATTGTCAATTTTCTTTATCGTATTTAAATAATCATTCCATGTTTCATCAATTTTAATCCATTCGGTATTTGTATTTGATTTATTAAAAGTATTATCGGAATTTTTATATTTATAATTGCGTTTTGTTTTAAAAATATGTTCTTTTTTTTTAATCACAGTTGTCCAGTCCGAAATGCCATTAGCATTTGGACTTGGTGGTTGAATATTATTTAATTGTTTATTGTCGGAGTTAGAGATACTATATTGCATAAAATATATATATGTGATAATTATTCAATTAAATTGATTTTTCAATTTTTTTGTTATAATTATCAATTGAATCCAAATATATTTGAATTGCTTTTTCCTTATTAACAAATTCTCCAATTGTCACAACTTTATTTTCCAAATCTTTATAATGTGAAAAAAAATATTTTATTTGTTCCAAAAGCATATTTGGTAAATCTGATAAATTATTGATATTTACTGCTCTTGGGTCTATTTTATCAATAGGACATAAGATTAATTTTGGGTCATCTCCTTCAAAATCGGATGTTTTTAAACATCCAATAATTTTGCATTTGATTAGGCACCCAGGGACTAAAGATTCATCCATTAAAATAACAGCATCAATAGGATCTGAATCTAAACTTAGAGTATCTGGTATAAACCCATAATTAAAAATATATCTGAATGGGGTATATAAAATTCTATCACAAACAAGTAAATTTTTCTTTTTATCATATTCATATTTAATATTAGAACCTTTAGATATTTCAATAAAAACCTCAACAACATTTTCAAATTCTACGAATTGCATTATTATATATATAATTAATAATATAAAAAATTAATATGTTTTTAAATATAAAAAAAATGAAAATATATTATTATGTATATTAATCATAATTATAGTTTAAATATGTCAAATATTGAATATTTTTTATCAATTCATCAAATCTTAATTCCAAATGATAAATTTAATTTGGTTTATTTTGATGAAAAATATTGTAAAATAAATTATTTGAATGAAATAAATAAAACAAATGAATCTGATAAACCGGATGAAAGATTTGAAATAAAATATACTTATATGGTGGATAATAATGAATTAATTTTAAATGTGTTAACAGAATCAATTTTTTCAAATCATATAAAAAGATTATTAGAAAATAAAAAATTAATGTCTATTAAATTTAATGAAAATATAATAACAGAATTTTTATTTGGATTGGGAGAATTGATTGATAAATATTTTAATTATTGTACAATTTGTGGAACTGAATTAAAAATCAAAGGAATTCAATCAATTTCTTGTTGTGCTAATATTGATTGTATTGAAAAATCATATCAAACCGTAATTGATGATAAAGTTACAAATTCATTTAAACGTGATTCACAAGTATTTTTATTTTTATTAGATATTTTAATAACTGGAACTTTACATTTAAAAGGTGAACTTGCCTATAAACCAATTCCTTGTATTACAGGAATAAAAAATTTATCTGATTTAAAAAAATTACTTGAAAAAGAGAAAAATTTATTACAAGAAGACACCATAATAAAAATTCTTAATGAATGTGAAAATGATATTGATTTAATTAATAAAACTAATCCTCAAATATATGCGATATTAAAAAATGCGGTATCAAATAATTATTTTTCAATGAGTTCAAGAGATAATGATTTAACTTCATCATTAAAAAAAAATAATTCTAATACAAACGCAATAAAATTTATACATATAAATTATTCTGCTGATATTGAAAATAAATTTACACAAAAGTATTTTTTATTTCATGGAAGTGGTATTTGTTCTTGGTATCCAATAATTAAAAATGGTCTTAAAGTAATGTCAGGAACTGAATTTATGGCTAATGGGGCTGCTCATGGAAATGGTATATATTTCTCAGATTCATTTCAAATGAGTCACAGTTATTCATATAGAGGTAAAGGAGAAGGTATGATAAGAAATTCAAATAATGTTGTAGGAGTTTTTGAAGTGTTAGAAGATCCTTCCAAATATAAAAAAGTAGAAGGAATATATGTTATTAATAATGATAAAATTGTTTTATTGAGAACAATAGTATTGGTTAAATCTGGAAGCACTATTCCCAAAGATATTTCAAATTATTTTTTAAAAGAATTACCTTTGCAAAAACAAACCAATAAATTAAATGTTGGTATTTTAAAAAATAAAAGATTAGATGGGGAACATAAAAAATTATTAACATTAAATTTTATAACAAAAATAGATATTCAAGACCAATGGAAATGGATAATTGATTTTGAACCAATTAAAAATAATTATCCTTCAATTGAATTTGTATTTTCAAATTATCCAATTAATCCTCCAATTATAAAATTACTTTCAAAACAAATAAAAATTACAGGATTAGTTGATTCAAATGGAATTATTACGATTGAAACAACTAATCCTGCCAATTGGAAATTAACAAATAATTTAGGCGAAATATGTACAATACTTTATAAATGTTTTCAAGAATCATTATAAATTAAATTTTTTTTTAATTTTTTCCAATTCATCTAAATAAACCAAATTGATTGTTTCAAATTCATCAATCCTTTCCTTTATCATATTATATTCAAAATCAATTTTATTTTTTTGTTTAGTTATTAAATTTAGTTTTGATATTAATTTTTCATATTTTTCAAATATATTTAATTTAGTTATAGTATCGTTCATTTGAAATTACTATTTGAAAATAAAATATTATTGACTGTAAAAATAATAAAATTTATTTCTTATATATTATTAATGACACATCATTATAATAAATATTTATATAATCAGGATTTATTAAAATTACAAGGGGGAATATTATGCAAAGATTTTTATATTTATTCAAAAAATGATAAATTATTTATTATAAAAGATAATATTAGAATGTTTAAAGTATCTTTTAAAAGATTAAAAAAAACATTTAGTTTAACATTAGATAATGTATTTTTTTTAATTACTAAAAATATTGATAATAGTAATTTAGATTTGACATCAGATAACCCAGATAAATATTTCCTTATAATAAAAAAAATGGATAATCATTTTAAATTTGTTTTTGAGTATAAAATTAAATTAAAAGAAATTGACGAATATTTAAATTTGTCAAATTCAAATGATTTGGATAAAATAATTCATAAACAAAATGAAAAAATTAATTTGTTATTGAAAAAAATAGAATTTTATAAAAAAAAAGTTTTTGAATTAACAACAGATGAAGAATTCTTATAACATTTTTTCAAATTTATTTATTAATTATTTTTAAATTATTATAATATTCAGTATATTTTGGAAATCCACCAATTGGTTTGGTATTAAGATTAATTAATTCATATATTAATTCATCGTGACCAGGTGTTTTATTCCATCTTGAATTATATATTGAATAATTTAAAATTTTTATTATATCTTGGTTAGTGATTTCTATTCCACATATTTGAATCAAATTATAAATATATTTTGCTATTTTTACATCGGATGTTCTACAAGCATTTTCAAATATTTCAATATAATTTGATTTATTTATAAATTTAGTATATTCATTAATTTGATTACAAAACCAATCTATTTTATCGAAAGATTTTGAGCTAATTAAAAAATTTAAAAAAGTTTTGTCTTTATTTTCTAATTTAGATTTAATTTCTTTTGGATTCAAATTATATTTGGATATAAATTTTTTTAAAAATTTTAAATCAGTTTTATCATTTGTTATTATTTTATCAAAAATTTTATACAATTGAATTGGTTTATCCAAACCATTATCCAAAAGAGAAATATCTAATAACAAAGCAAAATGTTCAAAATTAGAGGAATAAATAGTTTTATGTCCATTTCCAAATCTATATCCATTTCCATATGTATTAAATATAAATTTTAAAGTATCATTATAAAATTTTGGTTTGTATTTATTAAAATATTCATCATCTGATTTAATAATTGTTTTATCTAATAATTCTAATATTTTGTAATTACTTAATAACATGTCAAATAAATAAACATGATTTTTTTCAAATATAATATTTATGTATTGTTTAAAAAATTCGAAATCATTTTTTATAATCCAATCAATAGTGTCATATTTAACAAATAAACCATATGAAGTTTTTTGGATTTCAATAACATAATCAATTATATCTTTTTGATTAATTTTATAAAACTTAACTAATGATTTAAATATATCATATTGATTTGATAAAATAATTTCTTCAATTAATTTTTTTAAATTTGTAAAAACTTGACCATTAATTAAAAAATCATCATTCACGTTTGTATTAGTTATTTTTTTATTTTCTATAAAAGTTAATATAATAAAATCTTTTGCATATTGATATTCAATATCCATAATGTAATATATTTCATCCAAATGATATTAAAATTAAAAATCAATTTTTTTATATTTGTATTTTATATAATGAAAATAATTGATGTAAATTTATTATTTATAATGGTATCAAGTTGTATTGTTTTGTTAAATATATGTGAATTTGGTTTATATCAAAATAAATTGATAAATTTAAATGGGGAAAAAAAAATTCAACAAGATAAAATGTATAAAATAATTGAATTAGCAGGTGGATTAGATAAAGATCCTTATAATAGAAAAATTTCACCAAATGTTGTTAAAAAATTCTGCAAAATTGCAACCAAATATTCAATCAATTTGGATAATATTACAGATAAACAATTTGATTTTATTTATAAAAAATATACTGATTATTTAATTAAAAAATATACCTGAGTTATTTTTTTTGTATTATAAATTTTTTATAAAAAATTTATTGTATTTATTCACTGCAACATACTTTCTAATTTTGTTTTTGCCTTAGATACATCAGCATTAACATTATTAATATGTACAGATTCCCAATATCTCGAATCTTGTTCCTCTAAATCACCTAAAATCCATTTGAAATTTTTGGATGGATCAATTAGATTCAACATCATTCGAGCTCGATTATAATGAAATGCTGATGTGACGACATATATTGAATCAAATGATTGGGATGTGGTATTAAGAAATTGGGATGCCCAAATAAAATTTTCTGCGGTGTTAGTAGATTTTTCATCAAGTATATAATCCCAAGCAAATTTTTCTGTACAAACAAAGTCACCAGATGCACAATTTGGATTAGAATTTGAAGATTCAACAGAATTATATTTCGAATTGATAATATTATCAATTTGAGATTTCATTATACTTGCTTCTGATCTAGCACCAACAAAATTATTTTTAATTCCTCCCGATAAAAACCAAGTGATTTGAACTTGATTATTTTGGGGATAATTTGTTTCGTATGTCCCAATATTACTTGAATTGTGTGGAATTGTGGGTGTGGGTGTGGTTGTGGTTGTGGTTGTTGGAATATTGATATTCTCTTCAATAAATTTGAATGAAGTTTCAAGTCTATTGATGAGAATAGAATAAATATTACATCCTAAAAATAAGAAAAACAATTTCATTTTGTTAAGGATAATAACAATATGTATTATTATATATAAATAAATAAGCATATCAGTATAATATAATTTCAATTTTTTTATTCAATTTATAATTTTATAAATTAAGTCAATATATTCAGAATTATTATTAATTAATTTAAATTTACTAATTAAGTTTACATCAATGTATTTTTCAATTTTCAAATTATTTTTATATATTAATGTTAATTTTATATTGGGATTATCAGTATTTTTCGTTAAAATTAATTTAATATTATTTTCAAAAAATAATTCTAAAATTTTATCACTATGACGATGTATTATACCAAATTTAATTTTGTTTATTGTATTATTATTGTATCCTATACAAATACCTTGATTAATCATTGTATTTGCATTTGAATTTGAATAAATACCTATAATAATATTATATTGTTTATCAAGAACATAATAATCTATAAATTGACTTGATAAATCATCTAAAATAATACTTGAGTAAATACAATTGCCCATTTTATAACATTTAATAATATTATATTATATATTATTTTAAATAGTGTGGATATATAATTAAAATATATCTAAAAGATATATTTTCAATTTTTATTTAGATTTACTTTTCTATACACATATTTATGAATTCATAATCATTCAATTCTTTTTTACAAAGATACTTTTCATCAAACAAAATATCAATAATTTGTTCAATTATATATATTTGTTCAGTATTCAACTGCAAATATTGACCTGATTTGATATTTGTTATATAAAATTTTTTATTTCCATATATATTAGACATATTACCTTTATTCCACATCCAATAGTAAACACAAAGTTGTAATTTATGTTCAATAGATAAATAATCTACACATTTAAATTCCCAAACTGAATCTGTTGTAATAGCATCTAATCTTCCTTTCATTTGTATTAAGCCATATATTTCATGATTATATTCAATCCAATCTAAACTTGGTTCTAATTCAGACCTGAGAATAATTTCAAATAATGTATTTGGTTTTATCATTTTCATATGAGAATGACATTTTGATACCATTTTTTCATCTAACCAATTATATTTTTTAATTTGGGCTAACTTTGCATGTAATTTATTTTGTAATGATAAATAAATATTACCAACTTTTAAATAATCTTTTGTAGTTAAACATGGAATATTAATTTTACCAGCATATTTAGAATATTCATTAACTATTAATGGTTCCTTAAATTTATCTTGAACATAACTTTCAATTGTTGATAAAGAACCATTAATTTTTGACTCTAATATAGCAGGTATAACCAGACCATTTAAATCTGATACATCTTCATATAAAACTAAATTATTGGTTTTATTTTCAATTTTATTTGGTATAGTAATTTGATTTTGATTTGGTGGATTAATTTCAATAAATAAATTATTATCTATCAATTCCATAATAATATCCAAAGTATTTGGACTTATAAATTTAACCAAGTCAGTAACATTAATTTTTTTAATATCAATATTGTTTTTTGGTTTGGTTTGTTTTGCTAAATTTGTTACTGATAAATTTTCAGTTTGAATAATATTTAAAAAATTATTTTGTTTTAATTTAGTTAAATTTAAAAAATTAAGGGGTTTAGAATTAATGTCTTGAATTAGAATTAATTTTTCTGAAGCTCTTGTAGCACCAACATATAAAATATTTGGACATATCCTTGCATTTGATACATTTTCTCTAGTATAATATTCCGTATAGGAGTTATCAAAATTATATAATATAACAATCTTTCTTTCTCTCCCTTTTGCTTGATGATATGTTGTAAAAACAACTTTATTAGAAATCGTTTTATCGTCTAGCTTAGTATCATCTGATAATGGTGTTATGCATTTAATATTGTGTTTGACTAAATAATTTTCTAATTTTTTATAAGGAGATTCTAATGTTTTAAGACTAGGAATTAAAATAAAAATATCAGATGGCTGAGCAACATTTGTTTTAATTAAATCTAATAAATATTTTCCAATCCTTTTATATATTTTAAATGGATTTGAAATATAATAATCAACAGGCATACCATTTTTTATTGTATTAATACGATTATATCCAAGCATTATATTATTAACAAACCAAGCAATTTGATTAGTTAATCTATAACTAGTTGAAAGACTAAAACTTTTAAATTTTACATTCCATATTTTATCTGCCAAAGTTAAAAATTTGACATTAGCACCTTTAAAATCATATATTCCTTGATATTTATCTCCTAGAATAATAATTTGTGGATTTGAATTTGTATCTGTTATGAATTTTTTAATAAATTTATAATAATCAAAAATCATATCTTGAGTTTCATCAATAAATAATATGTCAATTGTTCCCGGGTTTTCAATTTGTCCATTAATTGGTTTATTAGTCAATATAATTTTTTTGATTTCTTCATCAGTGTATGCGATTGGATCATAATATTTTACTGCTAAACTATGATAAGTATGTATTTCCATATTATCAATACATAATTTTTTTAATTTTTTTCTAACTTCTCTTTTTAATAAGTTATTATAAGTTATTTGAAATATTTTTTTTGTTTTGTTAGCAATTCCCATATGAAGTATTGTTGTAGTTTTTCCAGAACCTGCTACAGCATCAACTTTTATATTGGAATTTGAATTTATAATTTTATTTTGTTCTTCAGATAATTTTATATCAATTATTGGTTTATTTTTATTAATTAACTCTAATTCATTTTCTAAATCATATAATGAATTATTTTCTAATTCTTTTTCTAACTCTTTTTCCAAATCTTTTTCTAACTCTTTTTCTGATTTTTTTTCAAAATTATTAAAGTTTGTGTCTAAATTCATTGTAAATTAATGGTAGTAATTAAAATTATAATGTATATTTTTTTTTCTATATTAAAAATAAATGGAAAGTATCACTTTAACTATAATAATTATTATAATGTTAATCCTAACAAAATTAGCAATTGATTATTATAATATAGATGAATTTAATAATTATCAAAATAATACAAATGCTGTAATAACAAACAATGATTTAGAATATTATAATAAATTTTATAAATCAAAAAAAATGGAAAGTTTAATTAATAATAATAAAATTGAATTATCAAACAATAAAAAAAATAAAATATTATTTATAACTTATGACAATAGAGATAATCAAGATTATGTGCTAATACATAATTCAAATATTAACGAATATGTAAAAAAATTTAATTATGAATATAAATACTATAATTATTGTGATAAAAATGTATATTGGTGTAAAATACATTTTGTATTGGATGCTCTTAAAACAAATAATTATGATTATGTAGTTTGGTTAGATTCAGATACAATTATAAAAAATTTTAAAATAGATATTGGCGAAATTTTTAATATGTTTTCAAGTGATATATTTGTTGGTTTAGATAATAATTTAAAATATGGTTTAATTAATGCTGGTGTTTTTGCCGTATCCAACTCTGATATTGGAAAAAATTTTTTATCAGAATGTATAGAATATATTAATAAAGATTGTTTTAATAATGATGGAACACTAAAAGGTAGATGGGCTGGAAGTTGTTATGAACAAGGTATTATGAATATTTTAATTCATGATAAATATTATTTATATACAACAGTTTTAACAAACAAAGTAATTTTTAACTATAATGTTTGTTCTAATGATGTATTTATTATGCATTTATACGCTTCTTCTCCAAATTCTAGAGTTTCTTGTTTTCAATCAAATACTCCTAATAACACTTAAAATGCTTAAAAATAATAACAAATATATAATATATTTGTTATTATTATATATTTAATATATATAATGAGAAAAATTCCTAGAACCTATGATAATCCATTAGATAATTTTTTAATTGAATTATCTGACATAACAACTCCATATGCTTATAATTTGGGTATGAATCCTAATATGATAACTACATTATCTAATATTGCTTGTATTATTACTATATTATTATTATTAAATGCTAATTATTATTGGGCAGCTTTTTTTGTATTAGTTTCCTACTATTTTGATTGTATGGATGGACATATGGCTAGAAAATATGATATGGTTACCGTTTTTGGTGATTATTATGATCATATAAGTGATTTATCAAAAATCATTGCTATATTAGTGACATTATATTATATAAATCAAGAAAAGTTCTTTAAAATAATACCAATTATTATTTTAATGGGAATATTAATGGCTGCACATATGGGTTGTCAAGAATTACTATATGAAAAAAATGAATCTGATACTTTAGGACCAACAAAAGAACTATGTCCTGTTAAAAATAAAAATGATACTGGTTTAGTTAAAAATGTATTATTATCAACAAGATATTTTGGTTGTGGAACATTTTATTTAACTATTGCTGTATCAATTATTTATTATTCATTCTAATAAAATAATTGTAACTATTTTTGTATTTTGTTATAATTATCATTTATACTTTTATTTTTGTTTAGAATCTAGTTCTTGTTTAAAATTAGCTTCTGTGTCCAAATCTGATTCTTGTTTGGAATCAGATTCTAAATGGTATTCAATAGAACCATCTATATAGTCGTTTACAATTTCATTTTTATAATTAAAAGGTTCATCATAATTATTATTTTCATTAAAATTTGAATCTGATTGTGATTTTTCCATTTGAAAATTACTTTTTTTTTCAAAAAATTTAGGTTTTAGTGAAGACATTATATTTTTTTTTTCTAAATTATATTTATTTTTAAATAATTGTGATTCTATATCTATATTTAATGTACTAGAGTTTGGTGTTATAATCTCTTTGTATTCATCTAATCCTATATCATCATTAATTAATTTTCTTAATATAGGAGCATCTGAATAAAATGATTCATATTTATAGAATAAATCATTTATTGTGTCATTACCATTTGATGAACGTTCATTAGGAGGTATTCTTTTTATAATAGAAATTTCATCATGTAGTTTTTGAAAATTGATAAATGTTGAATAAGAACCATTCATTCTAGTGTCAATTTTTTTAAAACTTTCAATAAGCGAAATAATGGTAACTGTAAGATTAGTAAAACCAACAAAAAGTGATATCCATTTATTATATTCGGGAGGTATATAACCTGAATTTGATAATGATAAAAATCCTCCTAATGAAGATATAATTATAATTGGAATTCTATACCATTGTAATGTATCTCTTAGTTTAAAATATTTTTGTTTATATTCTTTTGCTAATCTAAAACAACTTTTTTGCAATGATTCTAAAATTAGTTCATGTTCCCCATTCCAATAGTTATTTTTAACAACTTGTTTTTTGCTTTCTAAGTAATTATTTTCATTTAAAATGTTATCGTTATTAATCACAACACTTACTTATATGAACTATATTATATATAAAATATAAATTGGTAGATAAAAAATATTCAAATATTTTTTTTTTTATAATTAAATTTTAGTTTTACAGCGGGGACACTTTTAAATGACATGATTTTTTAGTAAATAAATACTTCACCGCCTTATTAATATAAAGTATCCCAGTCATCACTGTAAAAATTTGTGTTCGCCCATCAAAATGTATTTTTTTTACATGGGGATGAATTCGTTTCTAATTCAGAACGAGTGTAGGCTTCTGGTCTTATACCAGTTTTCTTAATATGTTCAACTATGTATAACATATTTTGAACTGCATTTTTGTCTCTGTTATGAATAATGGTACATAAAGGTATTTGGTTTAGTTCTCCTTCTGGATTGGAAAGTGTATGTTTCAATAAACCATTTACCAATATCTTTTTATTCTTTTTTTTATCTTTGGGTTTGTTTGATACTCTCGTTAAAAATTTGTCTAATTCCTGATGACAACAATTACATAACTTTGATGTACGAAATTCATTAATTAAGTATACTTTATAACCAGCATTTTTAAATATTCTTCTAAACTTTTTACAAATACTTGGTTCTAAACCTCTCATATTATGTTGTCCTTTATCGTGGTCACCAAATACAATTATAACTTTATCAGGTGTTCCGAATTTATTCTTAAAATTTTCAATCATATTAGCCTCTGATTTTTGCATATTTATAAATCTGTTTAGTTTAAACTTTCTAAAGAATTCTTGTTGATAATGTTCGTATAATGTCTTATTAACCTTATTCTTTTCAGTTATATATTTTTTAAATTCTTCATAATTAACAGTTTTGCTATTTAATACACTTAAGGTTGATTCAATTTGTTTAATAGTTTTATTATTAATTTTAGTTTCATTATTAACTTTTTCTGTTATTTTCATATATTTTTTAGTTCTGGTTTCTAACCTTCTCTGATTTTGTGTATATCTAAATGTTTCCAAATTACCTTTTTCATCTTTTGAGCCACAGTATATTAAATCTCCTCCATCATTAGGATCTATTGTTATAATTTTCATTTTCTTTTGTTCATCTGTTAATTCTGCTTTTTCAATATATTCACAATCAGTTTGTTCCTTATACTTTTTACCTTTTTGTTTTTTTACTGGTTTGCCTTTATCATCAACTCTTACAAATAAAATACTGACTGAAATTCCATCAGTTTTTATCATATAGTTAAATTGATATTTATTTTTTTTAAATACTCTTTTATTAGTTCTAAAAAAATAATCCCACAAAAATTGTTGGTTATTACCTTGTTTATAATTATAATTATCAATATTATGAACGTTTCCTTTAATATCTCTATTTTTATATTTTTGGCTGTTTTTAATTTTTTCACCTTTATCATTAGTTTTTTTATCCTGTTCATTATCAATTGTCTTAAGTGATTTATCCAAAAAATTACTTATTAAACTGCAACTATCCAGACAAATATTTTTTGGACAAATATTAGTTCTCAATGGTATAACATTAAATAATCTAATTTGTTTTTTCTTCTTTTCATCATCTTCTTCCCTAATATTATCATTATATTTTTTAATTTGACTATATACTTTTTCTAATTCTCTACAAATATAAAACATTGATTTTAAATAGTCTTGTGGATTAACTTTTAAATCGTAATAAATACTGTCTTCTTCAAATTTTATTTTAGATTGATATATTAACTTTCTTTGTTCTAAAATCCATTTATGATATTTTTTATCAGATTCTAATTCATTAAAACTTGTTAAATCTTTTTTCACTTTATTAATTTCTTGGGTTAATTCTTTATGTTTTTCTTTTCTTACTTTTAAATCTTTATTTTCTGTAGTTATTTTGTCGTGTTTTTCTTTAACTTCTAATGTTATATTTATATATTTATAAAGATGTTGAATAAAATGTTCTGATATATTTACATTGATATTTTTTTCAATATCTATTGCTTCATATGCTAACACAAAATTTAATTTATCATAATAAATAATTTCATCATTTGTTGTTAATGGTTTATAATATTCATTATAAAATTTAGTTAATTCTTTTAATTGTTTAGGCATTGTACTGTCAGTATATCCACCACTTCCACATTTTCTAATAGTTAAAACCATAAAAATATAACTAATGAAATCTTCATTGATTAAAGGAAAGTCTTTTTTATTATTATAAAGATGTATTAAATAAAGTTTAATAAATTGATAAGTATGAATAACGATTTTATTAACCTTAATAACTATATCATTGATTGTATTTATATGAATTGGAAACTTAATAACATTCATAATATTATCTTTATTAGTTTTCATATAGTCAAATCTAATAATATTATCTTCTTTTTTCTTTACCTTAACTTTTGGTTTAGAATTTTTCATATACTATAATTATACTTTAGAAAATAATTTTAATTTTAAATCATTTTCATATTTTTGATAAATAAAATTAAATTAAATTATAATAATTATATTTTTGATAAATAAAAATAAATTAATTTTATATATTTAAATTTTTTAACATAATAATAAATTAATTTATAATTATATTAATATATATACTTTAGTATAATGGAAACAAAAAATAGTAATGAAATAAAAGAATTTAAATTTAATTGTGAAAAATGTAATTATAAATGTCAATACGAATGTCAATGGTTAAAACATTGTGATACAGAATTACATAAAACAGGACAAAGAAAAAAAATAATAAGAAAAAATCATAAAAAACCAGAAAAATGTAAATTATGTGATTATGAAACAAAAAATACATTTTTAATGAAAAAGCATATACTAAATGAACATTCAACAAAAGAACAAAGAGAAAAAGAATTTAAATTTTATTGTTCTTATTGTGATTTCGGAACATTTTCAAAAGATACAATAAAAGTTCATAATGAAACAAATAAACATAAAAATTTTATTTTAGTATTATCAAAAAAATAATTAATTCAAATATTTAATTATATATAAGTATTATTAAATATCGTGTCATTTAAAAGTGTCCCCGCTGTAAAAAATATGAATAAACAAATTGTAAAAAATATTTTATATATTAAAAATTTTAAAGAAGGAAAAAATCAAAATCATTTATTAACAATACCAAACATAAAGGTAAAATTTATGAATTCTACTGAATTAATTGGTTATACTATAGAAGAATTAAAAAATATCATAGAGCCATATAATTATATTATTTTGGGTGGTGGTAAACAACATTTAACTTTTGATGATTTTTTAACAAAATATCCCGAAATAAAAAATCAAATAGAAATTGTAAAATTGATATCCAATCATTATATTAAGGATAAATTGTTAATTGGGATTTGTTTAGGTTGTCAAATAATTGCACTGGGTTTTGGTTTGAAAATAATCCCAATGAAAAAATTATTTATTGGATTTGATTATTTAGATTTGGATTCTATTAATCAAGAATATATTTCAAAATCAAATGATAAATATCTTAATAAATTAGATTTTGAGTTGTTATCTAAATCATTTTCATTTCATTGGGATTGTGTTGATTTTTCTACCAAATCCACAAATAAGTTATTTACAAATAATGATGAATTAGTTTTAATTGCAGAATCAATCGAAAAACATCCATATGTGATAGCAAATACAAATTCTAATATATATGGATTTCAATCACATCCAGAAATATCTTTAGAAGCAATATTTTGTGCTATTAATACATTTGGATATACTGATACAATTAAAATGGACTGTATAAAAAATAATTTGAAGTTAAATGAGTTGGAAAATATTTATAAACATTTTTTTAATATTTTTTTAGATATATAAAATATTTTAAAGAAATATTAATTTATTTAATTATAAAAAGGAATGCCACCTAAAAAAACTCTAATAGAAAAACCTACAAAAATTTCCAAAAAAATGGAATCTGAATCAGATTCTGACTCAGAGTCAGTAGTAGAAATTGCAAAAGTTAATTCAGTTCCAACTGTAATTTCAAAACCTTCAGTATATCTTACAAACACTAATTCAAAAACATCAGATTCAAATTCAGATAGAATTCAATTGGCACAAGCAATAAATAATTTTACACTTAAATCAGAACAATTAATTCAAGAAATGAAAAACTTTGAAACATTTAGAGAATCTGTTGCTAGATTAGATATTTTACTTGAAACTAAAAAACAAGAATATAAAGAAATAAATGAATCTTTAGAACTTGGACATAAAAATCAAGTTAAAAAATTAGAATCAGAATATGGTGATATGAATAAAAAATTACGTTCTGAATATGAAGAATTAAAAAAAAAATTAGAATCAGAATATAGTGATAAATTAAAAATATTAAATTCGGATCATACTGACAAGACCAAAAAATTAGAAACTGAATTTGCAGATAAGAAAAAAACACTTACTAATACATATGAAGATTCACAATTAGATATGAAAAGAAAAATAGCTGAAGATAAATCTAAACAATGTGAACTTTATGCCAAAGAACTTAAAATGAAGTTTGTAAAAGAAGATGATTTTAAATCATTAAGTGAACAAGTTCAAAAAGCTCAAAGTGATTATGCTGATTTAAAAAAATCTTTTGATAAACAATGTGATTTGGTTAGAACAGAAGAATCTAAAAAATATTCAGCTCAACTTAAAAGTGAAACAACAACAATTGAATTAACTCACAAAGCAAATAACGCAGCAACACAAGCTCAAGTTGAACAACAAAAGAAAGAAATTCAAGTACTTCAAAGCACAATTGAAAACCTCAAATCAGAATTAAAAGAACAAAGAGAATTAACTAAAGAAGTAGCCCAAGCATCTTCTAGAGCCCAAATTACCCAAACTATAGGTAAAAATTAAATGTCCCCAATCATATCGTTAAAATAAATGTACATCATTTTTACATTTTTTCAATTTATTATAAAAAATATCTTATGGTTATTTTTTTTAAAAATTAAAAATATGTATATAAAATATATAATATAAATTATTTTATGGACACATACAAAATTAAATACGAAAAATACAAGCAAAAATATACAATATTAAAAAATACTTATTCTCAAAATAAATTTGGAGGATTTGGAGGGATAGAAGGTATATATCCAAATCAAAATATATTGGTATCAGTTGGTACTTTAAATCAATTTGCTCTAGATTTTGAATTAAATGAAAAAAGAATTAGAGAAGCAATTGATAAAGCCATTAAACAAGAGTCTGAATTAATTGTATTACCAGAATTAGCTACTTGTGGTTATAGTTGTGAAGATCATTTTTTTGAAAGAGAAATTTTTGAATATAGTTTTAATATCATTCAAAGGCTAGTTTCCAAATATAAAGATAATGACATTATTATTTCAATTGGATGTCCAATTTTATATGAAGATGTAAAATACAATACGGTTGTATTTATTTATAAGGGAGAAATAGTTTTGATTAGACCCAAAACTATTTTGGCTGATGATGGTAATTATAGAGAAGCAAGATGGTTTACTGCTTGGCCAAAATATAAAAGAGGTGAAATAAGTTATTTATTAAATAATCAAGTAAAAACATGTCCTATTGGTGTTGGAATTATAAATTATGGAGGAATTAAAATAGCAGCAGAAATTTGCGAAGAATTATGGGTTCCAGATAATTTTAATCGTCCATTATATTTGAATGGGGTTGATATTATTGTCAATAATTCAGGTTCTCATTTTGAATCTAAAAAAATATTTAGACGTATTGATTTAATTCAAGAATCAACAAAAGTAAGTGGTGGAGCATATTTATACTCAAATTTGGAAGGTGGTGATGGACAAAGATTATATTTTGATGGTGGTTCAATGATAGTGTTAAATGGTAAATTAGTTAATATTGAAGAAAGATTTAATCTTGATGAGGTTAAAGTTATAACCTCAAATTTAGACTTGACAACTAATTTAAGAAGTAGAATGAAAAGTAATTCTTATGAAACTCAAGCTGCTAATGAAATTTCATTTACAACAATAGATATTAAACGTGAAAGAAAAGGTAAATTAAATAAAGATATTGATGGTGTCATTATAAATCAAAAACAAGAAGAAATTAAACGTAAAATTTCAGAACTATATGAAGATCCAGAACAAGAAATAAAAGAAATTATAAATGCGGCATCTTGTTGGTTATGGGATTATTTAAGAAGAGCATCTGCTTTAGGTTTTGTATTACCTTTAAGTGGTGGTGCTGATTCAGCTGTTACTTCTTTATTGGTTTATAATATGTCAAATTTAATAGTTAAACAATTTAAACGTATTGAAGGGCAAATAGGAGTTCTTAGAGTTTCTGATGATATCCGTTCAAGTTATGCTTTAAATTCTGTTGAATATTTAAATTTTTATTATTCTAATTTAATATCATTAATTAGTGGGGAACAAGAAAATAACGCAACAAAAGTATTAACTAATAATGTTCTTAATTGTATATATATACCAACTGATATTTCATTAAAATATAAATCAAATGTATTACCAGAATTAGATTTAAAAAGAGACCCAGTTACTCATGAATACTCTCCACATATTGAAACACTTACAAATGAAAATATATTTCAAGATGATAGAGAATATTTACAATTTGAATCAGAATTAAGAGATGGTGAAGCTAAGTTAATTTCTAACCCAAGAGTTTATCCTGAAAAATTTAATAGAATTAAAGATATGAGAACTATATTTTTATCTGGGGCACTTGCTTGTAGTATTGGTGCTAGTTGGAAAGTAATAAATATTCAAGGAATGGTAGAAGCTGCTGTAAATGGGGTTCAACCTATTACTGGAATTGATTTTACTGAAATGAATTCACAAGTTACTCGGGGAAGAAATGAAAATAAAAATTCACCATATGATTTGACTTATCAAAATATTCAAGCAAGATTAAGAATGCTTAACACATATCTTTATTCTCAAGTTTTACCCGTTTCAAAAGGTAAATCTGGTTTTTATTTGGTACTTGGAAGTTCGAATATGGATGAAATTCTAGTTGGATATTATACAAAATATGATGCTTCTGCTGCAGACATAAATCCTATTGGAAGTATGCCAAAACATTATATTAATCGGGCATTAAATTTCTTTAGTAAATTTGTTACTCCTGTTGCCGGTTACATAAAAAATGCTACCCCAACCGCAGAATTAATTGATAGTGCAAATATACAAACAGATGAAACTGATATGAATTTAACATATGAACAAATTTATGAATTGGGAAAATTAAGAGCAGCTGGATTCGGACCTCAAGATTCTTTTACATATATTATTAATAATTGGTTTCAATACAAAGATATATTCAATTTTAGACCAAAAGATCCTATTTTATCAGCTAATTCAACTAGTGATTTATCAATTGAATCATCTGTTGATATTGATAAAGTTAAAGGTATACTTGAATCATTTTATTTTTGGAGATATAGTATCAGTAGAAACAAAGCAGTAATTATACCACCTTCAGTACATTTAATCAAATCACCTGATGATAATAGATTTGATTTAAGACCTGTTATGTCTTCACGTAATTATTTTCACATTAAAAATATTGATCAAATTTATAATATGTAAAAATTAAAAAAAAATTTTGAAAATTAAATATTATTATAAATAAATATTTTTTTATCACTAACATACTTGAATTTTACATTTGTATAATTTATTATATTTTTCTACAATTTCATTTATTAACATTTTTTTCATATCAATATATTCAAAACAATACAATATATTTTTATTTGAATTAATAAATTTTATTATGTTATCTGTAGGACAAATTTTTATTATATTATCTATTAACATATAAACACAATAATATTTAAAACTATTTTTTTTTTCAAATTTATTTTTTATTTCTAATATTTTGAAAAAAAGAATTTCTTTGTGTTCAGAATATTTGGTAATATTGTTAAAAATATTTTTATATTCAAGATAAAATTTTGATTCTATTTCCATATAATTATTTTTAGATGGATCATATAACATTACACACATATCCAATAATATAGTTAAAAGATGTTCATCTGTATTAGATATATTCTTATTTATAAAATCCATATTTATATTATTGATTTTATTGATTTGTTCAATTAAATTATCTTGTTTAACTTAATTAACCTGACTAACCTGACTAACTTGTTCAATTTGATTTATAGATTTTTTATAAAATAAATTATATATTTTTTCAATCATTATTAAATTATAAAAATAAACGAATTTTTATATCAAAATTTATTTTGATGATTTTAGTTCAAATGCTCTTAATTCATAACATTTCATTATATAATATTTTTCCATAGAGTATTCGGGAACATTTGGATTAGTAGATTGAGAATAAATTTTATACATTGAACTGGTATTGATTAATTTTTTTTCTTTTTTTTCATTTATATATAATTATAGCAAAAATGGAAACAAAATATAAATATAATTGTGATAAATGTAATTTTAAATGTCAATTTGATTCACAATGGAGTATCCATATAGAAACAGAATTACATAGAACAGGAATAAAAAAAAAAGATCTGATATAAAAGAACCCTATAAATGCAATAAATGTGATAAATGTGAAACAAAAAATTTATATACATATAAACAACATTTATTGAATGAACATTCAAATAAAGAAGAAAGAAAAAAAGGATTTAAATATTATTGTGAACATTGTGACTACGGAACTTTTTCAAAAAACTTTATTGAAAATCATAATAATTCAGATAAACACAAAAAACAATTGATGAGAAATAATTAAAACATTTATATATATTATAGATTATCAAGAATTATCAAGTTTTATGCTACTAGTGGCAACCCTATATTTGTATAAAATGTCAAAAAGAGATATATTAAAAAATATATATTTAGATACACTTGAATATTCATCTACTCTACATAATAAATCTGAATTACCAGATTCAATTAAATTAAAATTAAATCCAAATCAAATACCAAATTTAAATAAAAAATTTACAAAAACAAATATTCAAGTTGTTAATCAAGATGTAATCAAAACAACAATTGATTTGAATATTCAACTAAAATCAAATCCAAATCCGAATCCAGATTCAATTTTAGTATTAAATTTAGCATCTAAAAAAAATTTTGGAGGTGGAGCTATAAATGGTTCAATGGCACAAGAAGAAGAATTATTTAGAAAAACAGATTATGGAATTCATAAAGGTGCAGAATTATATCCATTAAAGTTAAATGAATTTGTTTTTACTCCATCAGTTTCAATTGTCAAAGATGAATTTTATAATAAAATTAATCCTAATGATGTTTTTCAAGTAGATATGTTAGCAATGTCTGGATTGTATAATCCAGTTTTGGTAGATGGTAAATTAACAAAATCAGATTATGATTTAACTTATTTGAAAATTGAAAATATTTTTAAATATTCAATTTTTAAATCCAAAACAAATTTAATTTTAGGTGCTTTAGGTTGTGGAGTATTTAATAATCCACCACTTGAAATAATTGAAATGTTTAATAAATGTTTAGAAAAATATAATGGTTATTTTGAAAATATTATTTTTGCAGTTAAAAGTACTAGAGATAATAATTTTGAGTTATTTAACAAATACATTTTAAGAAAATAAAATTACTCAATCAAATAAACATATAAAAATTGATTTGTTTAAAATATAATTAAAGTTTTTATATATATTAGTATTAAAAATATGTCAATATCAAATAAAATTTGGACCAAAAAAATACCTATTATTAATAAAAAAAATATTAATGTTGAATCTGCTATATTAAATGAAATAGAGATACAACGAATCGCAAGTACATATGGATTTACTCCTAAAATATTAAATGTGACTAAAAATGATTTCGAATATCAAATTCAAATGGAATTAATAGAAGCTGAATGTTTAGCAAATAAGTATGGAGAAGAACCTTGTGATATTCCTGAACAATATTGGAATCAAATGAAATCTATAGTAAGTATACTATTTGATAGAGAAGGAATAGAATATATTGATATAACACCTTACAATTTTATAGAAAAAATAATAAAATATATTTGATTGATTTTGGCCATGCTTTTTACACACCCGAACCAAATGCTTTATTACCTCCAACTAATTGGTTTTTAAGTGATTTTATGGATAGAACACAGCAAGTTAAATGTTTTAATCCAGATTTTAGGTAATTTTTTAAATTGTTAATTTACATATTGTTCTCTAATTGGATTTAATTCAATTAAATCTTCATCATAATAAAATTGAATTAGATTTTCACATTTGACAATAGATTTTGGTAATATTATTATTTTGTTTGATTTTATATTCAAATAACATAATTTATCTAATAAACCAATTTGAATTGATATATCTGTTAATAAATTATTATTTAAGATTAATGATGTTAAATTTTTAATTGTATATATGTTATCTGGTAATGACTTGATTTTATTATTACTTAAATCTATTATTTTTAATTTTGATAATTTATAGATATCATCATCAATACAAGTAATTTTGTTACCACTTAATTCTACAGATTCCAAATGAAATAAATCATAAAAAGAATTTGGAATTGATAATATTTTATTATTTTTTAAATTTATTTTTTGTAATTTAACTAGCAGATTTATTTCATTTGGAATTTCTGTCAATTTATTTGACTCTAAATCTAATGATTCTAACTTGTCAAGTTGAGAAATTTTATTTGATAATAATTTAATTTTATTATAAGATAAATTAAGTTTAACCAAATTTTTCAATTCAAAAAGACTTTCACAAATATATACAATTTCATTTTTTTCCAAATCCAATTCTGTCAAATTTATCAAACAATGTAAATTTATTGGAATTTGTTCAATTTTATTAAATGGAAGTGATAAATATTTCAGATTTACAAGTTGACATAAATTTTCTGGAATTATTTTGATATGATTTGCTCTTAGTGAAATATTTTCAAGATTAATTAATTTAAATATGGAATTTGGAATATATTCAAGTTTACTATTATAAATATATAATTCTTTCAAGCTAACTAAATCAGTAATATCTTCCATATATTCATTAATTTTTTTATCTGAACCAGAACATAAACTTTTAACATTTACATTTGGTTTTGATTGTTTTATCCATTTTTTTAAATCGGTTAATTTATCCCAATCAGTCATTTATTAAATTTGTTAATAATTAGTATAAACAATATTGGATTGATTAATCAATTTTTTAAAATTAACTATTTAATTGTAATTTATATTTATTATAAAAATTATTTCTTAAATAAGTAATATAAATATCTCAAAAATGAGTTTTTTTGATGCGGTAGCAGCAGATGATGTAACATTACATGGGTTAGAAAAATGGACTTGTCATTTATATGAACAATTAGGTTGGATGACTTTGGCATATCATTCAAAACGTGAAGACAAGGTAGGTTCTTATATTACCTCAATTAAAAAACTTCAAAAGTCTATAGAATCAAGATTAAATATTATAATATCAGAAGACGCTAAATTAGATTTGGAAAATTTATTGTCAAAAGTTAAACATTTATTAAAAATAACTGCTAAATTATTTAGTAAAGAACATATTAGAAAATCTATTTGTACCAAATGTGCTCTTCCTATAGATGATACTGATTCTGATGATTCTGAACAATTAAAACAAGCAGAAGGATTAAAATCTAGAACTAAATCTAAACCTAAATCAAGACAAACAATATCTAAAGCATCACATTTAAATGAATTATCAAAAATATCTAAAAAATTATCAAAAATCCAATCTAAAAAATTATCTAAAAAAACTTCCAAAAAAACTTCCAAAAAAACTTCTAAAATCCAATCTAAAAAAACATCCAAAACCCAATCTAAAAAACTATCCAAAAAAAATTTAAAAAAAATAATTGGAGGTAATCCAAATAATTTTGAACCTTTGATTAAAAAATTATCAAAGAAATCTTCAAAAAAAAATTCTAAAAATTTTTTAAATAAAAAATAAAATGATTTTTAACAATTATTATTATTATTTATTTAGCTAATATATAAATGAATTGAATTAAAAAATAACAAATATATCAGATAATTTTATATTGTCATTTTTCTAATTGTGATATCAGATTCAGAAGCAATTGTGTGAATCAATTGGTCATTATTATAGTCATACATATAAACAATTTCCTTTATCCCAGTAGCAGCAATAGATTTAAAACAATTAATACAAGGGTAATGGGTCACATAAATAACAGCCCCTTCCAAACTAGTTCCACCTAATCTATTGGAATTAGCTAATGCATTAATTTCACTATGAATAATTGCTTGTTCATGTCCTTCCCTAACATAAGAGGTATGGGATGTTCCTGCTATAAATCCATTATAACCCATTGATACAATTCGATTTGCTTTTGTTATAACTGACCCAACATGTAATCTAGAACAAGGTGACCTACATGAAGCAAGTAAAGCAATACTCATAAAATAATCATCCCACTCTAATCTTGAATCATTTTTATAGACAATATGAGCAATTTCACCGAGCATTATCAAATAAATATAGTATTGGATAGATTATTTGTTAATTAATTTTCAATTTTTATTTGATAATTGATTATTATTATTTGATAATTGATTATTTTTATCCATTTCTATTTTATTTATTTTATTTTATATTTTATTTAGTTGTATTGATATTTTGTTATGCCAAGGATTAAGTATGAATATTTGAAAAGATACACCAAATATACCAACAGCCAAACTTGTTTTTTGTAAATTTAATTGACTAAAAAAATTTTTAATCATCCTTTATTATAATATTTATATATATATTATTTTGTTCCAATCCAATTTTTTAAATCTTTTTTAATGTTTATCCATAGAATATAACAAAATAATTTTATAATTTCATTATCATTTTTAATAAAATAATTATATTTTGGTATGTGATAAAAATTTTGACTTTCACATCTATTTGATATTTTATCATCAACCAATATAGTATTTGATTTATTACAACCAAATAAAATAAATTTATTAATATCTTTGCATGTTCCTTTACAGTCATCGCGAAATTTTTTTTCTTTAAAATATTTATCTAAATTAGTTTTTATCATAATATCTTGAGCATATGGTTCAGTTGCTTTGGTAAATAAATATAAATTATTAAATCTGGACAAAATTGGTATAATGGTATAAACTCCCGGTCTAATCCATATCTTTCTACCATTATAAATTTCATAAGATTCTGGAATAGAAATATTTGCCTTATTATAATCATTATAATTTACAACCTTATCAGTATGTATTATTGTTTCATCCAAGTCAAAAATAATATTTAATTTTGATTTGGAATTAGATTTTGATTTGGAATCGATATAATAATATAATCCGAACATTGTACCAAATATACTCCCAATAGATATTTTAATAATTTTTTTAATTACTTTCATTTAATTAATAAATTATAATTTTTATTCTTATTATAAATTCATTTTTATTATAAATAAATCAATTTTTTAATCATATTGACAATTTTTATAGTTTAATCAAAATAAATTGACATATAAAAAATAAAACATAAAAAAATAAAACATAAAAAAATATTTTTTTTAGACTTTAGACACAATATAATCAACTAATAATTTATAATAAAGTTCATATGATAAATTTGGTTTGGTATTAGATTTTCCAAGTGTCATTGTACATCCACCTGTTTCAAATAAACTTATATCAAATTTCCTAATACCAACTTCCATTGAATGATTAAATATTTTTTGTAAATTTTCATAATAATTAGGATTTGAAACATCCACATGTAAATGTAAACTAATTTTTTCATAACTTACACCACCTTTGTAAGTATTTGTAATGATATTAACAAAATTATCATATTGTAATGTGGCACAAGTATCAGACAAACAAATAATTTCTGGTTTACAAACTTTATCATAGTAAATTATTTCATTCACAATTTTATCATTTGAAATTTTTCCTTCTGTTGGACAAGTATCAATACAACTTAAATATATTTTTACTTTTGGATTTAAAGTAACAGGATTTGAAACAATTTCAAACATCATTTCTAATATTTCATTTTTTGTTGTTTCAAGTGTTTTTTTTGTATTCGCTAATTGAAAAGATTCAGAAACAGATGAAATAAAACTAAAATTGTTACAACCTGAATTAATTACAGAATGTAATTTAGAAAATGATGGAACAAGAATATAATTTTTATTTTTATTATCTAATTGTGAAAATAATTCTAATGAATCTGTAAATATTGGAAAAAATTTCTCCGATACAACAGAACCAATTTCTAATTCATCAGGATTATGATTATCTGTTATTTTATTATATAATTTAATTTTATTTTCAGTTGTATATTTTCCCAATTCATTTGGTTTAATATTTTGTAATCCATCTCTTAAAGATGTATCAAATAAAACAGGATTTAACAACATATATAGATTTTTATAGGATTCATTTGACCCAATAAATTTTGTTAAAGACTTGTAACAAGTAGGATAATTTTTAACAATTCTATTCATTGTATATATTTGTTAATATATATATAATTCTTTAATATTTATTAAATATTAATCAATATTTTCAATATTCAATTTTTATAAATATCCAAAAATTACTATAAAAAAATTATATTCAATTATTTAAGCAATGATGCTTTTTTAAAAATTTCATGTTCAATCGTATCTTTAATAATAAATCTATATACATTAATATCTCTTGTTTGATTGATTCTATAAATTCTCCCAATAATTTGTTTTTCAATATCTCTTAAATATAATGTATCCCCAATGATTGGTTCAAAAATAACAATATTAGAAACAAAACTTAAATCAATACCTGAAGCATTTTTAACAGAACTTAAAATTAATACACGTTTGGATGTATTGTTTTTAAATTCATCAATTTGACTCGGATCTTCAAATTTAATACTTCCAATTCCTTCAAGATTAAGTGTTTGAACTAATTTTTCAATCATATTGTCAAATTGCGTATAAATAATAATTTTATCTTGTGGATTGGGAGTATTAGATAAGATTTCAAGTAATTTATCCATTTTTGTGGAATATTTCATTTTAACTTGATTAAGATTTGTAATTGTATACATTTTATCTTTATTGATATTTCTTCTACAAACAGTACAAGATGAATTTGAAGTTAACCAATATTGCATACATTCTGAACAACAAATATGTCCACATTCAGGAACATCATATTTATCTCCATCTGTAATTTCACCCATACAAATTGGACATTCCTTATTGGTATCATTAATTTTATTGTTTAAATATTCATATGATTGTTTTCTGTTTGCAACAATATCAGCTTGCTCTTTAATTTTATATTTGTAATGATTAATATTTTCTATTAATTCTTTTCTTGTTGTTTTTTTTAATATATCTTTAATTTCATCTCTTTGTTCTTTAGTTAATTCAGGATCATGTTGATTATCTATTTTTTCTAATAATTCAACGCAATTATTATAAAATTCAACGTATTTATTATATTTATCTAATTCAGTTTCATATTTATATTTATAATCACTTAAAATTAAATTATTAAAATCCGCCAATGATATAATATGAACTTTATTTTTAAAATTAATCATTACATCACAACAACATTTTCTTAAAAAATATTCATCACAATCTTGATTAGCTTGGATTTCAGCATCATATAATATTCTTTCTTGATCATTAAAATATAATAATAAATTATGTTCAGTAATACTTGGTAATTTAATTTCCTTTACGATATTTTCTAAAGTATTTTTTCTAAAAATCTTATAATAAGTATCATAAAAATAACTAAATCTATCCATATTTTGATAATGAATTTCTTTTTCAGTTAAAAATCTTAATAGATAATAGATTGAATTTGGAACTGGAAATGGAGTAGCTGAAATACCCCATTTATATTTACATCCAGTATTAAACATAAGTTCTAAAATATTTCTATAAGATGGATTTGAATATAATTCATGAATTTCATCCACAATAATACGTGAATATTTGTTTAATTTGCAATTGGAAAATTTTGAGTATTTAACAATAGTTATAAAATCAGGTAATCCAATATTAAAATGTTTTGTAAATTGGGATATCCAATGTGCTTCTAAATGATCTGGTACTACTATTAATGTATTAATTGCAGTATTTGACATTGCTAAACATAATAATTGAAATGTTTTTCCTATTCCCACATTATCCAATACAATTCCACCTCTTAAAGTCACCAATTCTCTTTGTTCATTAGTTACAAATGAACTTTCCTGATAATTATAAATTCTTCCATCGGGAAAAAATATTAATTTATCTGCACTAATATATTCTTTAATTGGATTTTTTTCTAATTCCAACATCCAATTTATATTATCTTTTTGATAGTCATATGGTTTTATTTTTAAAATTTCATCAAGTGGATAAGACGTTAAATAATTTCCATAAATTTTTCCACCAGAATCATCCACATATACATTTGATAAATTATAATATCTAGGTTTTTCCATAGTTTTAATAATATTATCCAATTCAGCATTAAAATATTTATCATAATCACCCAATAAATTATTTTGTAAATTTATTGTTCTATGAAGACAAGTTAAAACATTTTTTAATTCGGCATTTTGAATATAACTTGGGGTTAATAATTCAGAATTTAAAATTTTATAAAAGAAAATTTTAATTTTGTGTTTGTCCATTTCATATTCAGTATAACAAGTTTCTATAAATTTTTCAGTGGCCATTGGACAAAATAGACCAATTTGTTTAAAATGATTTTTAACTTCTTGATTTTTTAAAACTTTATGTTCTTTACATATTTGAGCTAAATCAATTGATTTTTTATAATTTATTGCCCAAGAATCAAATGGTTCAATTGATAAAGAATAATAAAGATATAATTCAGGACTAATACTTTTAACACTCATTATATCTACAAGTTTAAATTAGTATATTATTGAAAAATATATATATATATAAAATTATTCAACTTTTTATTATATAAATATATATATATACCATATATATATACATATATACAAATATATATATATATATATAAATTATAATTTGGTATAGGTTTTTGTTATGTATTCTTTTAATACATAATCAATAGTTTGAACATTATTATCATCTAACCAATTATTAAATTCTATTCCATATTCCAATTCTATTTTCTTTTTAAATTCTTTAGTACATATTGATATTTCTTTATTTACAATACCCAATTCTATAATTTTCTTACCATTAAATTTATTTTTTCTTACTAATTCTTTGTATATTTGTATAATCATATCTTTTAGCAAATTTAATTTGGTAAAATATTCAATCGATTCCAATTGTAAATTAGTATTGGAATATTTTGTAGAGTTACCATTTTCAATCGTAAAATTTGGTTCTGATGAAAAAATGTATTCTATAAATTTTTGGTACATTGGTCTTTTATTTGCTCGATGTCTATGTTCGTAATCCATTGCTCTAAATGAATCCAAATTAAAATATCTTGATTTCCTAATCCATTCAAATATTTTTTCCATCCTATCAAATCCTCTAGACCATACATCCCAATCCAAATCTAAATATTCACATATTATTTTAGGATTTGTTGTTAAGATTATATTTGAATACTGAGCATTTGATATTGTATCCAATCCTAAATTTATTTTTTCCAATTCTAAATTCAAAAAATTTTTTAATTCAATATTTTCTGTTAATTCTAAAAATTTTTGAATAGTTTGGGAATTGGAACAAACCCATAAGCCTGCTGAACCAAATTTTAATCCAATATATTGACTTACACGTCCAATAATTCCACCTAAATCTCCATATGAAAAATAAAATCGACTCATAACTAAATCATCTGACTCAATTAAATCAACTTGAAAATAAGTTACATTACCATCCAAAATAATTTTATAAGAAAATGAACATACTCCACCATTTAAAACTATTTCTTCTGGATTATATATTTCTTTTACCAAATCACATATTTTAATTTGATTATTTTTTAAATAGATAACATCAACATCTCCAAAATCAGTTTTATTTGGAACCTCTATTATAAATTCAATATTTAATTTATTACTTAATTTTTCTTTCAAGTCTAGTTTAACTATGTTATATGTAGTCAAATTAATTCTTGATGTCTTTACTTTTTTAAGAGCATTTCCACCCATTTTATAAAATTAATCATATTATATGTTACTAAATATATATTTTTCAATTTTTTATATTATTGAAATTTTTTTTATATATCAATCACAATACACTTCTTTTACATAATTTTGAAATTCTACATCAACCAATATTATCATATCAATCAAAGTGTATATTGGTATAGAAAAATATTTTGACGTATAAAAATCGTAAAATTCAGATAAACTCATATCCATAAAATTAATATATTTTATATTAACTAAATAAAAAATTTTTATTGAATAAATTCATTTGATTCTTGAATTATTTGAACTACCATATCAGGAGTATATTTATTTTCAAAATAAGTCATATAATCTTCATCGGGTAAATCTATCAATGTCATCCCATACATTGCTATAATTTTTTTTTCAATCTTACTTATCCAATTTACAAATTTGGTATTTGGTTCAGAATTAGAATTCATATACCATTGTACATAATTAGATAAAAATTTACTTCTTGAGGTCATATTTATTTGGGAAAAATTTCAATATTAGTTATATTATATGATTTAATTATCAACTAATTAAATTTTCAATTTTTTTATAAAAACATATTATTATTATTATTATTATTATTATTATTATTATTATTATTATTATTATTATTATT